>ENA-ORXT01005947-ORXT01005947.1-marine-metagenome-genome-assembly--contig:-NODE-5947-length-11656-cov-3.811901_pt1 | contig 11656 bp, 7 predicted proteins | sample MGYA00237868_ERZ511482 | MGnify/ENA metagenome assembly ERZ511482 | reverse complement strand
TTGATCAGAATCAATTATACCATCTGTCTCAAAATCATCTGACACAGATTGTGTACCTGTCAGTTTATTTATACCTGCATAATCATTGGGGCAACCGCCACCTGAACTAGAACCAAATTCATCAGCGCCACAATCCATGATTGTGTTATTTATTCTTACATGCCCATCTAAATCCACTTCGGTTGCATCAGGCACATACGTAGGATCACCATTGTCGATAGCTGCACTGTTGGTTTGAATATGTAAATCGGGATTTGCAATATTTCCATTCAAAAAGAGTGGATCTCCAAAAATTGAATTTGCATCATTTCCTGTACCATTGAGATAATTTGCATATCCAAAATAGAAAGTCCCATTCCAACTTACTTCAAAATTGGCAGCACCCGCATCTAAGAAGATATTATTATAATCCACTACAATATTTGGCTGAGACAATTCAGTGTAAGCAAAAGTGTTGTTACTATTTAAATAAATAATATTGCTTGTGATAATACAATTTTCAGAATAACTGAGGTAGAATTCTCCCAAAAAAGAATTACTAGAATCATTTTGATAAAAAGTATTTCCGGTTACAGAACAATCGACAACTTTTCCCGAATTTGGATAATCAAATCCACCAAGGGATAAGCCATAGTAAACCCATTAACCCTACCAATACAAAAATATATTGCCAGCTAAAATAGATAGATAACGTTCCAATTGTCGGGAAAGCAATGATACCTCCAATGGCTGCTCCCGAATTAAAAATCCCTTGAGCAAATGCCCGTTCTTTGGTCGGGAACCATTCGGCGTTGCCCTTAGCCGCACCAGGCCAGTTGCCGGCCTCGGAAATACCAAGAATAGAACGAAAGATGGCAAAAGTCGCCAGGCCCGTCGCCAGGGCATGGGCCGCCGTCGCCAGCGACCACACACCAATGGAAAGTGCGAAACCCAGGCGGGTCCCGATCCAGTCGAAGATACGGCCGAAGATCGCCTGCCCAAAGGCGTATGAGAAAATGAAAACTACTGTAATGAAAGCGTATATCTCCTTACGTTCGTCGGCATTCTTGTCCGGGTAAAGATTCTCGGCAATGTCCGGCCACAGTACGCTGAGCGACTGCCGGTCGATGTAGTTGATGACGGTCGCCAAGGCAATCAGCCCGACTACCCACCACCTTAATCCGGATAATTTCATGAGTGCTTTATTGAGTCGACGAAGTCTTCACGGTGCGGGCTGAATACGTCGATCAGGATGCCCGTCTTTACGCAAACGCAACCGTGCATCACATGCGGAGGGATGTAGTAGGAGTCGCCCCCCTTGATGGTCTTCACCTCGTCACCGATTGTCATCTCGAACTCGCCGCTTTCCACGTAGGTAACCTGACTGTGGTAGTGCTCGTGGAGCTGACCGACCGCACCGGGCTCGAAGTGTACTTTGACGATCATAATCTTGTCGTCACAGCCATGAATCTGGCGCTTGAGGCCGGGGCCGACCTGTTCCCAGGGGATATCGTCGCCGAAGAGGAATTCTTTACTTGCTTTCATGGTGTTAATTCGTTTTTGTAAGGTGGTGAACGCCGCTCCAGTTGTAGGTCTTTCCGCTGATTTTAAGCGAATGTTCTGCCTCCGGAGCGTTGTTCGTATTGGTCATCATCAGTAGCCACTCGTCGCCGTTTTCGTGAGCGAAGCGCAGGGCCGTGTAGTCTTTGGTATTGATCACCAGCTGGAATTCATTGACGTTGCCGTAGGGATCGTTGGGGATTTCATCGCGTGGGGTATAGCTGCCGTGGGTTTCCAGGATTGAAGCGAAGGTAGTAGTTGTGACACCGGCTCGTTGCAGAATAAAGCCAGGGTCGCGGCGGAGGTTAAACGCCGGGTCGTTAGCACCCAGCCGGACGAACAGCAGCTCGTCATCCGGCTGCGTGACCATTGTTTGGGTATAAAACCGGCCATCGTGCAGCCAGCTTACTGCAGCCTGTTTTTGCTGGGTTTTTCCGTTGGCTTCGAGCCAAAGGTGCTGGTAACCGTGGTTTTCGCCCATTGGACTCAGGTCGTTACTAACATTGTATTCAACGCTGCTGGAAAGTAACTGGCCATGGTACCAGGTAGGTAGTTCGTGCAAGGCGGGTGAGTTGCCGGAAGAACGAAACAGATCAAGCAAAAGAGGGGCCGCGAACGCAGGTGCAGTGAGGAGGTATTGAGAGCGATGGAGGATTCGCCCCGGATACGCATTATCCGTCGTCGCGCTGACCAGCTGCACCGTGGGGTCGTCGGTCGCGAAGGCAAAGAGGTCGGGGTGTAGTTCTTCCGCAATGCTGATTTTGCCGTGGTAGTGGGAGGTCCGGTCGATCACCAGGGTGTTGTGGGCTACGGTCTGCTTGGCCCAGCTGTTGTTCTCCGGAAGGTAACGACCTCCGCCTTTCTGGTCGATGTTCACCCAGCGTGCCGCGCCGTAGTCTTGGATAACTTCACCGCCTTCATTGTACAAAGAGTAGGCCAGCTTGTCAAAGTGCCCGTGGCCCATACCCTGGGCGGAGTACTTCATCACCAGGCAGGTCTGTTCATCGTTCGTCCCATAAGCCCGCAGTACACCAACGCCGCCTTCGGTTCCTTCCGGTCCGTCGGTGAAAGTCAAGGATTGGGGAACGTAAGTTTCGGCCCGCCCCTCCGCAATTGCCAGTGCTACGGCAACACCCGCTTCGTCGAGGGTAAACTGGCCCTGCTGCTCCGCCAGGGAAAGCAACTGCGGGTCTTTGCCAAAGTAATAGTAAGCATAATCTACCGTTTTGACTACTTCCGGCGAGTAGAGCGACATTCCCTTTTGTGAGTCGTTGATCGGGAAAAAATCTCCCGTTGGGTCGGCTTGGTTCAGGAGCGAGAAAACCGCCTTACGCAAGATGCCGTCGCGGTATTCCAGCACGCCGAGGTCAGGCCTATTTTCTGCCAGCGACTTACCGAACAGAAGGAATGGGGATAGGGCATAGCGAAGGTAATAAGGTCCTTCGGTGAAGTAACCATCCGGGGAGAAACTCAGGTCAAGCTGGGCCAGGAAGCCCGCGCGACCGTATTTGTCCTTGATTTTTCCGGTGTCATCGTCTCGGAGGTCGTCCGGAATGAGGTCGGCGGGAAGTCCGTAGAGGGCGCGGTTGACCAGCGAATCATCCTCCATCACAAGACCGATCATACCCACGGCGGCGTTACCCCAGGTTGAATGGTTATGGATACGATTAAAAAACTGGGGGTTGTCGACGGAGAGAAAATCCGCCATTGGCCGGAACAAGTCATTGTCGATCGTTTTTCGGCTATCCTCGTCGAGCCAGTCGTAGATATCGGCGTAGCCCTGGCTGACGTACACCAACCAGTTGGCGTCGTTGAGGCATTGCCAGAAGATTTTGCCGGTTGCGTAGGAGCGCTGGGTAGGGTGGGTTGGCCAGCTTTGATAAACCTTTGCGTATTCCAGCAGAGCATCCCGGAGGAAAGCGGCGTATTTGGCATTGCTCGTCAAACGATACATTGCACCTGCGTCCCGCAAAGTCTTCCAATTCTGCTTATGAACTTCGTGCGTAGGCCCGCCCGCCATGTCCTTTGGTAGCGGAACCTGGATGCCGTCTGCGATTACTTGGTCGATCCGTTGGCGCGTAGCCTCGAGTTGCTCGGTAAACGCTGGTGGGTACTCCGCTCCGTTGGTAACAGGGGAGGGCGAGCCGCAGCCGTAAAGCAGGAGCAGTAAGCCAGCAATGCAGTAGAGTAGGGGAGTGCGCATCATTTATTCCTCAAGGCTTGTGCCGATAGGGCGGTTATCGAGGCTGGTGATGGGCTCAGTAAGGCCGCGTCTTAGCCCCACCGTTCGGTAGGGCTGGTCATTGTCTGTAAGAATCGTGCCGCCGGAAAAGACCGAGTTCGTGATGTCCACGACGGGATCACCAACGACCAGGTGGAGTTCTACGGGCTTGGAGTCGTCGAAAATGCAGTCATTGATGCGGACGACCTGGGTTCCGTGCAAGCGAATGCAGGCACCCGTTTGGTTCCGTTTGTCTCCGCCAATGTCGTCGAAAGTGCAGCGCTCGATGGTCACCATCGGTCCCTGGGTGCTTTCATCGCGCCCGCCCCGGTGGACATGAATGGCTTCCTGGCCGATGTTATCGAACAAACAGTTTTCTACGACCACGGACTGTGCGTTGTAAACGCCAATGTCGTCCGTTTCCTGATCGAGGGCCAAAACGCTTCCCGTAATGTTTTCAAAGCGAGAATTTCGCACGACGATGGAGTCGGCCAGGGTGTTTTTGTAAACCCGTAAAACGTTGAAACTGTGATTTATATCGAGGTCGTTAAAGTTGCAGTCTTCAATGAATAACTTATAGTTTTTGATCATGCTGTAACGGCTGGTCCGGATCACGCTGTTCAGCGGCCGGTCGCGGCATTCCCGTCCGTTGACGGATACGCCCCGCAGATTTAGAGCTCCACCACTTTCAATGCTGAAAAGGCTGGTGTTTTGAAAAGTTAGCACGGGTTTTTCGCTGAGCCCGGCCGCTGCGGTAACGGTGATGGGAACCCCGACGGAGATGTTTTTTGTTTGCAGGTATTCGCCGCTTTCATTGAGGCGGATCACGTCTCCGGGGCCAGCCGTTTTCACGGCTTCGAAGATGGTGTTTGTGCCGGCGGCTACGTCGATGGTCTTCCCACCGTCGAAGAGGGGCTCATTTTCGGTACGTTCGTACCAGCTAGCGCCCGTGTTTTCCGGTATGGCCATGAACTCGATACCCGCCCGGATGCTGTCGGTAGCCGGCGTATTGAGTGGCAGCAGGACGCCATTGCCGGCGTTTTCTAGTACGATTTTCTGACTAGAGAAACCCTCCGCTTGAAATGGCTTAAGGCCAGGGTTGACCAGATTGCCCGCGAAGGCTATTCCACTGACATCATCAAAAGCTGTGAATAACTCTCCGCCGGTTTCCCGGTAGAAAACATTGTCGGCCATGGTGGTGCGCTCCGGCGTAGCGCTACGCTCTTCGTCGCTGCCGACGGCCAATTGAACATTGGCGCAATTGATGAGTACATTTCGGCGAATATCCGTATCCGTTACCTGTACGTAGCGGTTGAGCGGAGAGTTCGGCACTCCGTTCATGACCGTAAGGGCACTGCGGAAGCGGTAGCCCATCAAGCCGTTCAGGTAATTGTTGCTGACGTAGTGCTTAGCGTTTATGACCCGGATACCACCGGTATGCGCGAGCCCGGAACCAAAGAAGAAGTTGTTTTTGATCGTCACCTCGTCGCCGTGGCGAATGGTCAGCGTACCCCGGCTGTCTTTGAAGGTGTTGTAGCGGAATATGTTTTGCCCGGACTTATTGGAGATTATTTCTACCTCGCCGTTGCAGCGATCAAAGTAGTTGGACTCCACTAAAGTGTTGGAATTATGCATACAGTAGTGGCTGGTGCCGATGCGGAGGGTTTCCCCGCCGTTGGACCCCAGCGTGGCGCGGTAGCCGAAGTAGTTGTGATCGATGCGGTGGAAGTTTTCCCGGCTGGCTTCGTCGTTGAGCCGTACCGCCAAGAGTACTCCTTGATTTCTTTTACCGGTCAGTTCGTTGTGGTCTACCCGATTATGCTTTCCATAGAGGACGATCCAGTAGTCGCTCTCGAAGCGTTCTGTCGGATTGTAGTTGTCGATTACACACTCCGTTACCCGGCAGTGATTGCAGAGCTCGTCCTTTGCCGTCTGGAAGGAGATCACCTCTCCCGTCGGGGTGTGTCCATTGCGAAATATCAGACCTTCAACGTGTAGGTACTCACCGGAAAGGCTGAGGTTAGACTGGCCTTCGAGAAATACCTGCCCAGCAGTCTGAGCCACCAGTTTAATCGGTTTGTCGGCGGTTCCCCGGCCGGCGAAAACCAATTCCTGGTCAATGTAGGTTCCGTTGGCAATGGTCAACACGTCTCCCGGGACAGCCGTTTTTAGCGCTTCAGCGAGGCTTTCGGCACTATTGATTTCACTGGTTGTATCAGTTGTGTTGTTGCAACCAACCAGTAGCAAGCTTAGGAGCAGTAGCGGTACGCATAGGTACAAGATGGATGATAAAAAGGTGGTTTTGCGCATGATGCTGTTTAAATAAAATCCAGACGGAGCATTGTCGACTCCGTCCAGATTTCAAAAAGTAGTAGTTACTGGTATTTAGACTAAAATTGAAATTCCTGGGCTAGGAGAAAGATTTAAGGGTGCTTCCAGGCAAAAAACGGGCTGGCGAGCGGTAAGCCGCTTACTGCGTTGAAAGCACTATGATTAAAGTAAATTTAGTTGGCCTGGACTAAAGTATAGCCTCTGTATCAGGGCTGCATCAGGTGCAGCTTAACGGATTAGTTTAAAAGTCCGGGGCGATTGGTTTTCCCGAGTGTTCTGCTAAAATCGGTAACTTTCTTTAGGTGACGCCGCATGGCATTACCTACTTCTGTTACGTCCTTTTTTTGAATGTAATGTAATATTTCATTGTGTTCGTTGAGCGTTTGCAGGTCAGCTTCGCTGTCGCAGACATTATACTTGCGATAACTGGTTGCAATGTCTGGTGTAATGATCAGCATTAGAGACTTCAGGACGTCGTTACGCCCGGCTTCCGCTATTTTGAGGTGGAATAATAAATCTTCTTCGATGGCAGCCTCTCCGGCACGAATCTTGGTTTCGTAAGCGGTCAGGGCTGCACTGATAGCGATCAGGTCTTCCGGAGTTCGCCGTTCGGCGGCTAACTCGGCGGCCCTTACTTCCAGCGTGACGCGGGTTTCGACCAAGGAGGCGAAATCGTGCTCCTCCATTTTGAGGACGTCGGTGATGAGCCCTTCAAGGGCAACGATTCCCATTCCGGCGACGACGGTTCCGCTTTGGGGCATCGTTTTAAGGATACCATAGAACTCAAGTTTTTGCAGTGCATCACGTACAGGGCCACGGCTAACACCGAACCGTTCCGCCAGTTTTCGTTCGGCGGGGAGCCGGTCTCCGGGAGAGAGCTGCCCGGTAGAGATCAAATGCCGTATCTGACGGATGATTTTGTCTACGGGTGATTCCACCTTTATTTCCTTGAAGTTGTCTAACATAATCGCGGTACAGTTCTAAACTTGCTCAAATATAGGGTTAGGCAATTGGTTGACCAAATTTGGTTGACCAATTTTATATAAATATTTCGTAGATCCTCTTGTTTATTCTTCAATGAATATACGCATTTCCCATTTTGGTAAGTCGGCGTATATCGAGCTCCGCATGCAATAGGCTTATTGTAGTGAGATGTGTCGTGACCTTTGCCTTGAAAACTTCCATCGCACCTGCGGCTGCGCCCTGAAATGTGTTCTTCAGCGCCCTCCCATTGTAGTTTATGGACAGGAGACGGTTTCAAAAAAATGTTGCAATTACTCCCTAACGTAAATTTTTGTTGTTCTTCATAGTTGGGTACATTTTCTCAACTATCGCTCCTTATCAATTTTCACGATGTGATTTGACAAGGCTACTAATTTATCTAGAGGCAGTCTACGATGTGTACTAGAAAGCACAAAAGACCTGGTCGACCACAAATTTGGTTAACCAAAAGTTGTGACCTAGCTTTTTGTTAAGCGCTCTTTTGTCTTTACGAATTTTGGCAATTGAGCATGATTATCAAATAAAAAACTATCAAGTCATGCACTTTCTAAGTAAGAATTTCTTCCTTTTGGCTGCGATGTTCCTGTCACTCACCCTGGTAACCTCTTGTGGTGAAGACGATGAGGACCCCGAAATACCAACACCTGATCCTTCAACCGTTGTTGCTAACTTCTCGTCACAGGTTGATGCAGATAACTAATTGACCTACAACTTCACCAACAATTCTGTAGTGAACGGAATCACGGATCGGACTTTCGATTCTTCCCGGGACTTTGGCGGTGATGGCATGTCATGAGAAGAGAACCCTTCTCCTGCCTTCTCTGCGGAGCGTACTTACACCGTAACACTGACCGTAACTGCTTCTGATGGTGTTACGGCGATGACGACTGAGACCATTAGAGTAAAGGCGAAGCCGCTGGGAGGAAGAGAAAAAATACGCCGCGGCGTGTCCTTTATTCCTCCACTGGTACACCTTCCCCCAGCGAGGACTCCCGGAACCAGACCTCGGTGTAGGCACCATTGGCGTACTGTTTGGCTAAATCTCCACCATAAGTATTGGCGCCAGTACTCCAAACCTTATTTGTTTCCGGGGCGCGGCCATTCGTCTGATTGTAGGCTCCTTGCTTGAAGTACTGATTTTCGCCGTCGTAGGCTTCGGGGCGTTCAAGGCCGTCGCGACCGAGCCCTTCGTAGAGTATGGTGATCTGTTCCGGCCGGTCGGCGGCGGTGGTGTAATCGGAATTAACGAGGCTTTTGGCGAATGTTCTGGTGGGGTGTCCCTCGCTTTTAAAGGTTAGGTGCATGAGCCCTTTATACACGTTGACTTCATAGCTGAATTCCTCCCCGAGTTCGATTCCTTCGAGGGGTTCGGGAGGGTAAGCTGCCGAGTCGGTTCCCACAAGAGACATATCATACCCCCAAACGGGCGTGGAATAGTCCCACCGGCCGGAGTTGTCGCCGCCGGCGGTGTTGATCTCGTAGTTCCAGAAAACGGAGCCTTTCGTCTGACCCGGAAATTTCTTGTAGAAGATCTTGAGGGGTTCATTCTCATGACCATCGTCGCCGTGAATTTGCCCGACCACTACGGAGAAAGCGGCAGCTATCCGGGCGTCTCCGGAGGTAGAGACGTGCATCACCTTAAGGGTTCCGGTGAGGCGGCCACCGGATTCTGGTGTCCAGCGTTGCTTTTGGCCCAGTTCGGTTCTGGTGTTGTGGGAGTTGGGCGAGGTCACACCGCCGTTGGGCGCTTTGTAGACCACCCAGTCGGCGTGCTCCCCTGCGGTGTAGAAGTAGTCTTGGTGCTGAAAGTCGGAGATATCTTTTTGCCGATGACCGTTAGCAAGGAGGATGCTCCACTCTTCGAGGTTGTCTTGGATGTCGCTGGGGGCACTGGTTAAGGTAACTTCTCTTTCAACCTTGACTGCCGGCTCTTCGGCTTGTCCGCAGGCTGTTAACAAGAGGGAGATAAAAAGAACGAAGAATGGCTGGAAAGAAGTTTGCATAATGACGACTGGTCGAGGGGAAATGAAGGTCGCTAAAATTGGTCGACCAATTCAAATGTAATCACTTTTTTGGATGACCACAACTAATGGCCCGCAGATCCAGGCAGCATTAGCTATGTATTTTAGGTGTAGTTCCATTCGATTTCAGTAGTCAGTCACCGATCATTATTATTAGTATAAAATACTAATAAACAGAATTTTAAAAATTTTTGAACCAGTCATTTTACTTAAAATAAAGTCAAATATTTTGTAGGTAAGTAATCTTTGCTTAATTTTGGTAAACCAATTAATGGTGAACCAATTAACGTTTCTCCAAAATGCTCTCCGATCATGCTTTACTAAAACTGCGATAAAGCCTCTCTCTCCTGGTATTTCTTTTGACCGGACTAGCGAGGAGCTACTTTTTGCAAACCTGTACAAGTTATCAACTTCAGCTTCTTCTGGCTGCTTTATTTGGCTACTCGCTGGCCAGTGGCCACTGTTATGCTTCAGTTTAAGGAAACGCTTTTTGTAGTGCTACAATCTATCACCCATACTTTTGGCCAGCTTCAATAAGCGGAGCGTGTCGATCATTCAACTCACAGTTTTGAAATCAATCATTAAGATGAATTTAAATGTAAAACTTACGTTGCTCGCGATGTTGTTCTTCAACATCACTTTATTCGCTCAGAACAGTTATGCACTCACCGGAACGGTTATTGATGGCGACAATACGCCATTGATTGGTGTAAGCGTAGTAAAAGCAACTACTTCCTCGGGTACGGTAACGGACCTTGACGGTAACTACGAGATCAACGTCAGTACGGGCGATGTACTCCAATTTTCCTATACTGGTTATGCTACCCAAAGCGTAACCATTAGTGGCCAAACGCAGTTAGACATTGTTTTGGAGAGTAATTCTGAGTTACTCGAAGAGGTTGTCGTTGTTGGTTACGGTACCCGGAAAGTATCGCACAACACCGGCGCAATCGCCCAGGTTGGTGGCGCGGACCTTGCCTCCGTTCAGGTTGCTCGTGTTGACGAAGCCCTGGCGGGAAAGCTCTCCGGGGTCCTCATCCAGAATCAGGACGCTTCGCCCGGTGCGGCACCGAAAATTCAGATTCGGGCGGCTTCTTCTATTTCCGGAGACGCTAACCCGCTGATCGTAGTGGACGGTTTTCCGATCTCAGGTTCGCTGGCAACGGTTAACCCGAATGACATTCAGAGCCTGGAAGTGCTTAAAGATGCGGCCTCGGCGGCCATCTATGGGTCACGGGGTGCCAACGGTGTCATTCTGGTAACAACCAAGCAGGGTAAAGTGGGAAAGCCAAGCGTGAGCTACAATACTTACGTTAGTACCTCCAGCCGGTACCTTAACGAAAATAAGCCGGTGGGTGACGCCAGCTGGGCCAACACCATCGAACAGAACGTTGCCGACGGTACATTCAACGTTTCACAGATTGATCCTGACCTGTACGAGTACCGCCTTAATGCTTACCGCAACAACCCCGACGTAGTTGCGGTAGAAGACTGGCTCTTCCAGAACGGTAACACCTTGAACCACGACCTCAGCATTAGCGGTGGTAGCGACGACGTTCGTTACTACGCCTCCGTCGGTTACCTCGACATGAAGGGCATCGTCCGGGACCAGGGTTTTGAGCGCTACAACACCCGCCTCAACGTTGACGCCAACCTGAGCGATCGGTTCAAGGCTGGCCTTAGTTTTAATGGTTTCATCGGTGACCGCGACATCGAAGGCCACGACCAACGGGATCTGCTACGGGCTTACAGCGTACATCCGATTTATCACACGGCGGAATCCATCGCCTTCGTACAGGGCCTTGATCGACAGGCACAGGCACTTGGCCTTACCGGTTTTGACGCTGGCTACCGGGGTGGTAACGCTCCCTTTAACAACAGCATCTACTCCCTGGAGCCTGGCATGACGGCGCAGGACTGGCACTATGGCCGTTCCGGAAACGGTATCGGCGGTTCTGGTGACGCCGGCCCCGCTACCAAGCTGGACAACACCGACCGGTTTGAGAAGACCTACTTCGGCAACATCAACTCTTACCTCCAGTACGAGATTACCGATGGCCTGAACATCCGGACTGTACTCGGAGGTGACATGAGAGACACCCGCGAATACTTCTGGCGCGGGCTCGAGTTTGACTCCCGTGGACGGACTACCCAGACAAGACTACAAGAATCTAACGCTAAGCGCACCTCCGTACTCAGTGAAACAACAATCAACTACGCGACCGTACTTGGTGGCCGTCACGACATTTCTGCCGTGGCCGGTCTTGAGTTTCAGAATTTCTACATCAAGGGCATCGCGCTCAACGGCACCAACGTGCCTTCCAAACTCAACAACTTTGCAGTTGATGGCCGTTACGAAATCAGCCTGCCAGGCAGCGGCAATTCGATTATGGCGGGTGGCAGCTACCAGCATGGTACTGCCTATTGCCAAGGTTATCCGGTGTTCCACTTCAACCCATGTGCGGACAACAATCCAGCATGGGCTGCATACGGCAAAGTAAACTACGGCGACCTGACCCTGATGGGTGAATTTGCAAGAACC
>ENA-ORXT01005946-ORXT01005946.1-marine-metagenome-genome-assembly--contig:-NODE-5946-length-11656-cov-8.151136_pt1 | contig 11656 bp, 2 predicted proteins | sample MGYA00237868_ERZ511482 | MGnify/ENA metagenome assembly ERZ511482 | reverse complement strand
CCGCAAGGGCGGCGGCGCCGACCAAGCCGCCGCTGCCGCCGCTGCGGACGCTGGCGCGACTGCCGACGCCGCTGCTGCGGCAGCTTCTGCTGCTGCTGCTGCTGCTGCTATTGCTGCTGATGCTGCTGCCGCTGCCGCCCCCCCCGACGCCACCCACTTTAGCGTCGACGCGCCCATCTGCCGGGACCCCGACGTCCGCATTGCGCGCCGCGTGGACGTGGGCGACCCCGACGGCAAGCCCGCCTTGACCCACTTTCGGGTGCTTGCCGTCAACGCCGCCCGCACCGTCTCCCTCGTGCACTGCACGCCCGTGTCGGGGCGCACTCACCAGCTGCGCGTGCACCTGCGGTCGGTCGGCCTGCCGATTGTCGGCGACGACTTGTACGGGCGGGAGCGGGCGCTGTACGGGTCGATGGAGGAGCTGCACGCTGCCTCGGCGGTGCCCGCCCGCGCCAAGGTCATTGACGGGGTGGCGGCGCGGGCGGGGCTCAAGCTGCACGCGTGGCGGCTGCACGTGCCGGCGACGGTCGTGGCGGGGGGGGCGGGGGGGGAGCCCGTCGTCATCACCGCCAACCCGCCGGCAGAGTTGGTTGCGTGCGCCGACTTTTATGGCGTCGACTTGCCGCCCCGGGCGGAGGGCGGGGGATAACGGGCAGCGCCCGTCCGTCCAGGTGAATGGATGGTGTGCGTGGCGTGTGCACGAGGCAAACCAAGAGGGACCGCGTCCCTGGCGGGTTGACCGCTGTGTGGGCTGTGCTTGGCTCGAGCCGCAGTGCGGTCGGCGGCACGTGAGCGAGAACCGTGGGGGAAAAAAGGAAAGGACAAAAGAAAAAAAATCAAAGAAGAGCAGTGTGGCTAAAAAATGATGCACAACAGTGCCGTAGCAGAAGCAAGAACAAAGAAAATGCACAGCCACAGAGTTGCGACGCAATGAATGAACCAGTCAAAGCATGAACCGGACACGCATGCGAAGAAGAACAAACACGCGCACGGCGCAGCTCAAACCGAGCTCTGAGGGAGGCGGCCCACCACCGACTGGCAACGCCAGCGACACAATCATGCCTCTGGACCGCCCGCTGACTTGTCATCCTCCCCCTCCCCCTGCTCGCCGTTGCGCTTGAGGAAGGGATTCTCGTACGCGGGGATGTCATTGATGCGCTCCGACTTGTAAGACACCTTGCCACCCCGACGCCTCCCCGCCCCTTGCCACCGGCGGAACTGCGTGCCGCGCTGGTACTCACGGTAGGACGGCGTGAAGCCGGGCGACTCCGCCGCGTTCGAGGCAACCTCGCCGCCATCGCCCTGGCCGCCCTCGGGGGCGGGCTTGGACAGGTCCGTCGCGGCCGATGAGCCCGTGCCTACGGCAGCGGTGCCACTGGCATCCCCTCCAGAGACAGTCGACTGAGCGTCAGCAGCGGTCGCCTCCGCACTCGCTTGGGAGGTAGCACCCGCACCGGTGGCACCGCCAACGCCGGCACCGTCAGACTCAGTGCCGGAGCTGGTGAGCTTGGCCCACGACGTGTCGGTCGCGCTCGTCCACGTTGCCGCGACCGCGTCGGCGCCGCCGGGCGCAAAGGAGGTTTCGACCTGTGCGTCCCACAGCTTGGCCGCTGCCGCATCGGCGCCGCCGGCCGTCGGCAGCGCAGAGGAGGCACCCCCGTCGTTCTCGCTCCCTCCTTCGCTGCCATCGGTGGTGAGCGAGTACGCGACCGTCACCGACACGTCTTGATCGCCGTCTGCCCCGCTCTGGGTGCCCTCCGTGGATGACGTCGTGTACATCGTCGATGTGGTGGAAGTCGTAGTGGACGACGTCGACGTTGAGTACGACGACCAAGACGTGCTCGATGAAGACGTGGACGACGACGAGGACCCAGTGTCCGAGCTCGAAACCACCGACACAGCCGACGCCCCGCCCGGGGGCACATACACAACGCCCGTCGACGATGCGCGCACGCCCGTCGGCGAGTCGCCTGACGCCTCACCAGGCACGCCAGTAGAGTCGTCCTTGTCTGCATCAGTCGAGGCGTCAACCACCCCCGTGCCCGACTGACCCGCTGCGTATGCCTCGTCTGACACCTCGCGTGCAATCTCCGCCGCCGCCCTCTCGGCCGCCCCCACAGTCGCGTCAATCGAGATGGATGAGTCCTGCGATCGCGTCAGAGAGCTCTTATCGGCCGCCGACGACGACGAGGAGGCCGTCCAACTCGACCTAGAGGTGCTCGCCTCGTCGGCATCAGCCGACTCTTCACGCGACACCCAACCGCCTGCGCGTTTCGCCGCATCGACCGTCGCGTCGGACGAAGCCGACGCGTCTGGCGAACGAGAGCCAAGCTCATCCGCATGCTGCGTCGGCAGCACATCTGAACCAGCGTCGCCGCCCGCCGTCGCAATGTCCGCACCGGTCGACGCTGCACCCGACCACGTCGACCCCGACGTACCCGACTCGTCGGCTTCGGCCGATACGTCACGGGCCATGGCCCCCGCCGCACGCTCCGCCGCACCGACTGACGTGTCCAGCGTGTCGGCGACGGCCTCGGCCTCGGCAGCAATGTCAGCGGCAAAGCTTGCCGACAGCTCCTTCGCCCGCTCCATGGCACTCTTGGACGTCTCCGTGTCGGTTGTCGTGAAAGTGCCGCTGGTCAACGACGAGGCGTCGTTGCTGGCGCCACCCATCTGCGCCGAGTAGAGGGTCGACGATGAAGCGTCCTTGCTGGCGCCACCCGTCTCCGCCGAATAAAGGGTCGACGGTGAGGGGGATACCGGTGAGCCCACATCGGCAGTCTCTTCCAGGGTCTCTGCGGATGAGGAAGTCCCGGGCGGCGGCGACTCCCCGCTCTCCGACGCTGTGGACAGCGCACTGGTGTAGCCAGCGTCGCCAGCGATAGCGTCTCTCGCACTCGCTCTCGCGCCTGCACCTGCAACCGTGGCATCTGCAGCCGAGTTAGTGCCTGGTGCACCCTCCCACATGGCCATGGGATCCGCCGCCGCGTCCGCCTGGGCCGACACCTTGCTAGCCGCAACGCCAGCCGCCCGCTCAGCGGCGCCAACATCCTCATCCAGCTCCGACTGAGGAACAACATCTCCCACTTGCGGTGTCGGGCGTTCCGCCCGGGCGCCACCGCCAGGGTACTTGCCGCGTGGAGCGTTGAGCACCCGCCGCAGCCACCCCAGCGGTGAACCCGCCTTGCTGGACCTTGTCGAGGCAGACACGCCGGTGCCCTTGGCAGCGGACGCTGCTCGGGCGTCCACCGGCTCGACAGGAGCAGCCGCGGCCGCAGTCGGCGGCGCTGCCGCGTCAGCTGTCGGTGGCATCACAATGGCCGGGTCTGTCGAGTCTGCCGTTGAAGACCCAGCCGCCGAAGATTTCGTTGACTGAGATGATGACGACGTGGCCGACTCGGAGGTTGATGACGTGGTCGACTTGGTGGACCACGACGACGTCGTCTCTGCCGACGCCGACACGTTGAACGCAGCGGCCGCAGCCGAAGAGAGGCCCAATGATGCAGTAGTGGCGGGATCCACCGGGGAAGCCGCCGCCGCCGTCGGGGGCGCCGTCGCGGCCTCGGTGGGCGGCTTGACCACCATCGAGTCCGTGGATGCAGCCGAGGCCGACTTCATAGATATGTCCGTGGCCGATTCAGTGTCAGAGGGTGTGGCTTCCTCCGTAGCCACGACCACTGCATTCGGAACACTGCTGTCGGGCACAAGAACAGATTGGAGGAAAGCCGTGCCCGAGTTGGAAGAGGCATCCGTCGGCTCCTGCTGGACACCCGTGGCAACCGCGGGCGCATCCGCACTAGGAGCAACAGCAGCAGACGCTTCTGAAGCGACCGACTCTGGCGCCGGCGGCTCCGGAGCCTTGACCGGCGGCGGCACGGGGCCCTTGAGTTCCGGTGCTGTCAAGTCCCACGGGACATTGTACATAGAGCCACGGGCCGCAGGTGGGAGCATTGTCTTGCCCGCCGCCTCGGCTACCTCAACGGCACGGGCCACCGCGCCGGCCACGTCCACGGTAGAAGACACTACGTCCTTGACCGCCGCGTTGGCCACGTCGGCGAGGTCATCAGCCGCCCCATTCAAAGCATCAGAGCGGTCAGCGGCGGAAGCGGTTCCCGACACCGACAAGCCATCGGGCGCTCCCGACGGCGCCTCGTACAAGGTGCTGGTGTCCGACGACACAGGAGAAGTGGCCCCAGGGGCTTCATACAGCGTCTCCGTCGACGACGAGGTGACGGGATCGGCGACACCTGGTGACGCTGGAGGGCCACCACCGGCCGCGTACAGAGACCCGAGCGCAGCTGGTGGCCCCGACGACACACCCGTGGGCGACTGCCCAGATCCCGGAGCGGTGTACAGGGTCTGCACCGATTCGGCGGTCTCGCCTGCAAACGCGGCGTCAGTCGTCTTGACTGCTGATTCAGCCGCCTCGGCCACCTCCGTCGCTCGTGCAACGGCGCCCGACACATCCGTGGACGGAGACACCAGCCCCTTGGAAGCAGCGTTGGAGAGGTCCCCGACTTCCCCAGATGACACGCCATATTGCGACCCGCGAGCGGCCGGCGGCTGGGTCCAACCGCCCGAGGAGACAGTGGAGCCCGTCGCGGTCGTAGTCGAAGAGTTGTTTGACGAGCTCGTCCACGAGCTCGCGGTGTACGAGCTTGACGAGCTGGTCGACGAATCACCGGCAGCTGCGTCGATGGATGCGCTTTCGTACTGCGATCCAAGGGCAGCCGGCGGCAGGATCACGCCACCTGGTGTGACGACTGTGCCCGGCGTGATCGCTGACTCTTCCACGGTGATGGCGCCGCCAGCATCCGAGTCGTCGAGTGCGCCGCTAACCGCCTCGGCAACATCCGATGCCTGCGCAATGGCACCAGACACATCCGTGTCAGGCGACACAACGCCCTTGGCCGCCGCGTCGGAGATCTCACCAACGCCACCGTCCATGCCGCCAGTGAGGGTGTCCGGCGGGAGGATGACGCCACCCGGCGTCACCACGGACCCAGGCTCGACGGGCGGGAGGTCCTCCTTCGTCACATCCAGAGCAGCCGTCCCGCCGGCCACGGTATCGGCGGCGGAGCTGATAATTTCAGAGCCAGACGACCCGTCCGTGCCGGAGTTGTACGTGCCGCTGGCGTCAGGCTCGATCTCCGGAATGCCAGTGGCATTCTGAGCGGCAATAGAACCCGCCTTGACGTCACTAAACGCGATGCCCTTGGTTTGCGAGCTGCTCGAGGTCGACGTGGTGAAGGTTGTGGTGGTGCTGCTCGTGCTTGACGAACTGGTCTTGGTCGACGAGCTGCTCGAGCCCGACGTGTTATATGTGGAGTCCGCGGTGCCGGCTGCCCCCGAGGACGACTCGTACAGAGTTGTCGCATCCAACGACACAGCAGAGCCATTGTCAGGGGCCTCGTACAGCGTCTCAGTTGACGAGGTCGTCACGGGGTCTTCCACACCAGGCGCTGCCGTCGCATCATCCGGCGGCCCGTACATGGTACCAAGAGCCGCAGGCGGACCCGAGGCCACCCCTGTAGGCGACTGCCCAGTCCCAGGAGCCGTATAGAGCGTTTTAACCGACGGGGGCGTCTGGCCGGCGGCCGTGCCGGTGCCAGCGACCGTACCATCAGCCCCAGCATTGGCTGCCTCAGCAGCCGACTCGGCCACCTCGAGAGCTTGTGCCACCACGTCCGACGCTTCTGTGGAGGCCGACACGACCCCCTTGGATGCGGCGTTGAGCTCGGCCGCAATGTCGCCAGCAACGCTGGTACCGCTCGTATTGTCGTCGCCAGCCGAGTCGGCACTTGAAGCATCGCTCGCCGCCTCGTACAGCTGCTCCGTGGACGACGAAGTGGCCGGGTCGACGCCCCAGTCCGGAACCACATACTGTGAGCTCCGAGCCGCCGGCGCGTACGGGGCCACCCCCGTCGGCGATTGACCGGAGCCGGGCGCGGTGTACAGTGTCTTGACCGACGAGGGCGGAACGGTAGAAGAACCGTCCGACGACGCCCCCGTTGCGCCGCCCGCCTCCTCATCGTCCTTGAAAGCCGACGGCGCCTCGTAAAGAGTGCTCGTGTCCGTCGCCTCCGTGGAGGTAGCCCCGGACGACGTGTACAACGTCTCAGTCGACGAAGTCGTCACGGGATCAGGCACGCCCGGCGGCACAACCGCAGCGCCTGGGGCAGCATATAAGCTACCGGTCGACGTGGGTGCCGCCGGACTCACACCCGTCGGCGACTCGCCCGAACCAGGGGGCGTGTAGAGCGTCTCCACAGCAACGCTCTCGCTGCTGTTCGCGCCTCTGTTACTATCGGCTTCACTGGCACCACCGGCTGACAAAGCAGCGCGACGCTGCAATTCTGAAGCGATATCGACAGCGCTGCGGTCCGCCGCGGCAGCCATCTCTGCCGCCAGTCGCTGCGCCGCGGTAGTTGTGCCGCCAGCTGCAGAGACGACATCGGCGGCGGATTCCTTGGTCTCGTCCTTCGCATCGTCTGCGGCATGGCTAGTCTTGCGCACGGCCGCCCCGGCAGCGCCACCGGCCGCGTCGAGCGCATTTTCAACTGACGAAGAGACCTCGTCAGTGGTCGAGCGCAGACGGTCTTCGGCACCATCAGCCACGTCACCAGCCTTGCGAGAAGCCGAGTCGACAGCGCCCTTGAAAGACTCGTACGCGTCACCCACCTTGTCGGTGGCCGTGTCGGCAGCGTCCTCCAACACATTGACGTCACCAACATTGTCGACCACATTGCCAGCCGTCCGCTTAGCCTCTCTTCCTGCCGCCGCTGCGCGAGCCTCGGCGTCGCTCAAAGCGCTGTCCGCGCGACGGGCAGCCGAAGCAGTTGCTTGGCCTAGATCATCAACCACATACCCAGCCGTCCGCTTCACATCTTGGGCGGCACTCGAGGAGCGCGCCTCCGCATCGTCCAGCGCACGGCCAGCGCGGCGCGCTGTCTCCCCAGCAGCGTCAATGGCAGCACCCGACGCGTCCACAGCTGCATCATCTGCCAATTCAATGGCGTCGCCAATGGTCTGTACAAAGCTGCTCGCGGCCGACTGGACGTCGCCGACCACCGAGTCGACAGACGAGCCAAGGCCGGCTTCCTCAGCACGACGCTTGACGTCAGCAGCGAGGTCTTCAGCACTGCGGTTGGCAGCGGCCGCCATGAGCTCAGACAGCTCGCGGGCGTCGAGCGCAGCGCGCTCGGCGGCGGATGCCGCATTGACGGCAGCATCCTCAGTGGCATTGACCGCCCCGCCAGCCAAACGAGCAGCGGCGGCAGCGCTGCCTTCCACCGCGCCGACCGAGTCATCGATGGCGCCGCGAATGCCGAGGTCCTGGGCGGCATTCCCCGCCGCATCCGCCGCGTCTGTGGCGGCACGCTCCGTTTCAGTCAAAGCGTCGCCCGCCACGCGCGTGCCGGCCGCCAGCGTGTCCGCGGTGGCCTCCCCAGTCGCATTCAACACGTCACCAACCGCACTCGCAGCGGTGCTGGCAGTAGACGCGGCCTTGCCAGCTGGGTCCCACTCACGCACGTCCGCCGCGACCGAGGCGGCTTCGTCAGCGCCGGCAGATGCCCCACGACCGGCGGCCTCCAGGGCGGCACCAGCTGCCGAAGAGGCCTTCTCGTCTGCGCCGGCAATGGCCTTGGCCACCGCCTCCACAGCTCCGGCGGCGACGGCGCCCAAGTTGACACCCTGAACCTTCTTGTCGAGCGTGTCAGCCGCGTCGGCAGCACCCACCGCCGCAGAGCCGACAGCGCCACCGGCATTGGAGAGGGCATCATTGCCCAAATCCCCAGCCGCGGACGCAGCCTCCTTAGCAGCTTGGCCAGTGGCGTCGGCCGCTTGTGCCGCGACATCACCCGCACCTGCTGCGCCGGCTGCAATGCCGTCCGATACAGCCGCAGCGCCACGACCGGCCGCATTTAACACTGCGCCCGTCACATTGCCAGTAACGTCCACGGCGCCCGGGATACGGTCCACCACATCTGAGGCAACATCGCGCGCCCCCGCTGCCACATTGGCTGCTGCAGTTCGTGCGTCCTTGGCAACATTGACGGTCGCGTCCCGGACATCCTTCGCAGTCTCGGCAGCCACGTCGTCGACGGTCGATTTGCGCGACGTCATGCCACCTGTGAGTACATCCGAGGCCAGGGGGCGCTTACCACCACCCGTCTTGCCGGCCAGGTCCTCGGCAATCGACTCAGTCGCCTGCTCGGCATCCGCCGCAAAGTTCTTGGCCGAACGCGCAGCCGTGCCTGTCGCGTCGCCGACCACGGCTGAAATGCTCGTGTCGGCGATGGCAGACGCGGCGCGATCGCCCGCTTCGTCCACACCACGAGCAGCGTCGGACGCAGCCGACTGGGCAAAGTTGAGAGCGTCGCCAGCGGAGTCAGCAGCGCGGCTCGCCGCCGCTGACGTATCACTTGCCAGACCCGCGGCAATGCGCTCAATGGGACTGAGCGCCTCAAGAGCAGCACGGCGCGCCGACTCGGTAACCCCACCCTTCTCGGCCTCCAATCGAGCGGCAATGCGCTCGACCGGCCCGACCGCATCGGGGAAAGACACAGCCGAGGAGCTGGTCTTGCGAACAGACGAACCTGACATCCGGTCGGCCACCTTGGAGGCGCTGTCGACAGAGCTGCTGGCATCGGCAGTTGCACTACCCGCATCGCGGCTGACGGCAGGCGCCGCACGGCCGGATTCAGCCTGCAACCGGGCGGCAATTCGCTCCACCGGTCCGATCGGGCGTGGGAGCAACGCCGACGGATCGTACGCAGTCCGGTCCACAACACCGGCGGAGCCATCAGCCTGCAATGCCAAGCGCGCGGCAACGCGCTCCACGGGCCCAACCGCGTCCGGGAAAGACTCTGTCGGGTCGCCCGCCGTGCGCTTGAAGGATTGAGCCGCCTCACTGGCGGCCCTATCCACCTTGAAAGCCGTATCCCAGGAAGCGCGATCCACAAACGACGTTGCACTGGTGGCCGACCTGCCAACTGTCGACGCCAAGTCGCTGGCCGCTCGGTCCGCCGCGCTCATCCCGCGGCGCGCGTCCGCCTGCAACTTGGCGGCAACGCGCTCCACAGGTCCCACAGCGTCGGGGAATTCGACATTGTCGTCACCAACTGCCCGGTACACCGACGACACCGCATCGTTGGCAGCGCTGTCAACCACCCCAGAGGCGCGGCGCGCCTCAGCCTCCATCTTGGCGGCAATGCGCTCCACCGGTCCAACCGCGTCAGGAAAGTCCGCCGTCACCTCGTCCATTGCACTACCAACCTTGGAGGCCACATCGCTCGCAGCACGATCGACTTTGGAGGCCGTGTCCTGAGAAGAACGCTCCACAAACGACGTTGCACTGCTGGCCGACCTGCCCACAGTCGAAGTGAAGCTGCTGGTTGCCTGGTCCGCCGAGCTCACCCCACGACGAGTCTCGGCCTGCAGCTTGGCAGCCATGCGCTCCACCGGTCCGACGGCGTCAGGGAAGTCAACATTGGCGTCTTCAACAGCCCGGTACGCGGACGACACAGCATCGCTGGCAGCGCTGTCAACCACCCCGGCGGCACGACGCGCCTCCACTTCCATCTTGGCGGCAATCCGGTCCACAGGGCCGACAGCTTCGGGAAACGCATCATCCACACCTTCAACCGTACGGCTCGCCCACTGCACCGTATCGTCGACTCTACGATCAACCGTTGAAGCGGCATCGCTGGTGGCACGCTCGGTCTTGGACGCCGTCTTTCGGGAAGAGCGCTCCATAAACGATGTCGCACTGCTGGCCGACCAGCCCACAGACGAGGCCAAGTCGATGGCCGCCCGGTCTGCCGCACTCGCCCCACGGCGCGCGTCCGCCTCCATCTGGGCTGCCATACGCTCCACAGGTCCGACCGCATCAGGGAAATCAGCATCGGCGTCGACAGCCGCCCGGTACACTGACGACGCCGCATCGCTGACAGCGCTGTCCACCACTCCAGCGGCGCTGCGTGCCTCAGCCTCCAATTTGGCGGCAATGCGCTCCACTGGCCCAACTGCTTCCGGGAACGCGGACGTCGGATCGCGGATAGCCTGAGCCGCCGCATCCGACGCGTCACCCGCTGCGTCACCCGCAGCGGAACCGGCACGGCTGACCGCGCCAGCAATGCCACCCGCCGCGGCGGCGGCAGCACTCGCAGCAGCGCCCATCACTTTCATAAACGAGTCTCTCGCATCCCCGGCAGCGCTGCCGGCACTGTCGAGAACGTCACCGCCAACATCACCAGCAACGTTGGCCGCCCGCCCCGCCGCGTCGATCGCGTCCCGTCCGACCGCACCACCCACCCGTCCAGCGTCCGAGGCCACATCGCCAGCCACATCCGCCGCGCGGCTAGCAGTAGCGGCAGCATCGCGCCCAGCGTCCGCGGCCACCGATCCGGCGACACTTGCCGCGCTTGCCGCCGATGCAGCCGCACGTGCGGCAGCGTCGGCAGCGTCGCCAACCGCCCCGCCCACAGCACCAGCCGCGCGGCGCGCGGCATCCTCGGCAGCATCGGCTACCGGCACAGGGGGCGTCACCTCACCGACGCCAGCGGTCCCAGACTTGGTTGACGCCGCGAGCGCCTGGTCCATCGCCACTGCAGCCGTCAGCGCGACACCTTCGGGTGTGGCCGCGTACGCGCCCACATCAGAGCTCCCATCCACCCCCGTCGAAGAGGTCGAGGTCGTAGCCGTCATACCGCCATCGACCCGGCTGGAGGTCGTGCGCGTAGTCGTCGTCGAAGAGCTGCTCGACTGTGAGGTGCTGGTGAACTGGGTGGAGCTCGTGCGCGTCGTCGTCGAGGAGCTGCTCGACTGCGACACGCCCTGGAAGCCAAACGTGGCAATGGCCAGTCTCTCCCCAGAAAGCACGCGCGCACCGATCGTGCGCTGCGGCTCGGGTTGCACCGTTTTCACCTCAGTGTGCACTGCGAACTTCCGGGAAAACCACGCCGCATAGGCGATGGTCACCTGCGCGCGGGCAAATAGCACACGATCCCGATAAGAGAGGAACAAGATCATCCAAATAAGAAAAACGGGAACGTAACCAAGAGAGTAGCAGAGCAACTCACGAGCCCAAAAAACAGAACACAATCACAGTCAGCATCCAAGTCGCCCAGAATCAAGCAACCCATACCGACAAGTCGCGTACATGTCCGCTCCCAACCCAAGAACGAACAAGAACAATAAAAGACAATCCCACGGCCTCCGGCACGTCGAGCACCCCACACATAGAGGAGAGGAAACCTACCAGCTCAACTCGCTCCGCAAGCGGCCGCCCGTCAGCGCCACCAGGCAGGCCACCCCCCCACCCCGCCTGCTCCCCCACCGCCGACCAGGCACTGCGCGACGGCGGCGGCGCATTCTCACCCGCCCCGCCGCCGGCGCTGCCCGCCGATGGGGCCCCGTCCGCGGCCGCGCGCACGACCGACAGAGAGCGACCAGAGCGGCGCCACGGCGTCGTCGACGCCGTCCGCCGACGCGCCGACGGTAGACCCGGGGGGGTGAGGAAGGCGGGCACCGGCGGCGGCGGCGGACCGTCCATGGCGGCGAGATCGCGGCGGCGTGGAGCGGGGAGGCCGCGGCGGGCGGCCGCGCACGCGCGGCGCGGCACGGCACGGTGCAACGTCAAAGAGATATGAAG
>ENA-ORXT01005945-ORXT01005945.1-marine-metagenome-genome-assembly--contig:-NODE-5945-length-11656-cov-8.742810_pt1 | contig 11656 bp, 6 predicted proteins | sample MGYA00237868_ERZ511482 | MGnify/ENA metagenome assembly ERZ511482 | reverse complement strand
CGCCGCACGTGTGGGCTCCCTCTCCCGGCGCCACCGCGAGGGGCCCCCCACGTTTGGCCGACGCGGCAGGGCCGCGCCGCAGACGTTGCGCCCCCCCCCCCCCCGCCCGCGGCGGCGGTTGCGTTTTGCGTGCCGGCGGCGGAGGGGCGTCCCCGCCGGCGCCGGCGCGGTCGTTCACCCCCCCCCGTCGACGGGGGTTCCTCTCCCCTTTGGCGGCGGTGGCCGCCCGACTCGTGCCAAGATCCGACCGGACGGTGGGCGCCCGCTGCCTGCACGCTGCCCGACGGCGGTGCCGCCCGCCCCGCCAAGGTCGCTGGTCGAGCGGTGGGCGCTGCGCGCCGCCACCGGGGGGGGGGGGTCCCGTCGCTGCCGCGCGTGTGGGGGGAGGCAGCGACGCAACGTGGGCTGGTTGTGGGCGGTGCGGCTTCCGTCTGTGGGGACGGTTGCGGCAGCGGCGGGGGACGAGTCTTTGCCCACCCGCCGGCAGCCGCGTGCACTCGGCGGCGGGGCGGGTGGCGTCGGCACGGGCGCTCCGTCGTGAACACTGGTGATGTTGCCGCGGTCATGGCCTGCTCGGTCATGGACGGTGGGGCGGGAAACCTGGGGGTGCTGGTTGCCACCGGCCGAGGTTGGGGCAGGGACGGAGGACGCCGTGGACGGCGGCGTCGACAAGTGGCGCGCGTGCCCGTCGTGGCGGGCGAGACAGGGATGGAGGCCGCTGTGGCGGCGCCGACTCTCCGACCGCCCCCGCGGGGTGCTCAATGTCCTTTCGGGGGCGGCTCTGGCGTCGGGCTGCTCCGCCCCTTTCCGACCCGCACGCGGGCGGTCGCGTCGAGCGGGCTGGGACGTGTGGTGTTGAACTATAAGTTTGAACTCCTCAGGACCATTCACACCGGTATTGTGGCTGTAGCTGAGTGGTACAATTTTCGAATCCCAACATGTGGTGACACGCCATCATCCCGAGTTACGTATCGGCGGCTTGCCCGCCCTGCTCCTGCTTGTGGTCATTTGCGGAGCGAACCTCGACCCTGATGTGTGTCGTCCAGGTGGGGCGGAGCCACGGGGTGCCCTCCACCGTGGGCTCCTTCGTCATCCCCTCTGCCAGACGACGGCGGCGGGCATGGAGGGGGTTTTTCGTGGGCATGAGGGGAGGTGGAGGGCCCCTGGGCTCGGTGGTCCGCCTGGTGGACCTTGCGGACTGTACGCGCACGCGAATGTGATAGCGGGGTGGAATGACGCACTGGAGAGGGGGGATTGTCATGATGCAGTGGGTGGTGCGGGGCACCTACGTTGCCAGCTTCACGTGCTGTTTGCGCGTGCGGGGTGCGTGTGCGCTTTCCATCGCATCGTGCGTGTGAGCGCATCGTGAAGGATATGCAAGACGTGAATCAACTACACGAGAAACGCGTGGACCACGGATGCACGGTCAAGGAGAGAAATGCAAGCCAGCGCCACACATATCCCCCCGCTATTCCCCGCATGCCGTGCTGCCGCCGGCCATCCGCCAGTAGCTATCCTCCCACCAGGAACAGCCAGCTTGTGTCCGCCGCGGCGGCCACCTGCGCGTCTCGAGGCGGTCTCGACGGCAATGGCCACAGGGGCGGTGGAAGGCCAGATGGGGGCAGTGACGGTCGTGAAACGTCGGGCGCACGTCACCTCACCGCAACACGTGGACGCGCTCCAACTCGTCGACAATGCGCGACAGCGCACCTCGAGAGTCCGCGGGAGCTGACCAGCGCATGCCAAAGCACAACAGAGTACGACCCACGTCTAACGCAGCAAACCAGCGCTGCCCTGACTCGCGAACACGAAAGGGAGCGAATGACGTCTCGCCGAATTCCTGCGGAGAACTCTGCTGCGTTCACACGTCCAGCGCCCGCTCGTAGCACGCCACCGCCGCGTCCACGTTGGCCGTGCGGTCCCCGTTCACTCGGATGCCGTACGCAATGCCGAGGTTGTTTTGCGTCGCGGCCCAATCCAGCGGCGCCGCCTCCCGCGTCAACACCTCCAGAGCCCGCTCGTAGCACGCCACCGCCGCGTCCACGTTGGCCGCGCGGTCCCCGTTCACCCGGTTGCGGAACGCACTACCGAGGTTGTGTTGCGTCGCGGCCCAATCCAGCGGCGCCGCCTCCCGCGTCCGCACCTCAAGTGCCTGCTCGTAGCACGCCACCGCCGCGTCCACGTTGGCCGCGCGGTCCCCGTTCACTTGGATGCCGTACGCAGTCCCGAGGTTGCTTTGCGTTATTGCCCAATCCAGCGGCGCCGCCTCCCGCGTCCGCACCTCCAGCGCCCGCTCGTAGCACGCCACCGCCGCGTCCACGTTGGCCGCGCGGTCCCCGTTTACTCGGATGCCGTACGCAGTCCCGAGGTTGCTTTGCGTTATTGCCCAATCCAGCGGCGCCGCCTCCCGCGTGCGCACCTCCAGTGCCCGCTCGTAGCACGCCACTGCCACGTCCACGTTGGCCGCGCGATCCCCGTTCACCCGGTCGCCGTACGCAATTCCGAGGTTGTTCTGCGTCGTCGCCCATTGCAGCGGCACCGCCTCCCGCGTCAACACCTCCAGCGCCCGCTCGTAGCACGCCACCGCCGCGTCCACGTTGGCCGCGCGGTCCCCGTTCTCTCGGATGCCGTACGCAATGCCGAGGTTGTTCTGCGTCGCCGCCCAATCCAGCGGCGCGGCCTCCCGCGTGCGCACCTCCAGTTCCCGCTCGTGACACGCCACCGCCGCGTCCACGTTGGCCACGCGGTCCCCGTTCACCCGGTTGCGGTATGCATCGCCCAGAGCGTCCTGGAGCTGAGCCCATAAGACAGGCTCATCTGCCTTTGACAGAATTTCCAGGGCATCTTTGGAGCAGTTGAGCGCGGCGTCTACGTTTTGGCGTCGGCTTCCTGCAATCCGGTTCATGTAAGCCGACGCCAGGGCCGCTCGCACGCGACACAGCAGCACGGGCGCGCGCGCCACCCTGTCTTCGGGATGCCGAACCACCGCCTGCAACGCCGCCATAACCACCTCCACATCCGCCTGGAGCGCCAGCGGCGAGCCCGTCCGCCAGCGCAAGGCCCGCCACTGGGACCCCATCAAGGAAATCATGCCGCAAACGTCCCCGGCCGCAGCGACGTGGCGAGCCGCATTGTCGTACCAGTAGCCGTCGTCGGGCAGCTCCCAAATGGGCACCGCGTGCCACCCGTACGCGTCCACTTCACCGGCGTTCGTTCCCGCCATGTAGTCATCTACCAGCCCTTGGTGCGCGGCGCGGCACGTGGAGCCCAGCAGGCTCCGCGCGTACTCGCCGACCACCGGGTGGACGATGACACCCGCGAGGACGCCGCCAATTTTGTCCACCTCGCGGCGCAGCAGCCCCGCCCGCACCAGAACGTCCACCAGCTGCTCCACACCCGCGTCAAGTGCCAGCCCGTTGTCATCGCTGGCACACTCAGTGGTTGGCCCGCCTGTCGCAGCTGCCGCGCTCAGCTGGGGACGCCACAGCCGCGCCAGCACGGAGACGCTCGCACGGACCGGGAGGATGCCGACTGCAGCAAAAGGCGCCCGATACGCATCTGGTAGCAGCTCAAGGCTCACGTCAAGCGTCGCGCACACCGACGGCCGCGGGAAGAGGTCACCATTCGAGCCGCCCCCAAAGTCCCGGTCCATCCACCTCCGCTCCAGTGCTTGTACGACCGACCGCCACGCCCCGCCGCGGGCCGCTAGCATGGCGCCCACAAGACTCAGCGATAGCGCATGCCGCTGCGTCTTCTCCACGACGCGCCGCACCCAGGCCACCTCCTCGTCGGTCGCAAACGAGGCCACCCCCGTCAAAGCCTGCTTGCCAACCGAATTGGCCAGCAGCCGCTTCGCATCGGCCACCGGCAGCGCATCAATAGGCACCAGTCGAGCGCCAGGTACGGACCCGACGACCGCCTCGGAGCGGGTGGTGAACAGAACGGGCGTTGCGGCGGGCGCAAGCTTGAGGAGCAGCCCCAGCAGGTCGCGCTTCTTGTAAAGCACATCATCAATCACGATCAACGATGCCGCCGCAGCAGTCTTTGGCACAGACCTCAGGTAGCGCGATGCCGTATTGAAAAATTCCTTGTCCACCGCGAATTTGAGCAGCTGCTTGGCGGCCTCCGCGCTGCAAAAGCGAAACACCAGCGTCACACCGGCATCTGCGGCCGTCTGTAGCGATGCGTCGCCGCCCAGCTCCACCCACATTGTGCCCTGGGAGAAGCGCTCGCGCATAGCATTGCAGGCCGCCACACCCGCGCAAGCTGTTGACTTGCCGCTGCCGCCAACCGCGCAGACGCCAAGACGGAGGGCCCTGCCGTCATCGCTCAGGGGCTCCTGCAGCGCAGCCACAATCTGGTGCTCCGCGCGGTCTGGGTTGTCCACGCCGGGAACGTAGCCCGGTTCGGGCGCAGGCGCGTCCCAGCCCAGGATGCAGCCGCTGAGGTCTGGCTCAGCCGGTTGGGAGGCAGCACAAGCGCGCTCCAGTCTGGACACGCCTTCGGCGATCTGGTACACAGTGTGGCCAACTGCACCAGACGCACACAGGTCCTCCATGATACGGAGAAGCGCCTCCAGGTCTGCGTCCCACCCGCGCACAGCATCGTCCAGTAGCGCCGCCGTCATCGGCCGCGCAAAAAAGGACGCTTCCACCACGTCGAGGACGTTCTCCACGTCGACAAGCACCCGGCTCAGCTGCTCCACATGTGCGGAAGAAAAGTCGGTTGGTTCCCACTGGAGCGCGTCGACGATACGCGCAACCAGGCGGTGCGCCATAGCGGCCGACTGGCCTGACACGGCCACCCGGACCGCCTCGTGCTCTTCCGCCAGCACGGCCAGCGCGGCCGCTTGGGCCAGCAGCAGCCCAACACGGAGCACTGGCCCCGCCACGGGAACGCCAGTGACCTCATCCACAACGTCCCCAATCTTGCCAACCACCTTCCCAGCAGCTGTCGCAGCGGCCGTCGTCGGTTGCAGCCAGTTCCACGTCTCCAGAACGGCTCGACGTCCGCGGCGTCCCAGCGCCTTCGACATCACCCCGTGCTTGGCATCGCTCGCGGCGGGAAGGCTTGGTAGCAGAGAGCTCACCAGCTCAAGCAAGGCGTCCATATCGCACCCGCTGCCGCTGGCCGCAGACAAAAGCTCGGGCCACAGGGGAAGCATGGACTCGCCCGCCGCCACCCACGCCGCGCAAACATCGGCCGACGGTGCCTCCAGCACCAACTTGATCTCTGACAGGTCTTCACCAGCGGGCGAGGTGCTCACCTCGACGCCGCGCACAAAGAGCAATAGCCGGGGGTTTGGATGAGCCAGGTCGACGCCCTCCACGTCCTGCGACAGAGCAACACGCAGCGCGCCGTCCCCCCGCTTAAGGCGGATGCGCCGTGGACCCTTGGCCCGAAATGCCGCCAAGGAAGTGGGCGCACCAGCGCGCCTGGCCCCAGGAAGGAAGAACACACCGCGGCCAAGGCACGCGTACACAAATGTGCCGCGGCCGAGCTTCCGCGTCCGGGAAAAGCAAGAGACCACCTGGAAGGTAGCAATGGGGTAGCCAACAAAACCATCTGCTTCACCGGTGGCATCCCTCCTGGAAACAGGGGAGGCCCCCAGCCCGTTGTCGGTGTCCCTTTCTAGTGGATCATGGCTACTGGGAGCCCCGCCAACGTCGCCGCTGCCGCAAGACCCAGCACTAGGCTGGCTGCTACCGCACGCAGCACCGGCAGGTGCAGTCGCACCGACATTGGGCGGCAGGAACGCTTTCCCCTTGGCTGGTGATGCAGGGTCGGTATCCGCCCGCTCACAGACGGCGGCGCTGGACTCGTCCGACGGCGGGGGGCCCCCCGCCACACGCCCGCCAAAGGTGTTACCAGTTTGGTTGCTGCCACAGTCCTCAGTTGTCGACTGGTTGTCGCTGTCGGCCACAGCCGCCGAAAACGGCGGACCGCCGCCGCCGCCCGTATCAGACGAGACCGCCGCATCTCGGGCAGCGTCACCACGGCGGCGGCAGCGGCAGCCGCCGCCAAAGCACGCCACCCAACCCCCCGCCATCCGTCCGCCAACGTGAGTTGGCAGCAGCCGTCAGGCCACCACCGCCGTCAGGCCGGCTGCGCTACCTTGGCACCGACTACAGTACATCCAGCAGACCGTGCACAAGCGATCAGGGTCTGGTGACGCGCAAAGGCAAGCACCAAGCACACTTCTCAACCTTTACCCTCTCCTTCACGCACCTGCACCCGTCGAAGGGAGCAGGGGAAGAAAGAATAGGGGTCCGCAACATCGAGGGAGGCAAAGGTGTTGCAACCATGAAAGCAGCTCCAACGAGCACCTCGTGGACACCACGACGCGCAAGGTGGGCCCAGCGCATCGTTCATCGTTGCTGCTTGCGAGGGCCAACCAGCACCTCGCATCATGGGGGCGTGCTGACAGGAAGGACAACACTGGCGCGGTGGGCGACGCGGTGCTCGCCAGCCCCGCCACCACCACTCCCCCGCTCGAGGTACAGCAGCGCTCTGGTGATTAAGTGGGCGTGCAGAACATTCGTATTGAAAGAGCGTTCACGAAAACGCCCTGGGCTTGTGGACAGTCAGAACTGTTTTCACATCACGGAAGAAAGCAGTGCGTCAAGAGCAGCTTCGGACGGTGGGCAATGACAAGAGGGCAACGCCGCTCAGACAACAGAGGACCTACTGTACACCGACATCACTGTCCTGCCACTCCAAAAATAGCCTCCTTCTCCTTTGCTCACCCCTTCCTCAACCGCACCATAGTACGGCCACCAGTGGAGCCCCGTACTATTGCCCGTCCGCGCTCTCTGCCGTAGCCGACCGCACGCCCAGAGGGCGGACCAACGGGGCGGCCGCGGGGGCCGTCGACACCCCAACCCTCCCGTTCCCACGTGCTTCCAGCCGTGCGGGGCTACAGGCAAGCCCCTTCCGTTCCCGCGCCGGCACGGCGGTCGGCAACCGCACCGACCGCACCGCCGCTCCCCCGCCGGGCCGCCGCTTTGGACGCGCGCTCGAGCGCGTGGCGGCGGCGTCCCGCCGCGGCCGCCGCGCACGTGTACAAGCGCAGAGGCCGCGGGGTGTTAGAGCGCAGCACCCCTGTGGGGGAGGGACAGATTATTAGGTCCCCCCCGGGGGAGACGGCTGCAGCGCCGACGGACCGGGCCGACACGGCACCGGGACGCGACAACCTGTAGACCCGCGAGGAGTGCGGGGGGGACGTCATGCCGGGACGTTTGCACTCCCGCATGGCGACACCCGCAGCGTGAGACATGCAACCGGGTCGACCGAGAGTGTCGGGTACAGGCCGGGTGTACGTGGGTGCGCGCGGTGTGTGCGGCGAGTGGCGGGTGCTGCGGGGCAGCCGTGCGGTACGCGGCGCCGGGGTGCAGCCGCCCATGCAACGAGGGATGCCTGGGAGAGTATATATAGGCTCGCGCCTGGGGCCTAGTCCCGGGGGGCGAGGAGAAAGTGGACCGACGACCTTTCTGTTACCCTCTCATCTACGGGGAGCACGCGCGCCTTGGAGCACGCGTGGCTGTTGGGTCGGTTCCGCCAACACGGGGCCGTTGGCGTCAGGAGTTGCGCACGACCGGGTCGACCGCGCCCTGACCTGCGGGGCGGTCCCCGCGTACCGGCCGTCGCTACCAGGGGGGTGGTGCGTCCGAGAGGCTGCCGCACCGGCGGCCACCCGGCGGAACGCCAGAAGGCGCTCACAGGCACACACGTGAAAAGGGGGACCGACGACGCCGTCCGATGCGGGGCGGCCGCTCGCGGGGACGAGGGCGGCAGGTGGCGGGCCGCAGGGGGGGCGCCCCCCGTCCCCAGCTGGGCCCCACGCCGTCGGGGGGGGGGGCGCCACGGGCGGTGGCGCCCCCGCGCCCGGCGGCAGGCGGCTCGTCGGCGCCCCGCCGATGGCGGCGGCGGCGGAAACCGTCCGGCGCCTCTTGGGCGCTCGCCGGGGAAGGACGCTGCCGCCACGGTGGCCACGGCAAAAATGACGGCGGCGTCGGCGACGGCTGCGGCGGCGATGGCGGCAGAGGCGGCGGCGGCGGCGGCGGCAGCGGAAGAAGCGGCAAAAACAGCGGCCGCGGCGGCGGGACACGGCCGCTCGGGCTCTGCCCGCCCGGAGGGCGCGCCGCCTTTCGCGGCCACCACTGTTGGCGGCCACCACGTGACGCACGCCGCCGTCGCGCGGGTGGCCGAGCCGCCACAACGGCCACAGCGGCCGCGCATCGGACACTGGCAGACGCGCCGCGCTCGCCCAGACTGCCATCAGCGACGGCAGCGGCGGCAGGCGGCACCCCCCGCCCCGCCGCGTGCGGCAGGAAGCCCGCCGTCGTGGGGTCGTGAAGGCAGCAGTGGCGGCAGCGCCGGCCCCCCCTCACACCACCGACGGCAAGGGCGTAGGCGGCGACAGGCGTGCCGGTGCCCCGCCCCCCCCGCTCCCCCGCCACCGCCAGCGTCCACTCGCGAGCCTGAATACACGGCCCCTGGACAGAACCCACCGTGTGGCGCAGAGGAAACGGCCCCCCCGCCGCGCGCGCCGCGTCGGCCAGCGCCACCGTGCACCGGGCGGCACGCGACAACGCGCGCGCAGCGGCGTTGCCGGCGACGGCACGCCCCGTTGGCGACGGCCGCCGCGCGTCGACGGCGCCGTGCGGCGTCGAAGGTCTGGGGTGGGGCGTCGCCGCCGCCGACACCAACACGGGCAGCCGCACGAGGGGGGAATGTGCTCAAGCAGCATAGACACAAGGCGCAACACGAGCCACGGGGGATGGTGCCGAGGCGCGCCAGCACCGCGTGCCGGCCGGCCACTACACCCGCCGGCGCCCGCCTACTCGCCCACCCCCCCCCCGCCCGCTCACGCCGCTCCTTCGCGGGCAAGAAGACCGAGCGCGCCCGCAACGACGCCGCCCGGCCCACCTCGCTCCCCCGCTTGGGGTAGGGGTGGCACAAGCTGCTGCTGCGGTGGTCGCCGCCGCCGCCCACAGCCGTCACGGCTGACACGCCCCAACAGGGACACCCGCCTACGCCTTCTGTCATCCCACTACATTCCGCACCGTCCCGTAGATGCCCCCCTCCCCCCCCACAAAATGCTATCTGCCCCCTCCGTACAAGACCCCGCCTGACAACAACGAAATCCGCGCCGCCGCCCTCTGCAGCGGCGGCGTCTCTCGTCTGGCAGCGGCAGCGTTCGCCATGGTGAAGACGACATCACCGTCAGAGGCGACTATGGCGGTGACGAAGCGCAATTCCCTGGACTTTAGTCCAGGGTTCTACGCAACGTGTGCAACGACCACCGCACACCCCGGAACCTCTTGTAAAACTTTTCGGAGGCCGGTGCACGTTGCGGCAGAACTTGGGAGAGAGACGGTGCACACGTAAGACGGGACCATGACAGCGACACAGGGCGTTGCTCTGTAGGTTCTTGGTGTGGACATGTTCGCAAGCCATGGGCAATGTCGCTCATATGTTTTGCTCTTCCAGCAGGCGTCTACGTTGTCTGTAGGGGTCGTTTGAATGGGTTTCCGATTCGGATCGTGCTCAATGCGGTCAAAAACGGGGTCGAGTGCGTTGTTCAGCCTGAAAACCACAACTCCGGCTGCACTCGGCCAAAGGAGTTAGCTGTGCTTGAGAAGAAGATGCGTTTCTGGGCTCTTAGGGGCATGTTTTTGAATTTTGGACTGGTGAGGGTCTGTTTATGCCGCAACGAGCTTTCAGGGGGGGTCGTCACGCAGTGTGATGGGCGAGTGGGCGCCTCGTGTCACCTGAGATGGCCTTCCCGCTGTCCTGACGCCAGCTGCAGCGCGGCGTCGTTGCATTCTGTCGGTCGGTCCACCCTGCGGAGAGGCTATGGTCGACGACCCACCGTCTGATAGAGAGAGTACACCCTCTCGCAGCAGCAGTGGCCTGCGCCTGGCCACGGGTGCTGCGACGATACTTCTGAGGGTGAGTGGTTCGTTGGCAGCGGGGGGACGAGTAGTGCGCACGCTGTTGGGGCCATATCCACCTGCCGCTGCGTCCGACGCAGCAATCCTCGTTTTTATGACTGGTGAGGGAATACCCGGTGCGCGCCGTGGCCGTAGTACTCCACCACCCGATGCCCCTCGCCGCCCTGAAGTGCGCCGACGTGCCGTACTGTGCGCGAGGTGCGTCAGCAGCCGACGTTCAGCTGTTTATTCAATCGTACAAACGTGCGCGGGGAGGGCGGCCGTGCCTTTCCGCAGCGATGGCAGGAGAGAGGTCGATGGGGTGCTGAGATGCAGGCCACGACACAAGCGAAGGTGTGAATGGAGGGACCTTTGCAGAGCGTGGGGAGTGGCGCTGCTGCCCGCTGCAGCGCGCGTTGTGCGATGGCGCAGCGCGGGACGCTTACGCTGATTATGGGGCGGCGCCGCTTTACCCGGGGCGGCCGTGGGTGGGGCAAGATGGTTGAGGATTTGGGAGGGGGGTGGAAGTTTTAGGCGGGACGCGGCCGAGATCTTCTCATGTGCACCCGCGCCAGGCTCAAAGATTCCGCGTGCGAGATTTGCGCGCGCGAGGGCGCGATGTGTGAGCCTCTGCCGGTGTACTCCACCGCTTCCGGTCGTGCGTCCCGCGTTGCCTCTCCGGGGCGCCACCGTTGGGGGCGCACGCAAAGGCAGCGACAGACGCACGTGTGTCCACATGTTGTTGCTCATGTTCTCGGCGTAGGCAGGTGTAAATTTCTGCTTTCAAGGCCGGAAGCGGCTGGGTGCTGACGCAGGCCGTGACGCAAGCCAATGTGCGGATGAGGGGCCTCTTGCAATGAGTGGAGAGAGACGTTTCTGCTGAATGTGCTTCGGGGATGCGCTGAGGGAGGCGTGGGTGCCGGAACGGGCGCCGGGGCAGCGCCAGTGTGAGGCAGGTGGCTATGGGCGTGAGAGAGCCGATGTCGTCGAGCAGGGGTACACCGCGCGCGTACGACACTACTGCTGGTTGTCTCCGTGCGCTGAGCTTTATTGAATGGACTCTGACGGAGATGCTGTGGTTAGAGGAAGTCGTCCATCAAAGCGTTCCGGTCCTTGTCGTGGTCATCTACCTTGTTCTACTCCCCTTGAGTACCACAGGAGACGGAAGTACCAGCAGCCTCGTCGCGAGAGTGGCGAGCCGTCAGAGGTTGCTTTTTCTGGCGTAGAATATGGACAGCGCGGGATTGTCATGTATGGCATTGAGCACAACCAGGCGCGTAGCGCTGTGTCTCGAGCCGGGATTGTATAGGTGGCACCCATTCGCCTCTTTGCAGTCGGCGGCGGAGCCGGTGCAGTGGGTGCTCTTGAGCAGATAAAAGAATGTCTCGACTCATCGAGCGACTCGGTGCCCCTTGCAGACCGTCACGCTTGCCTTCAACGTTTCGCGGGCCGTGACGATGGACCACTGGACCGCCGCACTTGGCAACCACTTGGAGGTGACCGAGGTGCTCCGAGGATCCAGCCGCGTTACGAGATCAATGGTGAGATAATATTGCTGATCCCCGAATTTTGTCCTGGTGGACAGAGACAGAGACTGACTGTGAATAACAGCACTTTATTGGTCTAAACCGACAGTAAGAAGGCATCGAAGCCAATAGAAAGCCCGCATTCGGTACCAGGACCTTGCATCCAGCAGAACGCACTGTTTGTTGCCGCTTGAT
>ENA-ORXT01005944-ORXT01005944.1-marine-metagenome-genome-assembly--contig:-NODE-5944-length-11657-cov-2.789119_pt1 | contig 11657 bp, 4 predicted proteins | sample MGYA00237868_ERZ511482 | MGnify/ENA metagenome assembly ERZ511482 | reverse complement strand
ACCGGAGAATTCTTTTTCTTACTGTCGCTTTGAGCTGTTGTGGTGTGCAGCCGCAGCCAACTGAATCGACCGGTGACACAAAGTGTTTCCAACATATCCTGAGTGTATAAATCGATACGGGCGGCTAAAATGTCGTTTTCCCAAGCACCTGCTGCGGCTGAATAACCTTCAAGTTGCTGCAAGACAGTAGCGAGAGATTCCAAGCCCTCACGTTTTTCCGCCAAGCCCTGCCAATCAAATAAAAACCGCATATAGTCAGCAATACTAACTGGCTCAATTTCACTGCGTAATCGATTGATGGTATAACGATGAATTCTCGCTAGTAAACGCCGTTCGCACCATTCAATCGGATTATTAGCTGTACTGTGATTAGTAAAATACCCTTGAACAACGAAACCTTCTTGCTCAAGATTTAGCAATGCTATTTCAATCGCGCTGTGGTTTAAGCCTAGAGGGTCAGCTAATTGTGTGACGTTAACCGGCCCCAACCCTTCCATTCTGCTGCGGATTAATTCGCGTAATGGCTCTTCAAGATCCTGATTAGGTACTGCGGTTATTTCAGGTTTAAGCATGGCATCGGAAAAAACCGCCTGCACTTGCATTAAACGTTCAGCAGCAACCCAAAGTACGGATTTATTCTCAAGGGTTACACGACAGGCACGTTTATCTTTTATCAGTTTTTCAAATAGTGGTAACCAAGGTTGGTTTGATTCATCCGAGCTATCTCTGGCAGACGTTTCAACTTCCGATTCCAAAATATAGCCAAGCACCTGCAGAGCATCCTGCAGCTCATCAGCATTTCTGACCGTAGGCCAAGCTTCTTTGCGCACCTTATCAATTGCCGCCTGATCTAAACGGCCTAAATCAGCGGCATCCGCTGGATTTAAGCGACTGCGTGAGGTGACGGCTAGAGTACGGCGCTCTTCAGCAGGTGCCTCATCAAGGAAAGCATAAGGCCTGGCATTAACCACTTCTTCAGCTAGCGGCGATGGTGCGGTGAGATCACAACAGCGTAATTTAACATCACCTGCCAGCAAACGTGTCAGCAGAGACTCCAAACCAACGATATCCATCGTCTCGTGCAAACAATCATTAATAGTTTGCTTTATGAGTGGGTGATCAGGAACCTGCCGGTCACCTGCGATATTTTCACCACAGGCGATTTGATCCGGAAATAGGATTGCCACTAAATCTTCCGCATCCGAGCGTTGAAAGTATGGAGGAGTACGTTTGCCATTGCGACTGCGCTGCACAGCTAAGGCAATCGTCGCATTCCAACGCCATCTGGTTGGAAACATGGGCACATCCAAAAACGCCTGAATTAACACCTCTCTGACGGTTTTTGGATTTAAATATCGCGACACTTCCTCAAGGGGGAAACTATGGCTAGAGGAAAGCGATAAGACAATACTATCTTCTAATGCGGCCGCTTGCAGCTCAAAATTAAAACGCTTACAGAAGCGTTTGCGCAGTGCCAACCCCCAAGCCCGATTAATGCGCGATCCATAATTGGAATGAATCACAAAATGCATATCACCAACATCATCAAAAAAGCGCTCAAAGACAATGGTTTGTTGTGTTGGAATCTCGCCTAAAGCAGCCTTGGCAGAAGCCAGATAGGCAGTCAGTTGCTCCGCTGCACCGGATGGTATCTGATAAGTCTCACACAACCACTTTTGAGTGGCATCCATACCCTCGTCGAGCTTATTATTGCTTTGCTGACGTAAATTTGAGACTGCCAGTGAAAGCTCATCGGTTCGGCCAGGCGCTTCGCCCAGCCAAAACGGAATATTCGGGGGCTGGCCATGTGCATCTTCAACGTACATGCGCCCCGTTTCGACTTTAAGAATTCGGTAGGAGGCATTGCCGAGTTGAAAAATACCGCCCGGCAGGCTTTCAAAAGCAAAGTCCTCACCCACCGAACCGATACGAATGTCTTCCGGACTCAAGATAACATCGGCATCAAATTGATCAGGAATTGCACCACCATTGGTCAAGGCAACCAATCGGGCACTGCGCCGCGCACGAGCCCGCCCATTGACTGCATCGTAATGTAAATATGCCCCTCGTCTACCTCGACGAGTAGAATATCCGTTACCCAGCATCTGAATAATGCCATCAAAATCAGCACGGGCTAGATCCCGATACGGCCAAGCCTTAGAGAATAGTGCGTATAAATCATCACAATCCCACTCCTCACCACTGACCTCAGCAACAATCTGCTGCGACAATACGTCAAGCGGCTGCTCAGGCATGATAATGCGATCAAGCTCTCCCTTATTAGCCGCTCCCAGCAACGCGGTAGACTCAACCAGTTCATCACGGGTTAGCGGAAATAACCTGCCTTTAGGCGTGCCGCCCACATGATGCCCGGAGCGTCCGACTCTTTGCAAAAATGCGGCGATGGAGCGTGGCGAACCTATCTGGCAAACTAAGTTGATATCACCGATATCGATACCTAACTCCAAAGAGGCTGTGGCAACCAGGCAACGGAGCTTTCCTGCTTTTAAGGCCTGTTCAGCAGCATGGCGTTTATCTTTTGACATACTGCCATGATGCGCCATGACTTCAGTTTCACCGATTCGCTCGGCGATATTTTTCGAAACCCGCTCTGCCAGCCGGCGTGTATTGACAAAGATCAGCGTCGTATCGTGCGCTTCGATTAGTCGGTGCAGTCGATTATAAATCTCAATCCAAACCTCATTGGCCATTACCGCTTCAAGTGGTGAGTCTGGCAACTCAAGATTCAGATCACGTTCGCAGGCGTGACCGGTATCAACAATATGGCAGCGCTGTTCACGTTTTCCCATCAGGAAATTAGCCATGGATTCAATTGGTTTTTGAGTCGCTGACAATCCGATACGCTGCAATCTATTGTCAGGATTAGCCTTTCGGGTTAATGCTGCTAAACGTTCAAGCGATAAACACAGGTGTGATCCACGCTTGTTTCCCGCAACAGAATGTATCTCATCAATAATCACAGTTTCTACGGTTCGCAACATCTGCCGACCTGAATCAGACGTTAGCAAAATATAAACCGACTCTGGCGTGGTGACCAATATATGCGGTGGCTTGCGAATAGCGCGACTACGTTCAGCTGCCGGGGTGTCGCCAGTACGAACCCACGCTTGCAGTGGCACATCTGGTAAGCCAGATTCTAATAATTTATCGCGAATGCCTTGAATAGGTAGCTGTAGATTGATTTGAATATCATTGGACAGCGCTTTTAGGGGGGATATATAGAGCACCCGAGTCTGCTGCTCCAGAGGTTGCTCCAGACCTTCTTTGATCAATCGGTCAATCGACACCATGAACGCTGCAAGTGTTTTACCTGACCCCGTTGGCGCGGCTAACAGGGTATTTTGGCCGCTCGCAATGGAGGCCCATGATTCAGTTTGGACACGGGTGGGTTGATCAAAACGCTGATCAAACCAAGATTTAACAGCGGGATGAAAGGCACTGGTACTCATGGAAACACTGTACGCTTTTTGTTTCCACTTGACCAGATTGACAGTCTTTCAAAACCAAATAAATGACCAATTCAGAATGATCAGTCTGCTAACGCAGATAAGAATTCTCAAACTCACTAAGCCTAGAACGTAAGCTCGACCCTAACCGCTTTGAAACGCGTTCAAAAATATCCGCCTGCTGCGTAAAATCTACCACATTATCAACTTTCAGCACCTCACGTGCCACACTACGCACCGAGCCAAAACCGTCAACAAGCCCAAGGTCTTTAGCCTGATCACCACTCCAAAACAATCCCGTGAACAAATCCGGGTTCGCTTTATCATCAATCCTATCACCACGCCCGGACTTAACCGCTGCGATGAAATGCTCGTGAGTGTTTTCTAAAAGCGTCTCTAAATAAGCAACATCCTCTGCCTGTTGAGGTTTAAACGGATCAAGCAAAGCCTTGTTCTTACCGGCAGTGATTTGACGACTCTCAACACCGAGCTTGTTCATCGCCTCAACAACACCAAAGCTATCCATCCTCACGCCGATAGAACCGACTAAGCTGGATTTATCCGCATAAATATCCTGAGCCGCTGCAATAATATAATACCCGCCCGACGCACAAACATCCTCAGCCACCGCCAAAACCGGCTTATCCGGATGCAATTTTCGTAAACGCATAATTTCAGTAAAGACGTGATTCGACTGTACCGGACTGCCACCCGGACTATTACAGCGAATAATCACCCCTTTGGAATCCTCATCCTCAAACGCTTTTCGCAACGCTGGAATCAGATTATTCGCACTTGCAGATTCGCCATCCAGAATAGTCCCACTGACACTAACCATCGACGCATAGCTTTTACCGCTCGCCATCGCTGCAAGCCCCGGATTCGCCATCTGAGCAACATTGCCCAGCAAACCACCCAGCATTAACAAAGAAATAATACCGACCAGCAAAAAGCTCAGCCGAAAGAAAATACCCCAACGCCTCGCCCGCTTCTGCTCTTGTATTCCCGCTAATGCGACCTCTTTAAGCGCATCAATTGCCTGTTCATTATCAGAATTCATAATGGGTCTATCCCTGCTTATTGTTAATCATTCGTTGTCGCTGTAAGAGCATTTGATATTTATTTTGCTACGCCGCCTCGCCTTAAAATCAAACTTTACTGAATGATTGGTTTGGCTCGGAAGGTCTTCGCAAAACAAATATCAAATACTCCACTACTATTACTTCGATAACTGATCGACGGCAGCCTGCAAATCATCCGCCAAAGGAATATCAAGATTATAAACCTGACCACTGTGTTTAAGCTTAAAACTCACTTTGTAGGCATGCAAAAACAAACGCTTCAAACCGGTTCTCTTTGCGAAATCACGGTTAGCGGCAAAATTACCGTATTTAGCATCACCGGCAATGGGTAGCTGCATGTCCGCCAATTGTGTTCTGATCTGGTGCATTCTGCCAGTTAAAAGCCGTACACTCAGCAAACTGTTCTCCGAAAAGCGCTTTAACGGCGTAAATACACTTTCTGCCAGTTTCCCATCACCGTTCTCGCTGACCTGCATGTTTTGCATACCACCCTTGGCACGAGACAAATGATTCTCTACTTTTCGCTCACCGCCCTGCCATTTTCCAAGCACCAGTGCTTTATAATGCTTGTTAATATCGCCTGTCTTAAACGAATCATGTAAATCCAGCAGTGTTTTTCGGTTCTTTGCCAGCAGCAGTAAGCCACTGGTTTCCTTGTCAATACGGTGGGCAAGTTCGATAAATTCTAACTCTGGCCGTAGCTGTCGGAACACCTCAATCACACCATGGGCGTTATCAGTACCGCCATGCACGGCTACCCCAGAAGGCTTATTGATAATTATTAGATCATCATCTTCTAGTATTATGGAGTTCGCAATGAGCGCTAACAGGCTAGTGCTTGCTGGCTTTGGTTCAGTGGACACAGGCACATCACGGATAGGCGCTATCCTAAGCTCCTCCCCAGCGACTAATTTTTTTACGGGCTTAATACGTTTTTTATCAACACGTATCTCCCCTTTCCTCAATAGCTTATAAATGGCTGTTTTTGGCAGAAATTTATATTCTTTCATGAGGAAATTATCGATTCTTTGGCCCGCGTTAACCTCAGTGACAGTGATGAAGCGGACTTTGTTGTGTGTGTTCTCAGACATTGGCAAATCATAACACTGATTGAGCGTAAATTTCCCCACGAAAAATGTTTGAATTCAGACATATTATTATTGCTGCTCCGTAACAATATTGTTATATTCGAACTGTATCTAACAAATACAATAACTTGGGGAAATTTCACAGATAGGGCAGGCAACTCGCTCATTTTTATCTAGATTTTCCAACAAAGATTATATGAGGTATCCGTCATTTAGGACGGAACCGTTTTTGCTGTCTGGACATATAGTCAAACAGTCAGCTTAGCAAGGAAAGAGACTGCCAATGAGGCGGCTCGTAACAGTTCCCATGCCAACATCGTTGATCGTGACAGGGTCAACGGTTTAATTATTCAAGTACCGCGCGTTGCGTGACTGATATCAGTACAACCAAGACATCAAGCATCCTTTCAAACATTGCTTGATGTACGAAACATGGGTTGTATTATTGCCTGTCAACAAAGATAGGGGGCTGTTTTGTTAGCTTGAGGTAACAATGCAGATGGCTTAGTGGACTGTTATTTACTAACAGGAAACAACAAACTCAATGAAAAGAATAGCAATTAATGCCACGCAATCTGAAGAGATACGCGTAGCGATGATCAACGGTCAGTATTTGTATGACCTTGATATCGAACATCCCAATCGTGCTCAGAAAAAGTCAAATATCTACAAAGGCGTCATTACACGTCTGGAACCTAGTCTCGAAGCAGCCTTCGTTAACTACGGTGCAGACCGCCACGGCTTCTTACCCTTCAAAGAAATTTCGAAAGATTACTGGAACACCAAGGGTCAAAAAATAGAGGGTCGTCCCAACATTCGCTCAGTGCTCAAGGAAGGCCAGGAGCTACTGGTTCAAGTGGATAAGGAAGAGCGTGGCAATAAAGGAGCCGCTCTAACAACCCACATCAGTCTAGCGGGCCGTTACCTCGTTCTAATGCCGACCAACCCAAGGGCGGGCGGTGTATCCCGTCGTATCGAAGGGGAAGATCGCCATAAAATTCGCGACATCCTGTCTCAGCTAGATATTCCTGAAGGCATGGGGGCTATCGTACGAACTGCGGGCGTCGGACGTGACCTTGAAGAATTAACCTGGGACATGGAGTATCTTAAAACACTTTGGACAGCGATTTCAGAGGCTAATGAGAACCACCCCGCTCCGGTACTCTTGTATCAGGAAAGCAACGTTATCATTCGCGCGCTTCGCGATTACTTCCGCAATGATATCGGTGAAATTCTGATTGATAATGAGCGTGTTTATCAGCAGGCTCATGACTTCATGTCAGCGGTAATGCCACATAATCTACGCAAACTTAAACAATACACCGATACTGTGCCATTGTTCAGTCGTTATCAGGTTGAGAATCAAATTGATTCTGCCTTCCATCGTCAGGTCAATTTACCCTCAGGCGGCGCGATCGTAATTGATCACACCGAAGCGTTAATCTCTATCGATGTGAACTCGGCACGAGCGACGCGTGGCCAAGGTATCGAAGAAACAGCACTTAATACCAATCTTGAAGCGGCTGATGAAGTGGCCCGTCAACTTCGCCTGCGTGACTTGGGTGGCTTGGTCGTTATCGACTTTATCGACATGCTACCTAACCGCAATCAACGTGAAGTTGAAAAACGTTTACGTGATGCTCTGAAAATGGACAGAGCACGGGTTCAGGTCGGACGTATCTCTCGCTTTGGTTTGCTTGAAATGTCACGGCAGCGTCTGCGCCCTTCTCTGGGTGAATCGAGTCAAATTGTATGCCCACGTTGCAGTGGTGAAGGAACCATCCGTGGTGTTGAATCACTGGCGCTATCGATTATGCGATTGATGGAAGAAGAGGCAATGAAAGACTCCACTGTAGAAGTGGTTGCCGAAACGCCGGTTGCCGTCGCTACATTCCTATTGAATGAAAAACGTAAGCCGCTTAGTGAAATTCAGGAGCGTCATGATATTCGTGTGACAATCTTGCCTAATCACAATTTAGACACACCGCACTACGAGATCACCCGACTTAAAGAAGATGAAGCTGAGGATTTACCTAAGACCTATAATCGAGTGACCACTCAGCAATCTATCGAACAGTCTGCGGCACATGATGAACCAACAATACAACCAGCAGCGCAGGCAATCGTGTCACAAGTTCGCCCATCAACCCCAGCACCGGTTGCAGCAAAAAAAGGCTTTGTTTCACGACTAATGAGTTCATTGTTTGGTTCTAGCAAAGCAACTGAAGTTAAACCAGAGAGGCCGATTCGTAAGCATGCAGATAAGCGTCGACCTGCAACTTCAACAGGCAGCACTAATCAAAGAAAGAGTAATCGTAATCAACCGCCCAAAAACAAAACCGGACAAGACAAGAAGCCAAACACGAATAAACAAAATCCTAATCAGAATAAGCAACATGCTAAAAATGAGCCTGTTAAGAAGCAACAGAGCGCAGGCAATAAAACTCAAAAGCCAAATAAGGCTAATACTGCAAAATCTCAGGGCACCACTGCTGACAATAAAGCACCAAACAACCGCAACAAACGCAGTAACGATAAACGACCTAATACCCGAACTAAGAAGCCACAGGACACTGATGTCGAAACGGCTGCCCTTGTAGAGCAGGTGCAGACGCCTATCGAAATTAATATTCCTTTAGCAACAGATGAGGCTACATCAAAGCCTAAAAAACTACGTAAGCGCCGTTCTCCTCAAAAAGCCAAAGCTTCTTCAGGCGATAAAGTTATTGAAGATAACAAGGCAAGTGATATCGATACGGCAACATCGGCACTTACGGCACCAACAGCTAGTCAGGATTCAACTAGCGTTCCTGCCGATACGCCAGATAGTACTGTGCTAGCCGCGGCGGCTATGATGGATCAACCAGATCAAGAGCCTAGTGCTAGGCCTGAGACAGCACAACCTGATGCTAAGATTGAAGCAACAGATTCACAATCGAGTGCAGCTGTAGAGTCTGAGACTGAAAAGAAGCCGCCCGCTAAAAAGGAACCTCGCTCCAGAAAGCCGAGGTCAGGCGCTAAAACAAAAACAGAGAAAGCTGCGGCTGATGCTGAGTCTAATGATTCTGATGCAACAGCTAAGGCTTCTAAATTTGAAGCGAGTTTTGACAATGCAGCTGCAGAGTTTGCAAAATCACAATCAGGCAGCAATTCTGTCAAAGCCAACTCAGTCCAAAATGTTGAGAAGGCCGACGCCATTAAGACTGATACTGTTAAAGTTGAAGCTCCTGCTCAAGACACGAAAGCAGAAGGTGATGTCGTCGCTGTAGGCTCTTCAGAGCCCAAACCAAAAAAAGCATCTACCAAGAAGCCTTCGACTAAAAAAACGACTGCTAAGAAGGCAGGCTCTGACACCGAGAAAAGTACTTCTGACGCTAAGACGAGCAAGCCAGCCCCTAAAAAGACCAAGGCAAAACCTGCTAAAAAGGATGAACCAGCAGTCAAATCAGAGGACAAGGTAGCGGTGGCCTCTGAGACAAAACAAAGTACTAGCGTACCGTCAACCGATATACCAAAAGTTGCCAAAACGACGACCACAACCAGGCGCCAGAAGACTCCAGCACCTGCCCAGCCTAAGCGCAAACAGGCTGAAAACACTTCTGAGTCTACCCTATCAGCGCCGATAGTGGTTCCCCCTGCTCCCCGTGAAGTACCGAAAGTGGCTATTTCTACAACAAAGAAAGTCGTTTCTAGCGAGAATGTTTCAAAAGATGCCGCTGTCGCAGCAGCACCAAAAGAGGCGATTGAAAGTATTGGAACGCAGGGTGAAATCTCATTAGGAGATGACAAGGCAAATTAATTTATAATTGCGTATAAAAAGGGGCGGTTTTTTACTGCCCCTTTTTCTTACAATAAATTAAGTTAGGTATCAGTTTTTTCCTGATGTAGTGTAAGGTAATTCTCATTCTAGTATTATAGATATATATCTACCCGTAGTATAAAATCGCGATGCGATTTGCTAAAGTAATTATATATAAAATGATACACCTAAATGCCAATTTATGATCATACACAAACACCTCATCCATCTGGATTCAGAGGCTTTCGTGTCACTCGATATTTCGCCAGTGAAAAGAAAAATAGACAAAAATGGCTTGGTATCAGCGGAAAAGAAGTCAATGAGGTAAAGCTGGTTGCAGAAAAACTGCTTGCTGAGTGGGAGTTTGAAGCGATGCTGGAAAAGAGCCAGCGTGATCGACTGAAGCTTGAGAGACCACAAAACTCTGCCTACGTTACTGGTGTATCAGGCATTAAAATGAAATTCGTCCGGCATAGAAAGCGTCGCGAATCCCGTGCAAAAAAACCCAAACCAGGGCGCAAAAAAACTTATACCTCTATCATTTACACCCCCTATTTTGTCGTCTCTGGCAGTATCAAGGGCAAGAAGTACATCCGTAAGTTTAATATAAAAACGCAAGGTTTCGATTTAGCTTGGATGAAAGCGGTTACCTATCTGGCAGAAGTTAAAGATATCAAACACTACAGCCATTTACTTGCTAAGAAACCGTTAGTTAACCAATTCAGGCTAATCTTAACTTGGCAGAATTCTCAGGGTTACGAGATACCTGAGCACCGTTTGCCGGATGAATTGCTTGAGGCTGAGAAGAAATTATCAGACGCTACAGATGAAGAGTTAAAATTTAAATAATCCTACATCATGCTTTAAGATTAAATATGGATCAATACCGAGAAAAGCGTTCAGCAAACACCTCATTTTGCATAAGCTTTCGCCAAATCCAACTATCGGGCATTCGCTTGCCCGTCATTAAGTATTCAAGGTAACTTGAGTTACGACTCGTTACCTGTAGCTTGTAATGAGCCGCTTTATTTCCGCACATCAGGAAGCGATCACCCAGCTTTATTTTACGTCCTCCCTCGGGAAGAATGACATTACCGTCCCCGCGTTTTAGGAATAACATCATCGCACTTAGCTTACGTTCTCTATTGTCTGGATGGCGCAGTAAATCCTTGATTAGTATTTCCGAAGATCTTAACCGCCTAACTAATGCAGGTGACTCTTCTATCGTCACAGACAGTTCCCAGAGTTCAGGGTAGTCGTCACCCATCACGCCAATCATTCGACTAGCCAATTCGTTAGCGCGATCTTTTTTAAATCGCCCTATGATCCTTAAAAAATCGCCTAACAAAGGGGTTCTAATTAGTGCAAAGATCTTATCCGAAATTAGATTGCCACGCTGCATGACTAAATCTAGCTTAGCAGCCTTAAAGATAGGCCAGTTTTTATCTTCATTCTGATGAGCAATTCTGAATAAATCTGGATTAAGCTCATGCGCAGTCATCAACACCGATAAATTATCAGGGTCGTTTCCAGTGCCCGCAATAATGCCAATAGCATCATCGATACCTGCTTTCTTAAGTGTAGCCGCTTCCGTGGGCCGTCCTATAATGGTACCTGCAGGTACATCGCGCTCCTGCCTGTCTGATGCGATAACACAAAGGCGCTCACCCACTTCATCAAGATAACGATAAGCCGCACGGCCAAAATTACCAAAACCACAAATAATCCATCGCCCATTAGTCGGCAAGGAGAATTCATCCACTTTTTTGTCGCGTGGGCCCGTTGTCCACTCCGTTACTAAGTACAAACCCGGTGAGTGCAAAGCTAACGCGAGACGTGAAGCGAAGGTTTCAAAAGGGTTAATAACTTCGTTCGCACCAAATGAAAGAATATTTGACTCAGCTTCCTTAGTATCAGCACGCGCGATCAAACGTATATTGTTATTAATTAGCTGACCCACAATCGCAATAGTCAGATTTACGCGGTCATTATTTGCCAATGAGATAATGCCTTTGCAACAGGAGTGATTAACGCCAGCAATCTCGAGCATCTGAGCATCTGAAGCATCGGCTTTCAACCACAATGGTGAAATAGCTAAATCATTAACTTCCAGCTCATTGATGGGAATTTCGCCTGGATCTAGAACGACAGAAAGAATGCCATCGTTGGCTAAATCACGCACCAGTTTACGCCCGGTCTCACCATAGCCACAGATCAGGTA
>ENA-ORXT01005942-ORXT01005942.1-marine-metagenome-genome-assembly--contig:-NODE-5942-length-11660-cov-11.847622_pt1 | contig 11660 bp, 13 predicted proteins | sample MGYA00237868_ERZ511482 | MGnify/ENA metagenome assembly ERZ511482 | reverse complement strand
CCAAAGCCTTCTCCCCGCCCCCCAAAGTCGACAGCGCCGTCGTTGTTCTGAACCCGCTGCCCGAAGCGCAAAGATTTAAAGACTTAGTCACACTTGGCAAAGTCACCGCAAGCGCTTTCCAAATGCGCCGCAAAATGCTCCGCCGCTCGCTTAAAGGTATGGCCAGTGCGTATGGGTGGGAGGCGGAAGCGTGGCTGGAGGCCTGCGAGATAGATCCCCAGAGACGGCCTGAGACATTATCTGTCTTGGAGTTTCATGAACTCACGCGGGCCTATATCATCCATCTAAAAAACAGAGCGCCCTGACGAAGGTCACCTAACTGAAATTAGAGGCTTTTCGAATAATAGCTATTGAACCGGGCTAAATCCAGCAAGAGGTCATAAGGCAATATATTCATGCTTGGCCGGACCTTTAGCCCGCAATTTCTGGCAACATCTGCGGTGAAGCTGACGCAATCGATAAACCCAACACCATAATTTCGATGTTGGTATTTTTTGAATGCCTTATTAATAGCATCACGTAAGATTGTGTCTGATAGTCTGAACGTAACGGAATAATTTATGAATTCAGTTCTGTCGGACATGTCCACGCGCCCTTTACCAAAAGGCATTCTGTGAACCTTGGGCTGAAAGCCGTACCAGTTGACGTCGCGGCCTATACGAACTTCACACGCGCTGTGAAACATACCCGTTTCACTGGTAAACATAATTTGGCCCATATGCGCTCTCCCTCTATTTTATTATGATGCAGAATTAATAGAGAGGATGCATGCGCGCGTCTACCCGCCTTGAACTAATGATTTTACAAACGGGCCAAGCCACATTTGGCGGCGGCGCTTTATGCGCTCTGCCGCAATAATCGCGCGGAGTTCCGTCATCGAGGTGTCAATATCTTCATTGACGATCACATAATCATATTCTGCCCAATGACTAATCTCATTTTCTGATTTTGACATGCGTTTGGCGATAACGTCGTCGCTGTCCTGGGCGCGGGTGCGCAGGCGCTGTTCAAGTTCACGCATATTGGGCGGCAGGATAAACACCCGCACCAAATCGTCACCTGCGGCTTGCGTGAGCTGCTGCGCGCCCTGCCAATCAATATCAAAGATAACATCCCGCCCCTCCGCCAGAGCGTCCTCGACGGGCGCGCGCGGCGTACCGTAATGATTATCAAAGACTTTCGCGTGTTCGAGAAACGCTTGGTCCTCAATCATTTCGGCGAATTTGTCCTTGGTCACAAACATGTAATCTGTCCCGTCCATCTCGCCCGGACGTGGCCGGCGAGTGGTCGCAGAAATTGACATCGTCATCTCTTCATTTTCCGCAAGGAGTTTACGGGTCAGGGTTGTCTTCCCGGCCCCGGACGGCGATGACAAGACCACCATAAGACCGCGGCGTTGCCGTTTTAAATTGGCTAAATCACTCGACATTGGCGGCTTGCTCCCGGAATTGTCCGATGACGCTTTTCAGCGAGAGGCCTAACTGCGTCAAGTCTATGTCTGACGATTTTGAACATAGCGTATTGGTCTCGCGGTTAAATTCTTGGGACAAGAAATCGAGCTTACGGCCAATGGGCGAGCCTTGCGATATAAGCTTGCGCGCCTGCTCGCAATGAGCGGCCAGCCTATCGAGTTCTTCGCGCACATCGGCTTTGAGCGCCAGAAGCGCGGCCTCCTGGACCAGACGATCCTCAGAAAACCCTTCGCCGATGAGCTCGGTCAATTTGGCATTCAATTTGTCTTTAATAGCCTGAGGGGTCACAGCCGCAAGCGCTTCGGCTTTGGCTATCAAGGCTTCAGATTTATCGACGGCCTCTGTGAGCAGCGGCGCGAGCGCAGCGCCTTCAACGTCGCGGGACTCTTTCAATTTCGCGGCGAGGTCTTTCGCGCTCTCAACAAGAGCCGTGTTTAAGTCCTCTTTGTCTTCGTCTGATACAGAATTAGATTTTTCAATCACAACGCCCTCTATCTGCAAAAGCTGGTCGAGGCTCACCGTTTGGTTTTGACGGGTTGCGAGTGCGTTCAACGCGTCTAGTAAAGCCTCGTTGACCTGAAACGCTGCGCCTCTAGCCGCGGCTTGAAAGCTTAGAGAGATTTGCAGATTGCCGCGTTTGAAAATGCTGGAGAACGCTTTGCGCACCGGGATGTCTATACCGCTGAATTCGGACGGCAGACGCAAGCGTAAATCCAGCCCTTTGCCGTTTACACTGCGGACTTCCCAGACCCAGTTCAGACCTTTGAAATGCCCTGTTGTGCGGGCGAAACCTGTCATGCCGGAGAGTATTTTCATTTTTCAGCTCGCTGTCGTTTTTGCGCAGCTGCTTCATATCGACGGTAGGCTTTCACATTTTTGACGTGATCCCGCAAATTTGTAGAAAACACATGTCCGCCTTTGCCATCAGCCACGAAGAATATCTCATCCGACGTTCCCGGTTGCAGAACGGCCGCGATAGCCGCCTTGCCCGGATTACAGATGGGAGTCTCTGGCAAGCCGTCAATCTGGTAGGTATTCCAGGCTGTTTTTCTATCAATCTCGGACCGGTAAAGCGTGCGCCTTTGCCCTTTCTTATTATAAAGCGGTAGTCCTTTGGTCACGCCGTAGATGATAGTCGGGTCAGACTCGAGGCGCATGCCGCGATTAAGCCGATTGACGAAAACAGCCGCAACGCGGTCATGCTCGCTCTTCACGCCTGTTTCTTTTTCGACAATAGACGCTAGGTTTATCGCTTCGGCTTTGGTCTTAATCGGCAAATCTTTATGGCGGTATTCCCAGAGTGTATCAATGACGTCTGTCTGCGCCTTTTGCATCTTCGCAATTAAGGCCGACTGCGTCATGCCGCGCGGCGTCATATAGGTCTCCGGCAGGAGCGAGCCCTCGGGCGGCGGCGGCGGGTTATCATCAATGAGCGTCGGCATGGCATCGATGATACGCATGACCTGGATGACGCTTTGGCCTTCCGGGATTGTAATGGGGTAAAGTATCGCCTTACCCTCATGCAAAATCTCGTAAATATCTTTCATGCTGGCCTTGGGAGACACGTTATACTCGCCCGCCTTGAGCCCCGCTTCATCGCCTTCATAGCGCACCACAAGTTTGAAAATATTGGCGCTCTCAATCAGGCCGTCTTTTTCGAGTTTGGCTGCGATTTTACTCATACCCGCACCATTTGGCACAACAAAAACCTGCTCTGTTTTGAGCGGCCCGGCTTTGGTATATTTGTATTTAACCGAACTATACGCAATAAGCCCTGCGCCAATCGCCAGTGTTAAAAGACCGCCAAACGCTAGGATAAATAAGACAATGCGGTTGCCTCTGCGGTCTGCGCGCATTTGTTTATCAGATTGTTTTTGAGTGTTTTTTTTACGGAGTGTCTTGGACATGCCAAGCGCTACGTGTCTGGCGCTTTGGCGAAGACCACGGCGGCATTAGTTCCGCCAAAGCCAAAAGAATTCGACATGGCCGCATGTGCTGTAATCGACTTCGCTGTATGCGGGACAAGATCAATCTTGGTATCTAGCGACGGATTATCCAAATTAATCGTGGGCGGTGCGGTTTGATCGCGCAGCGCCAGAATACAGAAAATACATTCAATCGCCCCCGCCGCGCCGAGCAAATGCCCGGTCATAGATTTCGTCGCCGACATGGACAGGTTCGCCGCCGCATCCCCAAAGAGCCTTTCAACGGCGCGGACTTCAATCTCGTCGCCCATAGGTGTGGAAGTTCCGTGGGCGTTAACATAGCCTACGTCCGACGGCTCTAGGCCGGCATCGTTTAGGGCCATGCGCATTGCGCGGAAACCCCCATCTCCGTCAGGCGATGGGCTTGTGATATGATAAGCGTCACCGGAGAGGCCGTAGCCCTTAAATTCCGCATAAATCGTCGCGCCGCGCGCCTTGGCGTGCTCGTACTCTTCGAGAACAACCGCGCCGGCGCCCTCGCCCATCAGAAATCCGTCCCGGTCTTTATCGTAAGGCCGGGAGGCCTTTTCGGGCGTATCGTTAAACCCGGTGGTCATGGCGCGGCAGGCCACAAAACCCGCTATGCCCAGGCGGCAAATGGGCGCTTCGCCCCCGCCCGCAACCATGATGTCCGCATCTCCGCGCTGTATCAGTCGCGCGGCGTCGCCAATGGCGTGAGCCCCCGTTGCGCAGGCCGTCACAACGCTGTGGTTCGGGCCTTTAAGTTTATGGCGTATAGAAATTTGACCCGCCGCTAAATTAATCAACATGCCCGGAACAATGAACGGGCTTAAGCGGCGCGGACCTTTTTCAGCCAGAGATAATGAGGCCTCGTAAGTTGTCTCAAGACCGCCAATACCCGAGCCAAACATCACTCCGGCGCGCTCTTGGGCGTCTGCATCGTCGTCCCCAAATGCGATACCTGCATCGCGCATGGCTTCGTCAGCGGCCGCAATGGAGTAAATAATAAAATCGTCGAGGCGTTTTTGCTCGCGCGGGCTTAGAACGTCATCCGGATTGAACGAGCCGGGCACATCAGGCCCCCCGCCGCCCCGGCCATCGACACGGGGGACAATAGCAGCAATCTCGCAAGCGAGATCACTGGTTTCAAATTTTTCAATTTTTCGAGCGCCGGATTTACCGGCAAGGACATTTGCCCATGCGGTTTTAACCCCGCAGCCGACGGGCGTAACAAGACCTAATCCTGTAACTACAACCCGCCGCATGTCAGCTTGCTGAGCCTAACCGACTTTTTCAGAGATGAACTTTACCGCATCACCAACAGTTTGAATGTTTTCAGCGGCATCGTCAGGGATTTCCACGTCAAATTCTTCTTCGAAAGCCATAACAAGTTCGACATTGTCGAGGCTGTCTGCGCCAAGATCGTCAATGAAGTGAGCTTTGTCTGTCACTTTATCTTCATCAACATCTAGGTGCTCTATGACCATTTTTTTTACGCGGGCTAAGACATCTGACATAAGTATATTCCTTTATAATACCGCCAGTGTGGCGGGTCGTCAGTGGGGAAGTGGGGATGTTTCGTAAGTAAAACAAGCCCCTTTCTTCAGTTGCGCGGTGACTATCACAGTAAATCTGTGCTGGCCAGCGCCTTTTGACCCTGTTTAGAGGGCTGATTCTTAAGCTAAATCATAGCCATACCGCCGTTCACGTGCAAGGTCTGACCCGTCACGTAACTAGCTTCCTGGCTAGCTAAATAAAGCACAGCATTCGCAATATCAGCCCCGGCTCCAAGGGCGCCTGCAGGTATCTTGGTCAAAATCGCGTCTTTTTGAGCCTCATTAAGCTCATCCGTCATGGGCGAGGCGATAAAACCAGGCGCCACGCAATTCGCGGTCACGCCCCGGCTCGCGACTTCTTGGGCAAGCGATTTTGTGAAGCCAATCATCGCCGCTTTGGAGGCCGCGTAATTTGTTTGTCCGGGATTACCCGTCACGCCGACAACAGAAGTAATACCGATAATCCGGCCCCAGCGCGCCTTCATCATCCCGCGTAAGCAGGCTTTGGAGAGGCGGAAATAGGCTTCCATGTTGACCTTTTGGACAAGCGAATAATCTTCGGCTTTCATGCGCATCAAGAGACCGTCGCGTGTGAGACCGGCATTGGACACAAGAATATCAATCCCGCCGCCCAGTGCGTCTTTGGCTTGCTCCGCCAGAGCGTCAACAGCGTCTTCATCGGAGAGATTACACGGCGTCACCGCGCAGCGTTCGCCTAGCTCTGAGGCTAACACTTCCAATTTTTCGGCCCGTGTTCCGGACAAAGCCACGTGTGCGCCGCGCGCATGTAAGAGCCGTGCGATATCGCCGCCAAGCCCGCCAGTTGCGCCCGTCACAAGCGCTCTTTTTCCTTCTAAATCAAACACTTAACCACCTCCTCTTAAAGTTTCTGCAAACGCCTCAATCGCGTCTGCGCTATTCACGGCCGTTCCCGTTACATCTTTCACAATCCGCTTGAGCATCACCGTCAAGACTTTGCCGGTTCCGATCTCGGCGAAAGTTTCAACGCCGCCCTCACCCGCCATCCATTCAACAGATTCGCGCCAGCGTACACGCCCTGTCACCTGCGCCACCAAATCCCGGCGAATATCGTCCGGGTTTGTCACAGCGCGAGCGGTGACGTTATTGATGAGCGGCACGATGGGAGCTTCTATATCAGCCTCTAGTAAGGCGGCAGCCATGGCCTCGCCCGCCGGGGCCATCATATCGCAATGGAAAGGCGCTGAGACTTGCAGCATCATGGCCTTCTTGATGCCAATATCGGTAGCCGCCGCGCAGGCGGCTTCAACCGCAGCTTTTTCGCCGGAGAGCACAATCTGGCCCGTCGCATTATCATTCGCGATTTGGCAAATACCATAGGCGCTTCCGGCTTTGACCGCGGCTTCGGCGTCGGCAACGGACGCCCCGAGCAAGGCGGCCATAGCGCCCGCACCTACAGGCACGGCGTCTTGCATGGCATTCCCGCGTAAGCGCAATAGCCTCGCCGTATCTGCGAGCGAGATTGCGCCTGACGCACACAGCGCAGAATATTCACCTAGCGAATGCCCGGCGACATATTTTGCGGCGCTGACGCCGATATCAAATTCTGATTCGAGCACGCGCATGACGGCCACGGAGCACGCCATCAAGGCAGGCTGCGCATTTGACGTCAGAGTTAAGTCCTCCGCCGGGCCATTCCACATAATATCGGAGAGCTTTTGCCCCAGCGCATCATCAACTTCGGCGAATACGCCTCTGGCTTCAGGGAACTGATCGGCCAGCTCTTTGCCCATGCCAACGGATTGACTGCCCTGTCCGGGGAAAACGAATGCGAGACTCATACTTATCCTCTTAGATTGCTACCACTTGAATATGGCTTTCACGCGCGGCGTCAACTGCTTTTGCGAGCTAGGTCTCACGCAAGAAAATCAATCCAGTTTAAAGACTTATTTAAGGCCTATTACGCAATTGTGCCTCGGTGCGCGAATTAGAACGGGACGAAACTATAAATGGCATTATTTAAGCGGCGTACGAAGTCTAAGGGAGCAAAAGACAAACCTGCGGAAACAAATCCGCCTGAAACGACGGCTAATACCCAGACAAATGCTACTAATATTGATAAGCCTCTGCCGCTCACATTACCGGATGAACTGACGTCCGAACCTGTTTCTGTAAGCTTTACGGCGGAAGAGCACGTTATAGAGCCCGAGGATTACACCGATAGTCAAACCGAAGCCTCACCGCGACCCGCGCCCTCAGAACTCGGCGGCCTCTCTTTCAAACACGAAGATTCTTTTAGCTTTGATAGCCCGCAATTCGCAGCTGTCCTTGCCCCGACGGCTACGTCAATCGATGTGACCCGTTCTCCAAAATCTGACGATGACTCCGGTATAGACTCGGGCAAAACCTCGGGTAAAATTTCTGCCCAAGCGTCGTCTGGCATGCTCACAAACAGTGAAGCTGAAGACCTCATTAAATCCAATGAAGATTTGCAGTCCAAAATCATGGCGCAAAATGCAGATATCAAAAGTCTGCAAGAAGATATTGTTCATATCACCACGCAGCTCGACGACGCGCATCAGGTTATGAGCCGCACCCGGACTGATCTCTCTGTTTCGGACACCACCCTCGCCCAGCGCGACATGGATTTGCGTGACGCAATGACCTTGGTTTCAACCTTGACCGAGAAGACCCGCGCCCAATCCGCCGAGGCTGTAGCCAACGCAACCCAAAATGAAGCCCTACGCACGAAATTAGGCACGGCTGGTAAAACGCTCGCGGCCCTAAAGGGACAGCGCGAAATGCTGGAGACTGCCAAGCGTAAAAATGCCATCTTTATTCAGCAACTCATGGAAATTCAGGTCGAAATTACGGCTTATAAGCGTAAGGTTGAGTCAAAAATAACCACCTATCGTGACCAGATATTTGCGCAAAACACGCAGATTAACGCGCTGAAATCCGAGCTTGCCGACACGAAAAACCTAGTCAGCGAAACGGCTGAAACCCTTACCTTATTACAAGACCGCACTGATACACAAATATCCGACCATACCCGCTTAAAGCAGCGCGTGGCTGAGCAAGCAAAAATTATCAAAAAGACTCAGCTAGACCTCGCAGATCATCGCAACATGAACGTCAAGCTCGCGCAGCGTTTGAACTATACCTTGAAAAACGAAGCCCTAAAGACAGAAGCCTTGCAAACTGAGCGCGCGAATGCTGCGTCTAACATAACCGAAGCTTTGAGCGCTTTAAGAGCTGAAAACCTAGCCCTGAAAGACCAGCTTTCTGAGTCTAATAACAACTCCGCGGACACAGCGGACACCCCGAACGCTGCAGATGAAGATGACCTTGCCCGCGTGCAAGCCATAATCGCAAGCCAAACGCGGGACCTTGGCACGTTACGCGCCGAGCTGGCCCAGACTCAGATCTTCATTCAAGAACGCGATGCGCGTTATGATGTTGTGGCAGAGGCTTTGAGAGACTCTCGCGCGAAACTTGCCTCGCAACTTCCGGCTCCGGCCCCGGATATCAAACCTGCACCTGTAGCAGCCCCCGTTTTGGAAACTGTGCGCGCGGCCTTACCTGTCGCGGCGGAAACCCCCGAACCGCCGCTTGGTCAATCGATCGAAGACATGATCCTAGATTACAAGCTAGGCCTCAAGTCTAATATTGGCTAGGATTAACGTCCAAACCCGCCTAAAACCTCTTGTAATACCTAAACCTGTGTGTATGTTTCGCCGATTAATCGGATGCGGTCCGTTTTGCGCCCCTACCACATTGTGTGGATATGCCACTCGGAGCCATCGCTAAGCGGATCACCTTCACGTCCCGCTGGCGCCGCAGCCTTACATGAAGGACACTCTATGTCTCTCTACGAGCACGTGGTTATATCACGTCCAGACATCTCCCCGGCTGCGGTCGAAGAGATGGTCGCAAACCTGACCAAGAAATTTGAAAACCTTGGCGGAAAAGTCGGCAAAACTGAATATTGGGGTTTGCGTAATCTCGCTTACCGCATGAACAAAAACCGCAAAGCACATTACTCTCTTCTCGAAGTTGAAGCTGACGGCAAAACAATCCACGAGATTGAGCGCCAGCACCGTATTAACGAAGACATTCTGCGCTACCTGACAATTCGCGTTGACGAATTTTCAGAAGGTCCCTCGCCGATCCTGGCAAAGCGCGAAGAGCGCAAAAAACGCGACAACCGGAGAGATTAGATCATGGCTAAAAAGTCCGACATTAAAATCGAGAACCTGCCGTCGCGCACGCCTTTCAAGCGCCGCCGCAAAGTCTGTCCTTTCTCTGGCGAGAACGGCATCAAAATCGATTATAAAGATCCCAAAATGCTGCAACGCTACATGTCTGAAAAAGGCAAAATCGTACCGTCGCGCATTACCGCTGTATCCCATAAGAAGCAACGAGTTCTGGCCCGCGCTATCAAACGCGCGCGCTTCCTCGGCCTGCTATCTTATGAAGTGAAATAGGAGAGACGACATGCAAGTAGTCCTACTCGAACGCGTCGATAATCTTGGCGCCATGGGCGATGTTGTTAACGTAAAGCCCGGCTTTGCGCGTAACTTCCTTCTCCCGCAGGCCAAAGCGCTCCGCGCGACCAAAGGCAATCTCGCGCGCTTCGAAGCGGAACGTGAGTTCCTTGAAAAGCGTAACGCTGAAACAGCTGCCAAAGCCGCCACAGACGGCGAGAGCTTGGCTGGCAACACCTATGTTATGATCCGTAAAGCGGGCGACACGGGCCACCTTTATGGTTCTGTCTCCAGCCGCGATATTGTAGAAGTTGTTGCTTCTGGCGTGCGCCGCAACATGGTTGTTCTCGAAAGCCCGATCAAAACGCTTGGCCTTCATGATGTGAAAGTCAAACTTCATCCGGAAGTCTCTATTGATATTATTGTCAATGTGGCTCGCTCTGAGGACGAAGCTGAACGCCAAGCGAAAGGCGAAGACGTTATCGCCACGCAAATGGACGAAGAGAAAGCTGACGAGAAGGAAGCCGCTGCAGAGCGCGCCGAGCTCGCTCACTCGATGTTCGAAGGCGACGCTCCCGGTGAAGCCATCACAGGCGAAGAAGAGCCGGCTGACGCAACAGACGCCGTCGCCGAAGCGACTGGCGAACCAAAGAGCGAAGAAGAGTAAGTTTCTTCAAGTTTTAAGACCTAAGCCCGCTGCGTTTTCGTGGCGGGTTTTTTTATTGATACGAATGAAAAAAGTGAAAGCCGCATTCGCCTTCAACAGCAAAACTTTACTTAAACAGGCGTACTTTTAAGTAGGCAATAATCATTGTCGAAATTTCATTCAGGTGTTGTTTTTTTTGCTTAGTCGAACTTGGGGCTGTCGCGTAAAGCAAACGGACAGTTTCGATAATAAACCTAGAAATTTGTTTTAGCTCTTTTTCGGGTAAATCCACATCTGATTGTTTGAACCAATCCATAAAGAATTTGACCTGAGCATCCCTAACCGCATTTGCAACGGATTCAGCTTTTATCGGATACGAGAAAACGGTTGCCGCATAATATCCTTTATTCGCATCGACGGCTTTAAACGTCATTTTCACAAGTTTTGGAACTAAGTGTTCAATGTCATTTATATTTCCCGGTGCGCTTAATATTGAAAGATATATTTCGCTTAATTGCCCCAGATAAATCTCGGCCAAAACATTGATGATGGCCTCTTTATCCGGAAAAAAACGATATAGCGCCCCAATTGATATCCCCGCACGTTTCGCGATATTTGTCATTGTGGAATTGTCAACACCGTTTTCACCGAACAAATCATTCGCTGCTTGAATAATTTTCATCACAGTGATCTCAGACCGTTCTTGTCTTGGTTTATTCCGCAGATACTTCAGGATATCATTTGAATCGTGCATGTATTTATTTCTGTCTGATAGCTAATTTTTAAGAGTAGATTTTTGATACATGGCCTAGGTCAATATGTATATGTAGTTGAGTCAGTTTTAATATTTATCCTGCGTCTTACTAAACACTTTTTAGGCAAAGATTTAAAATATCCGCAGTTATAGAATCAAACATCCGCCAAATTTGGCGGATGTTTTTAATCGTATTACTAGATAAAAAAACTATTTTTGATCCGGAATACCGTCATCATTGTCACTAGGGTCGTTATTATAAGGGTTCTGAATCATAACTGATGTTGAGTTAACGACCTGATTTCCTTTGTAATCAGCGCGGACACTAATTGACAAACTTCCGTTGCATTTATTGGAAGTGAAGGACATTGAACCGGAACTCGCGTAGACATTTGAGGGTGCGCCTTCAACACTCCAAACATAATTACTGACGGTATAACCTGCATTGTTTTGAAATGTGGAAGCAAAACCAACAGCTATTAAACATGTACCATCTGTGTTTGGGCTATCCACGATGGCGTGGGCCGTATTCATTGTTAATCTTGGATTTAGCGCCGATACGCTTAGATTGTCATTATCGTAAATACGCCGGCATTTGACACGGTCCGCGCTGGATTGATAGGCGCCAGCGATACACTTCCCCAAAAGTCTATGACCATATGCACTCGGGTGTAACGATTCTTGGCAAAGGTGATATCTTTTCACCACCTTATCATTACATCTTTGCGCTGAGACTACTAAGTCCCAGAAAGGTCCCTCAAATCCGATAGTGCCAGCGGAAAAATCAATCCAGTTAGACGATTTAACATAGTTACCGCCA
>ENA-ORXT01005941-ORXT01005941.1-marine-metagenome-genome-assembly--contig:-NODE-5941-length-11662-cov-3.717652_pt1 | contig 11662 bp, 14 predicted proteins | sample MGYA00237868_ERZ511482 | MGnify/ENA metagenome assembly ERZ511482 | reverse complement strand
GAAAAGCATGAACTTATTAGAGCTTCATAATCCATTACTAAACTGTACATAGCAACTCACAGAACACAACTATCATTCCTCAAACCACGAAAGGGTTGGACTTCATCAGTAGGACTGAAATAAATATCTCCCATACATTATGCGGGATGAAAGCATGATGTCCCATTTCAAGAAATCCTAATTTCTGAAATCTTCCGATTCTCTTCTGTTTTGGCGGAATTTTTTTGGTGGGTGATGAGGGACTTGAACCCCCGACCCCCTCGGTGTAAACGAGGTGCTCTAGCCAACTGAGCTAATCACCCTGGCAGATCAGATGAAAATAATATCTGAACGACTTATGAGTCTAGCGGACTAATCGCTAGTTAAAACCCCTAGATTTAACGTATTTGTCATATCTCTGACACCTTATTTATACAACCATGTACTAGCATTGTAAAAGAGGCAAATAGACAGGCTTACAGGCGGAACAATGAACGAAAAGAACTTACAAACTCTTAACCCGAATCAAATACTAATAAGGGTTTCTGCCGCAATGGCTATCGGACTTGTCACGATCATTGCCCTACTCTTCTTAGCTGGCGATCCAAGTTCTTCAAGCGCAGCAGAAACAGACATTTTTTTATCTGATTCATAACAGTTTTAAGATACTCGAGCAGCTCACTATTCCGCAGCCTTAAATATGAGAGAATCTGCAACCAAGAAATTCCCGTACAGAATGACGCTTAAATCTACAGGTCGACCTACTCTTACAGGAAAATATAAAAGAGATCCCTCGGTGTGACGTTTAGTTCTACGAGAATGATGGCATTTTTAAGCTAGGCGAGTAAAAAGTTCAACCTTAGCTTCTTCATACTCTTCATCAGTAATCTTGCCGGTTTCTTTTCTGTAGTTAAGATCTTCTACGATTCTTAATAATTCATCAGGAGAAGGCTCACCTTTACCAGTCACAAGTTCAGTTACAGAAACTTCAGTCTCTTCGACTTCAGGCTTCTTCTCTTCGTTTCGCTTCTGACGGTTAGCTATACGCTCCGTAGCTCTTTCTTTTTTAGCTTTGTCTCTTTGTAATTTCGCAAAGCTTGATCGTTGTTTTGCCATAATGATACTCCTTAGTATCTGACCTAAAATAGGAATTTATTTTGGCCCGCAATAGTCCATAATAGACCCAGAACTCAATAATCTTAGCGCGAACAAGCATTTATACAGCGATATTTAACAAATGCTTAATATAAATAGTCATAAATGACTCAAAATTAAACCAAATACGAAGATAATTCATCGAATGTACTAATACAAGCATATGCTCCTGCTTCAATCAAATCCACCTCATCAGTGGCCCCACGGACACCGACGCCACAAACGCCTGCTGAATTAGCTGTGTACATATCGCTCACAGTATCACCAACAAAAATAAGCTCAGGCAAATCAACTTTAAGTCTGTCAGACATATCTAACAAACCTTCAGGATCTGGCTTAGCCCTGTAACCAAGGTCTAAAGCGTCTTGTAAACAAATACATAATTCACGTGGGAACCATCTGTTTAATTTCAGATATTCATATACTTTTGCGAAACTAGGACCCGGAGCGTTAGTAACTATTCCCATAGGAACTTGCTTTTCTAAAAGCCCATTTAGGCTGCCTTCCACCTCTGGGAGAAAAGCTAAGTACTTGGGAATTACTTCATTTATATAGATCGGTTCTTTAACAGAAGAAACCTTAAACCCTTCACGATCAAACTCATTAGCGAACCAATCATCAATTATGTAATTGGCTTTACCTCTAATTTGTTTTTGATAAACCTCTTCGGTTATTTCGACATCTAATTCTTTGCTCGCCTGTTTCCAAGACACAAAGTGAATGTCTACAGTCTCCCCCGTCATAGGATCTAAACCGTTAGTTAAAGTCTCATCAAGGTCAAAGACTACTCCGCTAAATTTTTCCATTATATGAATCCTTAATTATTCTAATAGAGATTCCGCAACTGCTTCGCAGTGCGGAATGACGAAATTATAATGCATCCAAGGCTGCTTGTATTGAAACAAGATCTTTCTGAGCAGCCTCAAGCCCATCTCTTGTTTGTTGAACAAGTTCAGGTTTGGCTTTCTCAACATAATTCTTGTTAGATAAACGCCCTTCCAGGTTTTTAATCTCAGACTGTTTAGATTCAAGATCTTTCTCCAAACGTTTCTTCTCTGCTTCAACATCTGCTGCGTCAACGGTAGAAGAAACTAGAACTTCTTCACCTTCAAATGTGAAAGAACTCGCAGACTCTGGACGTTCATCAGATATAGGAATAACTTCACCTACACTAGCTAGAGTTTTTGCAATCCCATCAGATGAATCAATAAGTCCCATTACGACTTCAGAAACATAAACATCTACTAATTGTTTAGGTTTAACGTTTCTTGCCGCTCTCAGGTTGCGAATATTAGTAACAAGTCTCTGCACACGTTCCATAGTGTCAGAACAACTAGCATCTACTACCCCACTATCTATGCTCGGCCATAAAGCTTTTGCTAAGACTTCAGCAGACTCAAGATTTACTCCATCTATCTTTCCTCGTTGAACCCCTGAAACGCTTGGCCATAATGCTTCAGTGACAAAAGGACATACTGGATGCAGGATACGCATAACCGCATCAAACATCGATGCCAATACAACTTGTTGTTCAGCACTGTCTGAAACAGTTGGTTTAACTGCCTCCAAATAAACATCAGATAAATCTCGCCAAATAAAGTCGTATATAATTTCTGTGATGTTGCTGTACTGGTAATTCTTAAATGCATCGTCTAAAGCGTTAAGAGTGATATCGAGCCGGGCAATAATCCAACGATCAACGAAGCTCAAAGAATCAACAGATAATTCAGTTTGAGCATCAGTTTCAGAGTCAAGCCTGGTTAAAGCAAATCTGGTTGCGTTCCAAACCTTATTTACAAAGTTTCGACCAGCATCAAACTTAGGCGAAGAGTTACGGGCAAGAGGAACATCTTCAGAAGCCTCAACGGCACCAGTGGCTACACCATATAAAGTAACCATCTTCTTAGAAGGATCACTAGGGCAAGCCTGCTCGGGCGCTGCGACGACATGGCCAGCAGAAGTAGTAATATATTCCGGATCAAACGACTCGCCAGTATGAGGACAAATAACGTCAACTGGCATGCGAACATCTTGCGTGTCAGTAGTCATTCCAACAAGAGCAAAGCGCATGGCATCGGCTCCGTGAGAAAAAATAATATCTCTAGGGTCAACACCATTACCTAGACTCTTAGACATCTTCTGGCCGTGGCCATCTTGAATCATTGCATGGATAAAGACATCCTTGAACGGAACCTGACCATCAAGAAAGTATCTGTTAAACATAGTCATACGACTAACCCAAAGAGTAATGATCTCACGAGCCGTCATAAGAACAGACGTAGGGTTATAAGTCTCTAACAAACCTACGGTCTCTGGGAAATCTTCTGGATAGGGCCAACCCATAGTAGACAAAGGCCAAAGCCCTGAAGAAAACCAAGTGTCAAGCACATCAGGGTCTCTCACATACCCGGCTGCTTCCAAATCAGCAATCAATTTAGCTTCGTCAGACTCAGATGTTTCGAGGCGCCCAAGGGTTGATTGAGGTGGAACGCAAATGGCTTCTTCAATTTCGGTGTCAGAAGATTTACGGACAAGGTGTGATGCTCCCCTAGCAGACCAATCGCTCTCAACAAGAACACGCTCATCAGAAGAACTATCCAAAGCATTTGCATACTCAGAAGTTTCGATAGAAGAAATCTTCATCCAGACAGGAATTTGATGACCCCACCAAAGCTGACGAGAAATACACCAGTCACGAATATTTTCGTGCCAGTTCTGGAAAGTCTTTGCATACCGCTCAGGATAAAAAGTTAACTCCCCATCACCCTTAGCGTCACCAGCATTAAACGAATCATCCTCAAAGTTTGCTTGCTTTGGATTCTGTGACCTCATCGCTGAACCACGCAAACGATCATCGGTCACAGCCACATACCACTGATCAGACAGCCAAGGCTCAATAGGAACATGGCTACGATAGGAATGGCCAACCGAATGAGAATACTCACGAACCTTATTTAACAAACCGTTATCGTCAAACCATTTAACAATAGCTTGGCGAGCATCTTCACGACTAAGCCCAACAAATTTAGAAGCCTCATCAGATACATCTTCCCAACCATGAGCATCAGAAATAGAACCATCAGCGGCCATAACATTAATAACAGCCAACTCATGACGCAAACCAATATCCCAGTCATTCGGGTCATGGGCAGGGGTAACTTTTAGGAACCCACTTGCATACTGAGCTTTAACATCAGAACTGTCTTCGTCAGCAAGCACAACATAATCATCTTCAACAATAGGAATAACGCGGCCAACAATGGGAAGCACAACATTTTTTCCAACAAGCTCAGCTGCTTTTGGGTCATCAGGGTTTATAGCGACACCCGAATCGCCCAACATTGTTTCTGGACGTGTTGTAGCTACTGTCACAAAACCTGAACCGTCCTCAAGCGGATAATTCAAGTACCACATGTGTCCGTGGACTTCTTCCATTTCAACTTCATCATCAGACAAAGCAGTTTGGGTTACAGGATCCCAATTGACAAGGCGTTTACCACGATAAATTAGACCATCTTTAAACAACTCATAGAAGGCGTGACGTACAGCAACTGAACATATCTCGTCCATTGTGAAACGGGTGCGATCAAAATCGCATGAAGAACCCATAACGCGAAGCTGATCAACAATTATTCCTTCGTACTCATCTTTCCACTCCTGGGTTTTCTCTAAGAACTTTTCACGACCTATTTCGAGACGTTTAATCCCCTGTTTCAAAAGACGTTTCTCTACAACCGTCTGTGTTGAGATCCCTGCATGATCGGTTCCTGGCATCCAAAGCGTTGGCCGACCAAGCATTCGGTTATATCGAACCATCACATCTTGCAGCGAGTTATTCAAAGCATGACCTAGATGCAGCGCAGCAGTCACATTAGGAGGCGGAATAACAACAGAATAACCATCACCGGCATCGCCTGGAATTTCATCACCGACAGGGGCATGGAAAGCACCGGCCTTAATCCAAAGATCATGAATTTGGGCTTCATGATCTTTCGGTGAATAAGTTTTAGCGAGTTCTTTTTCAGTAGTCACTGTATAAGAATAGTGGCATTTAGGAAGGGAAGCTCTATTTATACAATCTCAATAATTGTAAACGGTCAGCTCTGTTTCGACTGTCCGCAAAGGCAAATACTTTGTATAAATATACAACGATACTTCAAACACTCAAAGGAGGTCTTCAGCTGCTTCCCACTCAGAGGTCAAGATTCAGCCTGTCAACCTTCATCACATATAAACAGACATGGCATGAAATCACTAATTTTGTCCGCATTAGTGGAAACAGTCCAGAGCAGTAAAACTAATCCAACTACTGTCAGAACACTAAAGAAACAGATAATTAGAATTAGTTTTATGGCCACACCAAACCTATTTACCTGTTTGGCTTCAGCATCAGATACAGCCATCACATAAAGTTTATACCAAGGATATATCTACTTAATGTCGTTTCTCTATTCATATAAGCTGCCGTTCAGATACTCAGCCCATGTCTTGAATATAGGGTTGAATTTTCTTAACTGAAGGCAATGGGATTGGATCCCCAAAATTGTAAACCTCTAGGCAACTAAGATATCCATCTCGAACAAATAATATCAGACCACCTATGATCTCTCCTGTTTCACCTAGAACATGCGCTTCACCAGGAACTGGTGAAAACTTTACAGCAGAAGGCGGACCTTTTCTTTATCACAAGCCAAGTCAATAGTGCCACAGCCACAACCGCAGCCCTGTCGTGATTGAGTAAACTCAATTTGGTTGTAAAGCTCTTTCGAGCCAGGAAAATTTTGACTAGTCATCGTCTCAAGTAGCTCCCGCTCTTGAACACTCAGTTGTCTCCAAGGCGAGCCTTGTTTTACCAATTCCTGTTTAGCCATCCATTAATAATAACACCGCTTTCCTAATGATTATTACAAATATTCAAGACCCCATTAGCCCTCCACAAATGTCAATCTCCCCGTTTTACTTATCGCTGTTAGCTGCCGTGTAACTACAACAAGAGAATATGTTGTTTAATGGTTTCTCAGAATATTGGATAGTCGACATACGAACTATTATCACGGCTTGAGAAGGGTTAAGAAACCGTTACATATGAAGATTTTAAGCAAATCTTGAATACAAAATTGAATGAATTGAGAGACCTCACTGAAGATTAGTTGAAAGCCAGACAGGCATTCAACCTGCTTTTGCTTCAAAGATCATGCGCTTCAAATAAATGCTTTCAGACTTAGTAGCTTTAGAATCTAGATACTAAATAGGTTTATTTAGTATGATTACTTTATGAGAGAGAACCACAACTTCGACAAGGAAGGGTATGGATACGAGATCTTCCTTCATACTCCTGATGGTTATGCTAAAAGCTATCGGTCAGAAGCGGGTAACTTATCGATTGATATCACGTTATGGAATGACGAAATTCAAACTGTGATCATTAATGATGTTAAGAAGCTGATTGATATTGGGACTTGGGAATGTGATGGAATTATTTTTTACCCTGAGCTAGATGACAATGATTGTAAAGGCTATGCGGTTGTAGATTCTGATGGAAATCCAACCTTACAATTTTGTGCAAAAAAAATAATAATTTAGTAAATCTCTGTTCAAGTTAACTGTCGTTTAACTACGACAAGGAATGCCTTGTTCAAGGGGTTTTAGGATGTTTTGAAGTGGCATCTTTGCAGAGTCTAAGTTTAGGGGTTGCAACCTCTAGAGGTTTTAAGGTATTATGTTGTTGTGGGTAAAACTTCGATTAAGTTCACTTCTTTGTTAGTTGATCAAATGCGTGCTTTGGTAGCTGCCGGTGAAACTGGTTTTGGTTCTACTTATAGAGATAGCCAAGAACTGATTGAAGCTTTAGTTAATTGGGGGCATGAGATTGAAGGGCATGATAATGATTCTGCGAGTAAACCACTTTTAGCGTGTCGGCCTTGGGCGGTATTTACTTTACGTAGAACACCACCTACGATTTATACTCCAAGGGCTACAGGTGAACCGGTCTTGAGGTTTCCATATGTTTGGATGGTTAATCTTGATAGCGGTGAAAGGTTCGCTTTGCTTCTTTTCGTCGCTGACAAATCTGGAACTTCTGATGAAAAAAAGTGGTATAAGGATCTTAGCGAAAGTGTAAAGCGAATAGTTAATGAATGGAGACAACAACATCCCAACCATCATGTGCTATCTATCCATGGGATAAAGAAAGGTGAAGACAATGACAAATAATAAATTGAGTGAAATAATTCCAACAGATCCAAAAAAAATGGACACTTCTAATGCTGGTCAAGATGGCACTGAAGAAGGCTTATCAATAATGGCGCAATACCGCTCTGATCCGGCTAATGCATCAAACCTTGACAAAGCAGCTGCTAATCTTGAACGAATTCAGACAGTGAGAAAAGCTCTTGGGCTCACTCAACAATTCGTAGCCGACGAAATGGGAATAGCCCAAAAAAGTGTTTCCGAGTTTGAAGCTGCCGAACAAAACTTAAACTTAGCCACCTTGAGAAGAATAGCTGAAGCCATGGAATGCCAAGTGGCAATCCAATTCATACACCCCTCAACAGGACACATTTGGCCAATGGCGTTAGCAACAGAAAAAGACAACCGGCTTCAAACATAAACCCAAGAGTGCTGTTTTATAGGTTTTGTCCCCGGTAAATCACTAACGACAAATTAGTTCAAATTTTACTTTGCCCAGATCACTAACAATAACCTGTAAACCGCCCTATTTCTGTCCATTACCAATCTGACCCCGATCGGCTTGAAACGGTGAGTCTTTGACTGATATTGGTGTTGCTAGTGGCGGCTAGATCCGCCACCACGTTTCATATCTGGATGCGTCCTTGCAAACATTGAGAGAACAGACCTTGCTGCTTCGTTATAATTTCGAGATTCCGGCTTGAATGGCCGTGGAGGCCCTGATGAAATACCGGATTCGGCAGCATCAGCTAATGATGGTTTTTTTAGAGTAATTTTTTTCCAATTAGGATTAGTGTCATTGTCAATTCTGATTTTTCCAATTACTGTAATATTTTCATATCCCTCGACGAGTCCAACCCCACGAAGATCCAATGTTCCTTCAACTACAAGGCTTGAAGAATCATCAATCTTTACATTTGCATCTACAAGTTACAAATCTCTAGTTGTGAGTAGAGACCCATTCTTTAGTGTGACAGAACCTGAAGCAAGTCTGGGTTCCTCACAATAAAGCTCAGCCCCGAAATCCAGTTCTACTTTGATCAGAACTTGGTCGTTATGCATTTTTTTTGCAATGTATGGAACCAGAGCTTTCAGATTTGCCTTACCGAACCAAAGTTTAAACATGTTTGTGCGAATTTTATTTGCAACAAGATCTACTTTTCCTTCAATCACTAATTCATTGAAAGGTGCATCATCAGAACTATATTTTACCCATCTCACCCCAGTATGTGTAAGACTTCCTGTAAGTTTCTTTCGACCAACGCTATTAGTTGGTTCTAGCTCAGGGGCTATGATCGGGTCTTCACCGCTAATAGATATATTCTGTATTTTCGCATTTAAGACGTCATCATCGGGGATAGCAGAGCCTAACAACTGCCAAGAGTAGCAATGCACCTTCAGCGGAAAACATATCTGAATCAGCGACAACAGACACCTCTCGAATACCAGGTATCTTTTCGACATCTAGACTAATACCAGCAATATTCACATTCCGATTTGAAATCGTTCCATGACGTTGGTTCACAAAAAAATTAGATAAATTATCTATTTCAATATTTAAACCCAACGATGCAAACAAGGTTGATAACTGTGAATAATACTTCTCATCGAATTGATCAAGTCGCTCTCGAGCCGCATTAAAATTAGCGCTAGCTTCTTTAACTAAGGCGGGCCGATCTTCTTCTTTAACCCTTGTGTCATACCTTGCATAATCCTCCTTTTGTACCAAAGGACGCAATTCTTTACGTAAAGCCTCCAGCTCATGCCCTAAACCTGCGATCCCTGTTAGGTCAGCTTCAGAAGCCCCACGACTCAACAAAAACCAATAGGACTATCACCTAGCTGCTGCAAATCTGCACCAAGACTAGTACCATAACCCGCAAAAAAATCTGTACCCATACTTCTCCACCTTCGCATGCACTGACCCCATTATACAATAAACCTGCATAAAGGCCTGCTGCTACCCCAACTGTCATATAAGGGATGGGTTTTTGGTAACGAACGTGTTCTGACGGGCCAAAACTGATCTGCAGCTGAGAGAAAGTGTATAAATAGTATGAAATTAATACGGTTTTGGCATGTTCATAGTCTAAATTTTTGTTTTTCCTGGTCAAGTTAACTGTCGTTTAACTACGACAAGGAATGCCTTGTTCAAGCGGTTTTGGTAGATTTTTTGATGGATGGGTTTAGTCCCTGTCTGTGCTCAATGATTAAGTAAAAAAGACAGCACACTTCTTATGTAGTTATTCCGGTACCCGACCATTCTGTTGGTGGATAATATTCTGCTTTGCCTGAACTGTCTGTAAATACTAGACCCAACCATCTTTTCGCTGCTGGTGGCCGATCTAAGCGCTCATCTAATCCACTAACCTCAAATCCTATGACGGCGTTACCCCCAACTTCTGATATTACTTTCTTAGCAATGGTTCCAAGCAAAGCACATAGAGGTTTCATCCATATCTCGTTAGAATCTTCAGGGCTGCCGTAAGGGTATGCTTGAACGTGTTCATTCATTTCAGATAAGCCTCCTAACGGTAGCGAGATGTTCAGCCAGTCATAGTTAACTTCACTCATTTCTTCGCGAACTATGTTCGTATTAACGAGATACCAATCTTCTTGAAAGTTTATCCAACCATACAAATTAGAAAAACCTGCTTCTGACACCGAAGTGATAGAAGCTTGCCCCTTGCTTCGGTTTGAATATGATTCAGATAATAGCTCATGCTCCCAAATACTTTTTAATGCAAGAGCTAACTTTGAATCTGCTCCTGTGTGTGTTCTCTCGCCTAAGCGAATCGAAGCTTCAAAATAACCGCCAAGCCAGCTATCATTATTTTCCAAAGGAATTTTAATATAAATATCATACCAATCAGTTATGGCCAAGCTGACTGGCCTTTTTCTATATCAATTTTGATTCTTCTCCCATAACATCCAAATTTATATGTTTGTTTTTAGATCAATATGTTAACTGTCGTTTAACTACAACAATGAATAGCTTATTCAAGCGGTTTTGCGGTGTTTTTTGGAGTTAGTGTTTGGTGTGCTATCAGCATATAACAGTCTTGTTTCAAGTTAAACTATAACTTGCTGATTCGTAAAGCATACCGTATGCTTTACATTATGGAAAGTTATAATGAGACGGTAGAAGTTCTAGAAGAAATTAACCAAGAGCGATTGAAAAGCTATTATGACTCTCCAATAGCTTATTTAAAATCAACTAAGGCTATTTTCTTTTACGGCGCCTCATCATTACTAATTGCTATGCTCGGTGCGACAATGGTCTGGGGAATAAATGCCTATGGTTTTAAAGGAATACTTGTATCTGGTTTTGTCTTTGCTTCCTTTATTCCCTTTGCGAGGTGGATCGAATCAAAATTGACTGGCGTGTCTATGCCATTATTTATCCCAAAAGAATCTAGAATCAAATTTGGAACTAAAGCCAAGCTTGTATTCCTAACTGTTTCCATCTTAGTCGCTATCTCGATTAGCTTTATTATCTCTAGCACCTATGATAGATTAGTCGAATTATTTCTTAGAATAACCGAGCATGACCTTCTCGCAAATTGGCTAGCACACGTTATTTTAGGTATAGTACTCACATTTTTTCTGCAATTATTTTTTATATTTAGAGGCCAGTTTTTTAGAAAACTGTCAAGAATTAAATGAGACCTTCACCAAGTGAACTCGATCAACTGCTGCACTCACCCAAAAGGCTAGTTGCTATTTCAATTCTTGATAGCGTTAAAGAAGCAGAATTCACTTACCTAAAAAAACGACTAGAGATCACTGAAAGCGATTTATCGAAACAGATGTCAAAACTCGTAAATGCCGACATCGTAAAAGTAAGAAAAACAGGCTACGGTCGAAATAGTTCCACATGGTACTCACTCACCACCAAAGGCAAAAAAGCATACCGCAACTACATCACCACACTAAAAAAAATACTGAATCACACGCTAACAGAGCATATTGAATAGTCAGTAATCCCAGTATGTTAACTGTCGTTTAACTACGACAAGAAAATTCGAAAAAGCCTTGAACAAGCGGTTATTTTTAGCGGATTAGTCGAGTGAGTTGTCGTATTAACTACGACAAGGCCGTTTATTTTGATCAGCCTGTGCTGCGGTTTAGGTTTGCCTATAATACTTTAAGGCTCTACTTGTTGGGTCTTGGTTAGGTTGAGTCCCGGGCGTAATTATTGAAGCTAGATCTCTGGCCATGGCATTTGCAACTTCTAAGGTTCTAGGGTATGCCGGCTGAGAACGAAGTTTTTGATTTCCTTTGTCGGTTTCAAACCAAAGTTTATGGCCATCAATGGCTATGGCATTAATACTGCTTA
>ENA-ORXT01005940-ORXT01005940.1-marine-metagenome-genome-assembly--contig:-NODE-5940-length-11663-cov-6.915674_pt1 | contig 11663 bp, 11 predicted proteins | sample MGYA00237868_ERZ511482 | MGnify/ENA metagenome assembly ERZ511482 | reverse complement strand
ATGGCTATGAAAGATTTAGCCTTACTTGACTCACACCATATCTAGTGCTTACCACGGGAATTACGGTAGAGCCATTATTTTTTATAGAGTAAGCTGCTGCAAACGTATAGCCATCTACCATTTGCTTGAAAACACCTATACTTTGAAGTAGCTTGAGATAACTATGTGCGTCTGTGCTGGCGCGAATAACTGCTTTAGGATTATCTATCTTAATCATTCATCTACCTCAATAACAGACGCATCTTCACTACCATCAAGCCTTTTAATTCTATAAACCTGGGAAATAAATGGTTGTAGTTCGTGCAAAAGCTCGGCTGATATATCGCTATCTGTTGCTAACAAAATTATCTGAGAACGAATATTCGAGAGATATTGAACAATATTTCTTTTATGTTCTAGATCCAAATTACCAAAGGGTGTGTCCATCATCAATAATCGAGCAGGACGTGATATTAGATTTAAACCCACAATAAAAGCGAATGCTAATGCTTCTTTTTCTCCAGCACTGATAGTTTCTGGATTGATTGCATATTGATTGACATGATCGATTGATAATGTATAGTCAGGTTTGACTTTGATACCTACATATTCATCTGGTTTATTGGTAATTTTACGGTGAATCTCCGAGGTAAAATTTTCTAAAGAATTTCTACTACTGTCTATATACCAATTAATTAGTTCTTCAGCGGCCTGTTTTAATCTTTCGGCAGTCCTTAATTGCTGATTTAAATTTTTAGTGTGTTTATTTTTGCCTACTAATTGCTCTTGTTGGCTTTTGAATTGGTTTAACTTTTGTTTTAAAGCTGTGGTTTCTTCTTCAATACGTTTGTAGCTAGTTTGAGAATTTTTAATATCTCCTTTTATAGTTCCCTGTTTTTCCCAAATTATCTTGGCTTCATCAGAATCAAAATCTTTAGTTTCTAACTGTTTACGCTTAATAGCTTGAGAAATTTCATCAATGTCTTCAGAAAGTATATTGCGTTGTTCTAACAAGACATCTATATCTATAGGCTTGAAACGCAGCAAATTTCTCAGCCGAGCGAGAGTATTAGTTAACTCAATTACTGCTTCTGAATCTTGAGCATTTTCCTCTAGATAATTTATTTGTTGTTCTAAGAACATATGAGACTCATAATCTAAACAGCGTCCACAGAGACAAGTTTCTTCCTTCACTAGTTCTTTTAGCAAATCTACATTTACCGAAAATCTAGTCTTGGCTACAGTTTTGCTTTCTAAATCTTCGCTTGCTTCTCTAATTAGGTCGGACAGCATAATAATTGGGCTATTTTGTATAGCCATGCCAATCTGCGTGTTTAAACTACTTACCTGCTGTTGCCAATTTTCTCTTTTCTTTATCTCTGCTTGTGTTTCTTTCTGTTTTTCATTTAATTCTTCAATCTGTGAAATTCTCTGCTCATTGTCGTGAAGAAACTTTTTGTATTGTGCCTCTTCATGCTTAATTTTTTTGAGTTGTTCTTTCTTGGCAGCAATTTCTTGCTTAATTTCCGCTGCTTTTACTATTACTTCTTGTAATTTATTTTCAGTCTTGGCAGCTTCTCGTAACTTTGTCTCAAACTTTTTGACTACGCCTTGAGAATCATCTCGTAAATTTCTTATTTCAGGAATTCCCAAAGTTCTTTCAATAGCTTGACGAGTTTCGGAGTTATGAGTCAGCCTTGCATATTCATCAATTTTAGTTCCATCGAAGAAAAAGAATTCTCTACAGGAACGAGGTAGCAAAAAGTCAATTCTTTCTTTGGCATCTGACTTCTCTTTCCCATTAAGATACAGTTTTGCCTCGCTTACTCTTGGTACATTACTGCTACCCCTCCTGACAATTTCAGCTCCTCTCTGAACAATGTATATATGTTCTTCATCAACAAATGTCAGTCTGACAAATAAATCTAATTCAGAATTTTTTCTAATTTCAATTCTATTGAAGCACTTTATAAGCTCTTGGCGAGAAACAGCATCATCTCCATATAAACACCACAGTATTCCTGTCTGAAAAGATGTTTTGCCTGCTCCATTTTGTCCAGCAATTACTAAAATATTTTTTCTAATATCTAAATTAGAATTATTATCTATATGTAAATCAATAGTCTGATCTATATAGCATTTCCAATTTTTAAAATATACTTTTTGTAATTGCAGTGTCATTGAAAATAATCAGCTAATTTATTTAGAGTATTTGACAATAATTTCTTCTAACTTGGATAACAAACGGCGGCGATTATCAGTAAAAACTAAGTTTTGCTTTTCCATTTGAATTGCTTCTTCTAGCAAAGCTGGAAAAATATTATATTTTTTGGCTAATTCCTTAATTTTTTCTTCCATGTGTAATCTATTTAACAAACTAAATTAAATCAGAATATGTAATGCCGTAATGAGATAACTCATCTCCTAGCTTAGTAATGACAGTGGCTTTGTTGCTAGCAGTTTTAGCAAAATGTTTAATTCTCTTAACTTCTGATGTAATTAATTTTACTTGTTCGTCTCCTATGGGTGGCACCACAAGTATATCAATCAGAGTTGCCTTCTCTTTATCTAGTGCTTTTCTTAAAATTCTGCCTCTACGCTGGATAAACTGGCGTTCTGATGTATCGCTAGCTAATATTATCGCTTCTCTGGCAGCAGGTATATTCACCCCTTCGTCGAGGCATTTTACGGCTACTAACGCATCGAGACGACCTTGACTAAAATCGTTTAATATTTGACTGCGTTGCTTATCTTCTCTGGAAGTAAAGCGAGAGACTACTATTCCCTGTTGCGATAGTCGATGACATACTGTGTCTGCTTGGTTAATATCCGCACAATAAACCATGCCCATGTTTAAAGGATGGTCTTGAATAATGCGATCTAAGATGGCTATTTTCTCACTAGCAGATTTAATAATACGCGATCGCTCTATAGCTAAACGATTTATCGAACCGCTTACTCTATCATTACCGCTTTTAAAGAGTTTGACAATTTTTTTGGTCAGCCTTTGATACTCTTCATTTTCTTCGCCAGTTAAAGTTACAACATAGACATAGTATTCATACTCACAAAGAATATTGAATTTGATAGCCCGTTCTAAATCTAATTCATAAACAATGTCGCCAAAATAATCTAGAACGAATTCTGTTCCTTCTTCATCATGGGGTCGTATAGGCGTAGCTGATAAACCTAAACGATAGGTGAAATCCTCTCTTAGTATTCGACGATATTTTTGTGAACCTGCGGTGTGAACCTCATCGGCAATAATCAAAGATTTTTCAGGCAACCCACCAGCATCTTTAATAAGTTCTGCCACTGTAGATCTTGATAGACCACTATAAGTACCAACTAAAACAGTGGGCAGTCTTTTAACAGTTTGTACGTTTCCATGAATCAAGCGCAACTTACGGTATAGCGTATTTCTCCAAGTTTCAGATTTACCAACTGCTGCAATGGGAAAATAAAAGTCAGTAAGCTTGTCTAATTCGTCCATCCATTGTTGAACCAAGTCTTTAATTGGAACGACAACAATAATTAAGTCCAAATCTTTTATACTACTTGCACAAGCTAAGGCAGTAATAGTTTTACCTGCCCCCGTAGCCATAGCCAAAATACCTTGATAATTGGCAGACTTAAATTCAGCCAAAGCTTCTTCGTCGACTTCCAGAACCTGACGAATAACCGGAACGTGTTCCAGGAGCGGTACAACGCGGCGACAGATATGGTGAATACGGTGTATCAGTCGGGGTTCTTTCCGGATTTTCAGTATCGTATTCAGTTTTGATTGGTGAGAGGGCCTCCGGCCCGGTGTAGTGAAGCACTATCCTATCTTTAGAGAGCATTATTGGGGGGAGGGCCTCCGGCCCGATTTGTCGGGCCGGAGGCCCTCCCCCCAACAGTCATTAACTTTAGCGGAAAGAACTAAAATATGGCCGTTCCACATGATAAGCTGACGCAGACACCAATGCACCTTACCTACCGGCTTGCGGGCAGCGTACCTAAATCGCGGATCGAGCAACTGGCTTTTCAAAGAGATCAGAAGCTATCGATATTAGCGGAAGAGTTGGCCCGCCTGCCGGAGCATTTTCGCCAGGAACAGAAAGACAAGGAATTATTTCTCATTCACGGGTTGTTTGAAATGGGAGTAGAAAGGGCTTTGCATGATTTGCAGTTACCCGGACCTCGTCATCTTAATAATCCGAGTATGGCTACTATCGTATTAGATTCATGGCTGAATATGCAGGAGCGAGAGCTTGTTTACATTTATGCAATCTGTGTAATGAGCAATCACGTGCACGTGATTATAAGGGCGCCTGATGGTTTGGAAGAAGTATCGTTGTCGGATATCGTTCGGAAGCACAAGAGTTTTACGGCTGGCAAAATTAATAAGCTCATTGGAAGGACGGGTGCACCATTTTGGGAACCGAAGTACTTTGATTGTAGAGTTCGAACGGGCAAATTCAATATGGTTATGTGGTATGTTTTGAATAATCCGGTAAAGGCCGGCCTTGTGAAAAACTGGAAGGACTGGCCCGCAACGTATCTTAATCCTGATTTTGATTTGCTCTTCCGTAATTAAATAATCGGGCCGGAGGCCCTCCCCCCAATTGAAGATGAAACTTTTCCTCACCAAGGCCGACCGCATCAAATACCTCGGTTTCGACGACCGCTGCGTCGCCCTGCTCGGTATTCCCCTGATGGCCGGAGTGGCCTTCCTGCTGTTCTCTACGGGCAAGGAAGAACTAGCGTTCAGCGGTTTGTTGCTCTGCTTCGGCGTCGGCATGCTGCACACCATTTTTTACTGGGTGGCGAACCGCTTTTGGGTCATTAATCTGCGGCGGCGCTTTCCGCGACAGCAGGATACGTGGAAACGGTCGGTACTCATGGTGTCTTTCGCCATCCTCAGCGTCTTTTTGCTGGAGTTGGCGTCGGATTTCATCATCGGTAAATACTTTCCTTTCATGTTTGACCTGGGCTGGTCGAGCGAGCCGGCGATCTTCAGTTTCATGGTGGCCATCACGCTCTGTTTGCTGGTGCTGGCCATGTATGAATCCGCCTACTTTTTCACTAAGTACCGCCAAAGTACCATTGAGCGCGAGCGGTTGGCGAAGGAGAATATGCAGAGCCAGCTCAGTGTGCTCAAGCAGCAGATGAACCCGCACTTCCTGTTTAACAGCCTCAATACGCTCGTCAACCTCATCCCCGAAGACAGCGGAAAAGCGACCCTGTTTACGCAACGTTTGTCGGCCGTTTACCGGCGCATTCTGGAGTGGCGGCATAAGGAGCTCATCACGCTGGAGGAGGAGGTGCTGGCCCTCCAGGACTACGTTTTCCTGATGCAAACCCGGTTTGAGAATAAGCTCGAAGTTTGCTGGCTTTTCGGGGCGGGGACGCGGGTGCAGTGCGAAGGGGAAGGGCCGGGGATCGACCTGTCGCCGGAGGTGCGCAACTACCGCGTCGTTCCGCTTTCCATCCAGCTGCTGGTGGAGAACGCCATTAAGCACAACGTGGTCAGCAGCGCGCACCCGCTGCGCATCGACATCACGCTGGCGGGCAACCGCATTACCGTCAGCCACCCGCTGCGGCCGCGCAACGACGGGCGGCTGAACTCCACCGGCTGGGGCCATCAGAATCTCAAAGCCCGCTACGATATGGTAACCGAAGAGCCGGTCGTCATCACTCAAACGACGGAGACGTACGAAGTAAGCATTCCCGTGTTTCCGGTGAAGAGCGGGGTGCGTTATGCGACGGCTTAAGTTATTATACCTACCACGTGCGGCAGCCAAATCGCTTATCACTTATCACTTATCCCTTATCAAATGACCGCCTGGCTAATCGAAGACGAACCCCCCGCCCTCCGCCGCCTCACCCACTTGCTGAACGAACTTCGGCCGCAACTCACCATTGCTTTTTCCGCTGATTCCGTGGCATCCTGCGTCCGCGCCCTGAAGGAGAGGCCGCACCCGGACGTGATCTTCAGCGACATTCACCTCGCCGACGGGCTTTGCTTCGACATCTGGGAAACGGTGCCCTGTGACTGCCCGATCATCTTCACCACGGCCTACGATCAGTACGGCGTGCGCGCTTTCCGCGTCAACAGCATCGACTACCTACTTAAACCCATCGAGACGCCCGCCCTCGAGCGCGCGCTCGCTAAACTGGAGGAGCGCAACAAACCCGCCCTGACCCAAAACTGGTCGGAACTCGCCAACCTCATTCGCCAGGGGCAACCGACCTACCGCCAACGCTTTCTCGCCCAAAAAGGCCAGGAGTGGCTGCCCGTCCGCGTAGCCGACCTGCGCCAGGTCTACTCCTCCGACGGGCTGACCTTCGCGCTCACTACCACCGACCGGCGTCTGCTGCTCGACGATATCCTCGACCGCATCGAGGAGGAACTGGACCCCGCCCAGTGGTTTCGCATCAACCGCGCGCAGATCGTCCACGTCGACGCGGTGGCGAAGATTCAGCCGTATTTCAATCACCGCATTGTGCTGGAACTCTTGCCGAAGGGGGAACTGGAGAACATCGTGAGCCGGCAGCGGGTGAAAGCCTGTAAAGCCTGGCTGGGGCAGTAGCCTCAAAACAATTGCCCGAACGCTTCCATCCATGGGTTGCGCCCCAGTATCGTGTAGAAGAACACCCCGCCCAGCCAGCCGTGGTAAACCCCGAGGGCCAGGATGTTGCTGCCCCGCAAAAACAGCCAGGTATAGACGATGGCCAGCGGGAAGGTCGCCGCGATCAGCAACGGCGAAGGGTAGTGAATGACGGCGAACAGCAGGGCGGTCACCGCGATCACGAAGGCGTCCGGTTTGCGGCCGCCGAAGCCGTCCTTCAGGTTGCGGCTGAAGATGCCGAGCACCAGGAATTGCTGGACGATGCCCCAGATGGGGTAGAGCAGCAAAATGTAAATCAGGGTGTGGTCGATCACCTCCGTCTGGAAATAAAAGCCCGCCGCCACGAAGAGCGCGCAGCAGGCAAGCGCGATGGGTAGCAGTCGTAGGAAGGTGGATTGGAAACCGTCGGTCGCCAGTCCCCAATAGCTCAGCAGCTCCGGGTTTTTCCGCGTGCGGTAAACGATGTACGCCACCCAGCCGAGGATGCTGATGACGATGTAGGGCGCGCGAAAATCCCAGGTGTTGATGAAGAGGATCTTGCCGACGGCGGTGAGGCCGGCGGCGATGATCTCCAGCAGGCGGGTGCGGTCGGAGATAGTGGGTGTAATAGGGGTCATATTGGCTGCTCAAGATAAGCAAGCGGGCACGTTCAGGGCGAATGAATCGACGAAGGGTAGTAAGAAGTCGAGTAAGAAACTGTTGATGTAACGCTGGCTTGTATCGCGTGGTACGGAGTACTTATACCCCAGGCCGCGGCTTCAGCCGTAGTAAGGCCGTTCTGACCCCTTACTCGTCAAATTTGTACATTTGACGTTCGCGGAACCTTGCTTTATCACCGCCTTCGATCTTTCCTTCGACGCTTGACCTATGATCACCGAAATTATCGCCGCCGGCGCCATGGGCGTCAGCGTCTTCTTTGCCGTCAGGGCGCACGGCCTGCTGAAGACCGAGCAGGCGAAGGACAACCCCCGCCCCGCCTTTCTGCGCTCCATTTACGTCTTCATGGGCTTTGCGCTGCTGATGACGCCCGTCGCCCTGGGCATCGAGTACGCGCGCCACCGGATGAACCTCGACACGACGGGCAACGACCGGGTGGCGCTGGCGGGCAAGCTGAAGGCGTTGGAAAACGAAGGTCATTACGCGCTGAACAAGAACGGCAACCCCGTGGCCATCGAGCTGACTTCCGGCGACGTGACCTACCAACTGGCAATGCCCTTCCCGGAGACGGCCTTCCGGAACACCGAACTGCAACTGCGCAAAGACGCGGACGGCAAGTACCTGGCCGTGAAGGACAACAACGGGGTGGAAACGACTTACGGTTATTTCCCCGCCCGGACGCTGAAAAGCGGCCTTTCCGAGCTCTTTCCCGCCGCACCCGCGCCCCCGCCCCCCGTGAAAACGGAAGCCTCCGAAGCAGACATCGAGAACCTCTACGCAGCCGGCATGGCCTACACCCCCCGCAAAGTGAAGAGCCAGTTGAACCTCAAACAGATCGCCGACCAAAACAAAGCGAACCGCCGCCTGATCGAATTTCTGAGCGCGCAGGGTTTTGAAAACGAATCGTTGCGCGAAGGCGCCGTGAAGTTGCTCATGCAACCCCGGATGCTCGATAAACTCAGCGAAAAAGGCCACGATCAACTCATCGAACTGCTCTCCAACAACGACGTACGGACGGCCCCGTGGCGCTACTACGAAGCCGCCCAGGTCTACCTCAGCCGCTACCACCTGCGGGAAGATTCGGTCGCCAACGACCTGGAGCAGCACCTGAAGCTCTCCCGGGAATACCTGCGCGCTTTTAAGAAAAAACGGTGGACGGCCGAAAGTCACCCGGGAGAATATGCTTACTACAAATCGGCCGCCCTGGCCCTGGGGCACACGCTGGGGTGTGATACCTGTTTGCTGGAGGAGTCGGTACGGCTGAAGTAAAGGTTTAAGCGCGCGCACTACAAGCTAAGCGTTTGATTATCGGCTTTGAGGTTGTTCCGGCGTATGCTACTTTTACGCTCCTGACTCCTGGCGCTTATTAGCCTGGAGAAACGCCTGCGGCGTACCTCCGGGCTAAGCTATTTGCCCCCTCCCGGGGACGGTCCAGCACTTGTGATCAACCATCAACCGGTTAGACGATTCAATCTTATGGCAACCGGAAAATCATAGATTGGCAAACCTCTAGCTCTTAACTCCTAACACCTGAAAATGGCTCACTTCACCCTCTACGAAGACAAGCTTCGCCAGAACCTGGAGCTGATCGCCGACGTCGCCTCCGCCGCCGACGTCCGCATCATCCTCGCCCTGAAAGCTTTTGCCTACTGGCCCGCCTTCCCCGTTTTCGCCGACTACCTGACCGGCGCGACGGCCAGCAGCCTGAACGAGGCCCTGCTGATCAAAAACCGTTTCGGCAAGCCGCCACACGTCTACGCGCCGGTCTACCGTCCGCACGAATTCGAGGAGATCGCGGGCATCGCCGGCCACCTCACCTTCAACAGCCTGACGGAGCTGGAACGCTACCGCGACCGTTGGGAAGCCGCCGGGCTCAGCGTGGGGCTGCGCGTCAACCCCGAGTACAGCCCGGTGGAAACGGAACTCTACAACCCGGCGGACAAATACGGCCGCCTCGGCGAAACCCTGCCCAACCTGCCCAGCAAACCACCGAAGGGCCTCCGGGGGCTGCACGTCCACACCCTCTGCGAGTCCACGGCGGCCGACACCGCGACGCTCATCGACCGCGTCAAGGCCCAATTCGGCCACTACCTGGAGCAGGTGGAATGGCTCAACCTCGGCGGCGGCCACCTGATGACGAAGGCCGGCTACGACACCGCCGCGCTGATCAAAACGCTGCGCAACCTCCGCGCCCGCTACCCCCGCCTGGAGGTCATCCTGGAGCCGGGCAGCGCCCACCTCTGGCAAACCGGCGACCTGACGAGCACGGTGCTCGACGTGGTGGAGAACTACGGCCGCCGCACGCTGATGCTGGACGTGAGCTTCACCTGCCATATGCCCGATACGCTGGAGATGCCCTACCGGCCGGACATTCGCGGCGCGAGCAAAACGGAAGACGCCGCCTTCCCCTACGCCTACCGCCTGGGCGGCATGAGTTGCCTGGCGGGCGATTACCTGGCGGAATACTACTTCGCCCGGCCCGTCCGCCCGGGCGATACCCTCGTCTTCGAGGACATGTCGCACTACACGACCGTCAAAACAACGATGTTCAACGGCGTGCCCCACCCGGACATCCGGATGGTGGACGCCCACGGAGAGACGGTGACGGAGCGGGTGTTTACGTATGCGGATTATGAGGCGCGGATGGGGTAGGTTGTAACTTTAGGCGGAATACTTGTGTGACCATGTCCTTTACCGCAAAACCGGATGACGATTTTTTTCAGCGTTTGGGTGTTTACCCCTACCTGAAGAGCGCCCTGGTGTTAGCGCTTATCCTGGTGGTTCCATTCTTCGTCTCTTATAAATCCGAAGCCGGAGAGCCTTACCCCGCGGTCTTGTTGCCCGGAGGGGCGAGTTTGATGGATACGGATGAACACACTTTTGCCTACACCGCCATAAAGCTTTTCGGCATCGATTCCAGCTCGGGCCGGGAACAAAGGCTTGATGTCGCCAAAACTATCGCCCCGTTACCTACCACGCATCTGATCGCGCTGGCGCGCACTTCCTTTCGGCTCGATACCCTGCCGGTGTATGGTTGGAGACGGTTTTCATACGGCACCTCTCGTTATGCGCTCGGCCGGGAGCAAAGGCGTGAGGTGTGGGACTGGCTGGGGCATAACCTCAAAAAGCAGGGGTGTTTGGCGGACAGCGTCATCATCGCGCAAAGCCTGGTGGTTATTGATACCGAAAGTCAGATCAAATCATCCGAAAATTTGCTAAAAGAGGTTCGTCTTGGAAAGAATTGATCGGTTTCTGGCGCATATCTACGGCCTTGTAGCGCGGTCGAGCGTAGTTTCGGAGGAGGCCGCCGCCGTCAGCAGAATAGCTTTCGGCAGCTTCATCCTGCTGTTCGCTTTACCGTACGGTAGTTCCTTTGCTTACCTGCCCGAAGGTTTGTTTTTTCCACCGGGGTACAGCATCGCCGCTTTTCATAAGACCTTTCCGCCGGAGTGGTTTTTCTTATCGCTGGAAGTAATCGCCCTACTTGCAATTTGCGCCCTTACCCTCGGCCTCAAAAGCAGGTGGGCGGCATTCCTCTTTTCATTGTGTTATCTTGTGATCAAGAGCTTCACGTACAGCGCCGGAAAAATAGATCACCCGATCATGCTGATCGTCGCGGTGTGTTGTCTCGGGCTCACCAATTGGGGTTGCCAATGGGCGATCCTCCCCGACCGCAGGTGGCGAAATACGGGTATAGGCCCCGCGTTGCTGGCCATATGCTTATGCTTCGGCATGTTAACGGCGGGCTACCCGAAATTTCGGGTTTGGCTCGATTTCGACCTTTCCACCTCTGGTGTGCTGTCCTGGTTTCTGGCGGCTTATCACAACGAGGGCCGGTCCATACTGCTCTCGCCTTACGTGCAACACCTTACGCCCCTAATGACCGAGGTAATGGATTATACGGCGGTATGCTTTGAGCTGTCCGCACTCGTTTTGCTCCTGGCCGGGCCACGGTATTGGCGGGCGTGGCTCACGATCGCCTGCGTATTTCACCTGACTAACGTGATGATCCTCGATGTCAACTTCAAGGTACATATGCTGGTCTATCTGCCCTTCCTGATCTCTCCCCTGATGGGTAAGCGTAACCTGTCGGCTACTTCGCTCCGGTGGCTGATGGCGCCGGTAGCCATGTTGGCCGCTTATCAACTGTACCGACGGTTTACTTTGAGCACGGAGGAAATGATGATTGGCGTCAACCCCTTCGAACTGCCTTTTTACTCCGTTTATGTCACTATTACAGGTTGGTTGCTGATGGTGGGCATCGGGCTCGCGGCCGTTTTGCTGACGGGTAAGGACGTTCGGGCGCGCGCTTCCTCCCAACTGCAGAATCCTAGCTCCTAGTGGTCTGTCAAGCTTAAGATTGGTAGTAATCCGCGGTGCCTTTTTCCGCTTGGTTGCGTCGCTCAAATCCTC
>ENA-ORXT01005939-ORXT01005939.1-marine-metagenome-genome-assembly--contig:-NODE-5939-length-11666-cov-14.312969_pt1 | contig 11666 bp, 9 predicted proteins | sample MGYA00237868_ERZ511482 | MGnify/ENA metagenome assembly ERZ511482 | reverse complement strand
GCGATGGTCGGAAACGGCGCGCTGGAGGAAGTAGCGCGCATGGCGGCGCGGGGGCTGGATCCCGCCCTCCCGGCGATGCGCGCGGTGGGGGTGCCGCCGCTGATGGCGCATCTGGCGGGGGAGAGGACGCTGGACGATGCCATCGAGCAGGCGAAGATCGATACGCGCCGCTATGCCAAGCGGCAGCGGACATGGCTGCGCAACCAGATGGGGGACTGGACGCGGGTGCCGATGGGGGCGGCGGTGGGGGATGTGTTGGGGTTCCTCCCGCCCCGGGCCTGACCCGGGGCCTTCTTCCGCTGCGGATGCCAAGGAGGCCCCGGCTCAAGGCCGGGGCGGGGCGGGGCGGGGTGGTTTTTCTACGCCAGCAACGTCCCCAGCATCGCGTTCAACAGAATACGCCCCCGCGCCGTGGCGATCAGGCGACCGTTAGCGCGCATCAGGAACCCGTCCTCTTCCAGTTGCCCCACCCGCGCTTCGCGCAGCGTCGCCCCGCCGAGCGCCTCGTATCGCGCCGGGTCGGTCCCTTCGGCGAGGCGCAGCGACATCATCAGGTATTCGCTCGCCTGCTCCTCGCCCGTCAGCACCGTCTCGCGGACGATGCCGGTCCCGTCCGCCTCCGCAGCATCGAGCCACGGTTCGGGGGCCAGCATCGTCTCCGTCGCGATCCGCTGCCCCTCGACGCTCAGCCGCCCATGCGCCCCCGGCCCGACGCCGACATAGTCGCCGTAGCGCCAGTAGACGAGGTTATGGCGGCTCTCCGCACCCGGGCGGGCGTGGTTCGACACCTCGTAGGCGGGCAGGCCAGCGCGCGCGCCCTCCTCCTGCGTCACGTCGTACATCACCGCCGCCGAATCGTCGTCCGGCACGCGCAGCTTGCCGAGGCGGTAGAGATCGGCGAAGCGCGTGCCGCTCTCGATGGTGAGCTGGTAGAGCGAGAGGTGATCGACCGCCATCCCCAAAGCTTGGCGCAACTCCGCGCGCCATGCATCCGGCGTCTGGCCCATGCGCGCATAGATCAGGTCGAAGCTGACGCGGTCGAAAGCGCTGCGGGCGATGTCGAAGGCGGCGCGGGCCTCGGCGACCGAATGCATGCGGCCCAGCGCCTTCAGATCCGCATCGTTCAGCGCCTGGACCCCCATCGACACGCGGTTGACGCCCGCTTGCGAATAGGCGCGGAAGCGGCCCGCCTCGACCGAGGTGGGGTTGGCTTCGAGCGTGATTTCCACATCCCCTGCAAGGGTCCAGAGCCGCCCGACCGCCTCGACCGCCGCCGCGACGGTTTCGGGCGGCATGAGCGAGGGCGTGCCGCCGCCGAAGAAGATGCTGTCGACCCGGCGGCCCGGCGTGCGGGCGGCTTCGACCTCCAGCGCGCGGACGAGGGCGGTACGCCAGCGGGGATGGTCGACCTCCCGCCGGACGTGAGAGTTGAAGTCGCAATAGGGGCATTTGGCGGCGCAGAACGGCCAATGGACGTAGACGCCGAAGCCTTCATTCATCGGAGGCAGGCGGCTTCGAGCTGGCGGAACGCGTCGGCCCGGTGGCTCGTCTCGTGCTTCTCAGCGGGGTCGATCTCGGCATAGGTGCGCGCGCCGCGCTGCGGCACGAAGACGGGATCGTAGCCGAACCCCCGCTCCCCCCGCGCCGGAAACGTGAGCAACCCGCGCGCGATGCCCTCGAAATCCTCGCAATGCCCGTCGGGCCAGGCCAGCGTCAGCGCGCAGACGAAATGCGCCGCCGCATCTTCTCCCGCACCGCGCCATTCCAACTCGCGCCGCAAGCGGTCGGTGGCAAGGGCGAAATCCTTGCCCGCCCCCGCCCAGCGCGCCGAGAAGATGCCAGGCGCCCCGTGCAGCGCATCGACCGCCAGCCCCGAATCGTCGGCCAGCGCGGGCTTGCCGGACGCGCGCGCAGCGGCCAGCGCCTTGATCCGCGCGTTCTCGATGAAGGTCGTCCCGTCCTCCACCGGTTCGGGCAGGTCGAGCGACCCGGCGGAGACCACGTCGAAGCCATGCGGCGCCACCAGCGCCGCCATCTCGCGCAGCTTACCGGGGTTGTGCGTGGCGATGACGAGAACGGGATCGGCGGCGGGGTCGAGGTGGCGGCGGGTCATGCTCAGGTCGCCGCGCCGATGGCGTTCTTCTGTTTGGCGACCAGTTCGCCGATGCCCTTGTCCGCGAGGCGCATCAGTTCCTCGAACTGGCCCCGGTCGAAGACCTCGCCCTCGGCACTCGCCTGCACTTCGACGAGGCCGCCCGCGCCGGTCATCACGAAGTTGCCGTCGGCCCCGGCCACCGAATCCTCGGCATAGTCGAGATCGAGCACCGGATGCCCCGCATAGATGCCGCAGGAGATGGCGGCGACGTGATCCGTGATCGGCCATTCCTTGACGTCGCCCGCGCGTTTCAGCGCCGCGCAGGCCCGCCACAGGGCGACGAAACCGCCCGTGATCGCCGCCGTGCGCGTGCCGCCATCGGCCTGGATCACGTCGCAATCGACGGTGATCTGCCGCTCGCCCAAGGCATGCAGATCGACCCCCGCGCGCAGGGACCGCCCGATCAGGCGCTGGATTTCCTGCGTCCGCCCGCTCTGGCCGTTCTTCGCCTCGCGCCGCATGCGGGTATTCGTCGCACGGGGCAGCATGCCGTATTCGGCTGTCACCCATCCCTTGCCGGTCCCGCGCAACCATGGCGGCGGGCGATCCTCGACGCTGGCGGTGCACAGGACGTGCGTGTCGCCGAAGCGCACGAGGCAGGAGCCTTCGGCGTGCTTGGTGCAGTCTGGTTCGAGCGATACGGCGCGCATCGCATCCCGTTCGCGTCCCGATGGGCGCATGGCATGATCTCCCGGAAAGTGTTCGGTCCCCTCCTACCGAGCGATGCCCGATCCGTCCAGTTGCCTGCGCCGAAACCTCCTGTCCGTCGCCGGGTATGCCACATTGAAACCACCGTTAACTGAAACTTACAGACTATTGGGGCTGTACTGAAGGGTACGGCACCGACCCTTCATCTCTGCACGAGGATCCTGGCGAATGACGATACGAGGACGCGCGGGACCTTTCCTGATGGTCGGCATGCTCGGCGCTTGCGGTGGCGGCGGGGGCGGCGGGTCCGATATCGTCGCCAGCCTCCCCGAAACCCCGACCGTGGTCGAGCGCGAGGTCGCGCCGCCCTCCGCGAGCTACACCCGTTCCGCCGATTTCTCCTCCCATTCCGGTCACGCGCTGAGCGGCATCGAGGAGGCGTACAGACGCGGATATACCGGCGAGGGCGTGACGGTCGTCGTGGTCGATGACGGGGTGGATTCGCAGAACTCGGAATTCGTGGGTCGGATGCTGGCGGGCTTCAACGCCTTCACGGACCGCCGGGGCGGCGACCCGACCGTGCGCAACGGGTGCGACGGCTTCGGCGAGTGCGATACCGGGCGTCACGGCACGCTGGTCGCGGGCGTCATCGCCGCCGCAGCCGACGGCAAGGGCGCGCACGGTGTCGCACCGGGGGCGCGACTCTTCAGTCTCAACGTCGATACCCGCGACAACGATGGCCTCCTCTCCGGAGAGGAAATCGCCGAATCGCTCGGCTTTTCGGCGGCATTGTCCAGCGGCGCGCGCATCTTCAACCATTCCTATGGCGTGACCTACGATCCCGACCAGATCGCGACGTTCCGGGGCGGCGGGGGCGGCATCTCCGACAACCTGCTCACCGCCATCCGCGCCGGGGCGATCCATGTCTACGCGACGGGCAACGACGGCACGGACCAGCCGAGCATGGAATCGCTCTGGCCCGTCTGGAACGCCGATCTCGCGGGCGGCATCCTCGCGGTCACGGGCATCGTGGAGGACGAGACGACCGGCGAGGTCCGCCTCGCCTCCTATGCCAGCAGGTGCGGCGACGCGCAGGAATGGTGCCTCTCGGCTCCGACGGGCGATTTCGGCGCGGACGAACGCTTCGTCGGCCTCGTCGCACCGGGGCCGGACGGCACGTACAACACGTTCGACGATCCCGATCAGGACGGCCTGCGGAACGCCATCGGCGGCACCTCGACGGCGGCGGCCTACGTCTCCGGCGCGCTCGCGGTCCTCAAGCAGGCGTTCCCGCAACTCACGGGCGAGGAACTCGGGCGCATCCTGCTCGACACTGCCGCCGATATGGGCGAGGCGGGCACCGACGCGGTCTACGGACGCGGCGCGCTGGACATGGTCGAGGCGCTCAGCCCGCAGGGTACGCCAACGACGGCCACCGGCGCGACGGTCGCCTCCGCCACGACGCCCCTGTCCGCGACCGGTCTGACGGTCGGCAGCGCACTCGCGGGGGCACCCCTGCTCCGGGGCAAGGAGATGGTGTTCTTCGACCGCTACGGCCGGGCCTTCCCGATGGACGCCTCCGCGCTGATCGCGGCGAAGGCGCCCTATCGCGACGGCCTGTCCCGGCTCGACGGCACCCTCGGCTCGCTCGCCCCCCGCGCCACGGGGATCGCCGGAGCGGACGGGGCGCTGTCCTTCGGCATGTCCTCCCCCGCCGCGACCGCCTCGGCCCTCGGGGCGGCGGATGCCAATGCGCTGATGGCGCTGGTGATGCGGGGCGACGACGGGTCGGCCCGGTTCGCGAACAGCGACCAGTTCGAGGGCGGCTTCATGGGCCTGTCCCCCGATGCCGCCGCCAGCGTACTCCGATATGCGCTCGACCCGTCTTCGTCCCTGTCGGTCACGATGGGCAGCTCGCGCGCCGCGCCGGGTCGCTCGCTCGCCCGGGGCGAGGATCTGGCCACGCTGGACTATGCCTACGCGGTCGACGAAACCCTCGCTCTCGGCCTGCGGGCGGGGGTGGTCCGCGAGCATGGCGGCATGCTGGGGTCGCGCGGGGTCGGTACGCTGGCGCTGTCGGACACCAGCCTGACGCGCTTCGTCGAAGGGCGCTTCGTGCGGCGCATGGGGGCCAACACGGCCCTGATCGGCGAAGTGGGCGTGGGGCGGACCGATGCGTCGGGGGCTTCCGGCTATCTCGATTTCGACGGTCCGATGACGTCGGTCGAGACACGGCTGGGCCTCATGATCGGCGATGTGGGGCGCAAGGGCGACCGCCTGACCGTCAGCGGCGGCATTCCGCTGCACGTGATCGACGGCAGCGCGACGGTGCGCCTGCCCACCGGGCGCGACGCGGACGGGAACGTGACCTACACGACCTCCGAGACGTCGCTGAGGAGCGGCATTCCGCTGGAGATGCGCCTCGACTACGCCGTGCCGCTGACCGAGAAGCTGACCGTCGGGATCAACAGCGCCGTGCGGCGCGACGGGGCGGCGGAGATGTACGGCGATGTCGCCCTCGGCATGCGGTTGACATTCTGATGGCGCGGTCCCTTGGATTCGCGGCAGTCGCCATCGCCCTGTCGGCATGCGCCACCCCCGCACCCGACGCCCCGCCCCCGCGCAGCACGGCCGCGCAACCGGCGCAGGGAGCATGCGGCCTGCCGCCCCTGACCCTCGCCGACGGACGCCGGGTGCAGCCGATCTGCTCGACCTATCGGCAGTGCACCCTGTTCAAGCCCGCCGTACCGCCCGGCTCTCGGACGACGGGCCTGCCGTTCTTCGTGATGACGAACGGGCGCCCGACGAGCGAGTATCCCGGGCCGGGAAACTGTCTCTAGTGTCCTGACCGATAAATTCACTACATTCTGAATGTGGTAGATTTTCAGGTGGAGGCTACTCGAATGGCGAAGGGTCGAGCTGTAACGGTCATTCTTGATGAGGCGGAGGAGCGGTTTTTGTCGGCGCTGACGCGCAAGCATGGAGCGCCGCAGGCACTTGCCGGACGTGCGCGGATTATTCTGGCAGCTGCCGATGGCCTGACTAACAAGCAGATCGCCGCGCAGGTCGGGCTTTGCGCGGCGACGGTCGGGACATGGCGCAACCGCTTCGCCGAGCGTCGGATGGACGGGCTCTACGACGAGCCGCGTCCGGGCGCGCCGCGCGAGATCGGCGACGACAAGATCGCCGCGACGATCCGCAAGACACTGGAGACGGTTCCCGAGGGCCGCACGCATTGGAGTTCGCGTACGATGGCTCGGGAAATCGGCCACGCCCCGTCTACGGTGCAGCGCATCTGGCGCGCCTTCGGTCTGCAGCCGCACCGGTCGGAGACGTTCAAGCTTTCGACCGACCCGCTGTTTGTAGAAAAGGTCCGCGATATCGTCGGGCTGTACCTGTCGCCGCCCGAGCGCGCCGTGGTGCTGTGCATCGATGAGAAATCCCAGATACAGGCGCTTGATCGGAGCCAACCGCTTCTGCCGATGCGGCCCGGTCAGGCCGAGCGGCATACGCATGATTACAAGCGCCACGGCACGACGTCGCTGTTCGCCGCACTCAACATCAAGGCTGGAACCATCGTCGGCAAGTGCATGCCCCGCCACCGGGCCGCCGAATTCCGAAAGTTCCTCGACGAGGTCGAGCGCAACGTTCCCGAGGGTCTCGACGTCCACATCGTCATGGACAATTACGCGACCCATAAGACCAAGCTGATCCGCGACTGGTTCGCCAAGCGCCCGCGCTGGCATGTCCATTACACGCCCACAAGCGCGTCGTGGATCAATCAGGTCGAGCGGTTCTTCGCCCTGCTCACAGACCGAGCATTGCGGCGCGGTGTATTCCGCTCTGTCGCCGAACTCGAAAAGGCGATCGAAGAGTATATCGCCGCGACCAACGCCGACCCAAAACCCTTCCGATGGACCAAGACCGCAGACGACATCCTCGCCAGCATCCAGCGCTTCTGTTTGCGCACGCTCAACGATAACGCTTGAAATGAAACGGATTTCTGATTCAGGACACTAACGTGCCAGTGCAATGCCGTTCTTCGATGTGGCCAGTTGCTCGAAACGGGCCTCCAGATCTGCGGCATCGTCGACATAGAAGAAGTTTTCGGCGTTGGAAGCGCAGTTTTCCAGCAAGGTGTAGATTCGCGAGCCGGGACCGCTGTTGTTCGTCACCCCGATGGTGACGATCTCGACCGCTGTTCCGTCGACCCCGCTCTTGGCCGCTTCGCAGGCGGCGGCAGTCAGGCGGTCCATATCGGTATTCTCGCCCGCAAAGGTGCCGTTACCGGTGCCGAGCGGATCGCTGTCGAGGATGTAGCCGTAGGGCGTCATGAAGCTTTCCGGTCCCTTGCCGTCGATGACAAGTCCGTCGAGCTTGAAATCGGCGGGATCGAAGCGGAAGGTCGATCCGTCGCTATGCAGATGGTTCGAGCATCTGGTATTCGGATTCCAGCTTTCGCCATTGGATCGTTGTTCGCCATCGGTCAGCACGATCATGAGCTTCTGGGCATTGGCACGCGATCCATCCCCCTCGGTAAAGGGAGGACCGGCGGAAAGGACACGTCTGGCCCATGCGATGCCCGGCGCGACGATGGTTCCCCAGTTCGTATGAGGCGTCAGCGCGTTGACGGCATTGCGTGCATCGCCCAACGTCCCGGTCAGCGGTGTAATCGCATGACGCGTGCAATTGAGATTGGGGCCGAACTTGATCGGGCTGCGTGCGTCGCGCCAATCCGACCACTGGGGCCAATCGTCGAGTATGTCCGTTTCCAGCGGACCGGGTGCATAGCCCGTACCGGTCCCGTCACCGGAGTTCATGCAGTAATCGCCCGAAGCGGATGCGCTGACCTGCGGATCGGGTTCCGGCGGCCAGACGTAAGCGTGCCACTTGCCATCGTCTCCGCTTTCGGAACCGTCATAGGTATCCGAATGCATCGCCTGGCCCGGTCGCTCGAATACGCAGCCCGCCCAGGCATCGTAATCGAAGAAGGCGTGGTCGGTACCCGTGACGACCGACGCCATGTTCGTCCCGATATTCACGGTCTGGGCAAAGGGGATGACCGCGACCTGTGCATCGGCCCCGCTCGCCTCCAGCGCGTCGATGAACGACAGGGCCGCATCCTGCATCGCACCGATGACCGTATTGCCGCCGTAACTGTCCTTCATCGACGAACTGACATCGAGCACGAGGGCGATGTCGACCGGTTGGCGCGTGACCCTGACGCTCGATTCCACGTCAAAATTCACGCCGTCCGGAAAGACCGATGCGGAGAAGAACAGTCTTGCGGTTCCCGCCACGGTCCCGGTGACCGTACCGTCGTCTGCGATATCGATCTGCGGGTTCAGGCTCAATGCGTCATTGGAAGCGTCGTTCGCAGCGACCAGGCTCATGCCTATCGCGATAGCGTCCTGTTTTTCCTCGCCATCCGCATAGGCGGCAGCGGCGGCGATCACCCCTGCGTCGAGCGCCTTCTGGGCCATGGCCCTTTTTCCCATCGCATTGCTCAGTTCGACCGACCCCCCAGCGAACAGAACCAAGGTCGACAGGATGATGGCCGTCATGACGGCCACCGAGCCGTCTCTCTCCGAATACAACTTCTGCAAGTTCAGGTACCGCATCTTTTTTCACCCCCGGCGCATCAACTGTACGAAGAATGATGCGATACATGACAAGGGGATAATACTCGCCTGAGAGCCCTAATAAATCGGTATCCTGTTCTTTATTTTAACCCGTAAGAAGTTTTCTCGTCGTACGAGGACACCTTGACGAAGGTCAAACCGTGTCCGCCCGCCGCCCGCTATCCTCGGAAAGGATCAGCAAGCGGGAGAGCGCAGATGTTCGGACCCACGATACTCGTCTACCTTCACGATGAGCGGACCGCCAGGCGGATCGTCGACACGGCGCGGGAGATTGCCGGGAGAAGGGACGGTCGTCTGATCGGCCTCTATGCCGGGGCGCAGTTCGTCGCCATCCCGACGGTTGGCACCCATCCTCCCGCCTCCATTCACGAGGACTGGTTCCGGCGCGAGGAGGAGAAGGGCGCCGATTTCGAGCGTCTCTTCCTCGCCGCCACGGACGGCTATTCCTTCGATGCGGAATGGCGCTATGTCCGCTCCGGCGGATACAGCGTTCCGGAAGTGGTCATTCCCCTCGCCCGATGCTGCGACATGATCGTCGCGGGGTTGCCGGACGGGCAGGGGAGCGGCGACCCCTTCGCCGGTGTCGTGGAGACGCTGGCGATGGAAAGCGGTCGCCCCGTCCTGATGGTGCCCGCTGACGCCCAGAACCGGGGCGACCTGCTGGAGCAGGTGATGGTCGCGTGGGACGGCAGCCGCGAAAGCGCGCGGGCGACCTTCGACGCGATGCCCCTGCTGGCCGATGCCGAGGATGTGCAGGTCGTCTGCGTCGAGGAGGTGCTGGACCGGCAGACGGTCGGCGACCTGCCCACGGGCGACATCGCGACGACGCTGGCCCATGCGGGCGTGACCTGCATCGCCGACCAGGTAGAGCGCAAGGGCCGGACCATCGGCGAGGCGCTGCTCGGGCGGGCCGACGAGACGAGCGCGACGATGCTGGTGATGGGTATCTACGGCCACGCGAAATGGCGCGAGGTCGTGTTCGGCGGGGCGACCCGCCATATCCTGGCCCATGCCCGCTTTCCCGTCTTCGTCTCCCGCTGATCGAGGAAGGAAAGGGGGCAGGCCATGCCGAAAGCGGATCATTACGCGGTGGTGGTCGGGATCGGCTCCTATCCGGGGCTGGACGGCCCGGCCCTCGACGGCCCGGCGGAGGACGTGCGCCGGTTCGCGGCGTGGCTGGCCGCGCCGGAGGGGGCGACCTGCCCGCCGCCAATATCCGTACCCTCCCGGCCCCCACGGGAAGACATCCCGACCGGGCCGATATCGACGCGCTGTTCCGGCCCTTCTACGAGGCCGGGCAGGGCGCGCGGGTGGGCGAACGGCTCTACATCGTCGCGGCGGGGCACGGCATCAGCGACGGCATCGACCTGCATTCCGTCGCGCTGCTGACGGCGGATGCGACGGCGGACGATCCGCTGCACGTGGCGATGGTCAAGCGGGCGGAGTGGTTCCGCCGCCATGCCGCCTTCGACGAGATCGTGCTGTTCGCCGATTGCTGCCGCGATGCGCCGGGGTTCGAATTGTCGCTGCCCGGCTGGCCCGAGCGGTGGAATGCGGGACGGGCGCATCCGCGCGCGTCGCGGGTGCGGTATCTGCACGGGTTCGCCGCCGGATACGGCAAGAAGGCCCGCGAGCGCGATTTCGGGGACGGGCGTATCTGCGGCATCTTCACCGAAACGCTGCTGCGCGCCCTTCGCGAGGCTTTGCCCGATGCGACGGGCCGCGTGACGGGGCGGCGGCTGAAGGACCACGTCTACACCATTCATCAGAGCATGGCGGGGGATGCGCCGGTCGACGAACCGGCCTTCGACGACCATGACGAGGACCGCATCGTCTTCGCCAGTCCGCCGGGGACGCATACGCACGATGTCACCGTCCGGATGCAGCCGCATACGGGGCGCGAGACGCTGGTGGTCAGCCAGGGGGCCACGCAGGTCGCGCGCATTCCCTCCGCCGCCTCGCCCCAGACGATCACCCTCGTCCCCGGCCTCTACAAATGCGCGATCGGGGGCAGCGACCGCGCGCAACTCATCGAGGTGCCGTCCGATGACGTCTGTTTCCTCTGACCCCTGCGGGACGCTGCGCGTCACCGCATCGGATGCCGCGACCGAGATCTTCCTCGTCGATGCCCGGCTCGCCCGTCAGGAAAAAGCCGTCGGGACCCTGCATGCGACCGTCGCGCCGGGCCTCTACAAGCTGCGCCTGAGGGCGGGGCGGACGCAGGTGGATCGCCTGATCGAGGTCGCGACGGACAAACCGACCGAGATCCCTGCGCCCCCCGTCCGCTTCGTCTCCGCCATGCCGCTGGACGATACCGCCGATGACGACGCGGTGCACCGGCAGGTCGTGCGCGATGCAACCCGGGGCGGCGCGGGCAGGTCGCGGCTGGCGCTCTTCGTCCGCGATGCGGCGGGCGGGGCGTTGCCGCCGGGGCAAGGCGTGACGGTCCATGCTCTCGACGGTACGCCGATTGCAGAAATCGGGCGCGGTGAGACGCGCGCCCCCGGCATCGCCGCGCGGGTGCTCGACCTTCCCCCCGGCACCGTGCGGCTGCGCGTCTCTCCCCCTGCCGCACCCGTCCACGAGATGTTCGTTCCGCTGCTCGACGGATGGCAGACTCAGGTATTCATGTTTCGGAGCGATGCGGACGGGCCGCGCCTGCGCGATGCCTCCTTGTGCTTCACCTCGCTCGATACGCCGTTCGACCCCGCCGACCCGGCCCTGCGATTGTCCGAGTTGCTGCGCCACAGCCTCGCGACGGGGCGCGACGTGCTGACGGTGCGGGTGCTGGCGGAAGTCGCGGAAGCGCGCTGTGCGCATCCCATGCTCGCGCTCTTCGCGGCGCATCTGGCGATCCGCACGGGGCACCTCGATACCGCGCGCATCGTGGCGGACCCGCTCGGCCTCTCCCCCGCCGTGATGGCCATGCCCGACAACCGCGCCCTGCTGCTCAGGACCATCCGCAAGGGTCCGCCCAAGGGGCTGCATTTCCGCACGCCGCCGATGCTGCGGGCCAGCTGGTCGCTGATCGTGGCGGCCAGTCGGCGGCGCATGGGGCTGGTCCCCTACGCCTCGCTCTCGGCGCGGGTGGGCGAGGGGCTGGTGGCCGATCCGCTGTGGCTGCTGGGCGCGAGGCCCGATGCGGCGCCCGGCCCGATGCACGACGCGATGAGCTATGCGGCGGCCCGGCGCTTCCTCGGCGATCTCGCGACCGTCACCGC
>ENA-ORXT01005938-ORXT01005938.1-marine-metagenome-genome-assembly--contig:-NODE-5938-length-11668-cov-3.336554_pt1 | contig 11668 bp, 6 predicted proteins | sample MGYA00237868_ERZ511482 | MGnify/ENA metagenome assembly ERZ511482 | reverse complement strand
CTCCGGCATTACGCTCAATCTGAAAACGGAAATTTTCTACCTTATTACCGTTAATGGCCCGGTTCTTTTCCAGTTCAAAGATTTTGCGTTCTTCTTCTTGTTGCTGTTTCAGGCCTTCTTCGAGTCGTCCTTTGATCGACTCATGGCCGCTACGGATTTCTTTCAGCGCTTCCTCGGCGGCAGTAAGCGAAGTCAGCCGCTCAGCTTCTTTCGTTTTTTCTTCTTCAATTTGCTTCACCATCCGGTCAATCTGGCCGGTATAGTCAGTTAATTGGCCAGTGGCCGTGGCGATGTCCTGCTGCAGCTTTTCGGTCTGTCTTCGCACGAAGGTTTTCCGCTGGGCAAGCATCTGCTTCTCGTTTTCCAGTCCACGGAGTTCATTAACCAGCTCGTTGAGCTTTTTCTGCCGCTCACCGAGCAGCTTTTCTTTATCAACGTGCTTTTTGCGCTCTTCCTCCAGAGTGGCTTCGAGCTTACGGATGTTGACGTCTACGTTTCGGTACTGATCTTCTGCCGTCGTGATCTCGCTCTTCAGCTTGCCGTAGTCCGCACGCAGTGCTGTGACTTTCACCTGCGTAAGCTGAAGGCTGAGCCCCTTATACTGTTCTTTCAGTTCCAGGTAGCGGCGGGCTCGCTTGGCCTGTTTTTCCAGGCTAATGAGGTTGTTATTAATCTCATGCAGCAGATCCTCGATCCTGTCAAGGTCTCCTTCAGTGTTCTTTAGTTTGTTGAGCGTTTCCCGCTTACGGGCTTTGTATTTGCTTACTCCTGCGGCTTGCTCAAACATCTTGCGGCGGCTATTGTCCTTATCCGCAAGAATATCATCCACCATACCGAGGGCGATGATGGCGTAGGAATTGGAGCCAATACCAGTATCGAGCAGTAAGCTGGTAATGTCTTTCAGTCGGCATTGTACACCGTTGAGGCGGTATTCTGAGTCTCCGCTACGGTACAACATCCGGGTGATGGTCACCGAGCCATACTCCGTGGGTAGCAGCCCTTTGTCGTTATCAAAAGTCAGACTAACGCTGGCCAGGTTGCCCGCTTTTTTCTTCTTGGTACCATTGAAGATGACCGAGCTCATCTTGTCCAGTCGCAGCTCACGCCCCTTCTGCTCACCCAGTACCCAGCGGATGGCATCCACGATATTAGATTTACCGGAGCCATTGGGGCCCACGATTCCAATAACGTCCTCATCAAAGTTGATGACCGTCTGGTTGGCAAAGCTCTTAAAGCCTTTGATTTCGAGTTGGCGTAAACGCATAGAATGGCGAAGGTAATTGGCTTCTGTATTTCTAAGGTACTTTAGCCACGGTAGTTTTCCCGATGATTTCCACAGGGTTTTACACAATTTATCCCATGATGCGATTGCCCGATGAAGTCTGTGGTTTGATAACAAGATAAGACCTCTTTGCTTCAAAAGCATCGCCTTGCACCTGCGGCCGCGCCCAAATCCATCCTTAAGGGGGCGCAGCCGCAGGTGCAATGACAGTTTTTGGGCGCATTGGAACCCAAAGAGGGCAGTTTTGGAGGATGTGTTTCCTTGCCCCAGAAACCAGCTGAGAACTCATCAGGCAGGTAGAAAATCAAATCAATAATACGTTCCACTCCAGCGACGTACCTTAGGGCCGGTAAATCACCAACAGACGTATGCCCCAAGCTGAAACAGTCGGGATTATTGGAGCAGGCACCTTCGGGACGGCCATGGCCAACCTGTTGGCACTCAACACTGATGTGCTGATGTACAGCCGTAATCCGGAGCTGGTTGAGGAAATAAAAAAAGACCGTTTCCGCTTCGGGGTACCGTTGCACGAACGGGTAACCGTTATTAATGACTTCGGCGAGCTGGCCGACCGTTGCCAGCTTATTCTGCCCATTGTCCCTTCCAATAATTTTCGGTCGATGATGCGCTCCGTGACGGAATACCTGACCCCCGGCCACGTACTGATCCATGGCACCAAGGGCTTTGATATCGGAGATGTGGTGCTTGAGGACATTCCCGCCCATGGCATTGATCGCCGGCAGGTGCAAACGATGACGGAAGTGATTCTCGAAGAAAGCGTCGTCGTTCGGGTCGGTGCTTTGACGGGGCCGAACCTGGCCCGGGAGTTGCTCGACGGTCAACCCTCCGCCTCCGTTATCGCCAGCAAATTTGACGAAGTCATCAAGCGTGCCGATGCCGTACTCGGCTCTCAGCAGCTCCACGTTTTTCACACTCATGATTTGCTGGGTGCTGAACTCGCGGGCGTACTCAAAAACGTTGTCGCACTCGGCTCCGGTATTTTGAAAGGGCAAGGCCTGGGGAAGAATATTCAATCCATGCTGATTACCCGCGGCCTGCACGAAATGATCCATTTTGGCCGGGCGCTGGGCAGCACCAATAAGGCATTTTTCGGAACGGCTGGCATTGGCGACCTCATTGCTACGGCCACTTCACGAAAAAGCAGGAACTATAATTTCGGTTATCGCATCGGGAGCGGAGAAAAACTGGAAGAAGTGCGCGCCACCAGCCAGGAGCTTGCCGAAGGCGTCAGAACCCTGATGATTACCCGTCATCTCGCCCGGAGCATGCGCCTCAGAGTCCCTATCACCGAGATGTTATACCGCATCGTTTTTGAAGATTTCCCCGTTAAAGAAGCGATGGATTTCCTCATCACTTACCCATACGAAGTAGACGTAGACTTTTTATAAGCCAGTTACATGAATTTTAAGAAAGCACTCCCCCATCTTCTTGCCATCGGCATCTTTCTGCTTACGGTGGTTTTCATTTTCAGTCCTCAGTTTCAGGGTAAATCCCTGCGAATGGGAGACATTACGAGCTTCAAAGCCTCCTCGAAGGAATTTTTCGATTATAAAAAAGCAACCGGAGACCGTGCCAATTGGACGGGCACTAACTTCTCCGGTATGCCTACCTACCAGATTTCCACCGTCAGGGCTGGCAACCAGATCGGCATGTTGGAGAAACCTATTCAGGGCTTTCTGCCCCGCCCGGCGGGGTACTTCTTCGGCGGAATGCTCTGCTGCTATTTACTCCTGGTTTTATTGGGGGTAAACCCCTGGCTTAGTATTATCGGTGCTTTTGGAACGGCGCTGGCCACTAACCATATCATACTTTTTGAGGCGGGCCACACATCGAAAATAGTCGCCATTTTCTATCTGCCACTGATTGCTGCTGGTGTTTTATTGGCCTACAGGAAGAAATACTTATTGGGTGGGGTGATTTTCGCCATTGCGCTCGCGCTTGCCATCAGGGCCAACCACCCTCAGATGCTTTATTATTTTGCGCTTACGCTGCCGATATTTGGTATTGCCCGCTTCATTACCGACCTGAAAAATGGAGAACTGGGCCATTTCGCCAAAGCAGCAGGTGTGCTCGTAATCGGGGCAATACTAGCCTTTGGCACCGGCGCAAGTAACCTGTTGCCTACGCTTGAATATACCGCTACCTCAATGCGGGGCGGACAGGTTTTGGAGACGCCCCTGGCGGCTCCTGACGGAAAGGATGCGCCAAAAAAAGGACTGGAGTGGGATTACTCCATGCAGTGGAGTAACGGTTTCAAGGATATGGTAGCCACCTATGCACCCTTAGCGGCCGGCGGCGGCAACGGGCAGCAAATCGCGGCGGATACTGACCTGGGCAAGGCGATGCGAAAGGCAGGCTTTAATGTGCGCAGGGAATTCGCCGCTCCCATGTACCATGGCTCCCTTCCATTTACCGAGGGGCCTTCTTACCTGGGGGCAGCGGTATGGGCCCTTTTTCTCTTTGGCCTCTTCACTGCCCGCCGTAATATTGCCATCTGGTTGGGCGGCGGTACGTTGCTGATATTTCTGATTTCACTGGGAAAAAACTTCGAAGGTCTAAACCACTTGCTCTACGATACGCTTCCGTATCTGAACAAATTCCGGGCGCCAAGCTCAGCACTTGGAGTAGCCTCTTTCATGATGGTCTCGTTGGGAATCTTCGGCATTCACAATTGGCTGCAAAGCATCCAGGACAAACCGGAAGCCGCCAGAAAACAACTCCTTTTTTCCGGTATTACCGCTGCTGTTCTAGGGCTCATCGTAGCCGTTCTGCTGCCGGGCTTTATCACCTTTGCCGGAGCTAACGACACGGTATCACTGCAAAGATTTACCGGCGGACAGGTTGACGTAGCTCCCATGCTGGATGCCCTCGAAACAACGCGCGCATCCCTGTACAGTGCTGATGCATGGAGAAGCTTCTTCATCGTTGGTCTCACCTTCGGGGTGCTATTCCTGTTGTGGCGCAAAACGGTGACTCCCCTGATTGGAGGATTACTGCTGGCCGCCATACTGTTATTTGATTTCTCCGGCGTGAATGGCCGTTACATCGCTAAGGAAGACTGGACGAAAAAGCCACGTAACGCCGCCCCCTTCCAGGCTACCGCTGCGGACCAACAGATTCTCCAGGATACAGACCCCCACTACCGGGTATTTAACCGAACCGTAGACCCCTTCCAGGATGCTTCCACCAGTTACCTGCATAAGTCAATAGGCGGCTATTCTCCGGTAAAAATGCGCCGTTATAATGACCTTATCACCGGGTACCTCAGCAAGGGCGACATTAATGTGTTGAGTATGCTCAATGCGAAGTACTTCATTCTTCCCGGTCAGGACGGGCAACCGCAAGCCCAGCGTAACCCCAATGCCTACGGACCAGCCTGGCTGGTGAGTAACCTGCAGATGGTGAGCTCCAACGACGCAGAATTTGCGGCCCTCGGGAGTGTGGCGGACCTTAAGACCACGGCCATCGTTCACGAAGACTTTTCCGAGGAGGTGAGCGGCCTTAGCCCCAACGGGCAGGGTACCATCACCTTCCAGAAGTACAGCCCGGACGAACTGAGCTATCTTTTCGATTCCCCCTCTGAGCAGCTGGTGGTATTTTCCGAAATCTGGTACGGCCCTGACCTCGGCTGGGAAGCGACCATTGACGGACAGCCCGCTGAGCTGATTCGCACTAATTACCTGCTGCGTGGCCTGCGGGTACCCGCCGGAGCACACGAAATCAAGCTGAGTTTCCGCCCCTCCAGCTACAGTAGGGGTAAACTGATTTCTCTGGTTTGCAGCTTACTGCTGCTTCTCTCTTTAGCAGCATACATCGGGAAGATCATCATGGACCGAAACAAGGATCAGCAGACGGCTACACCGACGGAGGTATTATGATCGCTAAAGCAGCGTGCAGATACAAATAGCCCTGACTACCCGCTCTTCCGGATGCTGGTAAAGAATCGTTCCATCCAGGGGCAGGCAAAGTCGACCGGGTAAATCCAAAGCTCCGCAGCCGCCGGTTCATTGAGCAAGTGAGACCGCCCATCAGTGAATTGGTTACATGGGTCGGCAAATTAGAGCTTACCTTGCAAGCAAATCACCACTTGCTGACTCGCTGGCACTGATTTTGATAAGCGTTAATATAAATTTACAAAAACCGCCACCCATCGAACAATTTGCCATCACCACCATGGCCGGTCTTGAAGACCTGCTGGTAGAAGAACTAAAAGCCATTGGTGCTCAGGACATTGAGCCTGGCCTTCGTGTAGTTAGCTGCAAAGGAGACAAAACCTTCCGCTACCGGGCCAACCTGGAACTGCGCACGGGAATACGGGTATTGCTGCAAATGGGCCAGTTTCGGGCCAACGACGAGCAGACGATGTACAATCGCCTGCGGGACATCGACTGGAGCCCCTGGCTAAAGAAAGATGGTAATCTTTGGATCGATGCCTCCAGCCAGTCTGGCCGCTACACCAACAGCGTTTATTTGTCTCAGCTGTTCAAAGATGCCATCGTTGATCAGTTTCGGGACAAAACGGGAGAACGGCCCAGCGTCAGCAAGGAAGAAGCTGACATGACTTTTTACATGCACGTTGGGCGGGACAATACGGTGACGGTGAGCCTTAACAGCTCCGGAGACAGTCTTCACCGGCGGGGCTACCGCCGGCGGACGGGCGGCGCGCCCATCAATGAAGTTCTGGCTGCCGGCCTGCTGGGGCTTACGGGTTACGACGGCAGCGTTCCGTTTGTAGACCCGATGTGTGGTTCCGGTACTATTGTAGCTGAGGCAGCGATGATTGCCGCCCGGCAGGCCCCGGGCCTGCACCGTGACTTCGGTTTTCAACGCTGGCCGGACTTTGACGCCGGCCTCTGGTCCTCCATCCGCCAGGACGCCCTTGACCGGATTCAACGTCCCGAAAATACCATCGTTGGCTCTGACATTGATGAGCTCACCCTTAACCTGGCAAAAATCTCTCTGGAGCGAACCGGCCTCTTACGCCACGTAGACCTTTATAACCAGGATTTTGCCAAGCTGCAGGCACCACGCCGCGTAGCGGAGGAGGCCGGCGGCCTTTTGGTTACTAACCCACCCTACGAAGTACGCCTGAAGACCGGCGACATCACTACCTTTTACGCTCAGATCGGAGACACCCTGAAGCAGCACTGGAAGGGATATACCGCCTGGATCATCTCTGGCAACCAGGATGCCGTGAAGTCCGTCGGCCTGCGCACCAGCCGTAAGATCCCGATGATGAACGGACCGATCGAGGTGCGCTTCTGTCGCTACGATTTATACGAAGGATCGAAAAAGGCAAATAAGCAGGAAGAAGAGTAAATAAGCGTATTAGTAATGCTGTGGAAGGTGAAATCGTTCCGGCATTCGCGCCGCTCCGCGCGCGACCGGCCAAAGGCTCCACACGCGCTACAAATTGGTAGCGCGGCTGGAAGCAGCTTACGCCGGCATTACTTACCGCCCGAAGCGGTGGGCTTGGCCAGCTCGTGCGCCTTACGGGGCAGCATCTCGTCCCGCATAGCGGTGTGCATCACGAAGGAGGCAATGATCGTAGCCGCCTGAGCGAGGTCGTCGCCGGAAAGGTGATCAAAGTTATCCATATTCGAGTGGTGCGTACGGGCGAAGTAAGCCATCGGCTCCTGGATGAACTGGAAACCGGGGATACCTACCGCATCAAAAGTCAGGTGATCCGTACCACCAGTGTTGCCGAGGCTGACGGTGCCGGCATCCAGGTCCTTGAATGGCTTCAACCAGGCACGGAAGATCGGGGATACCGCAGCGTTGCCCTGCAGGTAGATGCCGCGCACTTTGCCCGTACCGTTGTCCAGGTTGTAATAAGCAGAAATTTTCTCCTGCTCCGGTTTCAGGCTCTGGGGCGTGTAGGTGCCGGGAGCGAATTCAGCGAAGTGATCTTTGGCGTATCCACGTGAGCCGAGGAGGCCCTGCTCTTCCCCCGTCCAGAGGGCGAGGCGAAGCGTCCGGCGGGGCTTTACCCCGCTTTCCCTGATGGTCTCCAGCAGGATGCGGGCAGCTTCCATCATTACCGTTGAACCAGCGCCGTTATCCGTCGCACCAGTTGCCGTGTGCCAGGAATCGAAGTGAGCGCCGAACATGACGACTTCATCCTTCAGGTCAGTTCCCGGGATTTCAGCAATGATGTTGTGCTCCATCTCGTCCGGGTTCGTGTAGGTTGCGGCCAGGTCAACGCTCAGCCTGACATCTATGCCCCGCTGCAGGTTTCTCAGGATGCGATTGTAATGCTCAACGGCGACGGTGAACTGCGGCACAACGGCCTTGTCTTTGTCTCGTGAGCGACCTTCCGCCGTTCGTGCACCAGATACGAAGACGGTACCGTGGTCTCCCTTATAGCTTCGGTCCAGGATGGCCATCGGCTGCTCTTCTTCCATCATTTTCCACAGGGCGGTGCGGAAGCCCCTTGCGCCGAGGTTATAGTTGCGGCGGGGGCGTGGAGTGGGCTCAGATGCATTGGCCAGGCCGAGCAGGCTTTCGGCGTCGTGGCGCCTGGCGTTGGGCTCCCAGATTTCTTTTACTTCGCGGATGGTATCCAGCAGTATGAATTTACCCTTCAGCTTACCTTTGAATTTAGCAAGGTCTTCTTCCGTGGACGCGTCCATGTAAACTACCTCACCGCTGCCTTTGACTGATGGTGACCAGGCTTTAGGATAAGCGATCAATGGCCAGTAGCCTGGTGCATTAGCGTGCATCTCGAAATGCGACATTTCCCAGCCCCGACCGAAAGGTCCCCAGCTTTCGAGGTGGACATTTTTCATGCCCCAGTCTTTGAGCTCTTTTTCAGCCCATCCGGTGGCTTTGTCCAGCATCGGCGAACCGGTGAGGCGCGGACCGTAAACGTCGGTCATCCAGCCAGCGATTTCCAGTGCCTTGCTTTGGTCAAGACCGTGCTTACGGATGATGGTGTTGAGGTCTTCGTTAACGGCCTCCTGAGCGAACGCCTGGCTGAAGCAGGCGGTAAGCAGGAGGGCCAGTAGTAGTACTTGGTTTTTCATCGTGTCTGTTTGGTAGGAATTGAATAAAGAGAGAGCCCCGGGCAAGGTGCTCCCCTGCACAAAGTAATGACTTTGGGGGGATTGATCGGTACTACCTCTGGCAGCGAGCGGGAGCCACGTCGCAAAGCAAAGAAAATCTGTGCCTTGCTCTGTGTAAATCCGTGATAATCTGTGGTTAAGGGACGTCGTGAAAATAACTTACCGCTTTTGGTCGTCTTATCCTCACGACGTCCCTAAAGATCACATTGGGGAGTGTGGTAGGGGCTGCTTCGCAGCGGGAGAGTTTGCGCGCGGAGATCGCAGAGAGCAGGAGAAGGAAGGAGGCCGCTGTGCGGCTGAAAGTAGATCACGGATTACGCGGATGGGCACGGATGAGGGCAATGCCTTATTTCCTAATAAAATTTCTTCGCCAGAATCGAGCGTAAGTAGCCCAGAAACACCCCCCAGGCTCCCAGCCCCGGACGAGGTTCTTTGCCTTGCCCAAGTCGCTTTATCTGGGCTTCGTACCAGATAATGTTCATGAAGCCATCGACAGCTTTCACACCGGTTTTTTGGTGTTGAGCGGGAAATTCTTGTCGGCTACCCGAGAATATTTCGTTGGGTAGATTCGGGTACAGCGTGAAGGGGCGGGCCAGGCCAACGACGTCGAGCGCACCCGAAGCCGCGGCTTCCTCCATACCCGCTGCGGTCCGGAAGCCTCCCGTAAGCATTAGCGGCGTGTCGGTTATCTGGCGGGCCTTCTCGATATAGTCCATGAAGTATGCCTCCCGTTTCGCGGTGCTGTCTCTGCGTGCGCCCATCATGGCGGGCGCTTCGTAGGTACCGCCCGATATTTCGATCAGATCGATGCCTTCGGCGGAGAGGAGACGGACCACTTCCATAGATTCTTCTTCCGTGAAGCCGCCCCGTTGAAAGTCAGCGGAGTTCAGCTTGATGCCAATGGGGTAGCTCTCCCCCACTCTGCTGCGGATATTGCGGTATACTTCGAGTACGAAGCGGGCCCGGTTTTCCAGGCTTCCGCCCCAGCGGTCTTCCCGGACGTTGGCGTCCGGCGAGAGAAACTGACTGACCAGGTAGCCGTGGGCGCCGTGGATTTGCACGCCGGTGAAACCGGCGTCTTTGAGGATTTCGGCCGTACGGCCAAAGGCCTCAATAGCCGCCAGGATCTCCGCCTCGGTCATGGCCCGGGGAATTTTGCCGGTGGCATCTTTTCGCCCGCCCATTTTCAGGGGGACGGCGGAAGGACCGGTCAGCTCCGCGTTCACAAGCTCCATTGCCTGTCGACCGGGGTGGTTGATCTGCGGCCAAAGATGGGTGCCGGTTCCCGCTACCGTTTGTGCCCAGGCTTGTAGTAATTCGAAGTCCCTGCGGTCTTCAACCACGACGTTACGGGGTTCACCAATGGCCTTACTGTCTACCATTACGTTACCGGTAATGAGTAAACCGGCGCCTCCCTTCGCCCAACGTCGGTAGGCATTAATGAGGGTCTCCGAGGGCGCGTGCTTGCGGTCGGACAGGTTCTCACTCATCGCCGATTTGGCGAGGCGATTGGTCAGTACACTTCCATTTGGTAGGCGAAGCTCTTTTTGTAGGTAATTCATGTAGGTTGGGGTTCCTGGTGGGGAACGTCTTTGGCGGGCATATTGTTAGGGCGCGGCCGCAGGTGCAGAGGGAAGTTTTTGGAGCAGGGAGCGGTACGGGGCTGACGCATACTCGATGCCAGACGCTCACCGCGCAGGGAACGGAACATTTTATCCTGCGCTGCGCTACGGAAAATGTACGCTTCGAGGTCCTAAACTGCCAGTTTAGGACCTCGAAGCGTGCTCAGCTATGGAGCCGGAGGCGGAAAAGCTGAGTTCCTTTGAGCGTCAGGTTAGCTTGCGATTGCCCTGGACTCCCCCTTTGCTCTTTAACTCGCCCTGCACCTGCGTCCGCGGCTCCACTGAGCTTGCCGAACGTGCCCACTAATTACCCCCCAGCCTCCAGACTTCCTGATTCTCATCAGTCCAAAAATGTTCTACGCCAAAATACTGGCTAAACCAGGTTTTGAAAAAAAATGAAAGTTTAGCGGTAGGGTGCATCAGAAGTGAATTGTTTTATACCCGAAAGGGAGAATTCAGCAATAGTTCTCCGAAAATAAACCAAACACTCCATTAAGATGAAAATCAAGAAGTCTTTACAAATTCCCACCCTTTTTTTGTTCCTGATGACCATGATACTATGCCCGTTACAGGGTCAAAACGTCAAGGTATTTATCATGGCGGGGCAATCCAATATGCAGGGCCATGGTGAAGTATCCCCCGTGAACATAAACGGTACCCTCGCCAATTTCATGGATAATGGTGGCGCCGCGGAGTTCAATTACGTCCGTAATACGGACGGGAGCTGGTCCACCCGCGAAGACGTCTGGGTGCGTTACGACCACGAAGACGGCCAACGGCTCACCGGAGACCTGGCAGTTGGCTTCGGTTATTCCGATACCCATATCGGCCCCGAATTTGGCTTCGGAAACCTGCTGGCGCCAGAAACGGAAGATCAAATCCTGATCATCAAGACCTGTTGGGGCGGTAAGAGCCTGGCGGTTGACTTCAGACCGCCCAGTTCCGGCGGCATCACCGGCGAATACTACAACCTGATGATATCGCAAATAGCAGAGGCAATTGGGAATATCCCGACGGATTTCCCACGGTTTACGGGTGGCAGCGTAGAGATAGCGGGCATGGCCTGGTTGCAGGGCTGGAACGATGCCGATGAACAAGTCTTTATGGACGAATACGAGCAAAACCTCATCAACCTGATCAGCGACGTCAGAACGGACCTGAACGTGCCAGACCTACCGTTTGTGATCGGACTGGCGGGTAATGGCGGAACAGAACTTGAACCCGAAGGAACCTGGGTTCATAACCTACAAACCCAGATTGTACCCGCTCAAATAAATGCAGCTTTATACGAAGGTCATGAAAACGTCGCTTACGTAGATACCCGTCCTTTCTGGCGAGATGCCTCGGTATCTCCGGAGCCCGACTTCCTGCACCATTGGAACAATAATGCGGAGAGTTACCTACGGATTGGCGATGAACTGGGCCGGGAAATGAACGCACTACTCGATCAGTCAACCGGTGGAAACACCGGTGGTTATGCGCCCGAAATTACGGGCAACATTCAAGCCAACACGAACCCGGCCTTGCCGTCATCTTATAATTTTTTGGAGTATGTGTTTCCGGAACCAAATGACCAGGGTAATTGCACGGGCGTGCAAAACGCAACGGCCGCCATCGGGGAAGTATTCATGTCTCAGACTCATCGGCACGCTATTGAGCATCCTCTATTCTTTACCATT
>ENA-ORXT01005936-ORXT01005936.1-marine-metagenome-genome-assembly--contig:-NODE-5936-length-11669-cov-13.488872_pt1 | contig 11669 bp, 15 predicted proteins | sample MGYA00237868_ERZ511482 | MGnify/ENA metagenome assembly ERZ511482 | reverse complement strand
CTCAGGCAGGTGCACGACTGCTCATGATGCCCACTGTTCTGGCCATGGCGGCCCCAGGTCCATCGTGGAAAGGAGATCATGAATGGATGCTCCAATGTACTCAAGTGAGCAACGACGGCCCGGGCGACGACAATGGGGGCGGGCGGCGCGACCGAAGCAGAAGGTCGTCGTCGCGGGTGGCAGTCACTCAGCAGGCAAGGAGACCAACGCGGGCGCGGCCCGACGGCTGGGGAAGGGACAACGGAGGTGGTGACGATGGTGGGGACGGCGGGGACGTTCTGCGCGGGGACGACGACGGCGGCGGTGAGGGTGACGGTGACGTCGACGGTGACAGCGTCAGTCGGCCGGTCAGTAGTCGAACAATGGGGATCTCGATATGCACCAATGAGAACCCGCGCTGGCGCCAAGGGCCGTGTGTGTGGACGTGGTTCGTCCCCGGGCGTGCCTCATTCGGAGCCGAGATCAACGTAGCCCCCCTGCAAATTGTCCTCGTACGACCGCAGCGATGATGTGCCCGACCGAATCGATGGGAAAAGCACGATGACCAGCGGTATGCCCGTGGTTTCGGCGGCGTGCATTGACGAAGTCGTACCAGTCTCGAACAAGTCCGTCGCCGTCGGAATGAAGCGGGAACAGAAAATTACATGATCAGGAATGATTCGACTTGGGCGTGAAATCACTGTGAACACGGTGTGCTGGGCTGCAGTTGCGCTGTTGGCGATCATTGGTGATGGAAGCCTGCACTCGTTTTGCAGCGATTGCCCGCACCACAGTGAATTAAAAAGAGGACGTGACGGCATTGTTACACTTCGATGTGTACGTGACGGCTTTGACTGAATGGCAGAGGCCGTCCAGATGCATCCGTCGGTTCAGTAGAGGCAGAGATCGCCAATTGCCATGCTCGTGCGCTGCCTGTGCGGAAGACGAGGTGACCAGCGTGGTCATTGCGACGTTGTGCTTCACGCCGTGACATGCAGGCAGCGGTCGTCTTGCACCGATCGAATGGATGGTGGGCGACTAACCGGTGCATTCATCTGTCGATCGAGAACAATTCGAGACCATGTGAAGAAATACATGTCTAATTCGAAAATAAATAGTAAGGACATGCATGTGTAGTTCGTCAAAGTGCTTGGACCGTCGTCTGCGTGTTGTGGGCGGCATGCTTTCGCATCGTGTTCTGCACCTGTCACGGTGGAGGTGCAGCACGGGGAAAAACACAAGGGGTATGCTGCTTCGCAGGTGGATGGTCTGTTAGGCCGGGGGGCTCTGGCGGTCACCATGTCGGCAGCGTCTTTGCGGTGGCAGGAAAGACGCCCGTCTTCAGTGCTGCTCTGTGAGAATGCCCTCTACCGCTCCCGGATGCAGCCGTTGCCGGCGGAACGGAGCACAGTCCAAAGGGCTTGGCGGGCATCCGAACAGCTGCCGAGTCGTGAGTGCATAGGGTGCGCTGGTCATCTTTAGCACAGAATCCATTCAGCAGTGTTCGGATGCAGAGGTGTTGTGGACACGGCGGCCACGTGCGGCAGGTGTGAACAAGTGCCGTGCGTCTTCTTCAAAGAAATGGAAGAATCGCAGTCTGATCCGCAGATCAGAGGCTGACATCAGCGCATCAGGATCACTTCCTCGTCTGCCGGTGATATTGCATGAAGATATTTCATGTAATTGTACTTGTCGAGTACGAAGGTCGATCGATGCCGCCAAGACATGGACGTTCCGGCTCTTGCTCCGTTGATTCGTGTCTGTGATGGCGCCACGACAAGGAGCAGCTGTTGTCGCCCGTTCCAGCACTCCCCGTTCTCGTCGCCCGACGTCCTCGTCGCCCCGCAACCTGCAGGTGCCAGCTGGAGCGGTGTGCGCAGAGCCTCGTTCTGCTGCGGTCGCGCAGTCGCTACTGTGCTGCCGCCAGTGACGGTCGCAGCTGCTCGATCCCTCGTGCCTATTGTCCCCCATCCCCCCTTTCTCTCATCCCTACTTCCCCTCTCCCCTGCACGACGCGCGTGAGTCCTCTCCGTGCTATCGTCGCGTGCTGTCGCCGGTGTTGGGGACAGGTGTCGCCACGCAGACCAATCGCCGAGTGGGTCACATTACATTATCGGACCGTTGCAGAAGGCCAGTGGGCTGAGAAAAAAAGAAAGAACCGCCATGTCTCCTTTTTGGGACACGCACCATAGTACTGTATTGGGGCGCTACTGCGAACCCTAGTCTTAACTAGGCGTGCTGGACTTTGACGTCGACGAGGTCAGCCGAAATAAAAAAGAACAGCAATATTGCTTCAAAGTAAGACTCACCCGCCGCGACAGAATTGTGAGCCGGATGGATAGACAAATACGGATCGCACCTCATGTTTAAAAACCGACGGGCAATTGCAATCACATAAAATAACCGGAACCACTTTTCATTTCTTCGCACCTCTGGTGTGGCGCAGCCATGAAGGCCGTCGGTGGCAGCACGGACCTGTGGTGCTGACGTGGTGGCTAGGCCAGGAAGCTACTCAACCAGCGAAGTGGACATCGCCACTCCTGCGTGTCGCTGAGGTGGCCAGAGCAGAGGCCTACACCGGGCGTCATTGCTGCTTGCGGCGACCGAGCGACGCGGATGCGCACACCACCATCTGCACAAACCTTGAAGAACTGGGGATTTAAATTAAAGGCGCCATTAAAGTACACCGCAGCGAAGAAGCCAGAGTCATAGCGCACCGCACCTGAACGACAGCTACTCCCTATACTTCTACGACGGTTGCGAGTGGTGGTGCTGGCCCTCTGAGGCTGGTCACCACGACAGTGTCGGGCGTGGCGACTGCGACGGCCGCTGGGGCAACCTCGACGGCCGGAACGGATGACAGATTGCCCGTCGACTGCTCGGGTTCCGGCTCGTCGCTCGCCGACAGGTCCAGGTCAGACGACGACTCGGCCGTACCCAACGCATCCGACTTGTTCCGGGAGGCGGTAAAGTCCATGTACAGCCCCTGGATCATGCCACCAATGGCGCCGAGGCTGCTCCAAAGCAGCCCAATGGCGCAGCCGGTCGAGAAGACGACGACAGCCGAGAGCCACAGAACCCCCCTGTTGAAGAACTCGCTGATGGGCACGCCAGCAAGCCCAAAGAGCGCCGCCACGGTCGCAAACAGCGACCAGATGGCGACAGCGAACTCAAAGAAGGGCAGGAAGGTGATCTTAGTGGTGAAGTAAGAAGCCTTGGCCTTCTTGGTTGTGGAGGCCGTTGACTTGGAGACTACGGACTCCAAGTCAGTGACGGCAGTCGCGGACGTCATGGTCGTCAGGGTGGTGGCGCCCGACATGGACGCAAAGCTCGGCCCTTGGTCGCGGCTGCCCTGCGAGTGTGTTGACGTCTGCGGGCTCGCCGCGTTGCTATCAATCACGGGGACGACTCGGACCGTAGCCGTCATCATGGCCTCATCCGAGGCGTTGGAATCGTTGGAGGACGCAAGCGGAGTGGCCGTCACGTTGGTGGACATCGAGTCGTTCACTGACTCGGTCGCCGCGCGCTTGGGTGTCCGTGTGAACGTGGCGTCGCTCGAGATCATGCCCTCCACAAACGCGTAGGCCAGCAGCGGCGACAGGCCCCAGCAGAGCACCATAATGCCCACAATGCGCCACTGGTTGGCCAGCCCACGCCAAAAGCCGAGCATCCGGTACAGAGTCAGTGAGTAGAAGGCCCAGAAGATGGACAGCGCGCCGAGGTTGACACCGAGCCACGGCCACGAGAAATAGGTGTTGACAAAGACGGCCAGCGGGAAGTAGAGCTGGAAAAGAACAGTGGCAAAGTAGCACAGGCTCGGGAGCGTGTGGAACAGGAACTCAGCCTTGTGCAAGAGCGTCGTGTTGTGCGACGTCAGCGCCATGCCGGCCCGCTTGGCAAAAAGCTGGCCAAAGCCCTTGATCCACCGCGTCTGTTGGCTCCGGTAGTCGCTAATGGCGGTTGGCAGCTCGGACGCCGCAGTGATATCACGCACATAGACGCCGCGAAAGCCGGCGTCAAAGCACTTGATGGACAGGTCGCTGTCCTCGACAATTGTGTCATGCTCCCACCCGCCCACAGCGGCAATGGCTGCGCGGCGCCACACGCCAGCTGTGCCGTTGAAGTTCCACGGCCGCCCCGTGCGGCTGCGGAACACCTGCTCAATAAAGAAGTGGCCGCTCAGGATCAGCTCCTGGATGCGGGTGATGAGGTTGAGGTCGGCGTTGAGGTAGGCCCACCGACCCTGCACCATGCTCAGGTGTTCGAGGTCGTTGCCTTCCTCGTCAAAAAAGTAGGGCATGATCGACTCGAGCCACTCCGGTGCGGGGCAAAAGTCCGCGTCAAAGACGGGGAAAAACTTGGAATCGGGATGCACCTCGTTGTCAATGTCATACTGCAGGGCGCCCGCCTTGTAGCCCGTCCGGACTGGTCGGCGAATGACGCGGCACTCGGTGCCTTGGCTGCGCCAGTGGGCAGCGGCTTCCTCCGAGATGGCCGTCTGAGTGAGATAAAAAAACAAAGATAGTAGGCATACCCAGTGGTGTGCGCAGGCAGTCGGGGTCGCAACAGACATGGTTAGCATGAAGCTCCGTTGGCTCCTTCCTCAGAGCTGGCTCCCGCTCGGGCAGCTGCGCCACTCAGTCGCGCCGCGCGGCTCGCCCCGCTGTTGCGCCCCACCGCTCCGCCCCACCGCTCCGCCCCACACCACCCACACGCGCTAACCGCTTCAACGTACCGTCACATCGTTGGAGTCGTCCAGGACGTGCACCTCAAAACGGTCCCGCGGCCACTTCATGGCGCACGACGCGTCAATGACGCGGCGGATGACGGCCGCCTCATTGAAGCAGGGTAGTTGCACGGTCACAAATGGCCGATCCGCGGGCAGTTTGCCGACGACGGGGTCCCTCCGCGTCACAAAGGGGTAGTACACCAGCATCAGCAACTTGTGGATGAGAAAGAGCAAGAAGACCGAGCACGTGAAGTACTGTGCAATGATGATGGTCAGCTCGATGGCCCTCTCCGGAAGCGCCATGGCAGGCGAGCCGCGCTGGGACGTCACGCACTAGGGTCTTCACCGGCACGACCAGCCCGCCGACCGCTGCGCGCGGGCGGTCAGGGAAGCCGCGTCACTACCGTCGGGGCGCGGTGAGCGTGGCGAGGCGCTAGCGGTGTGGGTGAGGGTGTGGATGGCTGAGTGACAATGACGCCCCACGGTCGTCACTCGCGGTGGGGCTGTGATGTGCGGTTCGAGGTGGCAGAGAAGCGGGGACGGGCCCACACTCTTCAGCAATCCCCACGACCGACGGCCAGCGCACCGGGGCTCGGGGTGGCAGGCAACCGTGCACTTCCTGCACGGCGCTCGCCGCGCCAGCAGGCGCGTTGGGAGCGGAAGGGGGCAGACACGGGACGCGCGCTCAGACACATGCGTACGCCGGGGTGGGGTGCGAGTCGCGAAACCCTGACCGCCGACGCCGGTGGCCTGATAAACAGCGAGCCGCTGGCCGGTGCCGCTCGCCAGCATGCTCGGGGGGGGGGAGGGCGGGGGGACGCGCCGGCCGACCGCGGCCGTCCCGCCGTGTGCCGCAGAGGCCGCCTGCTGGGGTGTGCCCCTCCTCTGTGTGGCCACAACGGGGGACCGCCCCGCACGGCTGCCGGACGCTGGCGACGAGCCGCCCCCCCCGTGGCACCCCACAGAGCCACACAGGCGCGCCGTCGGGGAGTAATGGGTGAGTGCCGCCGAGTTCGGGACAGACGCACGGGTACGGCGGGCCACGCCACTGGATGCGGGGCGTCGGGTTTCGGGAGTAGACCCCTGGAACACGGCGCGGACGACCACTCGGGAGGGTGCCGAAACAAAGGCGTGGCGGTGGGGGCACCTGGGGGGCGCAGGGGAAAGAGAGGCATGGCACCTCTTCCGCCCCTCGGCAGGCGGGTGCCTCGACCCACAAGGTCCAGCGCTTCTGCGATTGCCCCCCACGCGCCGTGCGCCGTCTGCCAGCCCCCTGAGCTAGCCACTTCGTTTACTCTGCCTGTGCCGCGCCCCGTCACGCCCGAAGTCCAACAGCACAGACGAGCGAGCAGGAGCAAGCTGCACGTGACTACGGGTGGATCCACGGCCACTCCGCGGCAGGGACCACCGGTCAGTACCCACGCGTGTGTGAGTGTACGAGGGCGTGGCAGGAGTCGGCAGCGGCAGCCGTCAGCAGGCCAGGCCGCATCGGGCAGCGGACCGGCTGCTCTGCGGGTACGGCGGCTCCACCTGGACCAGCCGGCCCCGTCACCTGCGGTTGACAGTTGCGCACACCGAAAGGCTCGACACTGCAACCATTGCCGGCGATCCTGACCCTTGCTGGGCGATTTAGAGCAGTCTGAGAGCTGCCTGGGAGGTGTTTCCCAGAATGTTTGCCCAGCCACAAACGTTTTGCTCTATCGGGTGGGGGCCATCTGCCCCCCCCGCCGCCCCGTGCGGCAAGGATCGCGAAATAGTCATGCATGGGGCCGCTACCTCACTAAGCTCGGGACCCCGCGCACCCCCTCTGTTTGACAAGCTGCCACAGCCGCCGCCGTTCTCCCGCCACAGTCAGGAGGGAGCTGCAGAGCCGTCAGCAACGGTCGCAGCAGCGCACGCGAGCTGCCAGCGGACATCCACCCGAGCGCCGCCGGCGGGCAAGCTACGTCCGCAGCGGCACGCCGACGACTCCCCCCAACCACTCAAGGGGCGCGCTTCACGGGCCCCCCATCCCAACCTGGGGCTGACGACACGGAAGGCCAAAGCGGCACCAACAATTTTGAAAACGCGCCCCCGCCTCCGCCCCCTGCACGCGCCGGATCTGGCGCACTCCCGCACCAGTCGGGGCCTCTCGCCTGCCAGCGGACCTTGGACCAGGCACGCCTGCCAGTTTTCCCTGATCCGGCCGGCGCCACCGGCCGACGGTGCACAGCCACCGACGACCCACAATTGGCAACTCTGAGGCTGTGATTCTTCGCCCCTTCGCAAACGCTACTAACACGACGCCTCGCTGCCGGCGGCGCGAGCTGCTGCAACGGCAGAAGATGTGCAACCGGTGGCTCCTTCGAAGACCGTCCGCACCTGGGCTCGACAAAAGCAGCCGCCTGGGTATGGAGGGCGTGAAATGCACGGTGTCAGACAAAACTTGTCCTGTTGGTGGTCTGCGTGGGTGGACAGGGCTCTCCGTTGCCGGGCCACGGAAGAGGTATAGTCGGTCAGTGAGCAGCCCTGAAGGTGCCCTCGTCCATTCAATGAACCGTCTCGCTCCGTTGACGGTTCAGCTTGACCAAACGGGGACCCCTCCGCGTGTGGGCCGCCAACGGCATTGGCAGAATAATATCCCGAACCGTTCTTCCACGATTGTAAATTGTTCATCGGTCCGCCTCCCCCACTGTGCTGACGGTGCCGGACGGGCGTCCGGGCATGCACGTGCGGCGCGGCGAGTATTGACGGTCTCAGACACGAGGCCAGGTGAGGCACAGACAGTTTTCTCCGGCTGCTTCCGCGGTTTTCGCGGCTGAGTGTGGGGTGGCAGAAGCGCCCATGCACGTGCAGGGCTCGTGCCATGCAACACAGGTGGGCAACCTCCATCGCCATTGACTCCGCCGCGTGAGAGCGCTATCGGCGCTGTCACAACATGGGGTTGCGGATCGTCTCGTGGGTGCACATATGATTCGTGGCTTTTCTGAGTCAGAGCCGCAGGTGACTTCGACATTGCTTGGCGGTCGCTGCCCACCTTGCTGTCCAACGCGCCGGTGCTTGGGATTTTTCTCGGCGAACTGATGCGAGTGAGTCTAGCGAGTTACCGGACTGGGACCCGATCTGCCTCAAGGGGGGACCGACCGGGCCTCGTCATCCTGAATGGGAGTCCTGGCCTCTCCAGTACGGACACGGTTGGGAAAGAGCGACTTCAACGGGCGCAACCTTCACCTGATGGCTGGATCGCCAATATGTAAAGAATCTTGCAAAACGGATCAAGTACAACCATAGGCAATCTGCAGACCCTTCGCCAGCCACGTGATCTGTTGTTGCTCGGGGCCGTGGGCGGGATGGATGACACGAATTCTGCATGCCCCCGACTTGCTCTTTGCAGCCACGTCTGTTGCCCTTGCCTCGCCGTCCCTGCACCAGTCCAGCCTGTCCCTGTTGGCGGCAACCGGACCGGCAGCTCCGGGATAGTCAGCCTGCACTGCCGGCCCCCGGCCAAGGGAAAGGTCAACACACCGTGCTGGCCAGCGGTCAGAGTGAACTCGGCGCATTACAGCGGCTGACGGCTGATGGACAAGTCTTCGACGCAGGCGCCTGCACCGAGCCTGTCAACCACACTTTTGAGGCAACCAGCCAGGGCCGGTCGGGTAGCGTTTCGTGTTGGATGAACATCTCAGGATCAACGGTGGGACAGCAGTTTCGGGCTGGTCCGGGTCACGTGGCTGACCGCACGCCATCGCTGGATACTGTTTTCGTTCCCAGGATGCGCGTTCATGTCGGGATCAGAGCGGCGCCAAGCCCGTCTGCTCCCCCGAGGCGGCTGAGACGGGAAAGACACAGAAAGCTCTCCGGGCACCCCGGAAAGCTCTGTCTGTCCTCACGGTCGATGGCAGTGTCCTTCTTTTCTCATATCTTTTTGGTTGTTCGAGGTCGCCACTAATCGGCGGCTTTTTTCTCCGCATACGCCACCAGGGGGTGGAGCGAGGACTGAAGAAGATGGCCGTGCCCATCGCCAGTCGTGCTGCGGGTCGCCCCTCGCCTGACTCTCACCTCGTCAGCAGGGGGGCCACATGTGTCGCCTCCGTCCCGGCCCTTAGATGGTACCGCTCCATGCTGGCCGCAAGCGTGTCAGATATCCCCGACGTCTGGCCTCTGCGTAGCCAGCCCTGCGGTTGCCGTGGCAGAGACGATCTAAAGCGAGCGGTGTCGCTGCACGTTTGGCTCCTTTGGCACTCGGGCACGCGCTCGAATCAGACGGGATCAAGGGGGCTGGAGGTGCGGAGCGGGCAGGGGAGCGGGTACACCCAAGCGATATCCCCGACGTCTGGGTGTACTGTTGCATTATAGCAGTCGCACTCCTTCTTGAAAGTGGTGGGGCAGCGGTGGCCTGCCTCCGTCGCCCCCGTCCGCCCTGGCTCTCGACTGGGCGTACCAGAGGACGCGGGTTTTCTGCCAGCTGGCAGACAGCCTTTTATGGGTAGAAGGGCCGCAGAGGAGCGGGCACCACCGCCAGCAGACGAGCCAGCCGGGGACCTGTTTGGAAATGGGCAGCCGACAGACGCCGAGCCTTGTACTGTACCCGAAGCCATCAGCGACGGACCTCGGCGGTCACCACCGTGGACGGTTGGGAGGACCGTGGCCGCTGCCCCCTCACCGGCGAGTGTGTGTGGCGGCGGTCGGTGCAATGGGCAAGCGCATCATCAGGGGAAGGAGGATGTGGGGCGTGCCCCCTCGCCCCGTGCCCCCCCCAGCGAGCGCGCCCTGGCGGCCGCTCACAAGCCTCAGTGTCATTGCCAGTCCAACAGTCCCCCGGTTGGAGTTGATTAGTCTGACCAGGACTACCGATCGCCCGTCAGTCTCCCTCCCGGCCAAGTATCTCAGTTCACGACGAGACGGGCGTGCACAACCACAGGGTGTGCACACTGCGACCAACTGAACGGGCACAGATCGTCCAGTTGCCGCCTTTGCATCCCACACTGTTGGCTAGCTCGTGTTTCTGCCGACCGCTGGCGGCTGTAACGGCTGCTCCACGGCCGCAGCCGCCCCCCTAGGTTGCGGACCACCGCCGCCGTCACGCCAGCTACAGCAGAGGGCGCCGTTGACGGCCGCTATCTGTGGCTGCTCTCCTCTGATGCGCGTCATCGCTGGCCGACGCCCCTCTAGAAACTGCGTTCGGCAGCCGCCACCCGCCCCAGCCACGGGCATGCACCCCAGCCGCCGCGTCCCGCATCCTACCAACGGGCGGGCTGGGTCCCCCGACAGGGGCGGCGCAGCACGGACCGACGGCGAGGGGGCAGGTGCCGTTGGCCGCGCGGTGCAATGCCCATCGACGCCTGCCGGTCGAGCCACCGATGGTGACGTCGCTGGTGGTGGCGCCGCCGGTTGCGGTGGAGCCGCTGCCAGGCACAGCAACGTCGACGGCCGGGATCCCCCCCCGCCACCCCCTTGCCACCTTTGACCAGGTCAAGGTATCGACGTGACGCCAGGCCGGCGGTGCCGAGCTCCGCGTGGTGCGGCGGCCAACGAGCGGGGGGTGTGTGGCAGCCGTTGCCACCGTTAGTCCAGGAAGTCGCACATGCGCGCAACGTCATTGCCCGCGCGGGCATCTGCGGTCCTGCCTTGCCCGGTTGGGTGGGTCCACCCCTCGGCGCGTACGCGTCGCACGTCCGCTTTTATTTCCCAACGCCCGCCTAAACCGCAGTTTCCGCGCCGCCCGAGCCCCCAGCGCGTGCCCCTACCACACCTTGCGCGCCCACGCGGCGCCCCCCCATGGCCGAGCATCCCTTCGGCACCGTTGAATTTTTTTGCTTCCCCACAAAGCACGCCACCCCAGCAACTCTGCAGAGGGCGCGTCGGTCTGCGGCATTGGGGAGGACGGCGCGACCGGGCGGCGGGCGACGAAAGATGCGCCACCCCGCCAGGTGGACGACTCCGCGGCCGCCCCTGCCTGGCCGTTGGTGCAAGGCCGGGCGTGTCGCCAACGAGCAGTCGGGCGCGGCGCCCTTCCTCTTTGCTAGGGACGGGGACCGACCGACAAAGCTTCGCGCACGAGCATCAAAGGGCACGTGCGTGCACGTGGTCCTCCTTGAAAGGGGAAAGGGAGGGGGACCGCTTTGGACGTCGGCCCGGCGGTAGCGCTAGGAGCTATACCGAACCGACAGCAGGGAACCGTCCCGCTGCCAGCCCAGCCGTCGGCAGCCGCTGCCCCAGCCGTAGCCAACCGCACCATTACCGAGGCGCCCGCGTCGGGAGCGTTCGTCTCCATCCAACCACCGCTGTGGCGTGCACGTCGTCCGGCAACGCCATACCACCCAAACCCCGCGCCGCCCAGGCCCGCGGGAAACCAAACGAGCAAGAGTGACGGCGTGCAACAGTGCTGGAAGCGGCTTGCCCCCCACCGCGCCGCCGCCGCCTGCTCTGCTCCAGTGCCAGAGACCCGTGCCCGAGACAGGTGAGGTGAGGCAGCATCCCTAGATGGTATGGAAGAAAAACGGCCGTGCCCACGACGACTTTCCAAGGGGGTGACTCCAGCAGCCACGCTTCGACGCCGATTGGTCGGACGGCACCATGCGTCCAGCGAGCTGACCCCGTCCTCCCTAGCCCCCCCACCTCCCCCCCCCCCACGACCAGCACCGTCAGAGTATAAGGAGGAGCGTGGGTGGGTGATACGTCGGTGGCGTCCATGTCCTCGCCCTGAGGACGACGCACCTCTCTGCCACAGCGGCGGCCAACTGACGGCGTCGACCGGCTCGGTGCGCAACCACACGGCGGCCCAGCGGCAGCGGCCGCAGGGGCTACCGACGGGAACGCGTGGCGAACCGGCGGCGGCCGCCACCAACCGGCAGGCGTCGACGGCGCGGCGGCACACGACGTGCCACGTGCCGACCTCTCCCCACATGGGTGGCCCGCGGTCGGGGCGGGCGGGGAGCGCGTTTGGGCCCACACCCAGCGCCGGCCGACGGCCGGCGCGCGG
>ENA-ORXT01005935-ORXT01005935.1-marine-metagenome-genome-assembly--contig:-NODE-5935-length-11670-cov-3.163547_pt1 | contig 11670 bp, 9 predicted proteins | sample MGYA00237868_ERZ511482 | MGnify/ENA metagenome assembly ERZ511482 | reverse complement strand
GATCTCCATTTGGTTCAGTAAATACATTTGTATTCTGTTCTACTACACCTACAGTTGGGTAGAAGTTTTGTGTATCAAAGTTAGCTGAAGTACCATAACTAGCTCTTAGCTTAAGAAAGTTAATTCCATTTTCAGATTTCAATCCTTCAAAAATACTCGTTGGTAGGAATGAAAGACTTACACCAGGGTAAGTAATGGAATTATTTTCTGATGAGAAGTTAGATACCCAATCTTTTCTAGCAGAAAGGTTGAAGTATAAGTAATCTTTATAATCAAACGATGCTTGTCCAAAGAGACCTCTAATATTTCTCTTTACAGAGTACTGAATTGGAGATTGATTTTCGTAGTTGAAATGTCTTTTTACTCCATAGACAATCTGCCCTGTACTTCCAACACCACTTTGATCAAATTCATCTGATCTATTTGTTCCTCCAACTGTATAACTCAAACCTAGGTCTTCTGTTAACTGGTAGCTTCCATCTAGTGATACTAAATGATCCCAAATAGCATTATTGTTATCATATGTATCTAGGAATCCAAATACTGCATTTGTAAAGTTAACACCTCCTTTGTTAGAGCTATTGTTATTTCTTTCGTTGTAGAAATCAAGACCACTTCTCCATTTAATTTCTAAGTTATCCATAAGTTCATACCCTACTCCGATATTCCAGTTAAATCTGTTTGTTAACTGATTGTAGACTACATTTTTGGCAGTCCATCTTGGATTGATGATATCATTACCATTTCTATAGTAGATACTTCCTTTCGTTACAGGATCTTCGAATGGTAGTCCCATAAGATCAACACTACGTGGTGTAAAAAATACGTTACCGTATACAGAAAGACCATCTGTACCATTTCCTCTACTTGAAGAAACAGGAGGTGTGTTGTAGTCTGTTCTAGCATAATTCATTGTTCCAGTGATACTAAACTTATTCGTAAGTTTAGTTTTACCACCAACAGAAGCATTAAATCTATTTAGATCATTTCCAGGTGTAAATCCTACATCATTTGTGAAACTCGCATTCGCGTTGTATACAGTGTTACCTGCATCGTTACTACCTGCCATGTTCAATGATGTAATAGATGTATTTCCTGTTCGGAAGAATTCTTCTACAGAATTATAGGGTCTCCAGTCATATCTTTGGTTTGCAAATTCTTGTGCTAAAACGCTTGTTCCAGTATTCGCTCCATCAGGATTCAAGAATGCTGATGACGCGTATGGGTGAAGTAGTGTACCATTTTCATCAATAGACGGTTGTGCTCCCCATCCAGCTGTTCCACCTTCTTCAAAACTAGGTCCCCAGTTACTAAAGAACCATCCAAAACTTTGGTCAAATCCGTTACCAAATTGATCTTGGTAATCTGGAATTGATGCCATCTCGTTTACAAAATAAGATTGGCTAACAGTGATCTCTGTTTTTTTAGGACCTATTTCTGCAGCTCCTGCTTTGGTTGTAACGAGGATTACCCCATTTCTTCCTTGCGTACCATACAGGGTAGCAGCAGTAAGACCTTTTAAGATTTCTATACTTGCAATATTGTTAGGATCTAAATCAAGGAATCTTGATCCTTGTGTAGCTCCGTTGATGAAACTACCAGAGCCTCCATTAATCCCTGCATTCGTATCGTTACTAAATGGAACCCCATCTACGATAAATAATGCTTGGTTAGAACCACTAAAAGAACTGAGTCCTCTAATAGTTACATTGGTTCCTGAACCAGAAGCACCTCCGGCTGAAGTAATTTGTACCCCAGCAGCTTTTCCAGATAAGATTCTGGCAACATCCGCATCTGCGCGATTCTCTATTTGGTCATCACCAACAGAACTCACGGCGTACCCGAGTGCTTTTTTCTCTTTTTTAATACCGAGTCCTGTAACCACGATCTCATCCAAAAGTTCTCCTTCGGATAATGTCATGTCTATACGACTCAGTCCATCAATATTAATGGTTTGTGTTGTGAAACCAGTGTAGGATACTTCAACTTCGTTTGCGCCCTCTGGCACATCCATAGTAAAGTTTCCATCAATATCAGTTATTGTACCGGCTGTGGTTCCTTTGACCAAAACGTTTGCTCCAATTAGTGGCAATCCTGTGTTATCGATGATTGTACCACTAATAGACCTTTGAGATAAAGCTGTTCCCATTACAAAAACAACTAATCCCAGCAAGAGTGAGAGTTTTTTCATACTGCTTGATTTATTAATAATAATTCTAAAAAATAATGATGTCATATCCCACCTTAGTGGCTATGATTTTTTTTGTGCAGGTTTATTCTCTAAAAATGAACTCTATGTTCGATACAATGATAATGAAATTGTCCCGAATGTTAAGCATATGTTACTTAACAAATTTAAGACAATATGGCTTTTGTTAAGAGTTCCTTAAGATTTAACGGCGATACTCTGCAATAAGCTGCTTTTACTGTCATACTAATAGTGACCGGTACATTAGGATGGTACTTTTAAGCCCGTAATATAAAGCGTCACAGACAATTGCGTGTCCGATGGAGACTTCTAAGAGATTCGCGACATTTTGCCTGTAATACTTAAGGTTTTCGAGGTTTAAGTCATGCCCCGCATTGATTCCTAAATCATAATTCACAGCTGTTTTGGCAGCTGTTTTATGCATTTTGACGGCCTTTTCGGGGCTATCTGAGTAATTGAGGGCATATTTCCCAGTATAGAACTCAATTCTGTCTGTTCCACATTCTTTTGCGGCTTTTACTAAGTCTTCCTCCGCGTTTAAGAATAATGAGACTCTAATGCCTTGATCCTGAAACGATTGTATTATTGGAATCAATAGTTCTTTTTTGCCAATTGTGTCCCAGCCTTCATTAGAAGTCAGTGCTCCTGGTGGATCCGGCACGAGGGTCACCTGATGCGGTTTTACTGCACATACTGCCTTTGTGAATTTTTCTGAAGGATATCCTTCAATATTGAATTCAGTTGTGACTACCTCCTTAAGTATAGGAAGATCGTCATATTTTATATGTCTTTCATCTGGTCTAGGGTGCACCGTGATACCCTGGGCGCCGAAATTTTCGCAGTCTACTGCTACTTTCGCTAAATCTGGGAGGTTTTGCCCTCTACTATTTCTAATTAGGGCAACTTTATTGATGTTAACACTTAATCGGGTCATAGGAAATCTGTTTCTTTGCAAAAATACATCAATTGAAGCAAAGGGTTATAACGGGAATCATATTTGGTCTAGTAATATTAGGCTTGCTCTTCTTTAGTGAGGTAACGAGACTGATATTACTTGTGCTCGTCCCATTACTTTCTTTTTGGGAATTTACTAAACTCACAGAATTTAAATCAAGGGATTGGTTTATCAGCTTGCTTATTGTGGCTGGATATACCGCACTTTGTTTTTTTAGGGGTGCAGATTCTCAGACAATTTTGAGTTATGTACTCGTGGCAATCAACTTACTACTCTTAGTCAACTTGTTTAAGGGGTTTCTGAATTTAGAACGAGGGCGTGCAATTCTGGGCTCTATGTATATTGTTGTTCCTTTTATTCTTGCCATTTTCTTGGAATGGAATATCCCGAATTATATTTTAATCAGTGCTATGATATTGATTTGGGTTTCTGATTCGTCTGCTTACTTTGTAGGATCCCAATTAGGAAAGCGGAAGTTGTTTCCAAGTATTTCTCCAAAAAAAACATGGGAGGGATTATGGGGTGCTTGTATGGTGACGTTATTAGCGTCCTATATTCTCTTTAGTTATTTCCAAGTAGGTACCTGGAGCGGGTGGGTCATTATTGGCTTAGTTGTTTGGGGATTAGGCGCAATTGGAGATCTGATTGCTTCCCAGTTTAAGCGCTATTTTAAAGTAAAGGACTCTGGTACTTTGCTCCCTGGACATGGGGGCTTTTACGACAGGTTTGATGCGTTTATTTACATTCTTCCTTTTTTAATTTTATTGATTGAACACTTTAATATTTTACAATGATACATCGCGAAGGTATTGTAAGCTTATCATTTAGCTTAGTTTTGTTTGGTTTAGTTTCTTTCTTGTCTTACACGTTTTTACCAAGTGTATTTCCATTTCTGTTACTGGTATTCAGTATTCTCTTCTTTCTATTGGTCTGGTTTTTCAGGAACCCGAAACGTACTATTCCAAACATGAATGACTCTATTGTGTATTCGCCTGCAGACGGGAAAGTCGTTGCTATTGAAAAAGTAAATGAGCCAGAATATTTCAGAGCTGAGCGTATCCAAGTAAGTGTATTTATGTCTCCACTGAATGTGCATGTTAACAGGAATCCTATCGGTGGTAAAGTGTCTTACACAAAATACCATGCGGGAAAATATCTTGCTGCTTGGAACCCTAAGTCTTCTACAGAAAACGAGCGAAATACTACCGTGATAGCATCTGAAGGGAAGGAGGTATTATTTAGACAAATTGCTGGTGCACTTGCGCGTCGTATTGTGAATTACGTCAATCCGGGCGATAATGTTATTCAAGGTGAGGATATGGGATTCATTAAGTTGGGTTCTAGAGTGGATATTTTTTTGCCATTGGATGCTGAGATTTTGGTTAAGCAAGGCGACAAGGTACAAGGGGCGATTGATAAGATTGCAAAGTTGTAATAAGGAATAATGAATGAGGAATGATTAATAATGGGCAATGACGTAAGTGCAAGATAGTAATTAGGGCGTGCCCCTTTGGGTCGTTCCCTTCCAGACTCGCAAGTCTGCTCGGTCCCGCAAAGCGTGACTGACCCAAGGGTCTCCTTCTAGGCAACTCACGCAAAATGATTAATAATGGATAATGAGTATAATTTATAATGACATGTTTGTTCTTATACGACTTGATGCTTGGATACTTGGATGCTTGGATGCCTTGTAATGGAAAGAATTGTTGCCCCAAAACCTTTATATCGTTAAACCAATGTAGCATCCTCTTTTTGCGTGAGGTGCCTGGAGTGGCGACCGTAGGTTGCGTCCGAGGACCGAAGCGAACGCGGAGTATGGAAGGGACCGACCTGTTTCAATTAATGATTAGTAGGTAGCAATCAATAATGTAAAAGATGTTAGGCTCTGGACTTTAGATAGAATATTCTTAAGATGCAGTTAGGTTACTGAACTTGTTCTAGAATGTGGTGTTCAGATTATCTTGTGATTTAGGAAAGGGCACGCCCAAATAATTCTAATCTTAATTTTTAATGATGTCTTCGAGTGCTTCTATCCACAGTGGGTGATCATTTAGGCTAGCTACAAGATCAATTTTTTCTCCACCCCATTCTTCCCATTCTTCTTTATACTCATCTCCTATTTCTATCAAGGTCTCTAGGCAATCTGCCACAAAAGAGGGGGAAAATACGAGGATGTTTTTTATGCCTTTATCAGAAAGTTCTTTGAGCGCATCCGGTGTAAATGGTTCTGTCCATGGATCTTTGCCAAGGCGAGACTGGAAGCAAACAGTGTACTGATCTTTGCGCAGTCCTAGCTTTTTTACTATCTCAAACGTGGTTGCGTAGCATTGTGCTGAATAGCAAAATTGATTTTTATCTGTAATGGTCTGACAGCAATCTTTATTTTTTAGGCAGTGGTTATTATGATCTGCTTTTCTCAAATGCCGCTGCGGAATACCATGATAGCTAAATACAAAATGTTCATAATCGTCTAAGTTATATTCGTGGGCACGCTGCACAAAAACATCTATGAGTTTTTCATTTTTATAAAAGCTGTTTACAATTTCTAGATGTGGAATTGCTTGCCACTTGGATAAAATACGCATGACTTCTTCGTAGACTGAACCGGTACTTGCACTTGCATACTGGGTAAACAATGGGACGACTTTAATGGAGCTTACATTTTGTTGTTTGAGAGCATCAAGAGCGGATTCTATGCTCGGTTTTTGGTACCGCATACCTAATTCTACCACATAATCACTGCCCAGCTTTTCGCGCAGAGCGTCTCTTACTTTTATGCCGTATATTTTTAATGGCGAACCATCCTGGGTCCAAAGAAGTTTGTATAACTTAGATGAACTTCCTGACCTAAAGGGCGCGATTATTCCTCGCACTAATACATTACGCGCGATGGGTGAAATATCAATAACTCTGGGATCAAGCAAAAACTGCTTGAGGTATCTGTAGACGGATTTTCTCCCTGGATCATCTGGGGTTCCTAAATTAACAAGAAGTACGCCTTTTTTATACACGATGGTTGTTTAGAATTGCGAATGTAAGTTATGTCTAGGTGAATTATTACACAGAATTGTAAAATTAGTCCTGTGAAATTCGAAAGTATAACATAAAAAGAGGTGGACGGTTTAAACTAGATCAATATTATTGGGTAGATATTAATAAAGCAGCCATAGAATACAATTATAGCGCTGATTCTGTAGTTTTACATGCGTAAACAAATAAGTAAATAGATATGGCTAAACCCTTGATATTAGTGACTAATGACGATGGAATGTTTGCCCCAGGCATAAAAGCTTTGGTGGAAGTGTGTAAAGAGTTGGGTGAAGTATTTGTTGTTGCTCCTAATTCTCCTCAGTCAGGACAGGGGCATGCGATTACGCTTACTCAGCCTCTACGATTGCACAAAGTAGATGTATTTGAAGGCGTGGAAGCGTACGAATGTAGTGGCACGCCTGTGGACTGTGTCAAGCTTGCCAAGAATGTGTTATTGAAGGATCGCAAAGTGGATTTGTGTGTTTCTGGAATAAACCACGGTAGCAACGCTTCCATAAATATTATTTATTCGGGGACGATGTCAGCGGCAATGGAAGCGAGTTTAGAAGGAATTGATTCAATAGGGTTTTCATTATTGGATTATTCGTTTGACGCAGATTTCAAACCTACACAGCATTATGCCAAAATATTGATTCGATCCGTATTAGAGAATACGTTGGAGAAATGTCAACTACTCAGTGTTAATATTCCAAAACTTCCTTTAGAAGAAATTAAGGGGTTTAAAGTGTGCAAACAAGGGAATGGAGTTTGGGTAGAGGACTTCCAAGAGGCGCTGGACCCGAGAGGTGAGAAATACTACTGGCTTACTGGTAAATTTATTCCAGATGCAAATGAAACTGATACAGACTTGACGGCTCTGGCGGATGGATATATTTCCGTAGTACCTTCCTGGCATGATTTAACAAAACATGATGCATTAGAACCATTAAAATATTTAGAAGATGCAAGATAAGGACAGTATCATCATAGGCTTAGCAATGGGTGCAATTGTTCCCGTGTTAGGTTATATCGCTCTTGATTTTATATTTAGTTTGCTTGTGGATTTTGGGCTCATGTCCTATGTACGGGAAGGCTTAGATACGCGCCGCGCGCGAACAATATTGCTTCTAGCGATTTGTTGTAATCTGATTCCGTTTAATATCTCGAAGCGACGTAAATGGGATGATACAATGCGTGGTATTATATTTCCAACCCTTATTTATGTAGGTTTTTGGATCTATACTTTCAGAAACGAACTTATGCTCTTTTAAATCATGCGCTATTACCTCATAGCAGGAGAAGCTTCAGGCGATCTGCATGGATCTTTATTGATCAAGGCTCTCCGAAAGCAGGATAATTCTGCAAAATTTAGATATTGGGGAGGTGACTTGATGGCTGCTGAGGCTGACGGCTTAGAACAGCATTACAAGGATACTTCCTTCATGGGTTTCGTAGAGGTTTTAAAGAACATAGGCACTATCCGCAAGCTATTTAAGCTTTGCAAGACTAGCATTCGAGCATTTAATCCAGACATAATAATCTTTATTGACTATCCCGGTTTTAATTTAAGGATGGCAGCTTGGGCACACGAAGAAAATTACAAGTCCTACTATTATATTATTCCACAAGTATGGGCATGGAAATCGGGCAGAGTGCATCAATTAAAAAAATACTGCAATGGTATTTGCACGATTCTCCCGTTTGAGTCCAAATTTTTAAAAAAACATGGTGTAGACTCGAGTTATTATGGCCACCCGTTGATGGAGGTGATTCTTTCTAAAGAAACACAAGCGAAAGAAGAAAAGATTGCCTTGCTTCCTGGGAGTCGCAAGCAGGAGATAAAAAACCATCTTCCTTTGTTGTTAGAGTTAAGCAAGGAGTATGCGGTATATAAATTTGTTATTGCGGGTCGATCAGAAATAGGTAAAGACTTTTATACTAAGTTTTTGGGTTCTTATCCCAATGTTGAAATCGTTTGGAATAACACGTATGCTCTTTTGGAAATATCAAAAGCTGCAATTATCTCTAGTGGCACTGCAAGCCTAGAAGCATGTTTGCTCAACACACCCCAAGTTGTCATTTACAAAGGGAATAAATTATCTTACTTAATTGCTAAACGTCTTGTGCATCTTAATCATATTTCACTGGTAAATATCATTAAAGGTTCTGAGGTTTTGAGAGAACTTATTCAGGATGATTATCAACTGAGTCATCTAAAGTCAGCGCTAGATGAATTGCTTGAGAATGGAGATTATACGCGTACCATGCTTCAGGAGTATCAGAATGTCAAAGCAATGCTGGGTAATGGAAGCGTGAGCCGTTCTGTCGCAAGCGAAATAAAACAAATCGCGGGTGAAATTCATTGAACAAGATTAAAAGGATTAGAAAGTTGTTCAAAATAGGGGGATGTAGTTGCAAACTGCATACACGGGTGTTTCTATAAATTGAGAATTGTTACTAACGACTTACCTGTGAATTGTTCTTTGTCTTGATGCAGGACCAAAAACCTACCTGCCAAGCTTGCTTTACCAAGAAAGCAGAAACAAAATTATCAAATGCTTAGCGGCATCCCGTCCATCAGGTTTGCTGATGGTTCCTTCATTAAATTGCCTACCTGGCAATTTTGCTTCGCAACATGCAGTCACCCACGGCCCATCTGAGAATCAAATGCCATCGCGCGTAAGAAGGGAAATGCGGGAAAGCGAGGGTGCGAAATCGTGTCTTTTTAAGCTACGCGCTTAAAACAGCGAAGGTGGGTCGTGTTACGATTGAAAATTAATATGGCACAACTTACTTCTTTGCTGCAGGTTTTTTTGTGCTTGCTTTCTTCGCTGCTGTCTTTTTCGCTGGCTTTTTCTTAGCTGTTGTTTTTTTGGCCGCTGTCTTCTTCGTTGTTGCCTTTTTATCTTTCGCCTTTTTAGGTCGCTTTGGTTTTCCCCCTTGTTCTTCGATAAGTACTTTACAACGTTCTAGATCCATTTCCAAAGCCTCTTCAGAAGTCAATCTATTTCCATCTTCTTTCTTAGGAATCTTGTATGACTTTTTCTTAAATCGGATGAAGGGTCCCCATCTACCGTTTTCGATGTCAATACCTTCGTCAGGCCATCTTTTTACGTATCTATTTGCTTCTTTAATCTTTTTGGCCTCGATGAGTTCGTGCATTTCAGCTACAGAAAGGTTCTCAGAATCGTATCTTTTGGGAATATTAATAAAGAAATCATTCCACTTTAGGTATGGTCCAAATCGCCCTTTGCCTTTGGTGATAGGTAGTTCGTCAAATGTACCAATAGGTGCATCAGCTTTTATCTTCTCATCTATCAGCTCCTGCGCTTGGTCCATTGTCACCGTTGTAGGGTCTTGTCCTTTAGGCAGAGAGATAAACTTTTCATCAAACTTAATATATGGACCATATCTACCTGAAGCAATAACCACTTCTTTGTCTAAGTAATGACCTAGCGTAAGAGGTAATTTAAATAACTCCATCGCTTCTTCCATGGTAATAGTCTCAATAGATTGTCCCACTTTGAGTCCTGAAAACTTAGGCTTAGCATCCTCTCCTAACTTCTCTATTTCTTCTCTTGAACCAATCTGCACGACTGGACCATATCTTGACATTTGAGCTAGGACGGAAAGGCCAGATTCTGGATGTGTACCAAGTACTCTAGTTCCCTTCTCTCTTTCTGCGTTTTCTATCGTTTTATCCACATCATTCTTGAATGGGACATAAAACTTTTCTAACATTTTTTTCCATTCCACTTTCCCATCTGCTATACTATCCAATTTACTTTCTATCTCTGCAGTAAAATCATAATTCATGATTTCATCAAAATGTTGGGATAGAAACTTAACGATCACTTTTCCAATATCACTTGCATACAATCGATTTGATGTCGCACCCGTCGTTTCAGTTTTTTTCTCTTCTGTTACTTTACCACCTTTCAAGGACAAGAAATCATATTTACGTTCTACACCTTCCCTACTCTCTTTTGTTACGTACCCTCTTGTCTTTTCCATGATCTTTGTGACCGTGGGAGCATAGGTAGAAGGTCTACCGATTCCAAGTTCTTCTAATTTCTTCACAAGGCAAATTGCTTTCTTAACAAAGTACTGTCAAGAATCTGTAATACTTAATTCCGTTATGGTCTTTGTATTCATATTTTCTGAATACTTCTTCAGTTGGCTCTGGTAATGTTCTTCTGTAGAAATTATTGTATTTCCTCTGTCTAGCTTCTGTTGGTTCCTTGAAATTATCTAGCCTAACTACACCATAGTAATTAAAAAGGCCATCTATGGCTTCAATACCTAATCCATCTTTATAAAATCTTTTCTTTGACGCTGAAAATCTAGTGTAGGCTAATTGTGACATTGTGGCCTTGCTGACTTTATTAAAGCAGATTCCCAAGGCTTGGTGCAATGTTTTTTCTTTACCATCAACCAGGTACTTACTATGATCTCTAATACCAAAGTAATCAAACATGTGTTGTATTGCTTCAGGTCCAGCTTTGCCATTTTTATACTTATCCTTAGTAGCTGTAAATCTATTTGATTCACGCAAAGGGAGTTTGGAAGGCCTAACTCTTTCTAAGCAGTATTGTATGGCTTGTTCGTAGGTCAATTTTTAATAAAATACATTTTAAATTGTTACCCTACCTAGGTTCAAGTTGGGTTAAGATGCACGGCGTATCTGAAAAGATGTAATCATTCAAAAATTCAAAAGCATTCTCAAATTCGAAATCACCTTCTCCAAGATTCACATCAAAAACTAGAAATTGAATAATTGATTTTCGTCCATATGAATAATTTACCACTAAATATTTATCCAATAAATAGATGTAATAAAATTGACCGTTTGACTTAGCTATTACAAAATTATCTTTTTGGGAAATTATATTAAGTTTAAAAACTTCTTTGTCTGAATATAATGCATTAGTAATAAAGTTATTTTGATCCCTTGCCCAATATATATCTTCGTCAATAAATAAATATTGATTTGATATAAGACTTGTATCGTTTTCTAAAACTCTTTTGTCACAATCAATAATAAAAGCAGTTTTGGCGTCTATTTTATGTTTAGCAAAAACTTCACTATTCAAATTTGAATAACCTTTATTTATTGCATTAAGCCTCTTTTCTTTACTTGGATGAGTTGACCATCTATCATCACCTTTCTTAGCTAACAAATTTATTGCAGATTGAGCTTCTTCTAAAGTTGCCCCTAACTGTTTTAAGATGTGTCCACTAAATTCGTCAGCTTCAAGTTCCAACATTCTTTGATCTACAAGATTTTCTGCACCAGATGTTGTATGACCGCTAAGATGGTGTCCTATTTCATGGGCTAAAATACTTATTGAAGCCCAATCTGTTTTTGTTGCACTATTTATAGACTCCATAAACTTTGGGTCATAAATTATATATCTAAGTCCATCAGATTTTGGGGTAACAGCAATTGCATTTTGAATTTCATCACAAGGAACAA
>ENA-ORXT01005934-ORXT01005934.1-marine-metagenome-genome-assembly--contig:-NODE-5934-length-11672-cov-3.527296_pt1 | contig 11672 bp, 9 predicted proteins | sample MGYA00237868_ERZ511482 | MGnify/ENA metagenome assembly ERZ511482 | reverse complement strand
TGTATAGAATTGGATATAAATGCGCCAGAACTTTGCTACGGTGCAACTGTATTCACCACAATGCGGGTATACGATCGCTCTTTAGACAGTGAATTGACTGATTGGCAAAGTCACTGCGATCGCCTTACAGCTAGTCTACAAGCTTTCAACTGGCAACAACCCGACTGGCATAAGCTTAAAACGGGTGCATCTAAGTTATTAAATTATTTCTCTGTTTTAAGAATGGTAGTTTTTCCTGATGGTAGAGAATGGATCACAGGGCGTAATTTACCTCCAGATTTAGAGCAGCGTCAAACCAAGGGAATAACCGCTTGGGTAGCTACAGACGAGCGGTATCAAAGGGAATTAGCACCGCATAAGACTGGTAATTATCTTGGTTCTTATTTAGCTCGTAATAAAGCCTTAAGCCTTAATGCTCAAGAAGCAATTTTAGTCAGTAGCCAGGGTAATTGGCTTGAAACTAGCACGGGAAATATTTGGGGATGGCGGGATGGTTGCTGGTATACTCCCAGTCTAGATTCGGGAATTTTACCAGGAATAAAGCGATCGCACTTATTAAACTATTTGCGAAATAATAATATTTCAGTCCAAGAAAATATTTGGACGCTAAACTTTGTTACTACCTTAGAAGCGATATCTTATAGCAATTGCGTTGTTGAAATGATTCCGATTAAACAGGTTTTAAATCAAGATAATTCGGTTAACTATCCTATTATTAACTTTCCCTATAATTAAAGATTTTAATTTCAAATGCGACTGTTTTTTCTCTGTGAGTTTTTCTTGGGAAATCAGTTCTAGTTAAAAAGCTGAGAAAATTAGAGAGTGAAACTATCTTCTAGGCGATCGAGTAGCAGATCTGAGCCTGGAGTACGCCATAGCTGATCCAAACCACTAGCGGGCATAGTTAAATACAAAACATCATGAGGCTGTAAACGAGTTTCTAACAGCTGCCAACTGTGAAGAGTGCGATTTTTTCTTTCCATGTATAAAGGAACAAAATCGGCTCGACTAGCTGCATCTTGAACAATGCGATCGCAAAGGGGATGGTTGGGTGTAATCATAGTTGCCAATGCTACCCACAACAAATCTTGAGTCATCCCGTTACCCAAAATTCTTCCTCCCAATGCTGCTGCCACAAAAGAATGAGTGGCTAATTCTACAGGAGATAAGACACAGTCAAACTCAAACACTTCCTGCATAGATTGAGCAAACTGAGGATCGCCACTCCGTACAACAGTTTTAATCGAAGGTGCGATCGCTTTTGCCGTCAAACTAATTTCTAAATTGGTTGTGTCATGGCTAGTTACAGCAATTACACTGGCTGCTCGACTAACATTAACTGCTTTAAGAGTTGAGGAAATACTAGCATCCTCGATAATTACAGGAATTTTCATTAAACGAGCCGCACGAAGAAAACGATTTTTGGGATCGGACTCGATTACCACTACTTCATGACCCTGATGATAAAGCTGTCGAGCAATTTGAATACCCAAACCTCCTAAGCCACAAATGACATAGTGATTTTTGCGAGGAATTCTAGCTGCATCTAAAGTTTGGCGAAAACGGCTACCTAAAACAAAGTCATTAATTAGGGCATAGCAAATACCAATAACCCCTGCACCCACAATCATCATCATTGCCGTGAAGACTTTAATGTAGTCCGACGCACCTTCGGCAACTTCTTCCTTTCCTCCTGCGCCCGTAATCATGCCAACCGAGAAATAAAGCGCATCAGCCAAGGAAGTTTCCATACTGATGCTGACATAAATCAGAGTGGCACATAAAATAACGCTCAACAAAGCCAAACTTACCAAAGTTACAGGACGAGCATAGCGTTGATAGTAGGGTACATTAAGAATTGCCTGTAGTAGTTTTTTCTGCCAAGTACGGCGTTTAACTAAAACTCTGGGTCTAGTTCCCACAATCAAGCGATCGCCATGCATCAGACGACTGCCTTGCCTAACTGCCGAAACTAAGTCTATTTCACCCTTTACTGGTAAATAGTAAATTAGCATTCGATTGGAGTCGTCCCACAGTTCTTGTAATTCTTTTCCTAACCAGGGATGATCTTGATCAATAATTTCTTCTTGGATGGGCCAGGTACGGTTGAATAACTGTAGTTGACCAATCGCTTTGTTTCCCAGGGCAGCAAAAGAAAATAGGGGTGCAGAAAGAGCGGCTACGCTCATAGTGAAATGATCTGGTAAGGTAGTGTCGAGGCGATGACCTAACGCATGATTGAGTAAACGATTTATGATTCTAATTTTGGGGTTTAAAACTTTGGCTTGAGTCAGAATTGCCAAGTTTAAAGAATCGTCGCTGTAAACCAAAACTAATGTTTTTGCCTGTCTGATTCCTGCTTGGATCAGTACATTATTGTCCCTGGGATCGCCGACAATAATTTGCTTACTGGCTATTTTACCTACTGGATGCTCGCTAATGGCGACGACTTCTGCACCTTGTTGTTTTAATAGGCTATAGATTTTAGAACCAGTACGTCCTAAACCACACACGATAATTTTGGGCTGCATATGCTTTTTGGTTGGGCGAAAAAATATCGATCCCTGTTGGTTAATTGTGCTTAATAAATTGATTGTCTGCTGTATAGATGCATACTTTTACGGCACAATCGAGCAAGCATATAATGGATTGGATGATTATTTTCAAGAGTAACAAACTAAAGAACGGTTTAGTGTCCTAAAATTCAAACCTTAAACTTGTTGTTAGGATCGCAGCACCTGGCTTTTTGATTGAAATCGAAGATAGCTCAACTAAAAGCTTGAGTCATGGCTACTTTAGCTGCATTTTTGGCATAAGCCGAAAAACTCTAAGGTATGATAATAAACCTTAAAGGTGTGAGATTTTTCTAGCTGCTTTTCCAGGTCGTGAACGGGACATTCATCGATGGGAAGAGAAACTCCGCAGTTGACGCAGGTGAGATGATGGCGATCGCTTTTTGCCGAACTATATTCAGATTCTCCGTTACTAAGGGTACGTACCTGCACTTCACCTTGAATTTTCAAGGCCTCTAAAGAACGATAGACTGTTGCCAAACCCATGTCTTGTTGGCGATTTCGTAGTTCGATATAAAGGTCTTGAGCTGAAATCGAACGGTTCAAACTCTTAAGTACTATTAAAATTCGCTCTTGAGAACGGGTACGTTGGGCTTTCATATATTCCATCGATAAAATCGAACTTAAGTATATTTTACGTTGCTATTAACATTATTGTTTTAAAAGCTTTTAGCAATTAGCTATGAGCAAATACTCCAGACTGCTAAAATTATTTTGCTAGTTGCCAAATCACTAACAGTAATTCTATGGCTACCAAATATCAGGCTCGTATCTATGTTACTCTTCGTTCTTCCGTACTCGATCCCGCAGGGACAGCAGTAGAATCTGGGCTGAAACAGATGGGATATACAGAAGTAGAATCTGTCAGAATTGGCAAATACATTGAGCTACAGTTAACTGCTAACAATGAAGATGAAGCAAAACAACATTTGGCTCAAATGTGCGATCGCCTATTAGCAAATACGGTAATCGAAAATTATCGTTTTGAACTATCTCAATTAGCTGCAGCATAATCATTAGCGGAATCAAAAAAATGAAATTTGGGGTAATTGTTTTTCCTGGGTCAAATTGCGATCGCGATATTTCTACCGTTACCAAAGGAATATTAAACGCACCCACTCGCATGGTATGGCATCAGGAAACGGATATTTCTGACTTGGATGTAGTAGTTGTTCCTGGAGGATTTAGCTACGGTGATTATCTGCGCTGTGGCGCAATCGCTCAATTTTCGCCCGTGATGAATAGTATCATCGAACATGCTAAACAGGGTAAGTATGTTTTGGGTATCTGTAATGGTTTTCAAGTACTCACAGAAGTTGGATTACTGCCAGGGGCATTGATTCGCAATCGTGGCTTACATTTTATTTGCGATCGCGTTTCTGTAAAAATTGAACGGAATGACTCGATCTGGACAAAGGGTTATCAATCAACAGTGATTACCTTGCCCATCGCTCACGGCGAAGGTTGTTATTATGCCGATGAGGATACTCTCAAAGCAGTAGAAGACAACAATCAAGTCCTATTCCGCTACAGTAGTCCCTCTGGAGATATAAATTCAGATAACAATCCCAATGGTTCGATTAACAGCATTGCAGGCATTGTTAACCAACAGGGTAATGTATTGGGTATGATGCCTCATCCAGAACGGGCTGCTGACCAAGGAATCGGCAGTACGGACGGTTTACCCCTGTTTGAGGGATTACTGAATCAGTTAGCCACCGTTTAATAATAATGTATGTAGAGACAGGGCATGCCCTGTCTCCATAGGAAATAATTAAATAACAATAATGAATATTGAGCAATTAAGCGCAGAACACGGTATTACAGATAAAGCCAAGATTGTTGAAGGAAAGGGTGGCTTCCCCGTCATAGAAATTCAGAATGAATATGCTAAAGCCACTATTTCTCTTTATGCAGGACAAGTATTATCTTTTCAGCCTGTAAATCAAGTCCAAGACATAATGTTTTTAAGCAACAAAGCTTATTATGCTAAAGGAAAGGCAATTAAGGGTGGTACGCCCGTATGTTGGCCCTGGTTTGGCCCCGATCCCGAAGATAAAGGACGTGGAAGTCATGGTTTTGTCCGTAATCGTCTTTGGGATGTGCGAGAAATAGTCAGTAACCAAGATGGCTCGACAGAAGTAGTAATGGGGCTAGTTGATACTCCTGAAACCAGAAAAATTTGGAACTATGGTTTCGATCTAACTATTTCTATAACTGTTGGTAGTTCATTGACTATAGAACTGACTACTCGCAATACAGGAGATGAAGTATTTGAGATTACTCAAGCTCTACACACCTATTTTAAAATAGGCGATATCAGCCAGGTACAGGTATTGAATCTAGAAGATACATCTTATTTGGATAAGGTAGATGAGGGTAAGAACAAAACCCAAACAGGTGTAGTTAGTTTTGAGGGAGAATGCGATCGCATTTATCTTGATGTACCCTCCCAGTTAGTTATTGATGACAAAGCATTAGGCAGACAAATAAAGATTACAGCTGCCAATAGTAACACGGCGATCGTTTGGAATCCCTGGGCTACTATTTCTGCGAATATGGCCGATCTAGGCGATTTAGACTACCAAAGGTTTGTTTGTGTAGAAACTGCCAACGCTGCTAATGAGATAATTGAAATAGCACCAGGAAATGACTACAATATGACAGCTAATTATAGTTTCCAATAATCTTAGCTTCATTTAGACTGCTAGCTATATTCCCCCAATTTATAATCATTTTATGGAAAATTGTATTGTGGGGAATATAATCGATGCTTAGAGCCAAAAAGCCGATCTAAAAGAAACTATAGTCCATCGAAAAGTGTACTCCATCTTCTTGTAGAGAATTTCCTTTCGTCTCAATATTAGTTAAGGGAATTCCCCAGTCTAAACGAGCATTAAACCTGTCTCCCATCGCAAAATTAAGACCCAATCCCAAGGAAGGTAAGGTTGCATTAGCAATTTCTACATTATCGGTGTTCCAAAGCGTGCCAATATCAAAGAAGGGCGCAATCTGGACTAGACCATCAATTTTTCTCAATCTAAGGACGGGTATTCGTAATTCTGCCGAACCAAATACGCCACTATCTCCTAAGCTCAAATCTTGACGATAGCCCCTAGCACTACTTGCACCACCGACTCTAAACTGTTCTAGAGGTACTAAACCTCCCCCTGCAACTTGGACATCACCCCTTAACAAAAAGAGAAAATCTTCATCTAATCGTCTTACCCACTGGCTTTGTCCTCGCCAAGCAAAGAAAGTGCTATCGGGGGCATCATTGTTACGAGTGGCATTGAAAGCATCAATTCCGACACTGAATTGAGAACGAAAGGCTAAAACCTTTTTATCATCTCGATTGACATACTCTTGAAAAAATCTCACAGCACTGATTTTGGTTTCTCCGTTTTCGTCTGCACCACGGGAAAGGGGTACATCTGTTTGATTCTGCAAAGAAGTTTCACTCTCGCTACGGGAGAAGCTGAGTCCCATCGCCAACTCTTGATTTGGTCTAAGCACTAGAGGTTGACGTACATTTAGCTCAAAATAGCGAGATTTTGACTGAATATCAAGGTCATTGAAGGGTTCTTCGACAACATCATTGGCATTGCTACCATAGGCTGCATTAATTGTGCCGTTTTTGGCATTAAAAGGCAGACCATAGGCAAAATCAAAACTATTGCTACCTTTAGTATTGCTAAAGTTAAAATTAAACTTATCCCCAATACCCAGTAAGTTACCATGATTAAAGCCTGCCGACCGCTGATTTGAACCAACACTAGGGGATTTTTTGTTATTAAAGCTAGTAGACAAATTAAATACGTCTGCTTCTTCAACTTGAATATCTAGCAGGCTTGTCCCTGGTTTGATACCTGCTGATAATTCTGCGGAGACATTACTAATCAGAGGATCGAGGCGTAATAGCTGTAATGCAGCTAGCAAAGACTCTACGTTCACAGGTTTGCCCGCAGCAGTTTCAATCCGAGAGGAAATATATTTAGGAGTCAGACGATCTGCACCAGAAACATTGATGCCTTCTAACTTGCCTTCTAAAACAGCAATTTTGACCGTACCGTTATCCAATTCTTGGGGTGGAATATACGCACCTGAATTGACATAACCCTTGTCGGTATAAAGTTTGGTAATAATGCTTCTTGCTTGAAACAGTTCTGGTAAAGAGAGGGGGCGATTACGATAAGATTTGATTGCTTTAGTCAATTCTTGCTTGCTAAAAACACTGCTACCAACTACATCAAAGTCTTTGACGACAATTTGTTCGGGAACATTATCGGCATTGTCATCTTGAGCCGCAACCAGATTTTGCTGTTCTCTATCTAAATCTGTCTGGGATTGAGATAATAAATATGAACTATTCGCCTTCGCCTTAGTTTTAAGCTCTAATTTAGGTAAAGAAATTTTTAACAAATCGCCAGAATCACGAACACCACCTTGATGTTTGATCGTTTGAGGTGAATCAATCTCAGCTGCATTTAATGGCTGCAATCTGCCCAGGATAGTCACCAAGGTTAAAAAAGGAATTGATACAGACGATAAATAATTATTCACATTTACTTTGTTGAAATGGTTTGGACTGAATTGTCTCCAAAAAATATCTGATCTAAACATATTGGTAACTATGCTGGATATAGAGCCACTGTCATAACATTCCCAAAAAGACCTGTTATATAACGCAATTAAGAATAAAATAAACAAAATTTGGCTATTGTTTATTGTTTATTAGTTAGTTTTTAAGCTGATATCGCATTCCTGGTAGCTGAACAATTAAATCCATTAGCTCCAGCTCAGATAAAGTAGCCAAGACTTCTCCTATACTCTTGCCTGTTTGCGAACCAATTGTGTCTAAAGCAATAGACTCTTGCCCGATTAATAGATAAATTTCTTCTAGTTTTGGGTCTAGTTTAGGTGTTGTTTTAACAGGAGCAGCAATACGGTCTAAACAGGGCATTGTGCCGAGCATTTCTAATAAGTGTTCGATGCCCAAGATTACATGAGCTCCCGAATTGAGCAGTGCTAAACAACCTAAAGATTGAGAGCTGTCCAACGATCCTGGTAATACATATACATCACGACAAAAATCGTTAGCATAGCGAGCCGTAATTAAAGCTCCAGAACGTTTTGGTGCTTCAATAATTATTACTCCACGACACAGTCCTGCAATAATTCGATTGCGGGCGGGAAAATGACCCCGATCTGGTTTCGTGCCAGAAGAATATTCACTCATAATTAAACCATCTTGTTGCAACCGCTTATGGAGAGAGCGATTGCTGTAAGGGTAAATCGTATCAACTCCCGTACCCAAGACAGCTATTGTTCTGCCTTTAGCTTCTAGACAACTAAGATGAGCCACGGTGTCAATGCCTTCTGCCATTCCTGAAACAATTCCAAAGCCGTGATTTACCAGAGCTTGAGTAATTTCTTTAGCCCAACGGTTACCATAATCCGTGGGATTGCGAGTACCTACAATACCAATCATGGGGGTAATTCCTTGATTTTCAGCTGGTTCGACTTTGCCTAAATAATAAAGTAGAGGTGGAGGACTAGGAGTTTCGATCAGCAGGCGGGGATAGTTGTTATCGCTCGGTGTCCAGAAGAGAGGATTTTGCTGCTGGTGTTGCATGATTAATGTTTGGGGATCGATCTTGGATCTTCCTTTTCCAATAGCTATTGATGCTTTGCTTCCTAAGCCTTCAACTTCAGCAAAAGCGATCGCCTTGGCTGCCCAAGCTGCTTCTAAGGATCCAAAATGTTGATATATTTTCTTGAGAGAAACTGCTCCAATTCCCGAAATTTGCGACCATGCCAACCAATAGGCTCTTTCTTGTTCCATATACTCAGCCCAGTTTGCTACTGAATAGATTAGTTAAATTTGGAGTACTAATATAACCTTCGTTTTGTATCTAAAATCAACAACATCAAAATTTTTAGATAAACAGGCGTTTTTTCTCTACAATAATTTTAGGGATAGAGCAGTCAGAGTCATTACTTTAGCTAGCTATATTGTGCCGAAGAAAGAAGTAACAAAGATTAGTTTGGTAGCAAAAATTTGATAAATTCAGCAAAAGTAAATAACTTTTTAGATAGTAAATAACATTACCGATTTTCTGAGACAATACTTATAAAAATTATCTAAAACTTCTAATCAAACCATATTTAATTAGCTCAAAATAAGTGTAAAATGATTCGTATTTTAATAGTAGACGATCAAAATCTTGTTCAACAGGGAATCAAATCTCTATTAGATCGAGACCTCGATTTTAAGGTTATTGGCACGGTTAGAGATGGTCAGAATGCAGTCAAGCAAATAGCTCAGATTCATCCTGATATTGTTTTGCTAGATATTGAAATGCCAGGTATGAATGGTATTACCGTGACCAAATATATCAATCGCGTATCGCCAAAAACCAAGGTTATTATCCTTAGTAGCCATGAAGAAAAGAAGTATGTTACCCAAGCATTAATGGCTGGAGCAAAAGGTTATCTACTCAAAAGTAGCTTGATGAACGATTTGAAACAGGCTATTTTGGCGGTCAACAATGGTTATTCTCAAATAGATTCAAGATTGTTAGCCAAAGTTTTTGATCCTGAAAATGTTAAGGCTAAAAATAATAAATCAGATATAGAATCTAAAAGTTCTAAATCTAAAAATTTGCCAAATTCTGCAATTGTCAAAAATAAAAATATTTTAGAACAAAAAAAAGAGCAGTCTTTAAACACAGTTCATTCTCTTGAAAGTGATAATTCAACTCAATCTAAAAAAACGGAATCTATAGCCTTAGAATCAGAAGCTATTGAGCAGTCAAAAATACCAGAGTTAAAGTCATCTTCTGCCAAGGAATGGACAGCAAAAAAGAATTATTTATCAAGTGACACATCATCAAGTGACACATCTGATTCTGTGGTGCTAGAAAAAATAAGTGAAAAACCTGATTCTATTAAGTCAGGCAATTCAAAATCGAGATTATATTCTGTTCCTAATCAAAGCAATCTCACTACCGCTACTAAAAAGTCTGCCAGAGAACAATATAGATTACCCGGATTGAACAACAAGCCGAGGAAAAAAAAGGCAGCAGCATTTTACTATTTCAAGAAAATTTCCAATTATCGAAAACTACTAACTCAAAAGTCAAAAATTGATCAGTTAAAAACTAAAATATCTCTGTATAAAGCTAAATTATTACTGTTGGCAAAGCAGAAACAAAAGCAAAATTTATTGTGGAGGATAGGATTAGTTGTTTTTGGGATAATAGTTGTTGTCGTTCTGGGTAATTTGTAAAAAGCTTAAATCAATTAAGTAGAAAGAGTTATTAATGTTATTTAACAACTTTTCCAGCTTCAAATTTACGCTACCGTTGTATTAGTTTTCTTGAATTTGTTGCGATCTGGTAATTCTTTTTCTAAATATCGTAGACGGGGTTCTCTATAGGCGATCGCAACCACAGCTAAATTCAGAATTCCTAGCAATACCAACAGCAGCGTAACTCCTTCTCCCATACCAGTGTTGATGATTTTGCTGATGCTTTGTGCCACAATTCCACCTTCACTCATCAAGGGATTTAAAACATTGTCTACCAGTGGTCCTGCCAACATATAAGCACAAATAGCCAAAGACCTTTCCAAAGTCTGCTGTAGAGCAAATACTCGACCTTGAAGACGACTGGGGACTTTACTTTGCCAAATCGCTTGGTTGCAACTCACAATTATGGGCTGGGAAAATAAGTAGCCAAAAATTCCCATAGCTAAGACAAAGGTAGAAATTTTCAGACCACCAATTAAGATAATTATTCCTTGAAAACCGACAAAGCCAATAATTGCCCTGACTCGGTTTTTAGGACCAGACCAGAGGCTCATTAAGACACTCCCTACCAGCATTCCACAACCACCGACAGAAAGCACAAAACCGAGTTGTTCGGTTGAACCTGGCTGATATAGCAAAGGCCATAAAACTACCTCCAACATCCCCATAGTGAAATAACTAATGGCAATAAAACATACTAGGCGCAATAACCCAGGTCGCAGAGCAATGTAATTCCAGCCAGCAACGACATCAGAAACCACCTGATTAACGACTTTTTTCTTCCTTTTGCTATATCGTTTAAAATCAGGAAACTTGACGCTTAATAGGCTAATAATAGCGACTAGGAAAGTGGCAATATCGATATATAGTATATTCTCTAAACCATAGAACTTCATTAATAAACCAGCGATCGCAGGAGCCGCAATTTTGGCGATCGCAAATGAAGCCTGAACCATCCCGTTAGCACGACTTAAATTTGCAGGTGGCACTAACTGGGAAATTCCTGCCATATAAGCAGGCTGTTGGAAAGCATTAAAGCTAGAGGTAATTGTCAATGCCAAATATATGTGCCAAATTTCTAAGCTATTCGAACTAACCAAAAAAAGTATGGCAATGGCTATTACTCCCGTACCTAAATCGCTCATAATCATTGCCGAGCGTCGATTCCATCTGTCTACCAAAACTCCAGCCAAAGGAGAAACGACTACTTTGGGAAGATACATAAACAGAATTGTTAGAGCAAATTGGGTAATTGTTCCTGTGTCTTGATAGGTTTTATCTAAAATCCAAAACCCCAAGGCAAATTCAGTTAATTTAGAACCCAATAATGAAATAACTTGTCCGATCCAGACAATAAAGAAAGTTTGCATATAGTTTTCAATATTTTGTTGTCAGCCAACGTAGATGAATTTAATTTTATAGATAGTATGGTGGGAAATAATATTGTAATAGGTCGATAGTTTGAATTGATACAAAGTTTCAACAGTATACCCCAGTGATTTTTGGATGCCAAAAATGTTGATTTGGTTTTGAACAAGACTTAAAATTTTACATACATTTGTATTATTCGGGCAAGAGCATATGACATCATGTCAGCAATCGACTACTTTTAATCATTTAAATGATTTCAGCAAATCTTAAAATTTTATTAAAAAGAAGTCAATCATTCCTTGTTTCTAAAAAATACGCTTTGATAGAAAGTTAAGGGCTAACCAGGGAAGATAGTAAAATGTTATTAGAATAATTAGACCTCTGCTGGCTCGTATGTCACTTTTATGATTCTTTTT
>ENA-ORXT01005931-ORXT01005931.1-marine-metagenome-genome-assembly--contig:-NODE-5931-length-11677-cov-7.772241_pt1 | contig 11677 bp, 7 predicted proteins | sample MGYA00237868_ERZ511482 | MGnify/ENA metagenome assembly ERZ511482 | reverse complement strand
GGGGGGGGGGGGGGGGGGGGGGGGGGGGGGGGGGGGGGGGGGGGGGGGGGGGGGGGGGGGGGGCGGCGGCGCGGGGCAGCGCCAGGCGTGACGGCGGGCATGGCGGCCTGACGCCGCCGCCGCCGTCGTGCGCTTGGGGCACGGCCGCAAAGGCGGCAATGGCGGCCGCTTTGGCCGCTTCGGCGACGAGCGCCGAGCCGCCGCCCGCCGAGCTGCTCCGCCGGCGGATGGCGGCGGCAAGGGCGCCAAGCGGGAGCCGTCCAAGGTGTATGTGGACGCGAGCCTCCGCGGCATTGACAACATGCGGGAGCTCGGCGACGTTGTCGGCCTGCTCATTGCGTTGCGCGACGGGCTGGCGGGCAGCGGGGACCTCATTGCGCAGGCGGTGGGGGCCATTGAGGCGCACGTGGCGGGGGAGCGGCTGCGCGAGTCGACGCGGCTGCAGGTCGTCGGCTCGGGGGGCTTGGAGCTCGTCTTTAACGTCATGCTCCGCCACGGCACGGAGGCCAACGTGCAGCAGGTGGCGTGTTTGCTGCTCGTCAAACTCGCGCGCAAGGCGGCGGACGTGCAGGCCAAGATTGGGGAGCTCAAGGGCATCCAGCTGCTCGTCCACTCGATGCTCCAACACAAAACCGTCGAGGCGGTGCAGGCGGCGGCGATTGAGGCGCTGCTCAACCTCACCCCAGACCCCCAAAACCGGTGCATCATTGGCCAGTTTTTCGGCATTGAGGTGACCGTCGCGGCGATGAAGACCTTCCCCGAGTCGGTCGCCGTCCAAAGCCACGGCTGCGCCTTCCTCGCCAACGTTGGGTATGAGAACCCCGACAACAAGGCCAGCATTGTCAAGGCGGGGGGCCTGAAAGCCACCCTCCGCGCCATGAAGCGGCACCGCAAGGTCACCATTGTGCACCTGTGGGGGGCGCTCGCGCTCCGCAACTTGGCGCTCGACCACGAGGCGAACAAGGCGACGATTGGGGCGCTGGGGGGGATCAAGGCCCTCATTGGCGCCATGCTCACCTTTAAGGACGATTGCAGCGTGCAGGAGCAGTCGTGCGCGGCGCTGCGCAACATTGCCGTCGGCAATGAGGAGAATGAGCGGCAGGTGTCGGAGCTCCGCGGCGTCGAAGTCGTCCTCCGCGCCATGCGGCGCTTCCGCGGCGTGCGGGCCATCCATGAGAACGCGGTGGAGCTCCTCCGTGCCATGGCATTGCTCGACGACTGGCACGCGACGCAGGTGATGAGCGCGGGGGGTATTGAGGCGGTGCTCTCCTCCATGATTGAGTACCGCGCCGTGTTTGCGCTCCAGGCGGCGGCGATTGACTTGGTCTTTGAGGTGGCCCACACGGGGGAAACCGCCAAGGAGCGCATCACCGCCGCGGGGGGGGTCGAAACCATCTCGTCGACGCTCAAGGCGCACATCCTGCAAAAGGATTTTGTGGAGAAGGGCGTCGCCGCGCTGCGGGTCATCCGGTCTGGATAGGGCCCTTGACCTCACACGCAAACCTTGGGCCGATGAGAATAGGTGGAGGGAGGGGGCGCGGGGGGACCCTGGGCTGGTGGGTTGGTGGAATGGGGTGAAAGTGGGAGTGGGCCTGTCGAAGCGTGGGTCGGGATGGCGTCGGTGTCGCTTCCGCCCGTGTGGGTGGTGTTGGCACCGTGCAAGCAAGCCACCGCTGGCGGTGGTTCGCCTGCCACTCAGCTGGCCGCGGCTGGCCGCGGTTCACCGCGGCTCACCGCGGCTCCCCGTGGCTCCCCGTGGCTCCCCGTGGCCCCCCGTGGCTCCCCGTGGCTCCCCGTGGCTCTCATGGCGGTGTGTACACTTTGGTCGGCTGCGTGGGGCACTTTGCTAGAGTATTGTGTATGGGCATCTCTCTGTCTGCATTTGGTGCTTGCGCACTGTCGAGCCTTGTGTTTTGCACGAGACCGGCTGTCAACGCTGCTCGAGCTGCAAGCTGTACATGACAGCATCCTGCGTCTAGTGCTATGGATTGCACCGTCTCCGTGTCTGCGTGTTCTGTCGCACACTCTGTACACCAACGAGCTGCGGAGCGTCTGACAAGAAGCACCAGCAGGTCTTGTCACCAAAAATGGCGCTGAAAAGAGAACATCACGAATGAAGGAAGCGCAAATTTCTGAACAAGACCTTCTGCAGGCAGCAGAATTAATCCCTCCGAAGCACTGACGTGTGACTGCCGCTGTTCTGGCCCTGGGGTTTCTGACACTGGCGGGGCCACCTTTCAAGTTGTCTCTGCCGTGCAGCCCTGGAGAGCAGGACCCCGTCTGATGAGCACACGCACGCTCCCGTCCGCGTGGTGGGGCACGTCCACAGAGCGCCCCCGAGCGCTCTTCCTCACGGATGCTCGCTCGCGCCGCCGCCGTTTCCGCCGCACCCCATCCACGGCGGTTCGGACGCGGCCGCCCGCGGCGCGCCGCCTGTGCCCGCCCCCCGCGCCTCCGCCTATAGTTCTCCTCGCTCCAGCGTGGAGACGCGCTCACACGTGACCGCGTGGGGGAGCGGCGGACGCGGCGTGGTCGCCCGCCGCGCGGTTCGCCCCGACGCCGTCGCCGCCCCCTCCCCGCCCGCTTGCCCCACGTGTCTCGGACAACGTGTGCGGCTTCCCTGTGGACGGGTCGCTTGCTTCATCCTTGTTTGTGGTGCCGGTCTGCCTGTCGTTTGACGCTTGACGCTTGCGGAGGGGGGGTGGGTCCACGGGGTCCACTGGGACCCGCCGCCGGCTGGGTGCGGTGCGTCTTGATTTTTCTGCGCCGCCGGCGGCGGCCCGCGTGGTTGCTGCCGCTGCGGGTGGGGAGTGGCGTCGTTGAGAACGACGGTGTGGAGTACGTGGCCGTTGCCACTCTTGCGCCCGCGGCCGTCGGTTTGGACCGGTCTGCCTTTGGGTCTGTGTGCCCGCAGAGGGGGGAGAGGGTGGGGCCGGCGCGGGGTGCACGGCGGTTGACCACGTGGGTTGCGTGACCGCACAGCTTGGGTGGCGACCGTCCGGACGCGTCGGGGTTGGGTACTTCCTCTTGCGGTCGGTTTGGCGACGCCGCCCTTCCCTGCGGCGTCGCCCTTGCTCTGCCGCCGCAGCCATCTTGGTCACCTCGCTTCACAGGCGCCCTGGTCTGCCGGTCGACCTCGCCTCGGCCGTGGCGTGTGGTGCCTACTTTGTCTCCGTCGCGCCTCGCAACTGGCGGTGTTAGTCTGGCGTTTCTGCTTTGCGGACGACTTTGGTGGACGTTGTAGCCGCGGACGGACCGGCGTTGGCCGGCCCGCTTGGCGGCCGATGGTCCCCGGCAGTGGCTCGTGGGCAGCATGCGTCGAGGGGCAACCTACGCGAGTAGCGATGAAGAGGATGCAACAGCTTGTGGCGCCGGAGCAGCGAACACGGCGCAGCAACAACTCTATCCTGGCCGGGGCGTGGGAGGGGAGGGGAGCTCTCGCAGCTCGGGCTTCCACCCCGACGATGATCCGCGCCTGCTGCATCCCGTGCAGTACTGCTTTGCACAGGTATGTTGTACGAACGGGTGGAGAGGAGAGGGGAGTGGGGGTGCTGTGTGGACCGCCGATAACGCGTGGAGTGTCTGGGGAGGGCGGGCACTTGCATGGGATGCGCTATGACGAGAGCCGGGAGTATGCCGAAGTGCTGTGGCTGAAGGAGGGTGGCGCTCTTGTCGATGGTCTTCCTTGGATCAGGTGCTTGGTGGCCCGTCGCCGTGCCTGCCCATCGACCCACGGTGCGCGATTAGACGTTCTGAACATGGATTCTATTTCGTACGTGCGTCTGACACTCTTGGGTCTACTGTTCTTGGTGCACCTCTTATCTGGTTGACCGGTTGATGCATGTCTCCCTTTTTTTGTACGTTTCTCTTGCTGTGGCTCCTTTCTTGACCGATCAGGCTTTTGGATGCGGAGGTACCAACAGCGCGAGCGGCCCCCGCTCGGTCCCGGACACGATGCTCGCCCCAGAGGCTGCCGCCACCAGTCCACTCGGCGAGGACGATGCGGACGCATTGGGCGATGGCGACGGCGACGTGGGCCCCACCGTGTACGAGGCGGACATGATCTCCGCCGTTCGCTTCAACGAGTCGGGTGAGGTGGTCGCCACGGGCGATAAGGGTGGCCGCATCGTCATCCTCCGCCGTGTCGATGGCGGGTCAAGGGTGACGCGCCGGCCACGGCAGCCGTTGAAGCGTCCGGCGCACCTGCCGAGAGCGATCCGACGCCGCAGTAGTGGCAGCACGGTGGGCGACGGGTACGACGAGTCGGACGCCAGCGACGAGTCGGAATCGGAGGACGACGATGTCAACGACGAGGACCCAGCAACGGCTGGCGGAGCTGGAGCCGGCAACGGCCACGGCTCGGCTGCGTCGGTCATGTCACTTGAACGTGGTACGGGTGGGAGGCCTAAGGCTCGTCGCCACTCCCGCCCCACGACACGTCCTTGCGGCCCGTCCTTTGGGTGGGAGCCACACCCGCCAGAGTTGCGCTTCTGGACGCAGTTTCAAAGCCACGAGCCTGAGTTTGACTACCTCAAGTCCATGGAGATTGAGGAGAAGGTCAACCAGATCCGCTGGTTTCCCCAGCTGTCCGCCGACGCCTTCCGCCTGGTCGCCACCAATGACAAGACCATTAAGCTGTGGCGGGTTGCCGAGACGGAGTCCAAGGAGTTGGTCGCCCACTCGAACGTGACACTGGAGCCTCTGTCCCCTGTGGCGACGCAAGGCTTTGCGAACCGACGGGTGCCGCCGTCCCCACCGCGATCCCCACGACGGTTTAATGAGAGCCAAGCAAGCTGGCGGCCGGCCTCCATTAATGGGGTCCTTCCACCGTCCACACGGCGGCAGATGGACGGTGCTTCCCTGGACAGCGCGAGCGGCGTCGGCGGCAATGGTGTCAACCACGGCGACTCTGTACATATGATGGTGGACTCGACGTCGTCGTCGGGTTCGTTGGTCGACCTGTTGACGGACGCAACCCTTAGAGAAGACCCGCGGGCACCGCCCGCAGTCCCAGAGGAGCTGCCTCGGTTCGGCACTCGGCAGGAGCATATCGACCTTCTTTCGATGCCCCGCATGGTCAATCTCGGGCGGCGCATCACGGCCACCCCCCGGCGTGTCTTCTCCAACGCGCACGCCTACCACATTAACTCAATCTCGGTCAACTCGGACGGGGTGACGTTCCTGTCCGCCGACGACCTGCGCGTGAACCTGTGGAACGTGCAGACGGGCGGCTGTGGCTTCACGGTACTCGACATCAAGCCGACCAAAATGGAGGACCTGACCGAGGTCATTACCGCGGTGGAGTTCCACCCGCGGCACTGCCACCTGTTTGCCCATTCCTCCTCCCGGGGAGTCGTGAAGCTTTGTGACCTGCGAGAGAGCGCAACCTGCCACGGGGCAGCTCGATCTTTTGAGGAGCCGGCGGCCTCTTCGGCGCTGCGGCAGTCCTTCTTCTCGGAGATCATTGCGAGCGTGTCGGACGTCAAGTTCAGCCCCGACTGCGACGGCCGTTATCTCCTCGCCCGTGACTACATGCACCTGCGGCTTTGGGACGTGCGGCAAGAGCGGACGCCGGTGCTGGAGGTTGGTGTCCACGAACATCTCCACGACCGGCTGTCGGCGCTGTACGACAAGGACTGCATCTTTGACAAGTACACCTGCGCCTTCTCGTGCGACGGCCGCTCCATGCTGACCGGCTCGTACAACGGACTGTATCAGGCCTACTCGTCGATCGACGGGTCGGGCGCTGCCATTGAGGCGAGCGTGGACTTCGTTTCGGGTGCGTCGGGGCGCCACCGGTTCTCTGCACAGAGCCTGGCGGCGGACCTCATTGCGGGTGCTTCGACCGAGGAGCTGGTCGACCCGACGCGGAGAATCATGTATGTGCACGCGTCGCCGGTGTCCCAAGTGAGCGCGGTGTCGGCGGGGCCAGCTCTGTACGTCTTCCACGCCTGATATCCCCGCCCCTCTTGCAGCGCCAGCGTCAGTGGAGGCATCGTCGCCTGGTCGCGTGGGCGCAGCTGGGAACTTCGTCTCCTGGTCGGCTCGTTTTCCGCTTCTGTGTTTCTTTTTCCTCGCCTCTCTTCTCTTCTCTTTCTGTCTCATCTTCTCCACTTGCGCCTTACCTTTTTGCTCCGCGCTGCCTGGGAGTGCGTTTGACGCTTAGGTTCTTTTGCTGTCTTCGGATTAGTGTCGCCGCTCGCCGTGGTCGGCTTTGCGGATTCGGGCCGTCGTGAGCGACTGTTCCTCTTTGCTGTTGCGCTCGCGCGGCTGCAATCGCCAGTCGTGTTGCTGTTGACTTTCTTTTTTCCGGTCTGGAGCGGAGGGGGAGGCCGATGCGGGGTTGGGGAGGGCGGGTCAGAGCACTCTGACTATTGTCTTCCTGGTTGCCTACCATCCCTTCTCATTCCCCGGCAAGAAACTATACCAGAACACGCCGTACGTCTATTTACAATTGTGCTGCACGCGAACCGCGCTCAAGTGATTATGCGAGCGCTACTCCTCCCCCCGTGCCAGGCGGCCGGCCGAGTAACGACTCGAGTGCCCGTATCTCCTCTTCAGCCATCCCGCCGAGAAGGGCGTCCCACGGGGGCAGCTCCTCTGGCGCCGCCGCACTGCTGCCAGCGGCGCTCGAGTCGATAGAGAATGGCGGGGCGTCGGCGGCCGGTGGCGGTGGCGGCGGCGGCGGCAGTGGTGGTGGCGGCGGAGGTGGAACCGGCGCTGGCGGAGCCGGCGGAGCCGGCGGCAGCAGAGCCGCAGCTGCACCATCGGCGGCGGGCGGGTGTGGCGGGTAGCTGCTGTTGATGCCAGCGCTAAACCCAGCGAACACATGCCACCCTCCCCGGTCGGTTGGGCCGCTGGTCATCTCTGCCGCCGACACCTTCTCTTGAGATATGGCCGGGAGGTGTGCAGCGGTAGGCTCCCCGTCGCACCCATCCAGCCCGTACTGTGGGTCGTTGAAGCCGAGGGGTGGCCCGGGGCGCGCACGTCTCGCCCTTGGCACCTCCGCCGCCTGCCACCTGCGCTCGACCGGACCCTGGTGCGGATGCCGTTGGGTCGTGGAGCGACCTGGAGCGCCCTCCCCCCCCCCCCCCCCCCCCGGCCGCGACCGCGAAGGCGTCGGCATTGGCACCGTCGTCTGCCTCGCGTTGCGTAGCCGCTGTTGAACGACCGCCATGCGGGCGGCTAGGCTCGCTCGCGTCGCCGCCACAGAGTCAGCGTCGGCGGCGACTCGCGCCGTCTCCCCCAACTGCGCGGTCAGCAGCTGCTCCAGGTGCCGCACGTACACGTCTTGTGCGTGACGGGCGGCGGCCGCGGAGGCTTGGTTCATCCGCAGCCGCCGGCGGTACTTCTCCGTGTCGCCGGTGGGGGGAGGTGGCCCCTCGCCCGAGCCCTCTCCGCCGCTGTCGGCTGAACGGCGGCGTTTTTTGCCGGCTGCCGCTTCGGCGGCGGCCGTCTCTTCGCGCGTCTTGCGCTTGAACTCGGCACGAGCGGCCTCCTTGACTGCCTCCGCGACGCGGAGGGACTCAGAAACGGGGGGGGGGGAAGGGGTCGCGGCAACCTTGGTAGTCCATTGGGGCTAGGGCCGAAGGCACCGGTTTGCATGCCGTAAAAGGCGCCGTTGTGGCCGCCGTGGCCGCCACCAGCGGGATCGGCGGCAGCGCCATGTAGCCGGCCGACCGGCGCGGATGCCCGATGTGCACTCTCCCCGGCAGCGGTAGTCTGCCACTGGGGCGGACCGACCGTCGAGTGGGCCCCCCAGCCGGCGCGAGACGACATGGCCACAGGGTGAGCTGCGTCATGGGTGCGGCGCGCCATCACAGCCGCCTGCGCCGGGCCACTCTCACCACGGTGGCGGGTCGGGGTGGGCACCCAGTTGTCGGGAGCAGGCGCTTCCTCGTCCATCGGTACACTACGATGCGTCCCCATCGAGTCTCTGACCTCCGGCAGAGGAAAGACACCGCCACGGGCACCTTCTTCTTCGCCGCCTTCCCCGCGTTCGACGGCCTCGGCCGACGAGAGCGACTGCTGCACACTCTCAATCACAGAGCGTTGTGGAGGGGACAAGACGGAGCCTCCCCCGTCAGTGTCTGGGCGAAGCGCGTCGACGGCAGCGACGGCGTCAGAGAGCCAAGCCGGAACAGATGTCGACGGATGTGGTGGCTGCTGCTGCTGCTGCTGCTGCTGCTGTTGCTGCTGCTGCTGCTGCTGCTGCTGCTGCTGCTGCTGCTGCTGCTGTTGGTGTGTCGACGACATTTGTCTGAACCTGTGCGCCATGGCCAACCGCCTCAGTCAGGCCTGCGAGGCAACGCTCTTGACCTCCCACTCTGCCCACTCGGTGGCGTGTGCGACAGCCTGTGTCGGACGCCACCACCGTCCAGCGCAGCGCGGGAAGACGCCACACCCCCCACAAAACCAGCTCGGTTGGACTTAAGTCCGACCGCGCACGGCGATGGCCGAGGCGGCGGGGGCGACGTGCCGACGCGCCGCTGACAGAAGCCGCTGCGTCGATGGAGGTGCCGGCGGCGTTGAGCTGCGAAGAGGAATGTGGCCCCCAGGGTGCCGACGGGACGTGAGAGTACGGGGCGGAAGGGGGAGCGAGAGGTAAGGAGCAAGGAGGGCGCTTGCGCCTCGCCTCGCCCCGGTGACCGTCAAGCGCAGCGTTGGCCGCGCACACAACCTCCCAGAGGCAGGTCGCACGAGCGCGCACGTCACTCGAACGTCGGGGGCGTGTTGACAGCGTGGCCTGCAGCGTCAGCCGGGGGTGGTCGCGGTGGCGTCGCACCATCGGGGGGTGGCTCTTAATACTTGCGGAGCGGGCGACCAGCCGTGGCGGCGCCCGTTGCAGTGAAAGCTGCGTCGACGGGTCGGTGCAGGCGCGGTAATGGCGGGCCGAGCGAAGCTGCGGGTGTGGGAAGGGGGACGTGAGCCGCGGAAGCCGCCGCCAGCGCTGTGCTGTGCGCGCCCGGCTTGCCACAGGGAGCGCGCACGCCCGCCGCCCCCTCAGCAGTCCGATCTCATTGGCAGACGTATAAACCTCGAGTCGCTCGCGCGCCCCCGCGGCGTGCTCGACAAGCGCGGTTGAGTGTGGGAGGCTCCCTTTCGTGCGCCCAACCAGCAGCGTTTGGGGACGCGACCTGACCGGGCGTGGTCTCCTGACGCACGTTTTACTGCAAGCGCCTGCGGCGGTTGACGGGTCGGGAGGTTCCCTCCACAAAACCCCTTCTTTGTGGCTTGTTTCTTAGACCTTCGCGGTCTGCTGCCAGCCTGCCACATCCCTGCCCCACGTGGTCCGAAACACCGTAGTTTGATTGGCCGATGCCCCAGCGTGCAGCTGTGGCCTGTAGGAACAAGGCACCAGTACAGTATGCTAATATTCGGAAGAGGGGAGATCGGCGTTGCCCACGTGACTGCAAGCGTCTACAATACCACCTGTCCCCCTCTTTCTTACCATTGCTGCCCGAGACGTTTCGTCCGTTGAATCGCTCGGCACCAGGTCCCAGCCCGCGGTTCGAGTGCCGTTTGCGTGGGGACACCGGGGGGTATTGCTGGACGATTGGGCTTGAGGATCGGTGAACGAGGCCCATCAGCCAACGGCATGGCCGTGCACGGAATACAGGTACACACGCGGGCCGAAACTGGTGTGGCCATGAACCGAACATCTGGGACGGCCTTGAGAGCACCATCAGTGTTTCTAGAAAACTGTAACGCTTTGCCAATAATCCATCTGATGACTACTTCCCATCGGACATCTCAATACACCAACCTATATGCTGTCATTGGAGGTCCACGAGCTATTGCTAGTAGGGTTGCTCAGAACGCCCGGGGCGTCGTTCAGGGCGTCGTTAAGGGTGTCACCAGGGCGTCATTTGGGCGTCGTGCGCCCCGAACGCCCCAACTCAAAAGGGCGTCAGCAAGGCGTCGCGAAGAGAAAGTGTTCAGGGGGGTCTACATGATTCAGCAGGTGGCGGCTGTGCACCTTGGTTGAGGACATGCACCCAGTCTTGACACAAAATTGACATAAGAAAGAAAAATATGGGTGCCACTTGACTGATTTTTTGAATACTGAGGGTGCTACTTGGGGCGTCGTGAGGGCGTTTTGGCTATCTAATGGGGCGTCAGTAAGGCGTCTTATCCGTCGCGCTCCCCTGACGCCCCCGAAATAGGGGCGTCGTGTGCAACCCTATCTACGACACTCTTGGACAACAGTTTATCAGGTATTTACTGAAAGCGCGTTCGCGAACACCCTGGACTTGAGAACATTCAAACTATTTTCACACCACGAAAGAGCCAGCAGGCCGTCATGACGTCAAGAGCAGCACCGGCGGGGATTTCCGTCCCACGGGAGTGATTGTCTGTCTCACGCTATCAATTCTCCGCCTCATTTTTGGAGGGCGTTCGGTGACAACAGCCTCCTCGTCCGTCCATCCCTCCCTCACGCGCGCCGCAACATGGCAGCCACTGGAGCCCACTACAGTTCTCCCTCCGCCACCTCCGCCGCAGCCGACTGCCCACACTGGGGGCGACGCAGCGGGGCGACCGCGGGGGGCGTCGACCCCCCACCCCTGCCGTGACCACATGCTGCCAGCCGGGTGCCGCCACGGGCAAGCCCCTCACCCCCCGCACCGGAACGGCGGTCGGCAACGGCACCGACCGCACCGCCGCCCCCGCACCGAGCCGCCGCCGACTGTGCACGCTCGCGCGCGCCGCGGCGGCGGCTGCGGCCCGCCGCTGCTGGACGCACGGTCGCTGCGGCGCCGCGGGCGGCGGGTGGTACACCCGACAGGCGTCACCGCACCTCAACCGGCGGGATGTTGCCCGCCTCCCCGCCGCCGCTGCAAGGGGGTGGGGTGCGTCGGAGACGCTGCGGCACCGGCGGCCACCCATGTGGCCGCCACAGACCGCCGGCAGGCGCGCACTAGCAATGGGAGACCGAGGATGCTGATGCGAGGCGGCTGACGGCGGGCACGTGGAAGCCAGGCGGCGGGCGGCAGGGAAGGGGTTCCCCGACCCCCGCTGGGTGAACCCCCACGCGCGGCGGAGGGCGCCTTGCGGGCACACCACCTCGGGCGGCAGCGGCAGCGCCGGGCCATCGCCCGCCGCTGCGGCGCTCGGGCGCGACCGTCGATGCTGTTGGCGGGGCGGGGTCGCTGCCCCGGCGGCTGCAACGGCAAGGACGACGGTGGCGGTAGCGGCGGCGGCGGCGGCGGCGGCGGCGGCGGCATCAGCGGCGGCTGCAGCCGCTGCGGAGGCAACGGCAGGGGCAGCAGCGACGGCGACGGCGGCGGCAGAGGCGTCCCGCCCGGGGGGCGCGCCGCCACCAGCAGCCGGAAATCCCGGGCGCGGCCGCCCCGCCCGCCGGCGGGCTGCAACACGGTGTCCGACGCGACCGAGGCGGCCGCGGGCACGCGCACCCCCCCCCCCCCCCGGCGGCGCGGCCGCCTGCAGTACCCCGGTCAAGGCAGCCGCAAGACGTTCCGCTCCGCCGCCCCCAACCCTCCGTACCACGGCACGCGGTGGAGGTGTGGGCCGAGCGCGGCCGCCGCCCCCGCCGCGGTCGGGCCGACCCACACCGTCTTCACCTGCGTGACGGCCGCGTCGACGAGCCCCGCCGCCGTCAGAGCGGACTCCACCCCCTCCGCCGTCGCGCACGCACGCACGCCCGCCCGCGGCGGCG
>ENA-ORXT01005929-ORXT01005929.1-marine-metagenome-genome-assembly--contig:-NODE-5929-length-11680-cov-2.985004_pt1 | contig 11680 bp, 12 predicted proteins | sample MGYA00237868_ERZ511482 | MGnify/ENA metagenome assembly ERZ511482 | reverse complement strand
CTTGGGTGCAGCGGCAACAACAGCAGGCTCGACTGCTTTAGGTGCTTCGGCGACAGCAGCTACAACTGCCTTTGGTGCTTCAGCAACTTTAGCGGCTACTTTCTCGACAGCAGCGGGCTTGGCAACCTCGGCAGCCTTCTTTTCATTGGTAGCGGTTGCAGAATCGCAAGCAGTCAGACCAAAAGCACTCAGTACGACGGCTGATCCGAGGAGGATTAGATGTTTATTCATTAGTATTTCCCTGTATGAACTTAATTTTTATTGACTATTATCATACCCCAAAGTTCTTTGCTTGGATGCAGCAAAAAACAAAAAGGTGACCCCAAAGTCACCTTTTAAACTATATCGTCACACTTTGGAATACCAGATGCGAAATTTCAAATCAAAATCATCTGATATCTAACATCTATATTGTTACTTTCAGTCCTGAAGACCTGCAAGATAGCCTGCAACTTTTTCGATATCAGTATCCGAAAGTCGCTTAGCAACATCGCGCATCATTTGATTCATGTCGTTAGCTCGCTCACCTGAGCGGAAAGCTTTTAGTTGTGCCGCGAGGTATGCACTGTGCTGGCCTGCCAGCATCGGGAACTTAGCAGAGTCCACCCCTGAACCGGTAGGGCCGTGGCACGATGAACAAGCGGCAATTTTTGTTGATGTCTTACCACCCTTAAACAGCAACCCACCTTCTTCTATCGTTTCTTCATCCGCCGTGCCAGTGGCAGCCGGTAATGAGGCATAATAAGCGGCGATATGCTCAACATCTTCATCAGAGGCAATCGCTACAGCCATACCCTTCATCACTGCATTGACGCGCTTATCTGTTCTGAATTCATATAGTTGCTTTGCCAGGTAGCCAGCGCCCTGACCCGCTAAATTTGGCCACTCGGGATTAGTACTCACACCCTCGCTTCCATGACAGGCAACACATGAAGCGGATAGTGCTTTACCTTTTTCTGCATCCCCTGCAGCATAACTTACCGCTGATGCAGTCATCGCTAAACCAGCGATAACGAATACCAATGCTCTTTTCATTACTTGCTCCAATCCCAAAAAAATAAATTCTTTTTGTGCGTACTGTGCACCGCGATACAAAACTTGCAATACGGGCCTAGCCCGCCTAGTCTGTAGCGCATTAATTCTTTGTGCGCCTACCAGCTAAAACTCAGCCTGCGCATCGTAAACTAGGCGCAGTTTATACCATAGTTTAAATATAATCTGCAAAACCCCGTGAGCAAAAAGAGATATTCACGATGAGCTCGATCTACCGCAATGCCCGTTTTCTTACTAGCGCCACAACACGTAATACCCTACCTGATGAATTGGGCAAGGAAGTTGCTTTTGCCGGCCGCTCAAACTCTGGAAAGTCGAGCACCCTTAACTGTCTGTGTGATCAGAAGGCCCTCGCCCGAGTCAGTAAGACACCAGGGCGCACTCAGCTGATTAATTTTTTTGAATTGCCAGATGGAAATCGTTTAGTCGACCTGCCAGGCTACGGCTACGCCAAGGTACCAGAGAAATTGAAACTGGAGTGGCAAAAGTTTATAGAAAGCTATATGACCGAGAGAACGACACTAAGCGGACTGGTGATTATTATGGATATCCGTCACCCAATGCGGGATTACGACCATATCATGCTGAGCTGGGCAGAATCCCGACAGTTACCCACTCACCTTATTCTCAACAAATCTGATAAATTAAAACACGGCGCTGTCTCTAAAACACTTTTAGAAACTCGTAAAGCACTGAAAGAATATGATTTACCCACTTCTGCCCAAGCATTTTCTTCATTGAAAAAAGTTGGGGTTGCAGATTTGGCAGATCAACTGAATCAGTGGTTTGCTGATGATGAAATTATTCCAGGGGTCTAGTGATCATTGCCTGACCAACAAAAACATACAGACGTAAAAAAGCCCAAACAACAGGGGGTCCATTGTGTGGGCTAAAGAACAGATCTGGATTGGGGACACCAAATCTGCTTCCGCTAAGAAAAGTAAAGACACCGGGCTTAAGCGTCTATAACTTACTTCTCCCGTGCAGCGGAAAACTGGTGTCGCATAATTAGGTTTAGTATCTGTGAAACTTAACCTAAGCTGAATGCCTTATTTCTTTCGAAAGGATGCTTTCAAGCGACTACAACTAAATGGTATTACATAAATTGCCGTTTGTCACCTAAGAAATCCATTCTGATTTTTTATGGCAATGGCTGGTTTTTTTGATAGCGCTAACGGAAGCCGTTGCGGCTATCAACTTTATTGATTTCAGCCACGGTAATAAACGAACGGCCTTTACGGATAAATTCAATCGGCGCTGTTGCCCCTATCCTCAAATTACCAATGATATTTTTAAGGCTAACACTGTTGCGAACACGGCTTCCATTGGCTTGGACAATGATATCCCCATTTTGCAAACCAGCCTGATCTGCTGGGGAATCAATTACAACCCTGGAGATTAATGCACCTTCTAGACCTTTTAAACCCAGCTTTTTGACTAGCTCAGGCGTTAGATTTTGTATTTCGACGCCCAGCTGTCCACGGATTACCTCACCATGCTGAATCAATTGATCCTTTATATTACGAACCATATCTGAAGGAATGGCGAAACCTATACCGACGCTGCCGCCACTGCGACCTCCTAAAATCGCCGTATTGATGCCAATTAGCTGACCACGCAAATTAACCAATGCGCCGCCGGAATTACCTGGATTGATTGGTGCATCTGTCTGGATGAAATTTTCATAGGCTTCAATGCCGAGACCGGAGCGACCTAAGGCGCTGACAATGCCCGAGGTTGCGGTTTGCCCCAGTCCAAAAGGATTTCCAATCGCAACAACAAAATCACCTACTCGCAGTTTTTTACTGTCCGCCAACTCAATGGCACTCAAACGATCAGGGTTGATCTGCAGTACTCCTACGTCAGCCTCAGTATCAGTCCCAATCACCTTTGCATCAAACTCGCGTCCGTCAGTCAGCGCGACTTTAATCTTCAATGCACCATAGATGACATGTGCATTAGTAACGATATATCCATTTTTTTTATCAATGATGATTCCAGAGCCAGTGCCTTTAGCCTTTTCTGGTAGCTCTGTCCCAAACAGCCGACGATAACTACCCCTTGCTCTAGCCGCGCCCGGCTTGGTGCCCTCAGTCGATATATCAACAACGGCTGGCATAATTTTTTCCAGCATATCTGCCAATGAGGGTAAGGCGACACCGTTTACGGAACTTGGTAACGCTGCAGTAGCAGTGCTACTCGAAAATGACACTACTAGAGTGAAAGCAAGTGATGCTAATACCCGAAAGCTACCCCACCAAGTTCCCTTTAAGCTAATCATCACACAACTCAATCTACTGTATTAACGATTCCAGTAGACTTTAACAACCTACTAGAGCGATTGGCGCGGATCCCATTCAAACAGATCCTGCATTTGCTTATATAAAGCCCGTTGCTCCTCTGTTTTTGCCAGAGGCGTTACAACTTTGAGTACTACATATTGATCACCAGCTAAAGCACCCGGCAACCCTTTTCCTTTAAGTCTCATTTTATTACCGGACTTTGCACCCTCCGGTATTTTCAACTTAATACTACCACCTAATGTAGGTACCGTCACACTCGCGCCCAAGGCTGACTCCCAAGGGGCAATCGGCAGATCCACATAAACATCCTTACCTTCCAAACGAAAATTTGGATGCTGCTTAATCTGAACTTGTAACAGTAAATCGCCGCCATTGGAGGCTTTTCCCGCCAGACGGATCTTTTTACCCTCCTCAATGCCCTTCGGGATTTTAACCTGCACACTATCACCGCCCTGAATCCGGATACGCTTGCTCGCTCCAGTGAACACATCTTCCAAATCCAAAGAAATTGTCGCTGTTTGGGCTTGAGGCTTCTTACGCGTTGGAGCGCCATCGAAAGAACCACGTCCAAAGAAGGCATCAAAAAAATCACTGAAACCTGAATTATTATCAAAACCTCCAGTCGACCCACCATACCCCGATGGTCTGCTGAAGGGGTCTCCACCCCGAAAACCACCGCTGCCAATGCTGTCGTATTCCCTGCGCTTAGCAGGGTCACTCAGCACTTCATAAGCTTCCTGAACTTCTTTAAAACGTTCCTCAGCATTTGCTTCTTTGCTGATGTCCGGATGATATTTTTTTCTGAGACTGCGGTAGCTTTTGCGGATCTGGTCTTTATCAGCGGTCTTCTCAAGATTTAACGTTTTATAATAATCTTTGTATTCCATAGGTTCGTAACCGCTAAGTTTGTCATTTCACGACTCAATCAAGTCACATCACACTCTAAAATGGCACTATATTTTTCTAATTCAAGCACTCACTATCTATTTTGCCATTTATAGAGAGCGCTCTTTGATATTCCAGCGCCTTCAGCACTTAAGAATAAACTCAATACAATGCAAGTCAGGGTCAGGCATATTAACAATCATTCGATATTCTGAATCTGCTCGCGCATCTGCTCAATCAGCACCTTTAGGTCCATCGAATGACGTGTTGTTTCGGCATCGTTAGACTTTGAACCCAGCGTATTAGCTTCTCGGTTTAACTCCTGCATTAGGAAATCTAGACGTCGCCCAACTGCTTTGCCGCTTTGCAGAATCTGTCTTAACTCCTGAACATGCGCAGATAACCTATCCAACTCTTCACTGACATCCAAACGCTGGGCCTGAATTGCCAACTCTTGCTCTAAACGCCCTGGGTCAAACTCAAGATCCAATCCTTCGATTCTTTGCATCAACCGCTCTCGGGCCCCATCCACCACAATTTCACGACGCTTGCTTACCGCAATAATAATTTCTTCAATCTGATCACAGCGTTGCGTTACGAACCCCACTAAGCGCTCACCTTCACGGCTACGAGCACCGACCAAATCTTTTAGCGTAGATTCCAGCAACGTTGTTGCGGCTTTGAACAAGTCATCAAAGTCTAGCGTTTCAGGCTGAACCACACCTGGCCAATTTAGAATTTCAGATACAGTAAGCGAACTGGCCTCTTTAGCTAGAGACTGAACATCAGTTTGCGCCAGCAGGAGATTCTTGACCAACTCCTGATCTAAAATTATTGCTGTTGGTGCCGCAGATCCGGCGGGATCAAAGCGCAATGTCGCATCAACTTTGCCACGAGACAAATACTGTCTGACCACCTCTTTGAGGTCATTTTCCTGACTACGGAATCCATCAGGTAGCCTAAGCGCCGTGTCCAGATAGCGATGATTGACGGTACGGATTTCCCAACTGAGCGAACCATTGTCAATCACACTATCGCCACGGGCAAACGCGGTCATACTTTGAATCATTGCATCTCCTTTTTTAGAATTTGACCGAACTTACGCGAGGGAATCAGCACGTTGACCACAAACATAAGTTTGCAAGAGCTTACCAATGAACTCATGACCTGAAAAGGGAGTATTTTTACCACCACTAACCATCTCAGATGCTCTCAATACCCATTTAGCATGTGGATCGTAAAGCAACACATCAGCATCATTGCCTACTGACAAGCCGCCACTCGATCTCTCAATAATCTTGGCAGGACTGGCGGATAAGCTTGATATAGCGGTTTTTAAATCCAAAACGCCCTGCTCAACGAGCTGCATGGTTAGTGGTAGCAACGTTTCAAGCGCAGAGATACCGGGGCTCGCCTCCTGAAACGGGGCTAATTTTGCATCAATATCCTGCGGCTGATGATCTGAACAGATTGCGTCGATCACACCATCACTCAGTCCTTTACGCAACGCGGCCTGATCAGACATCGCCCGAAGCGGCGGCAAGGTATGACAAATTGGGTTGTAGTCGCGAATATCAAGCTCACTCAGATGGAGTTGATGTGCCGCAACATCAGCCGTCACCGCAACACCCCGTGCTTTTGCCTGCCGCACCATCTCAACTCCTGCTGCACTGGATAGCCGGCAGATATGTACTCTGGTGTGCGTCTGCTCGGCCATCAGCAAAATATTCGATAAAGCAATGGTTTCAGAGGTCACCGGAATGCCCGGTAAACCAATCCTTGTCGCTACTGCACCTTCATGCACACAGCCTTTTCCAATCAAGCCGTATTCTAATGGTTGTAAAAATAAACGCAGGTCGCAGGTTCTGGCGTACTCCATGGCTTTGCGCATCACATCTAAGCTTGCAAATTTGTGATGCCCCTGACTGACCGCTACACAGCCGGCCTTTTTCAAACCGCCCATGTTAGTAAGTCGCTCACCTTTGAGTCCAAGTGTCATGGCGCCAATCACTTCAAAACGAACCTTGCCACTAGCCAATGCCTTGTCTTTGATCAGATTCACCTCTGCGGTTGAATCTGTGGGCTTGGCATACTCAGGCATACAGCACAGACGGGTAATTCCAGAATTCGCGGCAGCGGCGGACTCAGACTCAACCGTTGCTTTTAATTCTTGGTCTCGGACATAAGCACCAAGATCGACAATACCAGGCAACAGCCATTTGTTTGAGGCATCAACCACGTCAGCATCATTACAACTTAATGAAGCACTTGAAACGTCGGCAATTTTCCCATCTTCAACCAAGAGATCCCCAATCTGATCCAAGCTGCTAGCGGGGTCGATAATGCGGCCGTTTTTAAATAAAAGCTTAGACATTAGCTTGCTGCTCCAACGAACGGGTTCCCATGACCATTGACATCACCGCCATACGTACGGCAATGCCGTTGGTCACTTGCTGCATAATGACTGATTGAGGGCCGTCAGCAACAGAAGAATCAATTTCAACACCGCGATTGACAGGCCCCGGATGCATTACGATGGCATCAGGCTTGGCCAGCTTAAGTCTCCGCTCTGTTAGCCCATATAGGGAAAAATACTCTTTTTCAGAAGGTAACATAGCCCCCTGCATGCGCTCTTTTTGTAAGCGCAACATGACCACCACGTCAACGTCCTTTAAGCCTTCATCCATTGAGTTAAATACATTCACTCCCATTGCTTCGATACCCACAGGCATCAGCGTTCCGGGCGCAATCACCCTGACCTCTTTAGCACCCAGCGTGTTAAGCGCATGGATTTGCGAACGTGCAACGCGGGAATGGCGAATATCACCAATGATGGCCACAACAAGATCTGAGAAATGGGTCTTGTGCTGACGGATGGTCAGCATATCCAGCATCGCCTGAGTTGGATGCGCGTGGTAGCCATCACCCGCATTCAGAACACTGATATGCGGCGCACAATAACGCGCAATAAAATGTGGCGCACTGCTGTGATGATGCCTCACCACAAACATATCGCAATTCATTGCCTCAAGATTACGAATAGTATCGAGCAAGCTCTCGCCTTTAGAGGCTGAAGAATTGCGAATATCAAGATTCACAATATCGGCTGACAAACGCTGTGCCGCTAGCTCAAAGGTAATACGAGTACGTGTCGAATTTTCAAAAAACAAATTCATCACAGTTCTCCCTCTGAGCAAGGGAAACTTCTTTTGCGTATTGCTAGGGAGTGTGACGAACTGATCTGCGCGATCCAGTAATTCGATTAACAGGGATCTAGGCAGCCCCTCGATATCTAGAAAATGTTTTAATTGCCCATCTTTAGTGAGCTGAATAGAGGCCGGCAATGGCCCGGGAACAAGTTTTTCATTAGTTATGCTCACGTCGAATAATGCTCATTTCGAGTTGATCCGAGCCTGTCACCTGCAAGTATTCATCAGGATCAAGCCTATGTTTTATACCGACCACTTGTGCTTCAATGGGGAGTTCACGGTTACCACGATCAATTAACACTGCCAGCGTAATTGAAGCCGGGCGTCCATAATCAAATAATTCGTTCATTGCTGCTCGGGCGGTGCGGCCGGAGTATAATACATCATCAACTAAAATAATGTGCCTCCCTTCAACAGACAGTGGCATTACTGACGGTTTTAACTGAGCTTGCAGGCCATTGCTTGAAAAATCATCGCGATAAAAACCACTGTTGAGCTCACCGAGCGGCTCTTCAATCTCCATAACAGCATGCAGCTGGCGTGCAACTAAGACGCCGCCTGAGTGAATTCCCACCATTATTGGGGAACTGATATCGGCTTCATTCATGTATTGTACTAAATCGGACTGCATGCTTTTCAGCAACTCATCGATACGATGATTATCGAATTTCATAAAATTTATTCCGCGAGCTTTTCTGTCGAAACTATTGGTCTTGATACCAGTTTTCAAAAATAATGACCGCTGAAATCCGATCAACTTCTTCTTTTAGCACTTTTTGCCTGCGCCCGGCTTGCCGAACCTGCTTTAAACGACGCCCCGCTTCGATAGAACTATACTGCTCGTTGGCTTGGGCAACGGGCAAGTTATACCGACCATTAAGTTGGTTGCAGAATTTTTCTACCGGCGCAGAGATCTCAGTGTCATCCCCATTCAACTGCTTTGGCATGCCCACAACAATTTGTGTTGGGGCCCACTTTTCAATCAAACGACTAATCCCTCGCCAGTCAGGCTTAGCATTAACACTGATTAGCGTTTCTTCTGGAGAGGCGGTGCCGACGATGGTGTTACCAACAGCAACGCCCGTTCGTTTTAGGCCAAAATCAAAAATCAGGACGGTCGACATAATCAGGCATGGCCTACCGTGTCGCTAATTAAGTTAACATCGATGCCCAAAGTATTAGCTGCGCTTACCCAACGCTCATCGTAGGGAGTATCAAATAAAATACGATGATCAACAGGACAAGTTAGCCAAGCATTTTCTTTAAGCTCATCCTCAACCTGGCCGGGAGACCAACTTGCACAACCGAGCGTCAACAAAAAATTATCCGGGCCTTCGCCAATTGCGATCGCATCCAGGATATCCCTAGAGGAGGTAATAGCAAGGTTATCGCTAATTTTTAAGGTTCCTTGCCAAGAACGTTTAGTATCATGCAATACGAATCCCTGATTAGACTGAACAGGGCCACCATTAACCGCAGTCGCATCTAAGAGTTTCTGCTCGATAGAAGCGATTTCTAACTGTTGCAACAAATCACCAATCGTAATTTCGATAGGCCGGTTAATAGTCACACCAAAGCAGCCCTCGTCATTATGCTCACAAATCAACGTGACCGTGCGCGCAAAGTTAGGATCATCCATGGCAGGCATTGCAATCAATAATTGGTTACTTAAATTTGATGATGTCAGCAGCATTTAACGTTGTGTAATCCCACAAATTAATTGGTGGTGAATGAAGTCTTACCATTTTCCTTATGGAAGACCATTGAACGAGTAATATTTAAGCGGTCATACTTCTTGCGTATTTCAGAGGGCAATGGCTCGTAGGGAGCAGCGAGCTTGACAATCTGTAATGCCGCTTTATCCAAGACCCGACTACCCGATGATACATCAATCTGCATCTCAACAACACGACCCGCACGGTCTAAGGTGGCATTCAGTATCAAGGTTCCACTCAAACTCAAACGGATCGCTTCATCCGGGAAGTTGATATTCCCGATACGTTCTAATTTCTTGGCCCAGTTATTGATGTAACGGGCTTCAACTGAACTCTTTGCACTGATGGAATCAACAAAATGAATACGTGGTCGCTTTGCATAACGCTGCTCTTCTTTATTCATTTCGGCCATCAGCATCGCAATTTCTTCAGCTTTTTCCGAAACCTCTGCATCGACAACTGTTGTCTCCTGAACCTCTTCTTCAATGATTTGCTTGTTGATAATTTTGCTCGTTTTACCCTTAGTAGTCAGAACCTGCGGCTTTGGCTTAGGTGTTATCCGCGGCGCTGACTCTTCACTAGCAAACGTTTGATCACCATCGGTAGTATTTGGATTTTCTGATGCAAAGGGACTGGTTATGCGACTTTTTTCATCTAAACTACCCCCGCCCTGCTGATTTGCCTGTGCAATAAAATCAGCATCTTTAGGTGCGATATCTGAGCTAGTATTAACCAACGTAATATCAAGCAAGGTACTTTTACGGACGGGATTTGGCTCAGGTGTTATGAATCCAGTAGCAAAAATTAATACCGCATGCAAAAAAACAGCAACTGGCATACTAGTGAACAAAGGGCTCTTTTGAGCTTTGTTTGAGAAAATTTCGGACATTGGACGATTCACCGTTGGCTATTGTTTTTATTTTCACGTCTTTGTTCACTAGCGTAGCCCTATACAGGCCTTTCGTCAATATATCAGACGCTAACTGGCCGGTATATTAATAGAGTCGTGGCTCTGTTGAGGCAGTTGTCTTGAACCACTTCATTGTCCACATATACTGTGCTGGATTCTGCAAAATTAGCTCCTCTAAAGCCTTATTTAGCGCAACAGCATCTGTGTCGACATCGCCATGTGGATAGTTTACTGGCATCTCTTGCAGATGCAGTTGATATTGCTGTGCTTTATCATCGAAGGCGACAAAACCTGCTACCGCCTTGGCACCTCCTAATTGTGCAAGTCTTGCTGGTGTCGTTAAAGTCGCTTTTGGCCGTGCAAAGAACGGGGCGAAAACAGCATTATCCAAACCGAGATCCTCATCGGGCAGAAAAATCATTATTCGCTGGCTTTTAATTGCACGAATTAAGGGGCGCAGACCTGCATCTCGTGACACGACAAAATCAGCAAAGCGACAGCGACTACGCGCAATAATCCAATCCAGCACAGGATTGGATGAAGCTTTGTAAGAACCAAAACTCTTGTAGTTAGCCGACAGCGCGATGACAGCGAACTCTAGCATAACGCTGTGTGCTAACAACAAAATCACCGGTTGCTCTGTTTGTTTTATTTGTACCAGTGCATCTTCATTACGGATGGATACCAGTTTCTTTAGACGGCGCTGGCTAGCAAAGAAAAAAACACTGTAATCGATCAGCGCTTTACCATACCAATTAAGATGATCCCGAACCATTGATTGCAACTGATCTTCAGAGAGCTTTGGAAACACCTGCTTAAGATTAATCCCAACAATCTCGCGACGCTTTCTATTCTTTTTGTAAAGATACCTTCCGATTAAGCTACCAAACCAATGGCGCACCGACTGGGGCAGCAAACTAAGCAGCGCAGCAACCGACAGCAGCAGCCAGCTACCCAAATGACGAGGATGCAAGAGCGCTTTGCGGAAAGGCACTTTAGTTGCAGGCAATTCTGTTTCGCTTCTCTTCACCAAAACGATTACAACTCGGCGCCCATCGACTCGGCCAGCTCCTGTGTTTTTTGATCATTATTTTGAGCCGCCGATTCAGCCCAGTCTGCACTCGTCTCTGGCCAGCCTTGGGAGTGCTGCTGGATTAAATCAGCCAGTACTTGAATATGCTCAGCATTATCATTTAATGCAGGAATGTAGGCATAGTTTTCACCACCCGCTGCTATAAACACATCCCGATTCTCAACGGCGATTTCCTCAAGTGTTTCCAAGCAGTCTGCCGAAAAGCCAGGACATACCACATCAACGCTTTTCACACCTTGCTGTGCCAACTTCTCTAAGGTTTTATCTGTGTAGGGCTTTAGCCATTCGGCCCGGCCAAACCGAGACTGAAAGGTGACCAACCACTGCTCTGGATTCAGCTCAAGTGCCTCAGCCAGCAATCGACCAGTTTTGTGACACTGGCAATGATAAGGATCACCAAGTTCAAGGTTTCGCTTTGGCAAACCATGAAAAGACATCACCAGCTTTTCCTGCTGTCCATGCTCAGACCAGAACTTCTTAACACTTTGAACCAGCGCTTCGATATAGCGAGG
>ENA-ORXT01005927-ORXT01005927.1-marine-metagenome-genome-assembly--contig:-NODE-5927-length-11680-cov-5.899250_pt1 | contig 11680 bp, 10 predicted proteins | sample MGYA00237868_ERZ511482 | MGnify/ENA metagenome assembly ERZ511482 | reverse complement strand
GTGATGTCGAGACCCTTGAGGTCTTCGAGCGCCTCGGTGGCGAGACTCAGCACGGCGGCACTGTCGAGGGCGGCTATAGGGCGACTCCGGCCGAGCGCAGCGTCGGCACCGATGGGGGGATGTGATCCGATCATGCCTGCAAAGTCGGGGTGGCGTCCGTGCGGTACAAGCGGTTGTCGACAATATACGCCCTCGTCACGTCCGGCAGCAGGAAACGCACGTCCCGCCCGGCCGCCACGTCGGTGCGGATGCGCGTGGCCGATATCTCCAGCCGGGTCAGCGAACGGCGCTCGATCACGCCGGCCCGCGCATCCGCGATGCGCACGCCGGCCCGGCGGCGCTGCCGCCGGATCATGGCGCTCGCCGCCGGCGACAGCGTCGCTCCGGGCCGGTCGATCACCACCAGGTGGGCCAGCGCCAGGATGCGTTCCGGACGGTGCCAGCCGGCGAACCCGTCGAACGCGTCCACGCCGAGAAAGAACACCAGCACCGCCTGCGGCGCACCGGCGGCGAGCGCTTCGAGCGTGTCGACCGTGTAGCTCGGCCCGTCGCGATCCAGTTCGCGCGCATCGACCTGCAGTCCCGGTACGCCGTCGGTGGCCAGGCGTAGCATCGCCAGCCGCTCGGCGCTGGAGGCACCGGTGATGCCACGGTGCACCGGGCGGTGATTGGGCAGCAGGTGCACCGTGTCCAGCGCCAGCGCCTGGCGCAGCTCCAGCGCCGAGCGCAGGTGGCCGTGGTGCACCGGGTCGAAGGTGCCGCCGAACAGGCCGATGCGCCCGGGGGGCGATGCCGCCTCGGCTGCCGCCCCGACCGCCGTGTCGACCCCCACGTCAGCCGCCGCCACGCGTCAGGTAGTCGCCGTTGACCACGTACTTCTCGGTGGTCAGCCCGAGCACCCCGACCGGCCCGCGCACGTGCAGCCGGTCGGTGCTGATGCCGATCTCGGCACCGAGTCCGTACTCGGCACCGTCGGCGAAACAGGTCGCCGCGTTCACCATCACCGAGCTGGAGTCCACCCGGCGCACGAAGGTGCGCGCCCGCGAGACCGACTCGGTCACGATCGCGTCGGTGTGACCCGAGCCGTGGGCGGCGATGTGCGCGATGGCCTGCTCCAGGTCGTCGACGATGCGCACCGCCAGGATCGGGCCGAGGTACTCGGTGTCCCAGTCCGCGGCGCTGGCGGCGTTCGCCCGCGGCAGCCACGCGCGGGTGCGTTCGCAGCCGCGGATCTCCACCCCCTCGTCCTCCAGTGCCGCACCCAGCGGTGCGAGCACCGCCCCGGCCATGTCGCGGTGCACCAGCAGGGTCTCCATCGCTCCGCAGATGCCGTAGCGGAACGTCTTGGCATCGACCGCCACCGCCACCGCACGCGCGGCATCCGCACCGGCGTCGATGTACACGTGACAGATACCGTCCAGGTGCTTGATGACCGGCACCGTGGCCTCGGCGGCGACCCGGGCGACCAGCGACTTGCCACCGCGCGGGATGAGCACGTCCAGGTGCTCGCGCAGACCGAGCAGCGCACCCACCGCCGCGCGGTCGGTGGTGGGCACCAGCTGCACGCATTCGCCCGGCAGGCCGGCCGCGGCCAGGCCGACCTGCACCGCCGCGGCGATCACCCGGTTGGAGCGCACCGCCTCGGAGCCGCCGCGCAGGATCACCGCGTTGCCGGACTTCAGGCAGATGCCGGCCGCGTCCGCGGTGACGTTCGGGCGCGACTCGTAGACCACGCCGATCACCCCGATCGGCACGCGCATGCGCGCGATCGACAGGCCCGACGGGCGGCGCACGTCGGCCGACAGGGTGCCGACCGGATCGTCCTGGGCGGCGATGTCGCGCAGCCCGCGCGCCATCGACCCGATGCGTGCCCGGTCGAGTTCGAGCCGATCGAGCAGCGCCGGCGCCAGATCGCGCTCGCGCGCAGCCGTCAGGTCGGCCGCGTTCGCCTCCAGCAGGGCCGTGCGGGCGTCGGCGATGGCATCGGCGGTGGCGAGCAGAGCGTGGTTCCTGGTCGCCGTATCGGCGATCGCCAGCACGGCAGCCGCCCCGCGCGCGGCACGCCCCATGGTCTCGATCAGGGCCGCCACGTCGTCCGGCCCGGTCGTTCCGGCAGAGACTTGTGACACCGCATTCAACGCCAGGCCGACGAGTGCGTCGCTAGACTGCGTGCTCGCCTGCACTGGAGTGGATCCGGCCACATGATCCTCGTCGATTCGCATTGCCATCTGAACTTCCCGGACTTCGAGGACTCGTTCAGCGAGATTCTACAGAACGCCGTGCACCACGATGTCGCCCACGCGTTGACCATCGCCACCACCTGGGAGAATCGTGCCCGGGTGCTGGAACTGGCACACGCCCACCCCGGCCTGAGCGCCTCCACCGGCGTGCACCCGTGCACCACCACGGGACACGAGCCGAGCGTCGACGAGCTGGTGGCCTCGGCAGACGATGCGCTGGTGGTGGCGATCGGCGAGACCGGGCTGGACTACTTCCGCCACGAGGGCGAGCTGGAGGGCACGCTGGCCGAACGCGCGGACGGTGCGCTGGACTGGCAGCACCGGCGCTTCCACCGCCACATCGAGGCGGCACGGCGCACCTCGCTGCCGCTGATCATCCATACCCGCGCGGCGGCCGCGGACACCCTGGAGACGCTGCGCGAGCACGGTGCGCACGAGGCGGGCGGCGTGATGCACTGCTTCGCCGAGGACTGGGCGTTCGCCGAACAGGCGCTGGAGCTCGGTTTCTACCTCTCGTTCAGCGGCATCGTCACGTTCAAGAGCGCCAGGGCGATCCAGGAGGTCGCGCAGCGCGCTCCGCTGGACCGCATCCTGGTCGAGACCGACGCGCCCTATCTCGCGCCGATGCCGCACCGCGGCAAGCGCAACGAGCCGGCCTTCGTCCGCCACACCGCCGCCTGCGTGGCCGAGCTGCGCGGCATGCCGCTCGAGGCGCTGGCGGACGCCACCACCGAGAACTTCTTCACGCTGTTCCCGCGGGCGGACCGGGAGCGGCGGCTGGCGGGCGCGCCTGCCGGGACCCGCGAGCCGGTCGCCGGATGAAGGACCCCGGACCTGAAGCGGAGCATCGTTTCCGGACTCGCCGCGACCCGAGGCGTCGCCCTGGCGATGTCCTTCGATCCGGGCATCGTCTTCACCGGCATCCGGCCCTGAGCGAGCTTGGTGGCCGCGACGCTGGCCGTACCGGCGTTCGATCTGCTGTCCGGCCGGCGGGGCGATCGACGCCGCGTCACGGCAACCGGCCCGCCCGCAGCATCCACCACACCAGCTCGCTGCGCGAGGCCCACACCAGCGCATCGTCGAACCGCGTGGCCGGCACCTCGGAGCGCGGCGCGAGCGTGAAGCTGCCGCCCGGCGCCAGGTTCTGACGCTGCAGGCCGTCGCCGCCGGCGTCGGCCCCGTGCGACAGCACCACGAACACCAGATCGTTGGCGCGCAACGCCCCGCGCGGGCACCGTGCCGCCGGACGTTCGCACACGCTCAGCGAGCCGCGCAGCCGCTCGATGCCGACCGCGCCGGGTTCGCCCGGTACGCTCCAGTCCGGCAGGCCGGGCGTGCCGTCATCGGCATCGCTCAGCGCGAAGCGGTAGGCCCGGCCCCACGGGTCGAGCAGGGCACCGGCCGCATCCACCGCTCCTGCCACCGACAGTGCGGCCGCCGGCACGCCACCCCGAAAGGTGGCGCAACGCCCGTGCGTCGCCACCGCCGACCGCTGTCCGCCGGCGCCTGCAGGAGCACTCGTCGAGCCGAGCGGACCGGCGGAGGCAACCGGGCCGACCGGGCACGGCAGCGCACCGTGCGAGACCATGTGCGCGATCAGCGCATCGCGGACAGATGACAGATCGGCCTGCAGGCGCCGCTCGCGGCGCTGGCCCTCGAGCGATGCCAGCGGCACCGTGGCAGCGCTCAGCAGGATGCTGATGATCACCAGCACCAGCGCGATCTCCACCAGCGAGAACCCGTGCTGCGCCGCCGGGCGTACCGCGATGCGCATCATCGCCCCGCCGGTGCGGCCGGCGGTGGCCGCCAGTCGATGTGCAACGGTCGATCGGAATGGATCGTCGCGGTGCACCTCGCCAGGCGCTGCAGGCAGGGCGCGGCCACGCGCAGGCGCACATCCTCCTGCCAGCCGTTGCGCACGAACCAGTGGCGTGCCGGCGGTACCCCCTCGAGCAGCGCTGCACTCTGCGCACCCGTCCCGACGCTCAGCGCGATCAGCACCGGACACGGCGACACGCCCTCGCACCCGGGCGCGGCGGCACGCTCGCCGAGCCGTGCCACCAGCCAGGCGGCCACCCTTCGCCGCACGCCCGGCGCGATCGTCGCACGCCGCAGCGCCAGGGCCCGGCCGGCACCGCGTCCCTGCACCCTGGCCAGCACTGCCGGCAGGGTGCGCTCGTTCACCGGCCGGCCCGACGGGTTGTTGACCACCGCCGCATCGAGCCGGTAGCCGAGCACCGCGGCACCGGCCGGTGCCGGGTCGATGCCGGCGCGCAGGCGGGCGACGTTGACGTGCAACGGCAGCGACCCGCCCGGCATCGGATACGCCGCGCACGGTGGATCGGGGCCGGCTCGCGCCAGCAGGTCCGGATCCAGGTGGCCGTCCCGTGGCTGGTGCCGGTCCGGGCACGGCAGGTGGCCCGGGCCGGCACCGGTCGGGCCGTACAGGTCCGGGTACAGCGTGGCGTGCGCACCCAGCGCCTCGACGGCGCGGCGCGCACGCTCCAGCTCAGCCACCGCGCGCACCGCCCGCGCCGGCGCACCCCCCGCCGTTCCCTGCACGGCCAGCCAGCCGCCCCCGCCGAGCACACCGGCGAACAGCAGCGCGAGCAGCACGAAGCCGCGACTTCCCGCCGGGCGCACGCGACGCCTCACGGGTAGACGCCACGGTGCGGCACACCGTGCTCGATACGCTGCACGCCACGCCGTCCGCGCACGGTTGCCCGCCCGAGCGCGGTGCGAGCGCGGGCAGCATCGATCGTTCCTGCGGCCCCTGCCGACGGTACGACGACCGGGTCGGGCCCGATGGTCGACGATGTGGACGTGGACGTGGACGTGGAAGGTGCCTGCGAATCGTTCGCCCGTTCGCGGATGCGCTGTTCGGGCGTGAGGAACAGCCGCAATCCGTCCAGTGGCCGCGGTGCTGCCGCGCACACGGTTCCGGACGCGCCCGCGTGCAGGACCAGGACGAGCGTGCACAGCGCAGTGACACGGATCGGTACCGGGAGCGCGCCGGACCGGAACGGCATCATGTGACGGGCCACCACGACCAGTCGATCGCGCACTCAAGAGCCAGGGTTGCCCTGTCTGACGTGGCGGAGGTGGCGGAGGTGGCGGACATGGCGGACGCGGCGGACGCGGCGGACGCGGCGGACGCGGCGACCGGCACCGTGCCGGCCGCGCCGTCGGGCGCTCTCAGCACGCGGCAGCCGGCCACGCGTCGCGGGCGCGACACGGCCACCGTTCGCAGCGCGTCCAGCAGCTGCAGCAGGACGTTCCCGTCCGGCACCTGCGCCTGCACCGTCAGGCGCAAGGTACCGATCTCGCCGTCTCCGGTCAGCAGACGGTACTGCAGGCCCGACACGCCCGGCGTGTCGCCGGCCAGCCCGGCCCGTTCGAGTATCGCCAGCGACAGCGCCTCCTCGGACAATTCCATCGTGCGCAGGCGGGCGGGATCGGCCGCCAGCGTCGCGTGAAGGGATTCGGCACGCTGCAGCTCGATGCGTGCGCGGTGCAATCGATCCTGCGCCAGCGGTTCGCGCGACACCGCCCACCGGTGCAGCGCGATCATCACGAGCAGTACCACGAGCACGACAAGCGTCGCACCGCCGCGCCGGTGCACGGACCGGCGGCTCAAGACGCGTCCCGCGTCGAGGCGCAGCGCACCCGCCAGACGGGTGCAACCGCGACGGGATCGGCCGCCGCGGGTGCAAACCCGGCCTCGCCCCGTGCCGCGGTGCTCAGCGGCGATGCCACGATCCGGCAATCGTGCAACGCCGCGATCGTGCGCACCTCGTCGACGAACGCGTGCACCCGCGCCTGCGCCTCTCGCAACCCGGTAGTGCCGGTCACCCGGCCGTCGAGTTCCACCGACAGCCGTGCCGCATCGCTGCGATGGGCGAACGGCAGGCTCGCCGCGTCGGTGTACACCGCCTCGTCGAACACGGCACCGTCGGGGTCCCCGCCGAGCTCGAACGAGCGGTGCGACCAGGCGATCGCATCGAGTGCCAGCCCGTCGTGTCGGGTCAGCGCGCGGGCGATGTCGACCAGCAGTTCGCCGGGCGCGGTACCGGCCGACTCGCCGAGCCGTTCGAACGCCATCAGGAACCGCGCGGCCTGTTCAGGCCGCGCGTGCAGGGCCTCGGTAGCCGCACGGGTCGTGTCCAGGTCCGACAGCACCGACGCGCGCTGCAGGTCGAGCGCACGCGCCCGCGTCGCACCGGCCGGACCGACCGCCAGTGCGTGCGCGGCGATCCCGAGCACCAGCACCAACCCTGCGGCGCGAAGCCGTGCGAGTCGTTGCAGCATCACCCGCTCACGCCATGCATCGGTCAACGGTGCCAGCGTGGCAGAGCCCCGAATGCGCCTGGACGCGGCACCTGCCAGCCGGACCGGCGCCTGGTCGGCCTCGATCGTGCCCGAGTCGCGGAAGGGGTTGCCGCAGGACTCGATCCGGGCCGGTACCTCGCCGAGCAGCGCGTCCAGCGCGACCGTCCCCTGCGCCGACAGATCGTTCGCATCGAGCGACACCCGGGTCAGCGACCAGCGGTCCAGCGCATGGGCCAGCGAGACGACGATGTCGCGCGCGACCGTGTGCGGATCGTCCGACGATGCGACCCGGCGCGAGAAGCAGGCGACACCGTCGATCACCAGCACATGTCGCACGTGCCGCGTCTCGAGCGACACGGTGAAACGCGGCACGGCACGGCGCCCGTGCGCCGCTGCCAGCAGATGTTCGGGCAGCACGGCCTCGGCGATGACCAGACCGTCCCGCACCAGCGGCTCGAGCCGCTCGATCCAGGCCGGATCCAGCGTCTCGCGCTGCACGGCGGCACGGGCGTCGGACGAGGCGTGCCGACCGAGCCAGACGAGCGTGCCGGCCAACCGATCGCGACGCCGCTCACGCACCAGGCGGCGGCGCTGCAACGCCCCGAGCGGCGTGGCGGCGAACCCCAGCGAGGCGAGCCGCTCGATGTCCAGCGCGGCATCCCGGATCACCAGTGTCACCGGCTCGCCGTCACGCAACGCTCCCCGGGGACAGCCATCGGCCAGCGTACCGTCGATACCGTCCGGGGCCTCGCCGGTCGCACCGCGGATCCACCGCGCCCGGATGGTGGCCGCATCGCCGTGCGGGTCGCCATCGAGCACCAGCACCGTACGGCACCGCCGCCGTAGCGACGGCCAGCGGAGTCGGGTTCGCCTCGGCAGCATCAGGCCGTCCATCACGACCCCGCACCGAGCGCGTGCTCGTAGACCGGCAGCAGCACCGAGACGATCACCCACAGCAGCACGGCGCCGAACAGCGCCAGCACCACCGGCCCGCTCAGGGCCTCGGTGCGCGCCAGGCGGCGTCGGGCCTCGCGTTCGTGGTGCTCGGCGATACGCGACAGCGCGGCATCCAGCGTACCGGCCGACTCGCCGGCGGCCACGAAGCGCACGAACAGGTCGGGCACCGCCCGCTCGCCGGCCAGCGCATCGCTGAAGCTCGCACCGCTCACCAGCCGCCGGCGTGCCGAGAGCAGGCGGTCGCGACGGCGCGAGCCGGCGCACCCGTGCGCCGCGATGTCGAGCGCCTCGTCCAGCGGCAGGCCGGCGGCGTGCAGCCGCGACAGCGTACCGGCGATGCGCGCCAGCTCGAAGGCGGCACCGATGCGCCCCGTCGCGCCGATGCCGCGCCCGGACCTCGCCCGGTACCACAGCAACGTGGCGCCCGCCAGCGCGATGCACAGCACGGCCGCCATCCCACCGGGCTGCGACAGCAGCCAGGAGGCGTGCAGCAGCGGCAGCGCGTGCCAGGCGGGCTCGCGCGGTGGGCCGGCACCGATGCCCTCGACCAGCAGCGGCACGATGCGCACCAGCAGGAACCCCGTCGCCAGCGCCAACGTGACGGCTGCCAGCAACGGGTAGGCCAGTGCCGAACGCAGGCGGGCGCGGTGCTCACCGCGCTGCACGGCGAGCCGTTCCAGGTCCTCGAACGCGGCGGCGAGCGAGCCGTCCGCCTCGGCGGCGCGCACGCGCGCCACCATGTCGATGCCGAAGACCGTCGGCTGGGCTGCCAGCGCGCTCGACAGCGGCACGCCGGCCGCGACCCGTTCGCCGAGTTCGTGCCACGCTGCGCGTTCGCGCCGACCCGGCGCATCGTCCGCGACCGACTGCAGTGCCGCCGCGAGCGCGGCGCCGCAGCCCAGCAATCCGGCAAGGCGGTGGCAGGCGAGTGCCAACGCATCGTCCGACGGGCACGCCGGCACGCCCGGCAGGCTCACGAACGGCCTCCGTCGGCATCGTCGACGGTATCGGTGGCGCGGATGGCATCCGTGGCCCCCCCGCCGGCGGTGTCGATGCGCCCCAGCATCTCCGGTCCGAACACGCGCTGCACCGCGGACCGTTCGCAGCGGGCATCGAGCAGCGCCTCGCGCAGGACGGTGGCGAAACGCCGGCGCCCGGTACCGGCATCGTGCTCCGCAAGACCCTGCGCCCCGCCGAGCGCGAGCGCCCCGCGCGCCACGCCGTCGGGCGCCAGCGTCTCGGTGACCGCGAACCGCCCGCCGGTCGCGCACGGCAGCAATCGCTGGGCGACGATGCCGGTGAGACACCCGGCCAGCGCCGCGGCATCGATGCCCAGATCCAGCAGGCGCCAGATGCCGGCCAGCGCATCGTCGGCGTGCAGCGTCGCCAGCACGCGGTGGCCGGCGAGCGCGGCGCGCAACGCCACCTCGGCGGTGGCGGCGTCGCGGATCTCGCCGATCATCAACACATCCGGGTCCTGGCGCAGCAACGCGCGGGCACCGCTGTCGAAGTCGATGCGTCGAGCGGGGTCCACCGCCGCCTGCACCACCCCGTCCAGGGGGTACTCGACCGGATCCTCCAGCGTGACCAGGTTGCGCGTGCCGTCGTCGAGTTCGCCCAGCAACGCGTACAGCGTGGTGGTCTTGCCCGAGCCGACCGGGCCTGCGACGACGAGCAGGCCGGACGGTCTCGCCAGCAGGCGTTGCAGCGTATCGAGTTCCGCACCCTGCAGGCCGAGAGCGGCGAGCGATGCCGGACGGCGTCCGGGATCCTGCACCCGCAGCACGACGTTCTCGCCCCCCTCGACCGGGAAGCTCGATACGCGGAACGCCACGTCATCGCCTCCGATCAGGCGCAGCAGGCGTCCATCCTGAGGCAGCCGGCACTCGGCGACGTCCAGCGTGGCGAGCACCTTGATGCGCTGTACCAGTGCCGCGTGCGCGGTGTTGCCGATGCGCGCCCGTTCCGCCAGCCGTCCGTCGCGGCGCAGGCGCACCCGGGTACCGCCGGCGCCGGGTGTGAGGTGCAGGTCGGACGCACCGCTCCGGCACGCCTCGACCAGCAGCGCATCGACGAGCGGCACGACGCGCCGGGCGCTGTCGTCGCCGCTGCCGCCGTGGTCTTCGCACGGCTCGGCCAGCAGCTCGTCCAGCGTCGCGGCCGGCCGGTAGACCCGCGCCAGTGCCGCGTCGACGAACCCGCGGGTGGCCTCCGACCAGCGCAGCTCGATCGATGCATCGATCGCGGCGCGCACCGGCTCGTGCAGCAGCGCATCGTCCGGCACGCGTGCCGCCAGCACCAGGCAACCGTTCTCGAGCGCGATCGGCACCACCGCGTGGCGGCGGGCGATCGCGACGTCCAGGCAGGTGATCGCGTCGGGCGCCACGATCAGGCGGGCCGCATCGGGCGTGCGCAGCACACGCCGCGGCCCGGCGCCGCGGGCAGCGTTCACGAGGCCGCCCCGGCACCATTGCGGGCACGATCGGCCTCGCCGGGCGGCAACACGGTCGGACGCAGCACGATCAGCAGCTCGCTGCGCTCGCGGGTGCGCTCGGTGCGCGAGAACATCCGGCCGATCAACGGCAGGCGCGACAACCCGGGCACGCCGAGATCGTCGTCGCGGGTGGCGTCCTGCATCAGTCCGCCGATGATGGCCACGTCCCCGCTGGTCACGCTGAGCATCGACTCGAGTTCGCGCACCTGGATCTCGGGCACGCCGTTGCGAACGTCGGCCAGTGCAAGCTCCGGGTTCGGATCGTCGACGAAGCCGAGGATGCGCGACAGTGTCGGGCGCACGTTGAGCATCACCTCGTCATCCGCACCGATCTGCGGGGTGACGTTCATCACCAGCCCCACCGGCACGGTGTGGATCTCGCTCTCGGTGGTGATCTCCTCGCGATCGTCGTCGAAGCGGCGCTCCACGTTGACGGTGAAGTAGACCCGGTTGTCGACCACCTTCAGCACCGAGGACTGGTTGTTGAGCGCGATGATGCGTGGCCGGGACAGGATGCGGACCTTGCCGAAGCGCTCCAGCAACGACAGCGTCGCCCCGACGCTGCCGGCCGCACCGCTGTGCACCAGCCCCACCAGCGCGGCCGGCGGCGCCAGGCGTGCCACGCTGTCGGCGGTCACGCCCGGCAGGCCGCCGAACACCTGGGCGGCACTCAGGCCGTTGACGCCGTTGGCCAGGACCTGCCAGTCGATGCCCGCCTCGTAGCGCTCGGACAGCGAGACCTCCACCACGCTGGCCTCGATCAACACCTGACGGCGCGCCAGGCGCTGCACCCGTGCCAGATGGGTGCGTACCGTGGCGTGCAGGCCGGGGGAGGCGAACACGGTGACCAGACCGGCGTCGCGGTTGAGGGAGGCGCGTGCTCCGCCGGGCACCTCGTCGGCCAGCAGGCTGTCCAGGTCATCGGCCAGGGAGGCCCAGAAGCGGTGCTCGGACACGTTCTCGATCAGGGTGTCCGAGCTGTTGGCGATCGCACCGCCCTCGCCCCCCTGCCCGCCGCTGTTGAGCGTGCCCACCTGCGTGGCCAGACCGACCCGCCCGCGCGTGGTGCGCTCCACGTTGAGGTAGTCGACCGGGTAGCTGTCCGCGTAGGCGGCAGGCGTTCGCACCACCAGACGATCGTCGTCGATGCGCCACGCGAACGCGCTCTGGGCGGCGAGCTGATCGAGCACCTCGGCCAGCGGTCGATCCTCGGCGCGGTAGGTGACCGGGGTGTCGAAGCGGGCGTGCGGGTGCAGTTCCAGCGCCGCTTCGCGAGCCAGCAGGAACAGCAGCGAGTCGAGCGGCACGCGGGCCGCATCGACGCTGACGCGGTGGCGGGCACCGGCATCGCGGGGCGTTGCCGACGCGGTGGGGATGGCGGGGGCCGGCACGGGCACCTCGCCGGGTGGCGCGAGCGCGGGCGACGGCCCGCCACGCCAGTCCGACAGTTCCTGCTGCAGTGTCGGGTCGCCACCGTCGAACCCGGCCGCCTCGATCGACAACGGCCTGGCGGGCGCGGCGGGCGGGGGCGGGTCCGGCGGCGATGCGGCGCAGCCGGCCGCGAGGCTGCAGGCGGCACTCAGCGAGGCGGCGGCGAGGTGGGCGGCGCACGAGCGCCGCGGGCTTGCTGTCGACATGAACGGTCCCTGTTCGTGGTCCG
>ENA-ORXT01005925-ORXT01005925.1-marine-metagenome-genome-assembly--contig:-NODE-5925-length-11684-cov-5.876368_pt1 | contig 11684 bp, 13 predicted proteins | sample MGYA00237868_ERZ511482 | MGnify/ENA metagenome assembly ERZ511482 | reverse complement strand
GCCAGATACAGCAGATACCCGACCGAGGCCCAGGCCAGCACGGTGCGCAGCCACGGAATCGCCAGCGCACTGGCCGCGATGCCGCTGACGACCAGCAGCGCGACGGTGTTGTGCCCGATGAACAGCCCCGTCAGGTAGGACAGCCCCGCGCGATAGCCGTAGGCCGACCCGACCCCCGCCAGCGACAGCACGCCGGGACCGGGGGTGACGATCAGGAAGAAGACGGCGAGGGCGAATTCGATCATGCGATTCGCGTACCGGGGCGCGGCCCTCCGTCCCGCATCGTCACGTCTCGCACCAGACCGCCATCTCGGTACCGCCCGGTTCGCGGAACTGGAAGCGATGCCCGCCGGGAAACGCGAAGATCTCCTTCGTGATCTCGGCCCCCGCCGCGCGCACGCGCTCCAATGCCCCCTCCAGATCGGCGGTCTTCAGCACGATCAGCGGCGCGCGCAACGCGCCCCGCTCGATGCCGCCGCCCGTGCCGGCATTCTGGATGTCCTTGTAGTCCGGGCCGTAATCCACATAGCTCCAGCCGAAGGCACCGGCGAAGAAGCCTTGGGTTTCCTCCAGTTTCGGCGAGGTGAATTCGACGTAATCGATGGTCATCGGCATGTCTTCGGGCATTGGACGCTCCTGTGCGGGGGGGGATCGTGGTCTGCCGAGCCTTCCACATCCGCCGCCCCGCAGGCGAGAAAAAAGGGAGCATCCGGCGATGCCCCCTCTTCCCTCTCCCCGCCCCGCGCTCGTCAGATCGCCTTCTGCCCCATCTGTTCGGCGATGTAGTCCGCCTGCCGGATGGCCAGCGACACGATGGTCAGGGTCGGATTCTCGGCCCCGCCGGTCGTGAACTGCGATCCGTCCGAGACGAACAGGTTCGCGATATCGTGGGTCTGGCCCCACTTGTTCACCACACCATCCTTGGCCTCCGCCGACATCCGGTTCGTCCCGAGGTTGTGGGTCGAGGGATAGGGCGGGGTCGGATAGGTCTGGGTCGCGCCCACCGCGTCATAGACGGCCATACCCTGTTTCCACGCATGGTCGCGCATGGCAATATCGTTGGCATGGTCCGAGAAATGGACGTTCGGCGCGGGCAGGCCGTACTGGTCCTTCTCGTCCGACAGGGTGATCGCGTTGGATTCCTGCGGCATGTCCTCGCCCACGATCCACATGCCGGCCATGTGGTCGTAGGTGTCCATCGCCGCCGCGAACTGCCGCCCCCAGGCACCGGGGTTGAGGAACGCGGCCATGAACGGCACGCCCAGCGACAGCGTCTCCATCTCGTACCCGCCGACGAAGCCGCGCGAGGGGTCGTGGACGGATTCGTCCTGGATGATCCCCGCCATCGTCGTGCCGCGATACATGTTCACGGGCTTGTCGAAGCTGGCATAGACCGAGGCGGTCATGTGGCGCATGTAGTTCTTGCCCACCTGCCCCGACGAATTCGCCATCCCGTCCGGGAACAGGCTGGAGGCGGAATTCAGCAGCAGGCGCGGGCTTTCGATCGAGTTGCCCGCCACCGCCACGATGCGCGCCTTCTGCACATGCTGCTTGCCGTCGGCATCGGCGTAGAGGACGCCGGTGACCTTGCCGTCCTTGTCGTGCCGGATTTGCAGCACATGAGCGTTGGCGCGGACTTCCAGCTTGCCGGTTTCCTCGCCCTTCGGAATTTCGGTATACAGCGTCGACCACTTCGCCGCGAATTTGCAGCCCTGGAAGCAGAACCCCGATTGCTGGCAATGGGTGCGCCCGTCGCGGTCCTGGCTGTTGATGGCCATATTGCCGGTATGCACGCGCTTGTAGCCCAGCTTCCTCGCGCCCGCCTCCATCACCTTGAAGTTGTTGTTGCCGGGCAGGGGCGGGATGCCGTGGGTATTGGTGACCCCCATCTTGTCCTCGGCCTTGGCATAATACGGGGCCATGTCCTCGGCGGTGATCGGCCAGTCGAGCAGGTTCGCGCCCTCGACCGCGCCGTAGGTCGTGAGGGCCTTCCACTCGCCGGGCTGGAAGCGCAGGGACGCGCCCGCCCAGTGGGTCGTGGACCCGCCGACCGCCTTGACGATCCACGCGGGCAGGCCGGAGAAATCCTTGGCCACGCGCCAGTCGCCCGACGTCGTGCGCTTGTCGAGCCAGGCGAGCTGACCGAAGCTGTCCCACTCGTCGTTGATGAAGTCGTGCGCCTCGTGGCGACCGCCCGCCTCCAGAATGACGGTGTCGATGCCCTTCTGGGCCAGTTCGTTGCCGAGCGTGCCGCCGCCCGCGCCGGAACCGATGATGACGACGACCGAATCGTCGTTCAGGTCATATGGTGCTGTCATGTCAGTTCTCCCCTAGACCCACTCGATGTCGTCGAAACCGCGCTCGATGTATCCGCCCTTGTCGGCGGAAGCGCCCTCGTACCCGAACTTGGGCCACAACTCCTTCTGGTTGTAGAAACCGACGACGAGCGACCCGCGCATGGTCTGGAAGAAGTCGCTGTCCTCGATATCGTGCAGCACGGCCACGCGGTCCGCTTCCCAGCCGAGATCGAGATAGCTGCGATCCCCCGTCGCGCCGCCGAGCAGCTTCTTGCCCGCCCGGGCGTTCAGGTCGCCGACGCCGTCCTCCAGCAGCGCCTTCTTCGCGTCGTCGTCGACGGAGGCGTCGTCATGGGCGCGCAGGGCGATGGCGTAGTAGCGGTCGGCGATATGGTCGTGGGGATAGATGTCGCGGGCCATCTGGATCATCGTGGCCATGGTTTCGGGCCTCAGCGCCTTCAGCTCCATGCCCCAGCCCTGGGCGGGCATCAGCAGCGTGCCGCTGCCCACCACCATCGCCGCGCCGATGGCCGTCTTGCCGGATGCGGCGAGGAAGTCGCGTCGATTGACGCCCCCCGTCCTGTCGGTCGTCGTCATGTCTTCTCTCCCTTGGTTTTTTTAGGGGGGGCCTATTTGAATCGGCCACCCTTCTGGATCACCTCGATCTGGTACCCGTCCGGGTCCGCGATGAAGAAGAACCGCGCCAGCAGCGTGCCGCCGGGCGAAAAATCCGTCAGCTTGCGGGGCGCATACCCCGCCTCGGTCAGGCGGGCGTGCAGCGGATCGACATCGTCCACCACGAAGGCGAGATGGCCGTAGCCGTTCCCGAGATCGTAAGGCTCGGTCGTGCCCTTGTTGACGGTCAGTTCCAGTTCGAAGGAACTTTCGGCATTGCTCAGATAGATCAGCGTGAAGCTGTCGAAATCCAGCCGGTCCGCGACCTCCAGCCCGAAGGCGTCGCGGTAGAACGCCACCGACCGCGCCTCGTCGAGCACCCGGATCATCGAATGAACCATCTTCGCCATCGGCGTTCTCCCCTGCGATACCGGCGCCATGCTGCGCCTTGTGCGGTCGAGCCTAACCGGGGCGGGGCGGTCGATGGTGGTAGCGGGATACTACGCCGCTTCGCTCGCCCGGACCGCCTGTTCCAGATGCACGAGGCAGGCGATGCGCAGCAGCGAGGCGAAATTGGTCACCTCGCCGTGCAGGTCCAGCACCTCGTCGTAGAGGGTCGAGAGGAACTTGGGCGTGGTCATGCCCTGTTCGCCCGCGATCCCGTCGATCATGCGCCAGTAGCGCGCTTCGAGCCGGATGCTGGTCGACAACCCGTTCAGCCGCACGGAGCGGGTGACGCTGGCATAGTCGGAACGGTCCTGCCCGGCGAATATCTGACACATTGTCCGGTACCTCCCCCCGGCGAGTGTCGGGGGAACCCGCGTCTATTGCAAGGGGGTGTGGCGGGGGGCGGGTCGGCGTGCCGCATGACCGCGCGACCGGCACCGGGCGATCACATGAGCGTGATCGACGTGAACCCGCCCCGCTCCGGTCCGTCCTATGCACGACAGCATGACTGCGCGGGGCGCGGTATGCGGCATGGGGAGGGGTCCGGCGCGATGATGGAGACGATCGACGAGCATCGCGATGCGCTCTACCGCTTCGCGTTCGCCATGCTGCGCAATCGCGCGGATGCGGAGGATGCGGTGCAGGACACCTGCCTGCGCATCGTCAGCGGGCGGAACGCGGAAGGGGACGGGATCGACAATCCCCGCGCCTGGGCGTTCCGGGTGCTGCGCAATGTCTGCATCGACCGCCTGCGCCAGCGCAATCGCGGCCTGCGGGCGCGGCTCGACCCGCAATTCGGCAGTCAGGTCCATGCGCTGGAGGGGTCGGCGGTCGATGCGGAGACGTCCTTCATCGCCGTCGACACCCTGTGCCGCGTCACCGCCGCCATGGACGATCTGCCCCCCGACGAGGCGCAGACCCTGTCCCTCGTGGTGGCCGAGGGGCTGAGCTACGCCGAGACCGCCTACGTCACCGGCGTTCCGGTGGGGACCGTGCGGTCCCGGCTGCACCGCGCCCGAAAGCTGTTGCGCGCGCGCCTCGACACCCCGCAGGGCGACCCCCGGGTCGTCCCTCTCTCCCGCCGACGGGCATTCAACCGCAAGGCTACATGATGACCGAGTGTCCAGACCCGATCCGGATCGAAGCCCTCGCCGATGGCGAGGATGTCGAGAACCGCGCGGCCCTGACCGCCCATATCGCGGAATGCGAGGCCTGTGCGCGGCGGCTGAACGAGACCCGGGCGCTCGACCACCTCGTGCGCGAGGCGGTGATGCGCCGGCATGTGCCGCCCGCCCCCGCCCCCGCCCCGGTCACAGTCGCAGCACCCGCCCCCGCACCGGGGCCGCGCGTCAGCCGCCGAATGGTGCTGGCGGGGGGCGGGGCGCTCGCGGCGTCGGTCGCCGGGCTGGGCCTCGCGCTGCGGCCGGGCCGGGAGGGCGTGACGCTCGACCGTCTGACGACCACGTATTTCGGCGACTTCAAGACCCTGATCGCCGCCGAGCGCCGCCTCGACATCACCGAAAGCGACCCCGCGCACCTGCTGGCATGGTTCGGCGAGCGGGTGCCCTTCGCCCTGCCCCGGATCGCCCTGCGCGAGGGGGTATCGCTGCGGGGCGGGCGGCTGTGCTGGCTGCTGGAGCGGCGCAATGCGGCCCTGTATCTCGACACGCCGGACGGTCCCTGCTGCCTGTATCTGGCCTCCGGCACCAGCCTCGAACCCGGCGCGCCGGTCGTGTTGCAGCGCAACAACCTCAGCGGCGCGTTCTGGCAGGCGGGCGGGGTGATGCATGCGCTGATCGGCGAGCCGTCGGGCGAGACCTTCGCCGCCCTCGCGACATCCTTCCTGCCGCCCCTGCGATTCCTGACCGACGGAGATGCCCGATGAGCGCCCGCGCCCGAAAGATCGACCCGTGCAACGCGGCCAGTGCGGCGACGGACGACCCGGTCGATCTCGACACCGCCCGGGCCATCGGAGTCGCGCTCGCCGCCACGACGAAGCCCGCCATCATCGCGAAGATGCCGCTCGCCGCGTGCCTGGGGCGGGTGCTGGCGCAGGACGTCGTCGCCCCCCGGCCCCTGCCCGCCTTCAACACGGCGGCGATGGACGGATACGCGATCCGCTGCTCCGACCTGTCGCGGGGGGCGCCGTTCCGCCTGCGGGTCACGCGCACCCTTCAGGCGGGCGGGGGGACCGACATCATGCCGGTCCACGTACCCGGCAGCGCCCTGCGGATCATGACCGGGGCCGCCGTGCCGGCCTATTGCGATGCGGTGATCCCGATGGAGGTGGTGACGGAGCGCGGCGGGCTGATCGATATCGCCGACTGCCCCGCGCCCTTCGCGAATATCCGCCGCCAGGGGTCGGTCGCCGGGGAGGGAACCGTGCTGATGCAGGCGGGCCGGTGCCTGACCGCCCGGGACATCGCCCTGCTGGCCGCCACGGGGCACGGGCATCTGGCCATCCGGCGCAAGCTGCGCGTCGCCGTCGTGTCGAACGGGGCCGAACTGGTCGAGGCGGATGGCGAGGCGAAGGGGGACCGGATACCCGATTCCAACCGCCCCCTGCTGCTGGCCGACCTGTCCCGCCCCTGGATCGCGGCCCGGGATCTGGGGATCGTCGGGGACGACACGGCCCTGCTGTCGCAGATTCTGGATGTCGCGTCGGAGGATACCCGCATCATCGTCACCACCGGCGGGGCCGCCCGGGGCGACGCCGATTGCCTGCGCCCGGCCATCGAGCGGCTGGGCGGCGAGATCCTCGTCTCGCGCATCGCGATGAAGCCGGGCAGGCCCACCCTGGTCGCGCGGCTGGGGAGCACGATCGTCCTCGGCCTGTCCGGCAATCCGGTCGCGGCGCATATCGGGATGCAGGTGCTCGGCTGGCCGATCCTGCGCGCGGCGGCGGGGCTGGAGCAGGCCGGGGCGGGGTGCGAGCAGGGCATCGCCAACTTCGCCCACACGCCCCGCCCGGGGCGCAGCGAATTTCCGCTCGTGCGCGTGGCGGGCCGCGATGCGCAGGGTCGGGCGCTGCTGGACATGCCCGCGCGGTTCGACGCGGCGGGGCTGACGCGGCTGGCGCGGTTCGACGGCTACGCGACGATCGGGGCGGGAGCGGGGGCGATAGAGCGGGGAGATGCGGTGACCTGGACGCGGCTGTGAGGAGAGCTACGCCGCGAACACCGCCTGCCGCAGGAAATTCGCCCCCGCCACCGCGAGGACCAGCAGGATGATCGTGCGCAGCCGCTCGCCGTCCAGCCTGTCCTGCACCGTCTGGCCCAGCCGCATGCCGATGGCGACGGGGACCAGCATCAGCACCGAGACCGCCGCCGTCTGCGCATTCAGCACCCCCGTCGCGACATGCCCGGCGATGAACGGGAACGACCCGAGCAGGAACGTCACGGCGCAGGTGCGGATGAACCGGCGCTTGGGGATATCCAGCGCCAACAGCAGCATCAGCACCGGCACCCCCCACGCCCCCGAGATGCCGCCGAAGAACCCGCCGACCGCCCCCGCCACCGCATCCGCCGCCGGACGGGGCGGCGATGTCGGACGCCACCCCAGCAGTTGCGCGACGGAAAAGGCGCTCAGCCCCACCCCCATGATCAGCGAGAACCCGCGCACGTCCAGCAGCGGCAGCAGTTGCGTCGCCGCAAACAGCGTGACGAGCATCACGCCGATCAGGAGGCGGAATTCCAGCAGCGTCTCCCACGCCTCCGCCACCCCCTCGCGCGCGGCCTGCCACACGTTCATCACCACGGCGGGCAGCGCGAGATAGGCGACGGCGACCTCGGGCGGCAGGACCGTCGCGCCGATGGCCACCGCGATGGTCGGCAGGGCGAACCCGATGGTCCCCTTGACGAAGCCGCCGAGCAGAAACCCGGCGGTCGCCACCGCCATCGGCACCGCGCCGTACGCCGCCACCGCCGCCCCGGGCGCGCCGGTCAGCAGGTCGATCATGCGCGGACGAGGCGCGCGGCGTAGAATCCGTCGAGACCCCCGATATCGGGCCAGTGACTGGGCAGGCTGCGCAGCGCCCCCTCCGACACCATCTCCGGCGGAATGCCCGATCCCGGCCCCACCGGATCGAGGCGCGCATCGGGGTGCGACCCCAGGAACGACGCGACCCGCGCCTCCCCCTCCTCCGGCAGCAGCGAGCAGGTGGCGTAGACCAGCGCGCCGCCGGGGGCCAGCCACTGCCACGCCCGGGCCAGCAGCGCGTCCTGCAACGGCACCAGCGAGGACAGCACCGCCCCGGTCTTGAGGTGCGGAAGATCCGGGTGCCGCCGGATCGTGCCGGTGGCCGAGCAAGGCGCATCCAGCAGGATCGCGTCGAATTCCCCCTCCGGGTTCCAGTCCAGCGCATCGGCGATGACGACCTTGACGCCCGTGCGGGTGCGCAGCAGGTTCTCGCGCATCCGCCGCATCCGGGGTTTCGAGATGTCGAGGGCCGTCACCTCGGCCCCCATCGCGGCGAGCTGCATCGTCTTGCCCCCGGGCGCGGCGCACAGATCCAGCACGCGCCTGCCCGCCACGTCGCCCAGCATCCGCGCGGGCAGGGTCGCGGCGGCGTCCTGCACCCACCACGCGCCCTCGCCATAGCCCTCCAGCCCCGCGACCGCCCCGCCGCTGCGCCGCACCGTTCCGGCGGGGGTCAGCGTGCCGTGCAGGCGCGCGGCCCAGTCCCCGGCATCCCGGGCGGGCATCAGGTCGAGGGGGGCGCCGTGGCGATGGGCGGCGGCGATGGCGCGGGCGGTCGGCTCGCCATAGGCATCCTTCAGCCGCTCCCACAACCACGCGGGGGTATCGACCGCCTCCGCATCGGCGGCGTCGAACATCCTGCATCCCTCGTCCGACATGCGCCGGCACACGGCATTGACCATGCCGGACAGGCGCTGCGTCTCCGGCAGGCGCTTGGCGAGGCGCACGGCGGTATCGACGGCGGCATGGGGCGCACCGTCGAGGGCCATGAGTTCGGCCCCCGCGATGCGCATGATCTGCACCCCGAGGCGGTTCTTGCCCACGGGGCGCTTGGCGACGAACCGGTCGATCACCGCGTCGATCGACCCCAGCCGCCGCAGCGTCGTCAGCACCAGCAACCGCGCGAACCCGGCGTCGCGGTCGGACAGCGTGTCGACCTTCGCCTCGCGCCACGCCGTATCGAGCGGCAGGTCGCGGTCCAGCACCGCATCCAGCGCGATCACCGCCGCATGGCGCGACTCGACCCCCGCTACCGCCATGGGGAGCCGCGCCGCGCGGGGCCGAGGGTCGCCTGTCCGCGCCGCCGCCCCCAGGGAGAGCGCCGCTGCACCGGCTGGATCGTCGGCAGGATGGTCGTCTGCTGGCCCATGTCGCGCGCCATTTCCTTCAACTCCGCCACTCGGTTTCCGATATCGGGATGGGTCGAGAACAGCGAATCGGTCCCCCGCACCGTCAGCGGATTGTGGATGAACAGATGCGCGGTCTCCGGAAAGCGTTCGGCGGTGACCAGCATCGTAGAGCCGTTCGAAATCCTGATCAAGGCGCTGGCGAGCCACATCGGATTGCGGCAGATCTCGGCCCCCGCGCGGTCGGCGGCGTATTCGCGGGTCCGGCTGATGGTCATCTGGATCACCATCGCCGCCATGGGCGCGAGGATGGCCATCAGGATCGTGCCCATCGCCCCCATCGGCCTGTCGCGACTGCCGCCGAAGAACAAGCCGAACTGCGCGATCATCGAGATGGCCCCGGCGACCGTGGCCGACATCGTCATGATGAGGGTGTCGTAGTTCCTGATATGCGCCATCTCGTGCGCGATCACGCCCGCCAGTTCCTCGCGGCTCAGCAAGCGCACGATGCCGGTGGTCATGGCAATCGCGGCATTGTCGGGATTGCGCCCCGTGGCGAAGGCGTTCGGCTGATCCTTGTCGATCAGGTAGACCGCCGGGACGGGGATCTGCGCATTGCGCGCCAGTTGCGCGATCAGGGCGGTCAGATCGGGCGCTTCATGCGGGCCGAGGGGGCGGGCCTTGTGCATCTTCAGCACCATCCGGTCCGATTTCCACCACGCCAGCACGTTGGTTGCGGCGGCGAAGACCAGCGCCAGCAGCGTGCCCTGCCGCCCGCCGATGGCATAGCCGACGACCATCAGCAGCGCCGTCATCGCGGCCAGCAATAACATTGTCTTGATCGTGTTCATGCGCCTGCGCCTCTTCATCGCCTTTTATCGACCGCAAGGAGGGACTATATGGCACGGGACCACAACAATGCGAGCGAGGGCGTCGATGACCGTCAGAACACCCGACCCCGATATCGCGGCCCGCGCCCTGGCCGAGGCACGGGCCCGCAAAGCGGAACGCGAGACCCTCGACCTGCCCCCCGAAAAGGGCGGACCCAAGGGGCGCGAACCCGTGCGCTACGGCGATTGGGAAAAGGATGGGATTGCTTATGATTTCTAGAAAAACGCTTGCCGCTTTCGGCACCGCCTTCGGCCTTGCCGGAGCCATGCTGTCCGCCCCCGCCATGGCCGGGGATTACGCGGACCTGCCCCGGGCCACGGGGGACCAGCGGGTCGCCATCTTCGCCGGGGGGTGCTTCTGGTGCATCGAATCCGATTTCGACAAGGTGCCAGGGGTCGTCTCGACCACCTCGGGCTATACCGGGGGCCGGACGGAGCGCCCCACCTATCGCCAGGTCGCCTCCGAAACCACCGGCCATTACGAGGCGCTGCACGTCGTGTACGAGCCGTCGAAGGTCAGCTACGACGATCTGCTGACGGCGTTCTGGCACTCGGTCGACGTCACCGATGCCGGGGGCCAGTTCTGCGACCGGGGCGAGTCGTACCGCACGGCGGTCTTCGCCCTCGACCCCGCGCAGCGCCGGGCGGCGGAAGCGTCCAAGGCGGCGATCGTCGCCTCGGGCGTGCTGTCCGCCCCCCTCGTCACGCCGGTCCTGGATGCCGCCGCGTTCTATCCGGCGGAGAACTACCACCAGAACTACTACAAGACCAATTCGATCCGCTACACGATCTACCGCAACAATTGCGGGCGGGACCGCACGGTCAAGAAGGTCTGGGGCGACATGGCGTTCAAGGGGATTCCGGGCAAGGACTGATACCGACGGCGACGATGACCGACCGTTTCCGGGGAACATCACCTGCCCCGGACTCGATCCGGGGCCTCTTGCCGCAGCGTACCTTGTCTCGACAGGCCCCGGCGCTGCGCGACGCGATCAAGTCCGGGGCAGGAGATAGCGGATACGATTCCGCAACAGACTCGATCACCCTCAATGCGCCGCCTGCCAGTTCGCCCCCTGCCCCGCATCGACCACCAGCGGGGTGGAAAAGCGCACGACCGGGTCGGCGGCGTTCTCCATCACCGCGCGCACATGCTCGATCAGGGGTTCGGCCTCGGCCTCGGGGCATTCGAACACCAGTTCGTCATGCACCTGCAACAGCATCCGCGCCGACAGCTTCTCGGCCGCCAGCACCCCCGGCACCCGCACCATCGCCCGGCGGATCACGTCGGCGGCGGTGCCCTGGATCGGCGCATTGATCGCGACCCGCTCCTGATAGCTCTTCTGCGGTCCCTTGGAATTGATGTTCGGCGTGTGGATGCGCCGCCCGAACAGCGTCTCGACGTAGCCGTCGCGCCTGGCGTTGAACTTCATCAGGTCCATGTAGCCGCGAATGCCGGGGAACTGCTCGAAATAGGCGTCGATGAACGCCTGCGCCTCGCCGCGCGGGATGCGCAGGTTGCGGCCCAGACCGTGACCGGAGATGCCGTAGATGACGCCGAAGTTGATCGCCTTGGCCCGGCGGCGGATTTCGGGCGTCATCTCGGCCAGCGGCACGCCGAACATGGCCGAGGCGGTGGCGGCGTGGATGTCCTGCCCCTCCGCGAAGGCCGATTTCAGCGCGTCGATATCGGCCATGTGCGCGAGGATGCGCAATTCGATCTGGCTGTAATCGAGGCTGACCAGCACGTTGCCGTCTTCGGGCACGAAAGCCTTGCGAATCTCGCGCCCTTCTTCGGTCCGCACGGGGATGTTCTGGAGGTTGGGGTCGGTCGAGGCGAGGCGGCCCGTCGAGGTCGCGGCCATGGAGAAGGAGGTATGGACCCGGCCCGTCTCGGCATTGATATGGTTCTGGAGGCTGTCCGTATAGGTTGATTTCAGTTTCGACAACTGCCGCCAGTCGAGAATGCGCCCGGGCAGGTCGTGGGTCATGGCCAGATCTTCGAGGATATCGGCCCCCGTGGCCCAGGCGCCCGTCTTGGTCTTCTTCCCGCCCTGCATGTTCATCTTGTCGAACAGGATCTCGCCCAGTTGCTTGGGCGAGCCGATGTTGAA
>ENA-ORXT01005923-ORXT01005923.1-marine-metagenome-genome-assembly--contig:-NODE-5923-length-11687-cov-9.203531_pt1 | contig 11687 bp, 5 predicted proteins | sample MGYA00237868_ERZ511482 | MGnify/ENA metagenome assembly ERZ511482 | reverse complement strand
CGTCGGGGGTGCCGAGGAGCCGCCCAAACGCCCCCGCCGCGGCGCCAACGACCGCCGCGACGGGGGAGAGGAGGAGCGGGAGGAGCGTGCGGGGCGCCGTCGCCGGCGGCGCCACCCCAAACTGCGTCGCCGTAATGAGGAGCGACGCCCCCGCCGCCACGTCCGTGGTCGAGGGCGTGCCGAGGAGCGCCGCTGCGCGGGGGACGGCGGCGCCGACGGCGGCCGCAAACGGCACCGCCGACGCGTAGTAGGCGGCGAGGCGGCGGAGGGCGGGGACGTCGGCGGCGGTGGCCGCCGACGCGTCGCCCTCCGCGTCGGCGGCGGCAGCCTCGTCGGGGGGGGGGCGGGACGTTGCGCCGCTCCCACCGCCGTGGCTCTCGCCGTCGCCGTGGCAATCGGCGTCGCTGTGGGCGTCGGCGGCGGGCGTCGCGACGGTCGTCTCTGACGCGGCATCCGCGGGACCGACCCCCCCCTCCATCGCCTCCTCCTCCCCCTCCGCCCCCTCCTCCTCCTCTCGACCCGCCCGCCGGCGGTGGCGGTGACGGCCGCGGTGGCCCCCCCCGACGCAACCCACCCCGCGGCGCCCGCCCGGCCTTTGATCCCGACGCGGAAGACGAGGAGGAGGGCGATCCCGACGCAGACGACAGCGACTACCTGCCGCTCGAAGACTACGCCTACTCCTCGGCGGACGCCTCGGCGGACGCCTCTGTTGGTCCTGCCGTCCCCCGCCTCCCGCGGGCGTCGCCGCCTTCCTATTTTTCCCGGTCGGGCGAACGCCGGGCCCTTGGCCGCCGCACGCCCATTTGGGGCTTCTCGGTGCCGCCCTCACGCCCCGACGAGTTCGGTGACCGTTTCCCGCGCCCTTTTCGCGTGCACAACGACTCGCGCTGGTCCGAGGCCTTCGCCTCGGCACCCGCGCCGGTCCTCGACGACGCGCGCACGGTGTATAACGGCTGCGCCTGGTTGCAGGCGATTCACAACCGCCTGCTCGACGCGGAGGTTTCGCGCCTGCGCGGCGAGCTTTTGGTGCGCGAGCTCCTGAACGAGGTGATCTACACGCGCGCGGCGTTGCATCAGCTCTACCTGATCTTCTCTACCCGCTACCACGTCTTGGCCGAACAGTCGTCTAATCCGACGCTGTCGGCCAACCTGCAAGACCTGCTGCTGGCTCCCGCCGACAGCGACAGCGTCTACTCGCCGACAACCTCCTTTTTCGAGTCGTCGGTGCTCGCGCACCGCGCGTACTCGATCTCCCGGGAGCAGGCGCTGCACGTGCAGTCGCGCCTCCACCCGCGGCGCGGCGGTCTGTCGGCTCCTCCCCCGCCGCCGGGGGGTCTCACTCCCAGTGCCCGTCGCCGCCACGCGCGTCAGCTCCGCCTCCAGCAGTTAACTGCTGGGGGCGCCGCCCACCCCCCCGTCCGCGGCCCCAATGGCGCTGGACGCGGCGGAGGCGGTGGCGGCGGGACTCACGGCGGAGGCGGCGGCGGCGGCAGCGGTGGCGGCCGCCAGCGTGACGGGTCCTCCGGTGTTGTCCACCCGCGCGGCAGCGGCGGCGGCGGCGGCGGCGACGGGCGCGGCGGCGGCGGCGGCGGCGGCCACAGGGGCAGCGGCGGCGGACCTTCCGCCTCCGCCCCCGCGGCCTCGTCCTAGCCGCCGCCGGCGCCATGCAGCCGCACCGCCGACCGATCGGCGGCTGCGGTCGGGCTCCCCCTCTCGCTTGCCGGAGGGGCGGCCGACGACCCAGGCAAGCAAGCGTCGCCGCCGACCACACCGGTCGGAGCGCCGCGCCGCCTCGTTGCGGCTGGCAGCCGAAGCTGCCCGGACGCCCCCGCTCGCCCACGCGGCGCGCGTGCGCGCCTCGCTCCCTCGATGGGCGGCGATCGGCGCCTCGCCGTGGGTGCTCCGCGTCCTCAAGTACGGCTACCGAATCCCGTGGTCCCGCCCCCCCCCCCCCCGCCGGCTCCCCCCCTACCCGCAATCGCCCGCGGACCTGAAGTTCGGCTGCGCGACGGCCGACTCCTGGGTCGCAAACGGCTTCGTGTACGAGATGACGCCGGCGGAAGCAGCGGCAGCGCTGGACGTGGCGCCGACGTTCGTGGTCAAGCATTCCAAGGACCGGCTTGTGGCGGACCTGTCCGCAAAAAACGCCGACGTGCAGGACCGCCCCTTCCGGTACGACAACCTGCCGCGCTACGCGAGTCAGCTGTCGCCCGGCGACCACCTCTTCAGTTGGGACATCTCGGAGGCGTTTTTCCACGTCCCTCTGTCCCCGGCGGATCAACGCCGGCTTGCGTTCCGCGTGGGCGTCCGCGTCTTGGTCCCCCTGGTGCTGCCTTTCGGCATGAAGTTGTCCCCCTACGCCTTCACCAAGGTGCTCCGGCCTGTGGTAGCGACGCTGCGTCGCCAGGGCCTAGCGGTCCTGGCCTACATGGACGATTTTTGCGGGCGGCCCCCGGGGCCTTCCCCCTCGTCGTCCGACGCGGCGACGGCGACGCGGGCTTGCGTGCTGGACCTGTTTGCCGACCTAGGCCTGGCGGTTCACCCGACCAAGGGCGCCGTGGTGGGCACCACCACGCTGCCGATCTTGGGCTACGTGCTCGATACCGTTCGGCGTCTGATCTTGTTGCCGCCTTCCCGCTTGGACGCGCTCGTCGTGGCGGCGGGAGCGCTCCTGACCACCGCCTGCTCGTCCGGCCGTCGCGTGCCCTTCAAGGCCCTGCAACGCTTCACGGGCAAGGCGGTCTCCTGCTCCCTAGCCCTCCCTGCCGGCCGGCTCTACCTGCGGCGGCTTTATACCGCCCAGAAAGGACACCGGCATTCTCGCACAGTCCGCCTGCCGCACGGCGCCGTCCGCGACCTGACCTGGTGGCGGCGGCTGAAGAGTGGCTCCGACGTCGGTCGCGCCCTGTGGCCGCCGTCATTGGGGCTCCTCACCACCGACGCGTCGCAGTACGGGTGGGGCGGGACGTGGAACGAGCTGGTTCCCGCCCGCGGTTTCTTCTCCGCGGCGGACCGTCCCTCGCACATCAACGTCAAGGAGGTGGCGGCGGTGCGCTTGTCGTTGCTCTCCTTGCACCGGCACTTCCCCATCCGCGCTGGCGAGTTGCACCTCCGAATCGACAACCGGGTTGCGATGACGTGCATCAACCACTTCTCCACGCGCTCGGCCGCCCTCGCCGTCGAGCTGCGCCGGCTGTACGAACTTTGCAAGGAATTAAAGTTGTCCATCCGCGCGACCTGGATCGCGTCGGTGGCCAACGTTTGGGCCGACAAGCTCAGCCGGGATCGCGACCGAACGGACTGGCGGCTCCACCCCTCACTCTTCCGCCGCCTCTCTACGCGGTACGGGGCGCACTCGGTCGACCTTTTTGCCTCCTCCCTCAACACCCACTGCCCCCGCTTCTACTCCCTCCCCGCCTCGCCGGGCTGCGACGCTGTCAACGGGCTCGCCCAGGATTGGTCGTCCGGCAACCTGTGGGCCAACCCCCCCTTCTCCTTGATCGCGCTCGTGCTCGCCAAGATCGTTGCCGAGACGGCGACTGTCACGCTCATCCTCCCCGTTTGGCAGGCTCAGGCTTGGTGGGCGGAGGCGCTCGGTCGCGCCAACGAGGCCTTCCTCCTCCCCCGCAGCGCGGGCCTCTTCGAGGCGGGTCGCTCCCAGCGACCGACGCCCGACCCCCACTGGCGCGCCGCCGCCTTGCGCTTCGAGAACGGCGGGCGTCTGCTGCCCATCTCACAGCGTGAGTCCTGCGTAGCTGACACGCATCTACGTATGACAGCTTTACACGAAGATTGGTGAGCAGCGTCCGATCTTCCTGTCTGATTCTCCCGCTCTTGATCGTGTGGCAGAGAGTTTCTGCACAAACTTTACAGCGCCCCGCCCGAACCTGAATGTAACTTGCTGTGACTTGCTGTGAGCGTTTCGCAGATGCGATCATTCTTTGGCGACGCGCCATACACAACCCTATACCCTTGACCTAAAGGCCAGGGAATATGTGTGCATCACTACACTTTGAGAGCACTCTGTATTTAAGGCTAGGGAATTAACCTGGTGAATGCAGTCTTTCGTTTTTATCCTTCTCCAGGATTTGCAGACGCACCTCATATTGGTCACCTTTTTTGGCCGGAGATTTTGTGTTTGTAAATCACTGATGTCGAATTCGGTTTGAATCAGCTGGGTTTTGCACGGAAAGGCACCGCAGAAGCATGTTAATAATCTGTGGTTTTACACTACAAAGGGAGGGGAGCAGAGAGTCAAAATAATGAAGCAAGGCCCAGTGCGTCAGACACACGACGTGACGCGTTTCTGGTTCCCCTACCAGAACTTCAAAGCAGTAAGCGCCGATCGGTCACGGGCATGGTGGCCACAGTCTTGTTCCGCCGTTCTTCCGCTCCTCCCGCTTCTCTTGCTGCTGCAGCCTGGACACCAGCGTCGGGTACACCAGCTGCCGGATGACAAGCACCGAAAAGTCGAGGAGGAAGCACGCCGCAATGACAACGACGGCCGTCAACCAGTACGCCGAGGAGCTGAAGAGTTGTAGCACTAGCCCCTCGAGCGGGTACTCCCCAACGATGGGGGACGTGAGGAGGGGCATGAGCCAGAAGAACGTGGAGATGCCAAACACCAGCCCAAAAATGACGAACCAATTGATGATGTGCGACATGAGCGTCATCTTGGCGAAGGTCACGAGGATGATGGTGAAGGTGTTGGCGAGCCCGATGAAGTAGAAACCGCCCCCTTGACCGTTGGCGTAGGGAGCGCCCAGGTAGCCGATGGAAAGGTACAGCCCAAAGTAGACGCACAGCGCGTGCCACAGACCATAGCCCAGCACGTACTCGGCGACGGTCCAAAAGTTGAAGAGCCGATTCTTGCGGTACGACAGGTACACCTCGGGGTGATTCCGCAGCGTCTCCTCCGAAAGGTCGCGCTCAAACGTCCCAAAGAAGAGTGGCGTCCACGCAGTAATCAGCACGTTGAACGTGCTCACCATCCACTGGTCGTTGAAGGTCGTGCCGCTCCAGAAGCACCAAATCTGGAAGAGGAACTGGGTCAAAGTAAAGGACGCGTTCTTGTACAGCGATAAGGCAATGACGCCTGCCGTGCGCACGTAGCTGTAGCGCCCGTGGATGGTCAGCAGCCGCTGTAGGTGGCGGAACTCAGATATGGCATAGTCACTGGCACGTGCGGCTTGCGAGCCCTCCTTGCCGTAGATGCCGACGCCGACGTGGGCCTCCTGGATCATACTCACATCGTTGCCACCATCACCAATGGCGAGGGTGTTGGCCTTGCGCAGCTCCCGCACCATCCGTACAACCAGTGCCTTTTGCAGTGGCGTCACGCGGCAGCAAATTACCGTCTTGCACGCATCCGACAGCTCCATCAGCAACTCCGCGTGCGTCTCGAGCGCGTGCCCCAGCGTCGCGCCGTCGATGATGATGCCCAGCTCCACTTCCTTCGAACCACGCCCACGGCGCAAGCGAGTCCGAGCCCTTTGCAGCATCCCGCCACCGGGTGTCGCGGAGCCCTCTTCCCCTTCGCCCTTCTTGACGTACACCTGGATGGCCTCCTGGAGAGCGTTCTGGATCTCCTCCGGCGAGTCGGCTTTCAGGTGAATGACAGTCATGTCCGTGTCGAGCAGGTTGCTCGAGTAGCCAATGTTCTCGGCCGTCTCTCGCTTGTCCCCCGTCAGCACCCACAGGCGGACGCCCGCAGCGCGGAGGAAAGCTATTGTTTCTGGGACGTCCGTGCCGAGGCGATCCTCCACCGCCGTGCACGCGATCAGAGTCATGTTGGTCTCCACTAGGGCAGCAGCAGCCTCGACAAGGGAGTCCCGGTCTTCCAGACTGTTGCGCGCGGCGGCAAACTGCCGCGCCCACGCCTCGTACTCATCCGGCGACAACACCTTCTCCGCGAAGACGAGTGTCCGCAGGCCCTCCTTGGCAAACACGTCAATGTGCTCCTGGAGCGCCGCGTGGTTCTCGTCCGAAGGCAGCGTCGACGGCGCAAGCAGCGGGAGCATCACCGTGTCCGCGCCCTTGCAGATGACCTTGACGTTGCCCTCCGGGTCGCGGAGCAGCATGCTCATACGCTTGCGGTCGCTGTCGAACTCGAGCTCCCCAAGCATGGTGTATTGCTTGACGGTCCCAAACTCTCGGACAGTGAGCATATCGAGAGACCGTTCCAGCAGCTCCACGCCAAAGGACCGCGCCGAAGTCACGAGTGCCACCTCGTCGGGGCTCTGACCTTGGTACTCCACGACGCGGTCGGCGCCAGAGGGGGGTTCTGGCCCGGCTGGCGACAGGGGGCTCTCCACGTCACTGACCGAGCTGGCGCCCTCCGACGTCACGTCCTTGGAAAACCCAGAGAGCATCTTCCGCTTGCTCACGCTCGAGTCCTTTGTTGGCGGCGGCTCGTCTGCAACAGGCTCCGGCACGACGGCGTGGCAGAGGGCCATGGCAACAACCAGCGAACGCGCGTGCTCATCGCCGTTGGCCACCGCGTTGTCCATTGCGGCCGCCTCGCCGCGGATGTCAATGATGCGGTTGCCGGCAGAGCAGGCCACATAATTCATCTCGTTCTCTGTCAGCGTGCCCGTCTTGTCCGACAGCACATGCTCAATGTTGCCCAGCATCTCATTCAGGTTAGTTGCTTTGGCGGCAATCGGGTGGCCCCGGGTGGTCATCAGCAGGTCGCTCTGCATGAACGACGCCTGGATGACGCGTACAAACCTGTGACAAGGCAAAGGGGCGGGGACGTCGAGATAAGGGTTCCAAAGCAGACACAATGAAGAGTAACAAGACCAGCCAGCAAAGTCAGATACACCGCACGGACAAGGTCCAAGAGCAAGCACAAAATCGGGAGTCCATACACCCCCGGCGATGGCGAGGGCTCTCACGCAGCTCTCCTTAGCAGCGTCAGCTCAGGGACAACTCTCTCCAGTGCTGCCTCCCACGCCCAGCACACGCCGAGCGACACCGTAACATACTCCAGGGTCACAAACAGGGAGATGGGAATCCACGTGGAGAAAAGGACGAGGAAGGTGCCGAGACCGATGAACGTCGTCCTGACGCCCGACACCAATCGCTTGGATCCCATGTACCACTGCCCGTCCGACTTGACGCCCTGAAGCGTGCCACTGACGACCGCCGTGATGATGACGACGAGCGCGAGGAAGACAAACAAAAACCCGACAATCCAGTTAAGCTTGACCTCAATCGGCCCCATCTTGGACGGTGGGTTGCGCATGTTGAGAGCAATCTTACTCTCTGGCCCCGTGTAGACGACCAGCCCGTAAATCCAGTCCGTGTTGCGGAGTACCGACCCGCGAAGGAGCAGGTTGGCCGCGTCTAGCGGCGCAGGATCGCCATTGCCCACCGCCAGGGAGCCGCGGAATGAGTGGAAAGCCGCCGCGGGCGCCTGCGCGTGGCAGCCGCCCGCGACGTGGCGGAGGTCCTCCCCACCCCGCAGGTGCGACGCGGACGCGGCGACGACGTGGCGTTTGAGGTTGGACTCCCCGTCCAGGTTGGCTGTCGACACAAACGCGACGCCGCCCTCAGCAGACGAGACGAGGAGCACCATGTCGGCGGGGAAAGTTTCCCCCTTTTGAATCCAAACCACGTCTCCAACCGCAATCTTCTTGCTGGCCACCGAGGCGTGCGCGTCCGGGGGGAGGTGGCCCCGCTCCAATGCCGCCGCGTCGTCCTTGGACAGCGGCTTTCCGCCGAGCGCGGGGGAGTGTCCGCTGCTCACGTCCATGTCCATCGCCGCGGCCACGGCTGCCGACGACCCCGTGCTGAGCACATCATTCGACGACGCTGCCGCCGCAAAGGGTGCACCCGTGCCCGCGGCGGTGCGTTTGAGAATAACAAAGCGGGCGAGGTTGGTGCGGCTGTCCAGGCGCCGCCGCTGCAAATCCTCGTACACGTCGCGCGCAAAGCCAAAGCCGACCACCACCAGCAGGGGTACGACATTGGCCGCCGGGTTGGTCGGCGACACGTTGGGGATGTACGAGATGATGGCGACAAAGAGGAAGTAGAAGTTGGCGATGCGGCGGAACTGCTCAAAGAGCGCCTTGGGAATGAGGTTCAACCACGTGTACTTGGTCGTCCGCAGCTCGTTGGAGCAATAGTCCCCCTTCCTATTGCCGACTACGTTGTTCATCAGCACCAGCCGAGAGCCGTCCTCGGGGAGGTTGCCCCGAAACACAGCATGCCGCAGCCGCGCTGTCGGCGACCGCGCTATTGTCGGGTGCGTGCGCAAGCGGATGTGGGAGCTGGACTTGCGCAGCAGCCCCGACGGCCGACGCGGAACAGTGTTGCCCGACGTCGTCCGCCGCATGGCAGACAGCAGGCCGCTGCCGCTACCGCTCATGCTGCCGCCATCCAAGCTGGACCGTGATCGATCCGAGTCGCCCCCAGTCGGCAGAACGACGGGCACCACCGCCGCCTCACCCCGGTCATGCCATGTCGGAAAGTCCTCGGGGGGTGATGGGGTCGGGTCCACCCCGCCAGGCGTCGCCATGACGACACAGGCGGCTGGCAGCGTCGACAAACCCGCGTGTGCCGCACGTGAGGAGCCGCCGCCTGGGCCCTAGCCCTCCGCACGACCTCCCCCCCCCCCCCCCCCCCCCCCCCCCCCCCCCCCCCCCCCCCCCCCCCCCCCCCCCACCACCGCGATTCCCCCTCCTCTCCACGGCGGTCGACGCTGTGGAACACAAAGTCGCTGCGCGAGCGTAGGGGACGACTCGCCCACCGCGGCGTACACCACGTTCGACGCACGATGGTGCTGCGTCCTCAGCCGATGCTGACGAAGCCGGCTGCCTCGCGACCCGTGCACCCCCCTCCCCCCCGGGCGATGCACGCCGTGCTCGCCGCGGGCCGCAGCGCGACAAAGCGCTTAGCGAACCACCGTGCACGGCAGCTAACCCCCCCGCGCCCCACCCCCCTCGCACGACCAGCAAGACACCGCCGATAAAGTGGCGGTCCGCACGGCCCTGCTTGGATACCGGGAAATTGGCCACGAGGCGCGCTACCGGCACGCCGCGTGACGCATGGATGACCCGTCCCGCTGCCGCCAACCGTCGTGCGCCGCTCTCACCACCCCCCACGACCCCCAGACCCGCCAGACAGGCGTTAGCTGCAAACGCACGAGCGGGCCAACGTACAGCCGGCGACCGCACACCTGGCGCGTGCCGACGCGGCGTCACCGGCCCAGCCCCACAGTGGGTGAGGAGCCCAAGGAGGGTGCAGCTGCTGGCCGCCGCGGCGGCGCGGTGTGCGATTCTCGGCGGCACGGGCCGCCCGGCGCCCGCGGCGCCGACCGATAGCGGCCCAGGTCACCACGACGCTGCAACACAAAACTGGCCCGCCGCCGTCGCGGCCGGCAGAGACGCGCGGCAGGACGCGGCGCGACCGTGCCGACGACCGTGGCCGCCACCCGGTACCCCCGCTGTATGCCGGGGGCTGCCAATGCCGGCTGGGCGGGGCGCAACGGACACACGCGGTCGGCGCGGTGCACATTGCCAGTCCAGGCCAACAACGAACGTTGCCGGCAGGCGGGGTGGGAGCAGGCCCAGCACGGCCGCGTCGCGGGGGTGGTGTGCGCGCCCGACAGACAATGGCAGAACGGCTGCGTGCGAGGCCGGGGCATGGGACGGCTCCTGCAGCTGGTGGGCCCGTCAAGCTGACACCGCACCTCGGCAGAGATACGCCCGCGTGGCCAAGGAGCGTTGGATGTCTGCTCAGTCCGACTTCTTGACAGGTGATTGGTGTTGAATTTCTCACTACAGCAGCACTACCACTTAACTCCTAATTCTGACAAGGTCGATCTGACCCTCTGTACAGTAATGTACAGCACAGATCGCTCCTGTCGCGTTCTTTCATGCTCACGCTGTGTCCGCTTATTGCCATCTTGGCATGCAGCTCTTGACAGTTGACGGACTTGCAAGTCACACGTCTATGGACCACAGCCACGCGCGTGTAACTTCCGGTGGCGGAGCACTGGGGGAAAGAAGCGACGGCGAGGTGCATCCCTGACAAGGACGAGTCGTCCTCGTCGTTGTACTGCTTAGTCACGGGCTGTTAAATAACAGAAGCCTCTTTCGCATCCTTACAACCGTTCTCCCGAAAATACCGCACTCCAACTGTTGCAAAAGAGTTCCGAATCGGCCTCTGCCACAGGGTTGTAAGATTTCGACGAAATCATCATTGATGGTTTCTTTTCTCCATAATTATTGATAGTTATCGTTCATGGTCACAGAAACCATCAGCCCGACTTCTTCTGAAAGTACTTGATGGACGACCTGAAACATGTCTCGTCTAACAGCCTGTTAGTTCTCCTTCAGTACGTCTCTCGCGCCCCTCCACACGATGCCTATGGGTGTGGGCCGCCGCCTCCACCACGCGGCACGTGCTCGCTGTCATTTGGGGCGACGGGGAGGACAGCTCGCGCGGCGGCCGCCGCCGCGTTTGGGACGGGGGGGGAATCGGAGGGGGGGGTGGTTGTGGGCCGACCGCGATCACCACACGGACACCCTCACCAGGGTTGGGGTGTGTGAGGCGCTGCCCTCGGAAATGCAGGGGGGAGGAGAAATGGCGACTAGCTTGCGAAGAGATGGCATGCATGTGAGCGGGAACGCGGCGGCGACGACCACCAGACCGACACACACCATCACGACGGCGATAGCGGCGGCTGCCGCCACGCGGCGTGCGGCCGGGCAGGGGTGTAGCATGGTATGTATCAGTACTTCTCCCACCTGCGCGGCGGCGGTCGGGTGCGCACATGCTGGTGATGCAGTAGAGGCATTGAGCAGGCGAGCTCCGGAAACAAAGACCGACGGGGGCGGTGTTAGCGAGTCCAGGATCCGCTTGTTCCACTTGCGGCATGACATGTATGTTCTTCAAATTTAATGCGAACACGTGGCCCACCGACGATCATTATCAGCGCGTGCTGGCATGATTTCGATGATTTCGCGATAATTGGGACGATCATTATTATGTGACAATTATCGACCCACATCCCTGGTTTCCAACCGATGGCGTGGTCCCCAGTTCCGCCCGGGAGTCCTTCGTGTCGAGGTGGCCCGCTAGTGTCTATTCCCTAGAGAGACACCGTGTGATCCTCGGCAGGCTCGGCCGTTTCGTATTCAGATACCCGGTGAGAAATCAAAAGGCCATGTGATTGGCTACCAGTCGCACGTGGTTTGGCTACACCGCGCAGCAGTTTGGGCCAATCCAATTGGTCTGCTAGCAGTAAAAGTATTCTGTTTCAAGGCATACCAATTGCACAGGCCTCGGTTGGAGCCGGTTGTCCTCAGGAGGTCGCCCGATGCGCCATAGTTGGCGCCGGCGTCCCTGGACCGGACCTTGGTCGTCCCGGCGACGAGGACGCCCCCGCGGCCACGACCGAGATTGATTTGATGACCATCTGCTCTGGCTTTGTGCGCGGTGAGATGGGTGGGACAGCGGGCGGTGGGGCGGCCGGTGGGCGAGCCGACGTCCCGTGACGCTGCAAAGCATCTTTGACGCCGAGTGGCAGAGGCCAAGAGAGTCTATCGCATGCAGCTGTTTCCTTCATGTTTTCTGGCATTTTTGTGGTCCTTTGAACCATCGAAATTGCAAGAATATTGGGTACTTTGAATCGCTTATCAAGTAAGTGCCAAAACATGGGGGCTACATTAGGGGCGTGA
>ENA-ORXT01005922-ORXT01005922.1-marine-metagenome-genome-assembly--contig:-NODE-5922-length-11687-cov-9.607235_pt1 | contig 11687 bp, 14 predicted proteins | sample MGYA00237868_ERZ511482 | MGnify/ENA metagenome assembly ERZ511482 | reverse complement strand
TTCTTCGTCTAAAAAGTGGTGTTACGTCGGACTTCAGGTGCTTAATGGGACACGTTGTGCAACGTGGCTTGAATATGTGGATAGCATCTCATTGTTAACAATGCTCTAAGCGACGAAAGCGTCTACCGGCCTACTTCAGCTTTAGTGATGCGCTTCTACCTCACGTCGCTCCCATAGCTTTAGAACGTGGTGCGCGAGCGGTTACTGGGCAGAGTGTTGCGGCAGTCAGTCGTTCGGGCCAGACTCGTACAGCTGAACAATACAGGACAGATCCAACGAGCGCCCCAGGCCTTCGCACACCCGTTGGCGTCCCCTTATCGGGTGTCAGCGACTCGGACTCTGAGGGCGGTGGTGACTCTGACACATCCGCTTTGTCGGACGGCGTGGCTGATTGGAGCGGAGCTGAGGACATGGACTTTTCTTCTGACGAGGAACAGCCCGCGGGCGGCTTCTCCTCGCGTCGCGAGTTTGTATGCTTCGGGTATCTCTTTGGTCCCTCCTGCGTTTCTAAAAGACAATACGACGTCATGCGTGAAGCAGAGAACGCTTTCGAGCCCGAGAAACCGTGGCCTTCACGCTCTCGCCTCTACAAGATCTGAAAGGAGATGATGCGTTTCGCTGCACCCGTTAAAGAGGTGAGAACCTCTCGCTACGTCCCTTTAGGAAAAGGCAAAGAGCCCCGCCGGTTACCAGATCGCAGCGTCTTCTATACTATTTTTTCCGACCACATTAAAAGAGACTTCGCTGACGGTGCCACCGCATCGTTTTTCCACCAGTCTGGGGACGCATGACTTGGAACGCGCGAGCGCCCAACGGAGTTTTTTCAAACAGTTGTCGCACGAGACCCATAACACTATAGCGCTAGGAATGGCTTCAGGCTAGGTGGCACTCTGTACACGATCGGTTGTGTGGCGACTGTCGCATGCACAGCATCGCAGCAGATCACTACAACGCTGCAGAGCACTGGCATCGCGGAGCTTGGTCAAATCACTATCAGCCCGGGCTCGTATGCTCCACCAGATGCGATTCGAGTTGGTGACTTCATGGCATCTTTCACGCTGAGCGAGAACTCTGTGATCCCTCCTCATCTGCGCGAATGCTTCTCAGAGGGCGGTTTATTCACTCTCAGATTTGTGCTGGCAGGAAGTGTGTACATTGTTGCTCCAATGGAGCCTAATGGCGAAGAGCCCGGCGCCTGGTTCCTGCCGCCAGGTTCAGAGCCTCTCAAGCTGCTCCAATCGGCAGAGAAGCCGTCACTGTCTGTACCGGAAAAGGATCCGTGCGCCGTGTATGTATCGTTGCCTGGTGACGAGTACGCGGTCCGCAAGCGCCGATGAGGAAACGTCATGGGCCTGTACGGTGCGTACGCGTCCATTACTCTAGAGAACAGGAGGCACTCCGTGCGGCCTTCGGCATACCTTCCTCCTGGAGCAGACGCCGGCCCAGTAGTTAAGGCCATTGTTGAAGACTTGATATCTCTCGCAAAATAAGGTGTCGTTGAGTATGACGCTGTCATCAAGCAAGATGTTCTTGTGCACGTTTTTCCGTGCATGGGAGTGTTTGACTTTCCAATGGCTGCCAAATACTCTAGCTCTATTGGAGCGAGCGGTACCGAGCACTGCACTGGCTGTGACATTGTCCAGCCAAAGACGGGGACGGAGCGATGGGATCGAGCCAAGAGCAGTGTGGATACGTTCGAAATCAGAGACGTCCGCATCGCTCGCATACAGGAGCGCACGTCCGCCATCATTTCGAGATTCAAAGGAACTCCGAACCTTTCTACAGCGGCTATGCAGTGCGCCCTTCTGCTGAATGGCGTGACAATTGGTGCTGGTGACGATTTCTTACGGTTGACGGAAGGGAGAGGGCCTGGGTCTTTTGATTTACATGAGCATGTCATCGCAGCGCCTTCCCATCTCATATACTTCGGCATGGCGTCACAGCTTCTTGGGGAGGCTCATGGCGCGCTCTCAGTTGAACAGCGGGACCTCCTGGTGCGGCAGGTTCGAGCGTGCGCCGTACATGTACCCACGTACACTGTTTTGACCACTTTCGAGCCCGAGAAGATGGGGGGAACGACACTCTCAATGTCAGACTACGCCGTCCTACTTACTGTGACTCCGACAGTGCTGGAATCCATACTGAGGGGCAGCACTACAGTGCCGCACCAAGCGGCACTTCTCCGGGCACTATTGTCGCTACGAGGATTTGCGTCGACTCTGTTCTACCACCCTATCATAGCCTCTGACGGAGAGCATGCCGTTACACAAAGCCAAGTGTTCAAGATCTGCATCGCCAAAAAGAGCAGGTGATGCATGATATTGGATCTCTCTCAGTGTTTGGGAAAAGCTGGGAGAAGCCGACCGTCCATCGTTTCCTCGAGCTCATCTATCCGTCTCTTCCCCTCATACAGCTTGGGCCATCCGTGTGCGAGCTCATATTTGAGAAGTTCCATCAGGTATCAAAGCACGCAGTTCTGCGTAGCAATGCCCACAACTCCGCGGACTACTTGAAGAACTTTTGGCGAGACGCAGAGCTCATCTCGCGTGCCGTGTCACAGCCCGAAAAGTACGGCCTATGCAGGTCGTGGTTCCTCAATGAAAAAGGGATCTTTGGTAAAGGCAGTAAGTCAGCATCACCTGGCTGCAGGTGTGTTTGCTGAAGCAGAGCAAGCAATTGTATGGAGAGCAGGCCGTCAAATTCATGGACAGGCTCCTGAGTCAATGTGCATGGATGTCAGAGCTGAGGTGGACCTCTGTTTCTGGAAGACAGCGAGGAACCAGAAGAAGAGGTTCACTGTGCGCTCGGGAAGTACAGTGTACGTGAGGCCAACAGAAGAGAACATTGGTGCTTGTGACCAACAGGGGCGCTTCCTTCACGTAAGCTCCATTGGGTCTATTGATGACAAGATGCACTTCTGCTGTGCGGCTTGGTCCTTCAAAAACTCAAACACCACAGAACCAAACGGCCAACCTTCCGAGGTGTTGAATGCCACGCCAGAGGTTTTGGAGCTCATTCCTGCGGAGGCAGTCACAGAGCTGGCATGTGTCTTGCCCACTGGAACTCGCCGGCTCCTCTTTTCCGAGCTCTCCGGCTTCCTCTTCAAGTGCGGCTAGCGACGAGGGATTTGCAGGCGGACAACACGAGCGCTGGTACGAGGTTTGCCCTGTGGTCTAGATTGGATCGTCTAGCAGTAGTGGTTAAAAACTATTCTGGTGTGGTTGTCGTAAGGAGGCCAACGATATAATATGCTTGAGCACACAACACCCCTTTGCCAGGGGAAGAGAAGTAGAGGTGCTAAAGAGATCCGCAAAATGAGCTTCCAAGAGAGCTATTGATCAGCATGCAACGAAAGAAGCGGCTCCATGGAAAAAAAGCAGGTAGACAAGAAAAACAATAGCTTCAAAAGCAATTCTGTTCCACCTCATGCGCCATACCGTCATTGCTCTTGCCCTGCACCTGGCAAAAGGAGCTTCAAGCTCGAGAGCAGAGAATGAGCCGGCCGCCCGGATAGGCGCTACACCATCAATGGACTGTGTTGGTCCCATTCCTCAGTAGTGGGAGTCTTCGTGAGGTTCCAATGGCCAGACCAGTACTGGTCGGACGCGTAACGCCCACAGCAGAGGGGTGCAAGGGCTATGCTGCTTGGCTCGTACGTCTCAATGCATCGAGGGCACACAAGCACGGTTAGCCAGGCTGCAGCGTCGCAGAAAAAGCACAGCGCGCCGTCTCCAGTTGTGTCCGTGTGGTGGCCATTAGGATGGTCTTCAGAGTCCGTCTGTGCGGCCCGAGACGCAACGAACTCCTTGACGGGAAGTGACGCTTCCGATAGGCTCACGGCCTCCAATCTGGATCCAAACCAGCTGTGTGGCACAGGTGAGGCTCGCCACAAAAGAACTTTCGCGACGTGCTCAGATAGGTAGGCGACCAGCACCTGCAAAATTTTCGCAAATGCGTCAGGATCGCATGCCTTTACAGCAGCGAGGCTTCCCCATCACCACTGACCGTCCACAAGCAGCTGGCACGAGAGCACAATCAGCTTTTCAAGCGGCAACGGAACTTAGCACTGGTTCTTTCGCGCCTCCGCCGCGTGGGCTATCCTAAACTCGAAGCAAGCCAGGCACGCGCAGTTTACGGCAGAGGCTCGGTTCACTCCTCGATTGTCTCCACCATGTAGCCCCACAGGTCCTGTCACCACCATGTCGCCATCGCGCATTTCATAGAAGTAGAAGCGGATTCCATTCTTGAGGAAAAATGTTGCGGAAAAACTGTTGGCCTTCTGCTCGAGGACCTTCCAGACGTTCAGGCTGGCCGCTCTCAGGAGGCAAGGATCCATACAGTTCAGCAGTAGCCTCTCAACTGTGTCGCTTTCACTTTCAGGTACAAACCACCACACCGTATCGGCACCACGTTCCAGGAAATAGACGGAGAGCAAGCTGCTGTCCTCCTCGTGCCAGTTGAAGACAGACCCAACAGTCTCTAAATAGCACAGATTGGTGTTGATTCCGACGTAGGTCGAAAACCTGCGAGCCATGCCCCGCATGTTTAGGACTTAAGGGCTTTCGAGACAGTCGTCGCCCGCTAGAGGCTGCCCTCGACTGTCGCCGGCCCCCGGCTCCTTCCGAGGCCGTCCCGGTCCTCTTGGGAGACAGCAGTTATGTAGTAGACCTCAATGGCACTTGAATTCGACGGATGTAACATTCATGAAACCGTCCCTTCCGAGTCGCGGACTTCGCGTCTCGTGGCACTTTGGTCATTTATCGTAGCCGCGAAGCGCTGTGGATTTATTTCGGAATACGCCTGCCGATGGGCTCTGGCGCTGGTGCGGGATTCCCTGTTTAGCTGTCTGAATGACATCCACTTTCCGCCTACTCGAGGAAGGAGCTGAGCGAGGTTCATGGCGGGGCATTTCGGGGCCGCACCGCGGCCCAGAAAGTGCGAACTGACGCAAGTGGGTCGCTGAGGGTACCTCTGCAATCCGACTCAAACCTTTCCTCGTTTTGGGACTGAACTTGGACGGGGCCGAATGCTCGTGGCAATCCGGAACACGTGAGCACCGCAACTTTTGTTCGATGGCATATCCATGCGAATTAAGTCCTGCAGCCCGTAAGTGGGAACGGTATTTACCTCAGTAACAGGAACTTGCATGGCTGCTGGAGTCGGAGACTGGGATTGTGTGAGACGTGCCCGCGGCCGCTTTGCGCTGCGATGCTTGCGTTCACCACCCATGTCGCGCCCACCATCACCATTCCCCTCCCTGCATCTCCGCCCAGGTAGTGTTCAGTCCCTGCATTGCCAGATGTTGACGGCGCACCACCGGCCTCATAAGCACCACCACGACCCGCGTGCTCGGCGCCACGGACCTGCCGATCATTCTCCGCGTCATTATCTGACAAAGGCTGACCCCCCTGCGGGTCTCGCCTGCTATCACGACCCCGTCCCCTGCCTTAACCGATGCGCATGTCGTCCACCCCGCCGGCTTTTGGGGCTAGCGACATGCCAGCAATGGTACGTGCGTCATCGTGATGTGCAGCACCCACCCGCTCCTTGCCCTGTCCGATTGTGTCGGGAGCTTGCAGACCATCTTCAAAGTCGGCGTCGGCGTAGTCGTCACTGCTTTCTTGGCGGCCCTGTGGCCGCCGACGGCATACCCGGTGGCCACCACGCGCCACATGGGCGTAAACGTCGTTACGAAGCTCCGCGTCGTGCGTCGATTTGGCTCAACGTCGGTGAATGTCGTCGTACCGGCGGGCTCTGTGACTGGCGGGCTCAGCCGTCCTGACCGTTGATGCTGTGGCAAATATGGGTCCCTGCGGTGAGTGCACTTGGGAGAGGAGATGTGTTGCCTCGTCTGTGTCGACGCTTGAAGACTCTAATGTGACTCCGTTGTAGATGCTCGTAGCTTCTTCGGCCGAGACCACCGACACCTCATCGGCGCTGCCACTACATAGGCGACTGTGATTGCTGCTGAAGTCTTCCGTGGCATCGCCCGGGGCGCTGTCGTGGCTGACCGTGTTGTTGTTTCTGCTTTCTCCTCTGGCCTGCGCAGCAAAAGTTTCTTCAGAATGTCGAGGTAGAGGGTCGAGTAGTAAGGTGGGCTCTAGCGCTCGCAGCCGTCGGCGAAGGCCAGCGGCGGTCTGGCCCCCTCGGATGTACGTGCCTTCCTCCCAGCGGTACCCTGTGGCAATACGGCTGCCACCGCCACTAGACAACGACTCTGTGCCGGCGGGAGTGACGGTACCACTGCCAATGCACAATAAAAAGCGTCTTGTGCTGCTGTTGCATCCGCTGTCGCTTTCGCCAGTACTATTCCTTCTGTGCGTCAGGCTGGTACTGCTGCTCGCCGTGGTGTCATTTTCGGTGCTGGTGGTCATGAACGCGTCATACCGTGTGCTGCATGTGGTACTGCTGCTGGCTTCAAACATCTTTCTGGTGCTGCTCGGCCCATCGCCGCAGTCCTCGCCGTCGTCTGGTGCTCGAAAACGCTGATTGAAAAGCAACTGCGGACCTGGGTGGTCCCACTCACCCCTGTTCTTGGCCTCGTCTTGGTCTTCATGCGCATGCGAATACTCGCAACCATGGTGCTCTGCCTCATTGCCTCTGTGCAGCCCCACGAGCGGGGTACAGTGCAGGGGCTTCTGTGCTGCCTGGCTGCCGAAAATGGCGCTGGCGACGGTCGACTCGCGAGCAGCCACTAAAGTGGGGGCCAGCGGCTCTTTGTTCTTTCTGTCGGAGTAAGCGGCAGTTTCCATGATCGTCGAACCCTGAAATCTTGCGCTGGCCGAAGCGCACCGCTCCATCGGCGAAGCATGACTGCGAAAGGTCAAGGTAACTGCGGACAAGCCTGCTGCCGGAGCGTTTGATGGGAAGCCTCTCGCAGCGCCGCGAAAGAACACAAATACGGCGCGGAGGGAAGACCTACCGCTCGTCGCTTCGTGAGTGATCGCGGGACCATGAGGTGGTGTGGTACACATGCGGCGAGGGAGCAGCAAATAGTTTTCGCCAGAAAAGCGTGCTGCCGCTTTCAAGCTGTGAGCGGCCGCGCTCACTTTGTGGTCCAACCGTGTCAATGCCATTGCGGCCGACATGCCACTGCGAGAACCTCTACTGTTAAAGTACTCAAGACCACCGCCGTCACGCCCGCCGGGGACCGTGAAGGAGCCACCGACTGCCATCACTTTCGCTCGACGGCGTGAGGTGTCACCAACCCTTTCCTTGCGGACCTGTCGGGCGCCGGCCTTGGGCGACCCACCGACACCGCCACCTCCTTGACCGCCACTGTCACGCCTGTGCTTGTCGCCGCGGTCGGACCTCGACGTGCCAACACTACTGCCGCTGTCCCGCAAACGGCCGCTGCCGGCGTCTTTGCCGTTGTCCGGCTTTGGCGGTGGTGGCGGGGTCCCCCCGGAGGCGTCGTCGTCGCCTGAGGTATAGTTTTCACCGTGTAGGTTGGCCTTACAAAGTAACACGGCGGCGACATTGTTCTCCACTGCGTCGTCACGTCGCCGTTGCGCTGTTACAAGGTCGCTCACCGCTTGACGCGCTTTGGCCAAGGGGGCCGACTGCGTCCAGAGCTTGTCTGTCGACCGCAGGCGCGCCGCGCCGGTCGGATGCGCCGACATGTAGAACGCCAAGTATGAAATAAGGTTCTTGCCCGCCCGGAAGGACTTTGTGGGGTCGGGAAGACGGCGCACGACAACGGGAAGAACTCTGCGGAGAACAAGCTCGACGGCGAGCGTGGTCTTCGGGGCGCTTCCTACCTTCATGTGCACGTAGGCAAATGTGGTCGCGAGGATGCGGTAGATTCCATTGATGTAGGCAACGTCGCACGACGCGTTCTCGTCCTGCTGCGAAAAAATGACCACCATCTCAGCCGCTGTTGCTGCATTGGCTGGGGCGACCTCCAATCCCATCGCGTGCCGCACGTGTGGCACAATGGCGTTAAGCCCGTGAATGATGACGGTCGACCAAGACGAGCCAGACATATAGGGCAAGACGGTCATGCAGGCGAAGAAGACGGAGTTGCGCCGCATGGCCTCCACTCCACGGCTGGCGCTGTCAAAGTCGCCTCTGGCTGCGCGGTGCGCCTTGTATGCCACAGTAGAGAACAGCAACCTCAGCCCCCCGTCTGTCGGAAGCACTCTCCGCAAGCGAGGCAACAGCCAATGGCAAATACCGTCCACCAGCGCGCTGGAAAGGTGCGTACCGTCATCCAACGACGCCAGATCTTCCTCATCGAGGGGTAGCGACTTGAAGGGACCGAGCGTCAGACGAGGGAACCATAAATGTTGCCGCCGCCGTCTACGCGAGCCGTAGAACAGGTTCGCTTCTGACACCGCTCTGAGAAAGTCGAGCAACTGCGTCCTGATGCCCCCCCTGCCGTTGGGTAGCAGCGAGAGCGCCACGAGAAAGAAGGAGCAGGTCTGTTGGAAAAACCCAGCCGGCGCGGGGCAGGTGACTGTGGCCGCCGACGGTCGTTCCGCCCCGGTTGGTGCTGAGCAGGCCCTTTGCCCTTGCCTGCGACAGACGGCGCCGAAGGGTGGGGTGGGTGACGTGACACGGCAGCTTGAAGAGGTCGGCTGTGCTCACCATGCACGTCTGTCTCCATGGGTACGTCCACACTAGGAGATGTAGAAGGCAGTAGCTGTGCCCGTGGTGAGAGCGGAGCGACCGAGTCCGGAGCCGTGGTCGCGGTCGAGTCGTCGTGGCCGAGACAGCCATAGGCCTTCAGTCCGGTGACAACAAACTTTCCCGCTCTCTTTACGGCGCCAATGTCGCCTCCAGCAAGACTACTGACAGCGGCTGAAAGGACGCCGTCCAATAAAGAAGAGCTACCGCAAGAGCGTCGGCACGCAATCAACCCGTCACGGACATCAGCCGGGGGAGGTCTGACGTAAACTGCAAGCCTTAGGGCGGCCAACGTCATTTCCACCTGCGCTAGCGTCGGGCCCTGAGCAGTGGTTACCGTGCGCGTCGCATGGAGAGCGTCTGCAAATACCTCCGCAGGCGACAGGGGAACGGGTCATGAGGCCATCATGCGTGGTCCTGCGCCTCCACCAGGCGCGTTACCGCCACCACGGCCGGACCCGCGCTTGCGACCTATCGTGCGGACGAGCGAGCGACGCCACGGGCGTCCTCCGTGCGGGATGACCACTGCGTCCCAATACAGCCGAAAGAGTGATCAGGTCATCCACCAATAAAACGGCACTGGGGCGCAACCAACAGCCCCCCCCCCCCCCCCCCCCCCCCCCCTGGCCGCTGATTTAGTGAGGCTCGCAGTGTCTTTCAGATCGAGTGGAGCGCTTGGGCTCTCCGCTGTAAAGCAGGGCGGCCCACAGGCTGCGTGTCAGACACATGCCCGTCGCAAGTCGCCTCGCCCCCAGCGGCGCACTAGAGATTAGGTCACCGAAATGAATGTTCCTGTTTCGGTAGCCTTTGCGCTGCGGACGGCTGCGAATCCGACTCAGCTGCCACGCGGGGCTCGCTGGCGACGTGCAATGACAGCGGCGGCGGCTGTTCGCTCTACAGCCTGCAGCACCCCAGAACGTTGTATTCCGATTGGCGTGGCCCCCCGCGCGCTGGGCAGGAGGGCCGACGATGGCCTCTGTGGCGCCGCGTATGCCACCACGTGCGGCACGCCGGCTGCGTGCAAAACGCGTGACCGTCACTACTGGCACTAGAGGCCGTCGCACCACTTGACGGGCACTAAGCGAAAAACGCAATCCCGTCCCGTCCGCTGCAGCGCGTTAGAGCCTGCCCGACCCAATGCAGTGCCAAGTGCGCGACCCCGATCGGGGAGCCGGCTGCGGTCAGAGCAGGGACGATGGCCGCTCACACAGCAAGCAGCCTCGCCGCCGAGCCGTAACCCCTCGAGTTCGGGAGCCCGCGGCGGGCGGTTAAAGAGCGCTTGGGCCGGCCCGCCTCGCTGCAGCGCCGAGCACGGAACCCCAATAGGGGAACCCGGCTGCGAGCACAGAGCAAAGGCAACGGCCGCTCGCGCAACAGACAGCCTCGCCGCCGAGCGATCCCCTGAGTTGAGTGGTCCGCTATGGGCCGACACAGCGGACGAGGGCCTACCCGCCCAGCTGCAGATCCGAGCCCGGAACCATAATCGGGGAACCTGCTGTGGGTTCAGAACAGAGGCGACGGCCACTCGCGCTGCAGGCCGCCTCGCCGCTGATCCGTGACCACCCAGGGATGAGAGCCCGCTGCGGGCGGCTGAAGCGCGCGAGGGCACGCCCGCCCCGCTTCAGTGGAGACCAGCTGCAGGCACAGAGCAGGGGCGCCGCCCACGTCCTCTGCAGGTGGCGTGGGCGCCAAGTGTGGTCCTCCCGAGCTGTTGCAGCTCGCTGCGGGCGGCTGCGGCGCTTCAGGGCTTGCACGCCCCACCGACTACGGGCGCAGCGCAGAGGCGACGGCCGGAAGCGCCGACGTTCACCATTTTTCCGATCGGTGACCCCTTCGAGAGTGCAGGTCCGCTGCGGGTGACGGCGGTGCGCCAAGTCCTCGTCGCCCCGCTGCAGAGCCGATCACAGCACCGCCAGCGGCCGCAGCGCGCAACGGCCTGCCAGCCACTCTGTAGTGCAGAGCTGAGAACCCCAAACGCGGCACCCGCTGCGCGCAAAGAGCCAGGGCTACGGCCGGACGGCATACAGCCACGACCTCCCCTGACCGTCGAGCGCCCGAGTTACGCCGTCCGCTGCGGGTGGCGTCAGCGCAATAGGGCCTGTCCGCCCCACCTCAGGGACGAACGGGGAGCCCGAATCGGAGCTCCTGACGCGGCTTAAGAGCTGGGGTAAGGACCGGGCGCACCACAGTCGCCCCCGCCGTAGAGCGTCGTCCGCGCGAGCTGGGCGATCCGCTGCGAGCGGACGCAGCGCGCAAGGGCCTGCCCGCCCCGCTGCAGTGCAGAGCTGGGATCCCCGATCGGGGAACCCGCTGCTTGCAAAGAGCAAGGGCGACGGCCGCACGCACCACAGTCATCCCCGCCGCCGAGCGACGATCGCCCGAGTCAAGCGGTCCGCTGCGTGCCGCGTCGGCGCGCGAGGGCCTTCCCGCCCCGCTGCGGTGCCGAGCTGAGAACTCCTAGCGGAGATCCCGCTGCTTGCAAAGAGCGTTGGCGGCTGCAGGGCGCGCTTCGTCTGAAAATGAGCACAGAGGTCCTCGAGGGCACCCGGCTGCAGTAACGGGCGTTCTTGTTGGCAGGTGTGTCTGAGGGAGGATACGCGCACGCGGAAAGAGGACGGCGTCAGCACGCTGGGCGCTCCGTCGGTGCCGCGCCCGTTCACCCCGCCGCTTGCCACAGACTTCCAGATGTAGGGGTCAGCGAGGGAGCGGTCGAGGTGTGCGGCGAACGCCGCCTCAACCGGCCACGACCACTGTAGTAGTCGGCCGCAGGATCTTACAGGATATCAGGAGATCCAGGTGGACGTGCATTGCAGCCGGACTGACAGCTGCTGCTGGAGGGTGGAATAAGTACAATTCTGCGTGCAAAACGTTGACCACTATTCCTCCGTACTTCTTCCTCTTACCTTTGAATTCAAGTGGCACCCGCGTCTTTTCCTCTCCGCGGCTCGTAACAGGCATCCGGAAGGTACGCGAAATATTGCAGTCTCCCCAATTTTGGCCGATCCCGACTAGAACAACTGTGCAGAACAGATGCACGACAGCCATCCATCCGGCCGGAT
>ENA-ORXT01005921-ORXT01005921.1-marine-metagenome-genome-assembly--contig:-NODE-5921-length-11688-cov-8.185341_pt1 | contig 11688 bp, 9 predicted proteins | sample MGYA00237868_ERZ511482 | MGnify/ENA metagenome assembly ERZ511482 | reverse complement strand
AAGCCATCAACAAAAGGTTGAACAAGTTATAAGCACGACTTAAAGAGAAACTTCGATTACAACGAAAGTCTTCGTTTGAAAAGTAACAACCTATGTATTAGAAAAGCATCAATAAAAGGTTGAACTAGTTATAAGCACGACTTAAAGAGAAACTTCGATTACAATGAAAGTCTTCGTTTAAAAAGTAACAACCTATATATTAGAAAAGCCATCAATAAAAGGTTAAACTGGTTATAAGCATGACTTAAAGAGAAACTTCGATTACAACGAAAGTCTTCGTTTAAAAATTAATCATATCTATAAATATAATCAACCATTTTCTCCACTCTTGCCCTCATGACTCTGTACTTCACATCATACCCATTGATCATAATACAGAAGGTTTTCCATCGACCATTTTGATCTTGCATGATGCCGGTATAGGTACAGACCCTATTCATCGATCCACTCTTCATCCAGACATGTCCTCTAGCCTTTGAGACTTTTAAAAGACCGGCGACGGTACCTTCATAACCAGCTTTTGGTAAAAGATCACAGGTGTAATCCGTACCTTTTTTTAATGCCATTTTCTGTAGAAATTCTGCCAGTAAATTGCTGCTCACATTGTTACGTGCTGAGAGTCCTGAACCATCTTCCATGTGTAAGGCCTTGTGATCAATCTTTAGTTTTCGAAGCATGTTTTTGATCGCAGCGATTCCATTTTGTCCACTCGCTTCTCCATTGTATTTTTTACCCATTGATTTAAGGATGGCCTCACAATACAGGTTGTTACTTTTAAAATTGGCGCGTCTGGAAATGTCCTTTAGGTAAGGGGACTGTACCCTTGCAATCGCTTTACGCTTAGATTTGCCTGGAGCGGAAAAAGCGGTATCATAGCCTTCTGTTGTTATATTTAATTTATTAAGATTCTCATTTAAAGTGTAAGCGGCAAACATCGGTGGATCAGGAATCGAACCACCAATCCTGAAATTGCCGTCCCCCTGCGGTATGGTTCCCACAATTCTCTTTTCATAGTTGTACGGACCTCCAAAAATATAGGCCTGATCGCCCGTATGTGAGCTATCTACAACCAGTTCATTGGAGAACTTAAGCCCGGGGATATAAGGGGAGTGGTAGTTAACCTTTGGTCTTCTGCCGACCACACCACGTTTATTAAAATATATATTATATTGGTTTTCATTGATGTTAATTCCCCAAGCTCCAGAGGCATAATAATTTCCAAGGTCATTCCATTGCCAAGATGGAGAGATTGGAAAACTATTAAATTGAGATTCATCTGCTATGATCTTTCCGTCAATACAAGTAATGCCTTTCCCTTCAATGGCTTCTGCCAATCTTTTGAAAAGTTTCTGATATGCCATTTCATCTTTAAACTTGCCTGAACCAAAGGTGGGATCACCGTTGCCCTCAAGGTATATATTACCTTGCAAGGTTCCATCATTTTCAATATAGCCATCATAACTAAGGATTGTTGTATATTGAAAAGTATCGCTTAAAATTTCAAGCGCACTGAGTGTTGTTAGGATTTTTAGTGAAGAAGCAGGAATTATGGACATGTTTGGATTTACTCCGGCTAGAAGTTCTCCACTTTCCATGTCAAGAACAGCAACACTTACAGAAGCATAATCAAATTCTGAAGACAGTAAAAGACGATCAATCTTATTCTGCGTATTTGAAGTTTGCGTAGATGCTACATTTGCCGAAAGGATAAAAAAGACTAAAAGAAAAAAACTAACTTTTAATTTCATATCCAATGTGAAAAAGTGCATCCCCTTGATTGACCACGGAGGCGTTGTTGTGCCCGATAATATATCCTTCATATTTTGAAGTAACTGTTACTGATTTTGTTCCAAATGGATCATAGATCATCCCTATTGGTTCGCCGACTTTTATGTAGGTGCCGGAAGATTGGGACCAGATAAACATCCCAGAATAGGGTGCTCTTATCCAACTGGTTTTTTTAATCGTTATGACATTATAATCAGGTACTTGGGGTTTTTCCTTTGTCATTTTTAAATGTCTCACTACACGTAGGATACCTTTAATTCCTACATCAATAGAATACCCATCTAGACGTATGGATTCTCCGCCTTCAAAAACAATGGACGGTATTTGTAATTCTTTACATGCCTTTCTAAAGGAATTCGAAATGACTGTATTTTCAATAGAGAAAGGCGCCTTGAATATTTCTGCTAACTTTCGCGAATCTTCATAGCCTTTGGTGTACCTCACTTGTGGATAATTGTAGCGCGAGGCTCCACCTGTGTGAAAATCAATCGCATAGTCAACAAAAGGTAGAATTTTTTTGGTGAGTGTTCTTGCTACTCGACTAGCAAGAGATCCTGAAGTGCTTCCTGGGAAACTTCTATTCACATCTTTTCCGTCTGGGACTTCTCTTGAGAAATTTATAAAACCATAAACATTAAGTAACGGTATGGCAATGATGGTTCCTTTTTCAATTATTCCTAGACGGTTTTCAGCGATGGTTCGCCTTACAATTTCAACACCATTTACCTCATCTCCATGGATTCCACCGAGAATTAAAACAGTAGGTCCTTCTTTTTTGCCTCTGATGATATGGGCCACAATATTAATGAGTGTATCGGAGGGGAGTCTTCCTACATTAATAGAAATGATCTTAGATTCACCAGGCATTATTTCAGCCTTTTCTATTTCAATTTTTTTAGCTTGACTCATTAGCTCTTTTTAGTTTCTCTTTCTATCATCGCCACAATTTTTCCGGCAATGTCATTCCTCGTAGTTGTTTCTATTCCTTCAAGACCCGGTGATGCATTCACCTCTAGAATCATTGGACCCCTTTTCGATCGAAGCATATCAACGCCAGCTATTTTAAGACCAAGTATTTTGGCAGCCTTCAATGCAGTTTCTGCTTCTAGCGCTGAGATGGGTTCAATGTTTGCTGTAGCACCTCTGTGTAAATTTGATCTGAATTCTCCGGCTTTGGCCTGCCGTTTCATCGTTCCTTCTATAGACCCATCGACAATAAAAACTCGTATATCTGCACCGTCCGCTTCTTCTATAAACTCTTGTACAAAAACTTTACTTTTTGATTTGGTGAATGCTTCCATGATCGACGATGCCTGCCTGTGTGACTGTGCCAATATAACTCCAAGGCCATGTGTTCCATTAATCAATTTAACGATGGCACGCTCATTGTCAAGTTCCCTCAAGAGATCATCATAAAATAGGGAATTATTTGACAGCAGAGATTTGGGGATCATTAAACCATGCGCAGAAAGAATTTGCATGGAGGCAATTTTATTTCTTGCTTCAAGTAGGGGAGAAGGCCCTAAAGTACTATAAACGCCTGCAGCTTCAAATTGTCGAATAATCTGAGCACCATAGTCTGTGTGGCCGGCTCCGATTCTTGGTATTATGGCATCAATGTTTTGAAGTGTTTGCCCGTGATAAATAATCTTGGATTCTATCGAGTCAATAACTATGTCACAATTTACATAGTCAATGATACGCACATAGTGATGATTTCTCCTAGCTGCTTGAACTAGACTCTGCGTGCTGTAAAGTGCCGGATTTCTCGATAATACTGCAATGTTCATTACTGCAAGTGAATTTAAGAGTTATGAGATAAAAATCAAAAATGATCTCACGAAGAGCAAAGAAATGGGACCTTACTTAGCATCTATTGTAAATTTATTATTTACAATTTACAATTTAATATTTATTGCATCGTATCTTTCAAGAATGAGCAGTTCGACAATTCTTGTAAACGATAATAAGACCATCAGAGCTTGGGCTTTTTTTGATTGGGCCAATTCTGCCTATTCATTGGTAATATCCACAGCTGTCTTCCCAATTTACTTTCTAGCGGTTGCTCCAGATTCTATCAATCTATTAGGAAATACGTACACTGATTCATCTATTTATTCTTTTGTGGTGTCATTTTCTTATTTATTAGTTGCCATATTATCTCCAATATTATCAGGTATTGCAGATTATGGCGGCAAGCGAATGTGGTTTTTGAAGTTATTTACAACCATGGGAGCTGTAGGTTGCGCGGTACTCTATTTTTTCGAAAGTGACCAATATTTATGGTTGGGTGTCACTGCCTTTGGCTTGGGAACCATCGGGTACGCAGGAAGTCTAGTTTTTTATAATTCTTATTTGCCTCAAATCGCCTCTGAAGATCAATATGACAGCGTGAGTGCCAAAGGATATTCCTATGGATATGTTGGTTCCGTTCTCCTACTAATCGTAATCTTAGCCATGGTTCAAAAACCAGATTGGTTTGGAATTACTGCTGAAGGTCAGGGAGCAAGAATTGGATTTTTATTAGTTGGTATATGGTGGATCGTGTTTGCACAAATAACCTTTAGAAAAATGCCAAAGGACTCCGTCGGAAAACTAGAGTCTGGAATCATAGGTAAAGGTTTTAGGGAACTTAGAGGAACCTTTAAATTGGTTGTCAAGGACAAGAATATCCGACGCTTTCTATTATCTTTTCTTTTCTTTTCTGCTGGTGTCAATACGGTGATTTATGTCGCTACAATTTTTGCCGAACAAGAAATTGGATTCAAAACTGCAGAGCTTATTCTACTTGTTTTAATCTTGCAACTGGTCGCAGTGGTAGGCGCCTTATTTTTTGCCTTCGTTTCAAATCGATTGGGCAATAAAATGGCATTACTCATTCAGATTGCTATATGGATGCTCATCTGTGTGATTGCTTTTTTTACTCAAGGAAAAACAGTCTTCTATGTTCTGGTAGGGGTTGTCGGTCTTGTTTTAGGCGGAATTCAGTCGCTGTCAAGAAGTAGTTATACTAAATTACTAGATGACGATATTGATGACCTTTCATCCTATTATAGTTTTTACGATGTGCTCTTTAAAGTATCTATAGTCGGTGGGACTTTCCTTTTTGGATTCATTGAATATGTCACCAAGGATATTCGTTACAGTGTACTTTCCCTAGGGGTATTATTTTTAATCGGGATGCTCGTTCTGATGGGTGTGAATTTTGGAAAGGATAAAAAATTAATTGGATCAAATGTTTGATAATTCTATTAAAAAAAGTCATTATTGTTAGGTAATTTCTTCCAAGTTTGAATTAGCAGATCTACGTTTATAAGATAGAAATAGAATCAAGTCAATCATCTAATCCTTTAAATCAAGGAACCTTACAGACTGAACTCATAACACCCCACATCATAAGCTCCATCCTCCCGTTCATTACCATCCTTGTCAACTGTAAAGATGAATGGAAGATTTTTGCCTGCATCTATAGGAGTAGACAGCGTATCTAAGTGGAAGTCATAGTTATCCATATCTATGAATAAGGTGTCCTTGGGAGGATTGTTTAAACAGTTTTCACATCTATTAAAAAATGTAGGCCAGGCTTCATCGTCTAAAAGTTCATCCACTTGAACAAAACAATGATCAAATCTAAAATCAAAATCATCTTCCGTATCTGGCGTCCAATCTGACAATAGAATTTCATCTGCATCATTACCTAAGATTAAGCAATTCCGAAAGGTCACTTTTAAATCTGCAAGGAGTGGTGGCTCAAGGCAAAGTTGGTCTAAACATTGAAAATTAGAAAGGCTGATGGCCTCCTCTTGATTATCGTAATTAACAATCGTGCAATTATTAAATTCATAATTTCCACCCAATGCCATTTGAATTCCAGAAAGTCCATTATTGTGCATCAAACAATTTTCTGCGTATATATTTGCTTGACGTCCGAGAATTCCTGTTCCGGCAGTATGGGAAAATTCACAGTTATATAAAGATGCAGAGGCCAATGAATCTACCCGTATTCCCACAGCTGAATTACTAATGGTCGTATGCTCTAGTCTTGTACCTTGACTCAAAGGCCCGATGACAATTCCAGAGTATTGACCACGGACAAATTCAAAGTCTTCTTCAAGCCTGTCTGAATAAATAGTTACTGGTTCTTCTACAGTTCCTCTTGCCTGAATGTTTCCATTTTCTGTAACATATATCAATCCGCCGGTGTATATGCCCAGTTGATTAAATGATACTCCTCCATGTACATAAACCTCTGCTCCCGCAGGCAATATAAGTTGACAAGAATCTATGATTAGAGTTCCATAAATGACATAAGGCCTTTCATCATTCCACAGTTCTTCTCCAAGATCACAATTGAGTATACCTATTCCACTCGGTCCATCATTTCCCAAAACATACACTGCATTCTGCCCCCAAGCTTCAAGTAAAATGGTCTTTTCATTTCCGCCAATATTTATATGAAGGTGGTCTTCAATGATGTAAGGACTAGCATCTAATGGTTGCTCTGGATCAATGGTTGCCTCTACAAAAATATAGACGCTATCTTTAGCAGCAAGTTCAAGCCCCTGAAATTCATTGACTAGATGACCATCTATATTTAATCGAAAAATATTTGAGGTATTGGCCAGCCTGATGTCGTCAATTAAAATGGTCCCTTCTTCATCATTGTATAGCTTAATAAATTTAGTTGTGGTTCCTATTTGAGTGAAAACTGTATCAAAAGTGAGTGTATCTAATGAGGTTCTCACAATGATATCCCCTCCTTCCACATAATTTTCTTTTCGACAAGATGAAATGACCATTATTCCTGCCATCAAAACCACTAAAATCAAATAATACCGATCCTTCATATACCTATAATAACTCTTCTCGTTAATTTATTGTTTGCTTCAATCATTAAAGATAAAGAATCCGAATCCTCCGGGGTCCCGTATGATGATATTATCAACGATATTGTCGGTATTAAATACGGTGATTTCCTCAGTAATTTTGACTTTTGCCGCTTTTATTTTTGGAATTATTTCATCATTCTTACCCCCATTAAAATAATTGAAAGAAGGATTGAAGAATAAATGTGGACAATTATTAGGTGCAAGGAGTCCAACACCCATTTTCTTCTCATTTTCAAGCCCTAGCCAGCCTTGCTCGAGCGTACCACTCGTCTGTTTGAAACCTAAGATTTGATAAATCTGAAGGGATTTTTGAATATCGCCCGATTCTAAGCTCAGTCCAGCAAAATTTCCAAGAATTGATTTTGATGATTTCTCATTAATTTCTAATTCAGGAGGCTCTGATTCTAATAAATAAATCCATGAGTTGCTTGGGTCTGCAAGACAATAACCATCTTCTATTTTATGAACAAGGCCGATGTCACTTAACTCTTCTACCACATTTGACCAAGAGTCGCTGTACAATCTGAGTCCCGGTCTAGCGGTCCGAGTCTCATTGATATAGATCAATTGACCGGCCTCATGTAAAATCTGTGGATGTTTCTCATCTTGTTTAAATCCTAGTCTTTGATAGAAGTCTATACTTTCTTGTAAATTGGGTGTTGTTGTTTGATAAAATCCTTCCATATTTACCTTACTTTTTGTCTAGTTCAGTACACAATATAGAAAAGCTTTCATTTACATTTGATTAGCTAATTATGCAGCCAATAATAGACGTAATCATCCCAGCCTACAATGAAGAAGAATCAATCGCAAAGGTTATTGGTGATATTCCTAAAAATCTGGTGAGGGAGGTAATCGTCTGCAATAATAACAGCAGTGATCAGACGGCTGAAGTTGCTAAAAAAGCAGGAGCAACCGTTGTTTTTCAACCCATTCCTGGCTATGGTAGCGCTTGTTTGAAAGGAATGGAGCACGTAGCAGCAAAAGAGGTGAAACCAGACATCCTTGTCTATTTAGATGGGGATTATTCGGATCATCCGGAGGAGCTTCCCATGTTGATTCAACCGATTCTTGAAGAAGAGGTAGATTTGGTGATTGGATCAAGAGCCATGGGGCACTTAGAGAAAGGAGCGATGATGCCTCAGCAGGTTTTTGGAAATTGGCTGGCAACTAACCTGATTCGATTGTTCTATAAATATGAATTCACGGATCTTGGCCCTTTTCGAGCCATTAGATATCATCGTTTAATGGAAATTGAAATGGTGGATCCTGATTTTGGGTGGACGGTGGAAATGCAGGTGAAAGCAGCAAAGTTTAATCTGAAATGTAAAGAAATACCGGTGAGTTACCGTAAAAGAATAGGTGTATCTAAAGTTTCAGGAACGGTAAAAGGGACCATATTGGCCGGACACAAAATAATTTGGACCATCTTTAAATTACTATAAATCAAAAGAGTGACGGCTGATTTAATTCAAGGATTAGGATACTTCTTTTTTACAGTTTATGTTATAGGGTTAATCTTCATTACCATATTCTGCATGATGCAATTTCATTTGCTGCTTCAGTATAAAACAAAAAATCGAAAGGGAGATCATATAAGAGGATCCGACGACTTTTTACCGAAGGTAGGAATCCAACTTCCCATCTTCAATGAACAATTCGTCGTTGAACGCTTGATCGATAATATCTGTAAATTAGATTACCCAAAAGATAAACTACAAATTCATATTCTCGATGATTCTACGGATGAAACGGTCACAATAACTGCCGCAAAAGTCGCAGAGTACAAAGCCAAAGGTTTTGATATTGAGCAAATTACAAGAGAAGATCGTTCTGGCTTTAAAGCCGGTGCATTAAAAGCCGGCATGAAATTTTTAGATGCCGATTATGTAGCCATTTTCGATGCCGACTTCATGCCCGAACCAGATTTTTTGAAACGAACCATGCCTTTCTTTGAGAATAAAGGAGTGGGTGTGGTACAGACTAGATGGGGACACATCAATCAAGACTATTCTTTATTGACCGAGCTTCAAGCCTTTCAATTGAATGTGCATTTTACAGTAGAACAAAGAGGAAGATATGCTGGGAATTATCTGCTACAATTTAATGGGACTGCTGGGATATGGAGGGTTAAGTGTATCGAAGAGGCTGGCGGTTGGGAGGCAGATACCTTAACGGAAGATCTCGATTTAAGTTATCGTGCACAATTGAAAGGTTGGGAAATATTATTTTTAGAAGATGTATTAGCACCAGCAGAATTGCCAGCGGAAATACATGGTTTAAAGTCACAACAGTTCCGCTGGATGAAAGGTGGAGCAGAGACTGCTAGGAAAATGTTGCCCACCGTATGGAAGTCCGATCTAAGTTTAGTAGAGAAATTTCATGCAACCTCACATTTAATGAGCAGTAGCGTTTTCCTTTTTGTATTTCTAATTGGAGTTTTCAGTGTGCCTATGGTTTTTATGCTCGGAGAAACAAATATTAATTTGAATTATCTGACCTTCTTTATGATTGCCTTGTTGTCTATTGTCGTCATTTATTTCGTTGCCAATGTCCAAACCGCTTGGACCCAAGATTCGATGCTAAAAAAGGTATTGAAATTTTTATTTCTTTTTCCTATCTTTCTCTCACTTTCCATGGGCTTATCCTTACATAACTCTATTGCCGTCATTCAAGGTTACCTCGGTAAAAAGTCAGCCTTCATAAGAACCCCTAAGTTTAATATTGTCAACCTTAAAGACTCCTTTAAAAAGACCAGTTATAGAGACACCAACATTTCTTTCGTAACGATTATGGAAGGTGTACTTTCCATTTATTTCTTTTTGGCAGTTTTCTTTTCTATTAAGTTAGGAGTTACAGGGATGGTCATTTATCACTTATCTTTGGCCCTAGGATTTGGTGCTATTTTCATACTTTCTATAAGCCATCTTCAGACACAGAAAGCTCCCAAAAAATGAAAACACTGACGGGAATAGCGTCAGTCATTTATCTGATCTCAATTTATTTTATCTCAAACTATTGTGATCAGTCTCAGTTTTCAATGATCTTTGGGGTCTACAGCATTTCATTTGCCACCTTTATTTATTTAGTTCTCCAGTCAAAACAGGTGAGTTTTAAATTTCTATTAGGCTTGGGAATCTTAGTAAGAGTTTTACTCATTTTTAGTTTCCCCAACTTATCAGATGACATCTATCGTTTTTATTGGGATGGAATTTTATGGTGGAGCGAAGTGCATCCTTTCGATTTTCTACCTAGTGAATTGATGAACCTTGAAGCACTACCTGATGTACGATTAAAAGAAATATATCCTTTATTAAATTCACCAGAATACTACACAATATATCCTCCATTCTGTCAAGCTCTTTTTAGCCTTTCGGCAAATTTGGGGACCAGTATTGAAAGTAGTTCGATAATATTAAAGACCTTTTACTTTCTTGGAGACATGATGGCAGTGGCTGCTCTTATACAACTACTGAAACGATTTGAATTGCCTTCGCGATTATCACTCCTATATTTTCTGAATCCGATGATCATCCTGGAGTTGATTGGAAATATTCATGCGGAAGTCTGGATGGTTTGCTTCCTTCTTTGGATGAGCTATTTTTTAATGGATCGAAAATATTGGCTTGCAGGAATACTTTATAGTCTGGCCATCAGTTCTAAGATATTACCTCTTATGTTTGGGCCATTAATTCTAGTTTATTTGTGGAAGAAGAAAGAGGGGGTAGGATTTATGGTCAGTGCCGCGCTCAGTTTAATACTATTTTTTGGTTTGATGTTATATGGAAGTAATGTCCAACATTTATTATCCTCCATCAATCTATATTTTCAGAGTTTTGAGTTTAATGCAAGTTTCTATTATTTCTTCCGGTGGCTGGGTTATCTTAAATCTGGATACAATCAGATAGCTTTTATAGGTCCTGGACTTGCGATTTTAAGTCTATTGGTCATCCTAGGTCTTTCTTGGCAATTAATTAAAAACAAGATGGACATTGATCGAAACTTGCTTATAACCATCGCACTTATCTTCTGTGTTTTTTTGCTAGGGAGTACAACAATTCACCCATGGTACTTAAGCCTACCATTGGCCTTTGGTATTTTTTCAGCCAGTTGGAGGATTCCGATAATCCTTTGGTCATATCTCATCTTTCTATCTTATTCAGCTTATGATACAATTCCTGTTCAGGAGCATATAATTTTGCTTTGGGTGGAATATGGCTTGGTATTCTTTACTGCCTTTCTAGCCTATAGAAATACTCGGCAGTATAGCATCTGAAATGGTCTACAACAGCCATTAAAATATTCCCACCTTATAATGAGAAGCTAAGGGTTCTCAATCTCACATTAGAAGTATTTTTGAAAAATAAATAGTAAGTATCATAATGGCTGATATCAGAATCAAGCAATTTCGTGTGTAGATAATCCTCGGGCAATTTATTATCTTCAATAAAATGAATCAACTCCTATGAAGATTGACAGAATTGAAATAATACCCATCCAAATTAAATTGACAGAACCCTTCGTCATTTCTAAGGGCCCATTAACTCATGCTAGAAATACCATTGTGCGAATCTATACAAAAGATGGACTCGTAGGAGTAGGGGAGTGTTGCCCATATCGGACGATCCATGGTGAGACTCAGCAAGGGACGGTTGCAGCAGGAAAAGATCTTGCGGAGTTATTGATCGGTAAAGATTCAAGAGAGATAAGGAGCTTGGTAAAAGTCATCGATAAGGCCTTGGCAGGCAATGCATCTATTAAGTGCGCCTTTGATATGGCATTGTATGATATGAATTCCAAAGCTGTTGATCTTCCGCTCTATCGCTATCTGCAAGGAGATAATAATAAAGAAATATATACAGATATGACTGTCAGCCTTCTAGAAAAGTCGGTGATGGCTAAAAAGGCAAGAAAATTTGTTGATGATGGTTTTCCAGTCCTTAAAGTTAAGCTTGGAAAGAATGCAGATGATGATATTGAGCGGATAATTTCCATCAGGCAGGAAGTTGGA
>ENA-ORXT01005916-ORXT01005916.1-marine-metagenome-genome-assembly--contig:-NODE-5916-length-11697-cov-25.937005_pt1 | contig 11697 bp, 12 predicted proteins | sample MGYA00237868_ERZ511482 | MGnify/ENA metagenome assembly ERZ511482 | reverse complement strand
TTTGGCTCGGTATCCCAGGCGACCTGGGATTTCGAGGCAGAAAACCTGGGATTTTCGGTCAAATTTTCTTGTAGGGCCATTGGGTGGCGCCCACGCCACCGCCAACAGCTGCGCCACTGCCGCGCCAAACCCATGGCCACAAAACACGATGCCCGTCACGGGGATGTCACGCAGCCGGTAGCGGTCCGCCGCCTTTCGGACCACCGCCAGCACCGACCGTTGAGCGCAAAATGCCGTCCATACGTCGCGCTGCACGGCGACGCGGCCCGGGAGCGCTGCATCGGGCGGGTGCGCGCTCAAGGACCAGTCAACCGCGTCCACCGCCACCAACCGGGTGGAACAAAAACCGACCCACGCGCGCCATGACATTGCTCGCGCCGTCGCCACGTAGAGGTGCTTCCCGTGCCGCAGCACGGTAGTTGAGACGCCTCCTCCGCCATTGACGCAAGCGACCGCCTCGTAGACCGATTCCTCACCAAACCACTGCTGTAACCAGCGGGGCGAGACGTCAAAGCCGGCGTGCGCTGCCACAGATGCCCCAAACGCGTGGTGCACCTCGTCGCCCAGTATGGCAACCGCATCAGGGGAGACGAGCGACAGGTGGGTGAGTGCGACGGTTGGGAGAGGCGGTAGCGCAGGCGGACGCTTCTCCCAGGGGCAGAGCCGCGACCACCCCCTTTCAGACAACGCCACGCAATACGACCGGAGCACGGCATCTTGGTCACTGGTGGACAGCGAGGAGTCGCTCTCCATATTGGAAAACTGGGACTCGGCAGCGGCTATCATCACCATCACGTTCTCGTTCGCTGCAACGCGTTTGCGCTTCCAGCGGCGCAGGCAGGACGGCTTGCCAGTCGCCGCGCCCGGCGCAGCCTTGCGCATCGGCGTCTGGTTTTCACTTAACGACTCCTCAATCGCCGACTCAGCGGCGCCGAGCGCCGCGACGACCTCCATCCCGCCACTGCGAGCCGCCCTATTTATGGGCGTCTGCCCTCGCTTGTCCGCCGCTCTCACCTGCGCGCCAGCCGCAACGAGCACCGTCACGGCCTGCGCCTGGCCAGCGCGAGCTGCCAAGTGCAAGGGTGTCTGGGAGAGCTGATCTACCGCGTCGACCACAGCACTAGCGGCGATGAGTGCAGCCACGACCTCTTTGCTACCGCTGCGTGCAGCGGCGTGCAGCTGCGTCTCCCCACAGTGGTCCTTCGTCCCAACGAGCGCGTCAGCGTCGACGAGTGCCTCCAAAGTCTCCTTACGGGCGGCGCGAGCAGCCCAGTGCAGTGGCGTCTGGCCGCGGTCGTCCGTCGGGTCGACCGGCGTGCCAACGTCAAGGAGGGCCGCCACCACCGCTCTCACGCCGCTGCGCGCCGCCCAATGCAACGGCTGGCGGTCGCGCTCATCCTTCACTTCGACCGCAGCGCCAGCGCGGAGCAATGCCACAACTGCCTCTGCTTTGCCACCCCGCGCCGCCCAATGCAACGGCGTCTGGCCGCACCCGTCGATTGCGTCGACCGGCGCGTCAGCATCAATGAGTGCGGCGACGGCCCCCTTGTCGCCTGCGCGTGCTGCCCAGTGCAGCGGCATCTGACTGTCATTGGCCATCGCCTGGATCGACGAGCGAGAAACGATTGCCGTCACAGCCTTCTCGCTGACACATGCCGCCCAGTGCAATGGCGTCTGGCCGTCGGTGGCCACCGATCCAACCTGCGCTTCAGCGCTTATCAGTGCCGCCAAGACTGTTTCGTCATCGCCTTGCGCAGCCCAGTGCAATGGCGTCAGGCCATGCTGGTCCGGCATCCTCGCCCGCGCACCAGCGTCCAGCAGCGCTGTCACGGCCCCCTTGCCGCCGCTGCGTGCCGCCCAATGCAACGGCGTTTGGCCGTCAACGGCCTTCGCCCCGACCGGTGCATTAGCGAGGAGCAGCTCCCCCACAACACCAATGTCCCCACGGCGTGCCGCCCAGTGCAGCGGTGTTTGGCCATCGTTGGCTGCCGCCTCCACCTCCGCGCCAGCGTCAACGAGCACCGCCACAGTCTTCGCGTCGCCACCACGTGCCGCCCAATGCAGCGGAGTCTGCCCGTCTCGGGCGACCGCCCCGACCGGCGCTCCAGCTGCAAGGAGTGCCACGACAACCTCGTTTGAACCGCCAAACACCGCCCAGTGCACCAAGGTCTGGCCGCGCTCGTCCGTCACGTGGACGGAGGCGCCACCGGCGAGTCGCACTGCGACAGCCGATGCGTCCCCGTTGCGTACTGCCCAATGGAGCCTGGAACCAAGCGATCGATCAGTAGAGTTGCGCCAGGTCGATAAGCCCTCCGAGCCTACGGCAGTTGTCCAGCAACACTCTGTGACACTCGTCGTCGACGTCGCTACGTCGTTGGAAGCCTCGCCGGCAGACCAAGAGCTGCTTCCCCCCGCCATAGTGTGTCCGCCACCGCCGATTGCCTTCGGTCTTGGGTCGTCTCAACACACCACAAACAGAAACCGTTGATGCAGCCGCATGGAGCGGCTTTGACGGCTGGGAGGACTGAATGCACCGTCCCAGGAGACTCCCATGTGCGACAGCGAGGTGGCTTGGTCGTCAGAAGCGGAGGGGCTTGGTGAAAGGTGATAAGGCGAGGTTGCTGAGGCAGCTGAGCCAAGTCCGGCCCATGTGCCTGGGCCCAGCACTTCCCACATGGCTGGAACGGGTGGCTGTCATCCCCTGGATGGAATGCACCGTGGCAGGCGCTGGGGGCTTGGCCTGACTCGTGGCAAAGTAGGTGCTGTCCACTGATATGGCGAGATAGTTGACTGGTTCAATGTTCCTGGCTGGACCTCGACAGACGCCTCGTCAGAATTAACACAGAGGTCAGCACTTAATAACAGGCACGTTGACAAAATGAATGGTTGATGGGGGCCTGGCGAGAGCCTCAGGGTGCATCGAAATAGTTGCTGTATATTGGACAACACATGAAAATATCACGACAGATCTTTCACTGACCCTGAGCCAAGTACCGGGTTTGTAACCTTGAATTTCATCGACCTGTGCGAGAAGATAATTGTGTGCGTCTCTTGGGTTCAGGACGAGGCAACCTGCAATCACAGGGTTGCATCACAGTCATATTCCACTTCTGAATACTTTCGATGTCGAGTCGAACTGTCTGCATCGTCCTTCTGTTTTTGGCGTTTCCAGTCTCTGTTCCTGAGCAGACCGGTGTGTGCTGGGCTTTGATTTTCTACGATCGGGCTCTCGTTTTCCACGATCTCGCGTATGTGTCCTACGTGGATTGTCTGACTACTTGAACCATGCCCACCTACCGAGAAGGGCGGACCCGCTCCAAGGCCCACACAGCTGTCGTACCAGATAGACACCGTGACCATCATGTCGTCCTCAACGCTGCGACTGCAGCAGCAGTTGGCCACTTCGGTGGATGCGTTCACCCAGCATTTGGCCAGCACGGCACCTATGGACACTCCCGTGAGCTGCATTCGGGCGCTTTTGATGACGTGAGCTTCGCCGAGCGCGCCGGCTAAGTGAAGTGGCGGGCAGAGTGGCCGGTGGACAACCTCCAGTGGTGCACCTACCGTGCGCTGCTGACATGCTTCCTATCCAAGGAGACCACGCGACGCAACTACCGCGGCGCGGCAGCGGACGGTGGCGATGCCATCGCTTTGCGTGTGCAGCTGGTGGACAGCCTCTCGACGGTCGTCAGGCTCCACAGCTCCGCCCGGCCGCCGCTGCAGTACCGTATCGTTGGGTCGGTCGACACTGATCGGTCCCCAACAACGTTCCTGCGCTTCCGAGACACCCTGTACATCGCGTGCCGTGGGACCAGCTACGTATTCAACGCGGTGGCGGATCTGCAAGTGGGGCTGCGCAGGGTGAACGCAGGCGATTTGCTGCCCCGCACTGCGCGGGTGCACACGGGCTTCCTCCTGACTGTTGATGATCTGAAGAAGCCGGTGCTCGGCAACACACCGAGGGCCTCTCAACGGTCGTTTATCGTGGCCACAGCTTGGGCGGTGCCCTGGCCCAACTGCTCGGCCTCGCCTACGCCCACCACCGACGAGACGCCCAACAAGAAGATTGGTACGTCTCCAACGTCATCACGACCGGGCCTCACGCCCGACGCGCCCGTGTGTCCCGTCGGCACGGCCGAATTTACGGCCGGCCCCGCCATGAGCGCGGCGGCGGCTGCCGCCGCCGAGGCCGTTGGCGCGGCGGTCATTGCGTGGCTCGTCGCCATACACGGCGCCACGGTGGAGGCGCTCGGGGAGGTGGGCATTGGCAACACCACCGCCGCGGCGGCGGTGCTGGGTGCCCTCATGTGCGCCCCGCCCGCGGCCGTTGTCGGCCGCGGCACGGGCGTCGGCGTGGCGGGGCTCGCCGACAAAACGGCCGCCGTCACCGACGGCCTCGCCCGCCAGCCAGAGGCGGTCGCCACCGCCGCCACCGACCCTCGGGGTGCCGAGCCGGAAGACGAAGGACTTGGATCACTTTTGGCGGACGCTCCCCTACGGCAACCACACTATGCAGCAGCACTGGTGACTGCCGTCCGAAGACCGGGCGGAGATCGCCAACGCCGTCGACTCGGTCGTGTGGTTGGCCTGGACGCCGCTGAGAAATTGCCCACAGCACAGGTTTGCCACCTATACAAAGCTGCTGTGGCGGCACCACGACATGTGTCAACCCGAGTCACACGTCCAGGCGCGTCGCGAGCGGCTACTGCCGTAGCGGCCATGCGCGCAACGTCCCGGTCGGTGCCTCGAGGTGCCTGCCGCCCCCTGCTTTTATGTTGTTCTTGTTCCCTCCTCGGTTCTTTTTCTTCCTTTCCTCCCTACTACCGGTGGCGTGGTGCTTTTTAGGACACGCCTCGCGGGGCCTCTCCCGGAGGCGCACCCGCAGTCGTCCCCCGTGGTGAAAAGTTCGATTGATCCGCACCGCCCAGCGGCGGTGGTCGTCCCACCGCCGCTGCCATGAACCGCCCACCATGCGCCCGCCCCTATCGCGACCGGCATGACGTACGATCCCAACGGCCCTGCTTCATCATTGTCAACCCAGTCTCCCCCCTGGCCCCACCTCCGCAGACCCGCCCCGCAGCGGCGGGGGCCGCGGCGCGGCAGCCACGGTGGGGGGGAGCGCGCGCCGCTGCGCGTCTACGGCGGTGCGCCACTCCCCTTGGCGTCGGCCGTCCGCGGCCGAACCGCGGCGTTCCGCCGCCGCCGCCACACACCCCCCCCCCCACCGGAGGCGGGTGGGCGAGCGCCGACCATACCCCATCGACCACCGGCTGTAGCGTCACCGTCCACACCGCGTGCGGCGACGGCTCCCCCAGCGCCCCGACGACAGCGCGACACGGCCGGTTGACCACCGCGGCCACCGCCGGCCGCAGCGTGTCACCGCCGTCGCCTGCCACCGTCGGACCCGCCGACGCCACCGCCCAGCACGCCCCGCCTGACGCCGACCAGCCATACGTCTGCAGTCGCGGGTGCGCGGCGACCACTGCCGCCGCGGGCCACCGCGGTGCCGCCCCACGGTAATCACCAGCACCCACAGGGCGGCGAGGGCGCGTCTCGCCTCTGCACGACCAACCCGGGCGGTCGCGTCGCGGAACCCTTCTCCGCTCCCCCCAACATCGCAGACTGCCAGGCGGAGACACAGGTAGGGGCTGCCGCCCATCGGACGGGCGAGGCAGAGGCGTTCGAGCGACCGCGGCGGGTGCGGCGGGGGGGGTGGGTGCACCGTGAGAGCGAGGAGCGTCGGGCGGGGCGCCCACCTCGGCTCCATGGCAGCGGTCGCCGCCGCCTCAGAGGCGCTTTGGGACCAGACGACGGTGGGGTGGGCGAGGCGTCCATGGCAGCGAATATGGTCGGGTGCACGGTGAGGCCGGTCAGCACCCACAGACCCGCCGCCGTCGCCGCCACCGCCCCGGACCGGCGGCCGAGCACCCCGGCCGCCGTCCACGCGGCTTCGTTGAGGGCGCCGAGGAGGTCCGCGTTGGGGTTCTTCCGCCCGTCGCCACCGGGGGCGGGGCACAAGTGACGCTCGACGAGCGCTGGCGACCTCCGCGGCAGCGCCGCGAGCACGTTGAGCATAGAGATGTCCTCGTTTCGAAGGACAGATTGCGATGCAAAGAAATTCCAGGCAGGCTGTTCAGGCATTCACTGTCAACCGGCGGGCGGCCACGCGCGGGTGGCGCCTGCAGGCGCGAGCGTGCAGCTGCACGCTCGTGCCGCCTCGATCACCATCGCCACGGGCGCAGCGGAGAGAAGGGGGGGCGGCCGACGCGGCCGGGCACGGCGGTACCGCCCACGCGGCCGGGCGGTACCGCCCGGCCGCGTCGGCCGCCCTCCCCTCTCTCCGCTCACACCTTTAGTAAGGGCGGACAAGGTGTATTCGTGCTACATGTAGCCCCGTCTCCGACGCTCTCCCAGGGACGTTTGTGTCAGCCAAAGAATATGGCTCTTTGTCGACAGCCCTACATCCTTCCAATGGGAGCACAGAGTGCTCTCCCAGCGAGAACGGCAGCCAACCAGCTGGCTAGAAGCACCATGTCCGCTTTCGGGGGCTCTTAATTAAAGCGCGTACGCTTTAGGTGTGTACAGTCATTATTCGACCATCTGGTAGGGGTGCGTCGTGAAGTAGCCCTCTACCCGGGAAGAGCGTGCTCTTCTGAGCGACCCTAAAACCACTCGCAATCGGCGTGCGATCGTCGATCATTCCGACTCGTGGCATGATGTTTGGCGATCGTCGAGACTCGTGGCACAGTCGATCGTCGATGATTGACCTCACAACCGCTGAGTCTGCCACCATGCCTTGCCCAGACGACGCTGCACTGGGCCGTGCACTTGGCCGCATTTTTGTTGCGGTGCGTGTGAGCAACTCGTGTTCTTCTAGAGCTCCTTTTACCTATGGTTGCTCTTCACCACTACATACCGCTCTGCACTCCTCGTCTACAGTGTCCTCTATAGCATGAGGGTCCTCCTCCAGATCCAACCAGCCCTCAACCGCAAGCTCTTGCTGAGCACGGTCGCCATCACCAAAGCAGCTCTGTGCAACCGCACAAGTCCCCATCAGCTCTAGGACCTCCCTAACGTCATCTGCAATGACGCGGTCGGAGGCGCGGTAGTCGCCGTGGTCAGCCACAACGCGTGCCTCCATTTCCAGCGGCAGGATACAGGCCTTTGCCCAGCAGTGGGCAATCGCGGCCGGTGGGACGGCGGCCCACTCCTCCAGGATGAGCTCTGCCACGTCCTGGAGGTGGGCTGGGGCCCCGTCTCGGACGCCCTTGATGGGCCGCGGATTCAGCGCGCGTGACGTCCTCCGACGTCCTCGGACAACCGGGGGGGGGGGGGTAGGGTGCTCCCACACGTTGGGTCGGGCGCGCAATGCCTCGTCCGCAGGCGTTGGCCCCGGCAAGCCCGTGACGTAATTGGGAGTGAACGTAAATGCGTCCACTGAGCGGGGCGGGTCAATACGGACCACAGGAGCGGCGGCTTCCGAAATGGCGGTCTCGGCCCCCGCCGCCCGCCCGGATGAACCGGCGTGAGCCTCTGCCGCCGCGCGCCGGCCTGAGAGCGGCTCAGTAGTGCTGGCCAGCAGCGATGGCGGAGCGGCCGAATCGGGCGCAGACGGCGGCACAGCACAGTTGGCGGTCGGGCCAGGCGCGGGTGCGGCGGGTGGTCCACCCGTGCGGGAAGCGGTAGATCCCGACTCGGCCGTCAATATCGGAGTCTCGAGAGCGCTTCCTCCACCACTGGGGGCCGGATCAGATGCGGCCGCACCGACCGCCGAATTTGGCCCTGGCGCATCGCTTGGGGGGGGGGGGGGGGGGGGGGTGGGGCGGCGGGCCGACGGACGCGTGTGCGGCCCGACGCGGCGACGGGCTCGAGATGCCGGGCCACTCCCCAGCACAGGGTGGGCCCAGTCGTACCCCGGCCCAGTCCACAGCCGTCGCGCCGACCACTGGACGCTCCGTCGCGGGTGGTCCACCTGGCGTTGGCCGCGCCCCCGCCGCTGCTGCCGCAACGGACGCCTCTGCAACCACCGCGTCAGCTGCTGCCGCCGCCTCCGCCGCCTCTCGTCGAACCTTGTCCTCGTGGGCCCGTAATACCAGCGCAATCAAACGCTTCTTGTAGCGGCGTTTCACAGACGCTATGACGCCAGCGTCAAGGGGTTGGTGGATGGCCGTCACATTGGGAGGAAGCGCACAAATGCGTACTTGCGGATGCGTCAGCTCCGTGTGGGCCCCGCAGTTATCAACGATGAGGATGACGGGCTCCCTGGTCCTTGCCTGCACGCCGGCCACAAATACAGACGTAAACCACTTCTGGTAGACGACCGAGTCCATCCATGCTGACTTCTGATTGAAGTATGGCAGAGGGCAGCTGGCTCGCGGCGGCTTAAAACACAGCGGCACGGCGGCTGACCCAATGATGGCAATTGGCAGCTTGTGGCTGCCCGTCGCGTTGCACGCCAACACGAGAGTGACTCGATCCTTCGCCTTCATCGCCTTGGTTCCGCGGGCCCGCCGCCGCTGCCCAGCTGCGATGTAAGCCCGGTTGGGTAGACACCGGAACTGCAGCCCCGTCTCATCCATATTATATATATGGTCCGGGTCATACTTGGCCAGCTCCCGCCGTATCTCCGCCATGCGCTCTTCCCCTTGTCTGGCAGCCTCAATCGCCGACCCCCCTTGCCCCCACAGCGCCACGTTCCGCAGGCTGTGCCGCTGCGCCCACTTCTGGACAAAGCCCGTCGATGCCTTGAATCCAGTCACACCCAGCTCTGCCGCAATCTCCGCCGCCTTCGCCTCCAGCACTGCCAGCGTCACAGGCAGGTCGCGTCTGGCCATTGTCTGGATGCCATCATACCAAGCACGTAGAGCCTTGTCCACCGCCTCAAATCTTGATCGGCGCGCCCTCACAACGTCCAGTGGCTCTCCGCTCCGCTCTCGCGCCAGAAGTCGGGACCGCTCTCGAGGCTCGCAGATCCGTCGGGCGTTGGATAAAGAGATAGGTATATCAAAGCTGTCGACCAAACTCTGCATAGAGGTGTGGACCCCTCGGTCAAACAAGCGGATAAACGCAATCTTGTCTCCCAAGGAGAGGGCTGTTCTCTCCTTGCGGATGAGCCCATCAGCCACGCCCGACGCCCTTGGTCTCGCCCGACGTGATGCCGCCGATCTGGGTGGCGTTGGAGGCAGTGCAGTCTCGTGGAAGTGCGCAGCGGCGGCTGCAGTGGCAGCAGCGGCTGCAACGCTGACCGCCTGCCTCGTCTCCGAGGATGCCACGGGGAAGATCTCCTGGACGGCCGCCTCGGCAGCCGCGGCGGCAGCGGCGCGCGCAGCGCGAGGCGTCACGGCCGACATGGGATCGGGGGAGCATCGGCCAGAGAAGAAAAGGGGGGCGGGGGGAAGAAGGCATGGGGTGGGGTGGTGAGGGGGGGGCACGGTTTGCTGGACGACGGCGCGTGCTCGACGTCGGTGGGACCGTGTCGCTCAATCATGGACTGTCAATCTTGTCTGGCTCGATCGCTCAATATCAGGACGATTGAAGGAGGCTCGGACCTCGCACGCGGTCGATCGTTATTCGTTTATATAGTAGGTACTATATAAACGAACAGCACATAATTGAGTAGTCACTGTACTACGCCAGAGACGTTGTATTCATCGCTGTAGGCGCCGGCGCGAGAAAGCCTAGTGGCCGGTGGTGTGTGGCCTTTCTGGCGCGCTGCTGCGGCTCACGTGTCCGGGTAAACTCGATGGATTGTGTGGTGCTGACAGCAGGGTGTGTCGATCCAGATTGGGTAGTGTCATGCATTGAAGGGAATTATCTGCATTTTAGGAGTTTGGCAGCGCAGGACCGCGTGAACTGGTGGCCCCGTCTGCCGTGTAGCGACTTCAGCCCTTTATTGACGCAGGGCGGCGACGGTGGGTGGCACAGTTGTAGCCGGAGAGTAAACCTTGCCTGTGTGTCTTGGCCACTCGATCGGCCCCACTTTCCGGACCCCGAGTTCTATAGCGGGTGTCGCACGAGCGGTTAGGACGACGATACTTCCCTCCTCTGCGACGCTATTGCTATTCATTGTGCTACAAATGGCGCTCCGGATGAGAACCTTGCATTGCTGACGTGGTCCCGGGGACGACCCATTTGGGTTCATCGATTGCATGACCCCAGAGGGGTTTGTGTCGGGTGCGAAATTCTGGATCAAGCGCGAACGTTCCTTGGTACGGTGATTTCTGTTGTCGTTTTGGATCGAGGATCTCACTCTCCTGCCGCGCTCAACGATGCCGCAGGGTCGTTCAACACATCTGAAATTCATTGAGAGCAATGATGCCGTCGGCGGGAGACGACGGCGCGCTAGCGCAGCCAGCCCGGATTCTGGATCTTCGGCAGAGAGGCGGCCCGGTTGGCGGCGGTGATATGGCGGCGGACGCGTCAAATGCTCTGCCCGAGGACCCGGGCTATACGCTGACCACCGGGATTCGTCCCGCCGCCATCCGAAACGGTTGACTGCGAGGACAATGTGCCACGATTGCCGTCAGGAGGCCTCTTACGAACCCTTGGAGCGCATCTCGCCAAGCTATAGGACGTATGCTTTCCCTCTTGCGGTTCGGGCAACGTCGAACGGTGCTTTGGCTGGGAAGCTGTGCCGGTCGTGAAGATGGACCTGACGAGCTCATTGCGACTGCGCCGAGGTGCGGTTGAGATGGTGTCATCGGCACGGGGCTGCGTGGCCATGTCGGGTTGGCACCCCTACTGGTGGCTTTGTGCAGCGTGGGAGAGCTTTTCACGATCTCCCGGCGTGGTGATTGACGGAGGAGCGCGAGTGTGATGAAGACCAAGAACCCTGAAGGGGACGCCATCATCGGTGTCTTCCCCTGGCGACGCCGAAACTTTGGGTAGTCTTTGCTCGTGACAGCCAACCCTGTTGATGAATCCCTTCCAGGGTCTTTGGAGAACATTCTGCCATACGCGCGGTACGTGAGCAGCAATGACGATGTCATAATTTTGCGACAAGGAACTGTTCAAACGCAGTTGGGATCGAAAATGGAGGACCACGGTGAAGTGGTTGATTGGCTTGAGCTGGTGTGTATGTGTGCAATCGCCCTTCGACCTCGACCACTTCAGGAGTGCTCTAGATGGGAAGAGGGGTGCTTTGGAGGAACGACCAACAAGGCCCTCCAGTGCACCACGCAGCCCAAGCAGCTCGCCTGCGCTCGCGTCCGCTCAAACTCTAAAGCAAAACACTCAAAAAATCAAACCAATCAGGATCAATGAAAAGCCCAAGCAAATTAAACCATTCAGGAGCAATGACAAGCCCAAGCAAATTAAAGCATCAGAGCGAACCTAGCGATGATGGACTAACGAAACGTGTCTGTTTTATTGGTGCAACGTGTCTATATTTGCTTACTGGTCCACAAACCACCCCCTTGTCAATGTAACCGTGCCCCAAACAACGTCGAATCACCTCGAACCACCACCGACAATTTACATAACTTCTTCTTGGTCCGATTGTGAACATGAGCCTGTTAGGCATGCTCATCCCTTATAAAGCCAGTTAAAAGGAAACAGGACTGACGCTGTTAAAACAAGAAACAGACGCTAAAAAACAAGTCGACAGTAGTATGCAATTTGTTATTGCAGACCGCCCAATTTTGGCCGATCCGAACAAGAACACAAGCACTCATGTGTTTTCAAACATTTTTGATAACT
>ENA-ORXT01005914-ORXT01005914.1-marine-metagenome-genome-assembly--contig:-NODE-5914-length-11699-cov-3.978145_pt1 | contig 11699 bp, 7 predicted proteins | sample MGYA00237868_ERZ511482 | MGnify/ENA metagenome assembly ERZ511482 | reverse complement strand
AAATCAAGAATGTCCCTTTTTTCAGAGATCACCTCTATACGATCCTTGCTGAATGTGAAGTCTTAGGTCGTATTTATGTCGCTTCTGAAGGTGTCAATGCTCAAATGTCAGTCCCACAAAAGCAATTTGATCGCTTTAAAACTGTTTTGTATTCCATCAACTTTTTAGACCAAGTAAAACTAAACATTGCTATTGAAGATGACGGAAAATCATTCTATAAACTCAACATTAAAATCAAGAACAAAATAGTCGCTGATGGTCTCAATGATGAGACCTTTGATGTGACAGACAGAGGCAAACACATCTCGGCAGCAGAATTCAATACACTAATATCAGAAGAAGAAACTGTGCTCATAGACATGCGAAATCACTATGAATCTGAGGTTGGTCACTTTGACAATGCAGTTTGCCCAGATGTAGAAACCTTCAGAGAATCACTGCCAATAGTCGAAGAAATGCTTTCAGGGAAAGAGGACAAGAAAATTGTGATGTATTGTACCGGCGGAATTCGTTGTGAAAAAGCAAGTGCTTATTTCAAACATAAAGGTTTTCAGCATGTTCACCAGCTGAATGGTGGGATAATAGAATACGCTCGAGAAGTGGAGAAGCAAGGATTGGAAAATAAATTCAAAGGAAAAAACTTTGTTTTTGACGATAGGCTAGGTGAGCGAATTAGTGATGATATTATTTCGAAATGTCATCAATGTGGTGATGCCTGTGACACCCATGTGAATTGTTCGAATGAGGCATGTCATATATTATTTTTACAATGCAAATTATGTGCAGAAAAATATGTAGAAACATGCTCAAAAAAGTGTCGTGATTTCAATCAATTGACAGAAGATCAAAAAGCTAAAATTCCCAATATTCAATTTAACGGAACACGTTTTGGCAAAGGAAGATATAAAGCATTGAATCAGCATGATGAGCTGGATTTGGAGTAATCTTAAAGTACAGAATAAGAACGTTTATATTTACTTGATTTTGTCATTTTCAACAATATCAAATACATAATACTGGACTTTGGCAAGGTTGATCTGCCCAAAATCACTATTTCTAGTGACAGCTAAAAATCATAAAATGATGTAGGTTTGGATTGTCAACTTCCAAATCATGATAAGAACATTAATTTCCCTATTAGGATTTTTAATTATTGCCCAAATAAATTACAGTCAGTTTTATGTCGCACCCAAAATTGGAATAAACGGATTAGCTTCATTTGAAGGAGATGATGGAGTAAATTTTAATGTTAATCAAGGCTTTCAATTTGGTGTGGAATTAGGAGGTACTTTGTTTGATCTAATTGGATTAAAAACCTCAATGATGTATTCTAATCGTCAGTTTTCACAAACGGCAGATCAGATTTTGACGACAGGTAACGATGAGAAGCTACTCTTCACAGAGCGAATCAATATCAAAAATGGTAGTCTGCAGTTTAATGGAGGATTACAGATAAGTATCGGCGAAAGTTTCGAATTTAATATTGGTCCACAGTTAGATTTATTGATGGCATCCCAGGGAACAGGAATCTGGGATTTCGAAAATGGAATCGATAGCACAGCTATACTGGAATATGATTATCAAAACGATAATGCTGGAGAAGGTGCATATTGGAATTTTGATGAAAAGGATGGTGATTACTTTCAGAATGCGTTCTTAGGAATAAATATTGGTATTGGTTTTCAACTGGTGAAGAATATGTTTCTTGAGCTTAGAACGAATTACGGAGTCTCAGATTTTGTCAATGATTTTTATGAAAGCGAAGGCTCTAAGCTACAGACCAGAGAATTTGATATCATCATGACAGCTAGTTATAGAATCCCAATTAGGAAAAGCAAAAAACAAAAAGAAGAGGACATAAAAGATGAGATGTTGAATAATTCATTGTGAATCTTTTTGTGAAAAAGCACATCACTTATAATTTCATCATTAAATAATTCCATAGCACATTTATTCGTTAGAAAACAACATAACGAATAAATGAAAATTGGAGAAAGACACATAGACCATATCGTATACGCAGTGCCTAATTTGGAAAGAGCGTGTACAGACTTAGAATTATCATTGGGCGTCATGCCAAGCTTTGGCGGATATCACAAAACAAAAGGAACAAAGAATGCTCTACTCAATTTGGGAAATGATTGTTATTTAGAAATTTTAGCTGTAGACGAATCCAATAAAACGATCACTAGTCCAAGATGGATGGGAGTCGACCTCGTAGAAGAACCTCGTATCACGAGATGGGCAATCAAATCACAGAACTTAAAAAGCGACCAAGAATTACTACAGCAATATAATCCTGAAATGGGAGAAATATTTGGTGGGAGTAGACAGACACCAAGTGGAGATTTGTTGGAATGGGAAATGATTTTACCCTTAGCATATCCAGAAATTGAACTGGCGCCGTTTATGGTTAATTGGGCAGCTAATTCTATTCATCCAACAGAGAATCTCGATGCAGAATGTCTATTAGTTGCAATTGAGTTCGGTCATCAAACTCCTGATTCATCACAAGGATTATTTAAAAAATTAAGTATCGATCAATCGATTAAGAGTGCAGCAGAAATTGAAATCAGTATTCGAATCAGAACAACGTCAGGTGATATTATGACGCTGAGATAGAATAATCTAATTGTATAAATCAGACTACATCTCAAATTATAAGTTTAGTTCATCTAGTATTTATTGACTTTCGTAAAAGAAACGACAAATAAAATTTAGACATAAAGACTTGGTTATGAGATAGTAATATTGGAGCCACCGACTCTGTCGACATCAAGGCTATAAAACCTGATGGTTGTACAGTCAGTTGTAAGGCTTGGTCTTATCAATCTGGTCACCGTTATGAAGTTCGAATTGCTAATTGGCCTGAAAATTTAACCCTTTTAGATTAGTACAGGTACACTTGTGGCTGTAGCACATATGCAGCAGGTATTGCGAATGGCATAGTTGATGGTAAATACCCAGCAGGTAATCCTTCCAATAATGATGGGAACAATACATGCACAAAGTTTAACCCTAGGACGGGAAAATACGAGACTGTTTCATGCTAAAAGTTATTCCTAAACAAATAGACTGCTAAAGTAAGCAGTCTATTTGTTTTCTTATTCAGAGCAACATTATGACGTCTGGAAAGCATTTGGATAATTGTAAACAGCAGGCCGTACACCAAATTAGACATTTAGTTCATCTATAATTTATTGACTTTCGTCGAAATCACCACCTCTACGAATCTTTTCGTATTACATTAGTGAAGTAAACGAAAGATTACGTTAATAAGAGGTTAATAGAGCCTAAATAATGGCATCTATGCAAAACGAATGATGAGATTTACGGTGCATTTTTATAATTTAAAAAACTACCTACAATGAAAAAGCTCTTGAACACTTTATGCATCCTGTTTTTTGTAGGAAGCATTTTCTCACAAACAACCTTTAAAATTGAAGGAATTGTAGAGGACACTTTAGCAAACCCTTTGATTTATTCAACGATACTTTTATTAGAAAAATCTGACTCTACGATGGTTGATTTTAGTAGAACCGAGTTAGACGGGTCCTTTAAATTCAAAGATGTTGAGTCTGGGTCCTATTTAGTTAAGACAACTTATCTTGGTTATATTCCATTGCACCTACCAGTCTCTTCGACAGATGGTACTAATGTCGACTTAGGTGTAGTCAAAATGACAGAGATGGCGACAGAGTTAATGGAAGTTGTGATCAAAGCAGCGAAGGCACAGATAAAAATGCGTGGTGATACGATCGAATATGACGCCACCACATTCAAAGTCCCAGAAGGATCATCTGTCGAAGAACTCTTGAGAAAGCTCCCTGGCATGGAGGTCAATCTAGATGGAAGTATTCTGTCTGATGGCAAAACCATAAGTAAAGTAACGGTGGACGGAAAATCATTTTTCGGTGACAATCCTAAAGCCGCCACACAAAATTTGCCAGCTGAAAGTTTGTCTAAAATCCAAGTATTTGATACAAAATCAGAAGAAGAAGAAATTACCGGAGCAACATCAGAGTCTCAAGATAAGACGATGAATCTTGAATTAAAAGAGGACTATAAAAGCGGAGCCTTTGGTCGAGTCGTCGCAGGTGTTGGCACAGAAGAATTGCGTGAATTAAAGGGTAACTTTAATCGCTTTAATGATAAAATACAATTTAGTGTAGTAGGCGTAGGAAATAATACTGGTAGAAATGGCTTGTCATGGGACGACTACCAAGATTTTATGGGATCTAATTCTTTTAATTTTGATAACAATACTGATTATGGATTTGGCGGTGGAGGAGGAAGACGATTTTACCGTTTTGGAGGAGGAAATAATAGTTTAGAGAATAGTATACAAAGTATATTTTTTCAAGGACGAGGAGACCAAGGACTCCCAGAAAATTATAACGGAGGATTTAATTTTAATTATGATCATAATAAAACAAAATTAAGCTCTGTATATTATTATAGTCAAGCAGGGCTATATTCAGAAAGCAGTACATTATCAGATCGTTTCTTTGACAGTTTCGAACAAAATAGTTTATCAACTCAGGTTAAAGATGACATAGCAAGAGGACATCGGGTAGAGTTGCAGCTAGAACAAGAAATAGATTCTCTTCATACTTTAAAATTAATGTTTAATGGTGCATATATTGACCAGGATAAATTTTCTGAAAATTCATCTTCTATTTCTAGGAATAGTTCTGCCGCCAGTGAAGGAAGTTATACAAATAATACAAATACAAATGGACATCTTATAAATGCCATAGCAATCTTCAGAAAGAAATTTATGAAGAAAGGACGGTCAATGGGCCTGAATGCATCATACTTAACTACACAATTAGATGAAGATTGGACACAGGATTCTAGAACAATTTTTATGAATCAATTTAATGAGGATGGTTCAATGGTTGATCCTTTAGTCATATTACAAGAAAACGCAAATGTGGGCGATAAGAATTTATTCAAAGCCAATGCATTATACGTGGAGCCATTAACACAGAAATTTTTTCTACAAGTATTTTATAATTTTAGTGATCGTTTAGAAACAGGAGATCGTGATGTTTTTGATTTGGGAGATGGAAAGATTTCAAATCAAAGGTTAAGTCGGGATTTTGAAAATACTTTTCAGTATAATCGCGTGGGAAATTCGCTTCGTTATTCACACAATGGCGTAAATATAACTGCCGGATTAGCGTATCAAACGATCACACTTGATGGAGATTTTAGAAGTCTGGATCAATCATTAGTAGGAATTGTCTCCAGAGATTTCAATAACTTTATCCCACATTTATCAATTAATTTTTCTCCTGCACGAAATGCTTACGTCAATCTAAATTATACAAGACAAGTAAGTGAGCCTTTGGTAACAGATCTACAGCCGATTATAAACGACATTAATCCTCTTTTCATCCGAGAAGGTAATCCTAATTTGGTCCCAGAAATCTCTGATCAAATCAATGGATATATCAGTCGAAGTTATCCAGCATCAGGTGTGAGATTTAGTATAAATGGTAGCGTCTCTATATACGATACAAGAATCTCAAGAAAAGAAAATGTAAGTGAAAATCAAGTGACCACATATCAGCCGATCAATTTGGACGGCGGAACAGACGGCAACTTTTGGACGAGCTTAAGCTTTCCAATTGTCAAAGGAACACTAAAATCTCGAGTCAGTATGAACGGATATTTTTCTGGAATGCCTGCGATTTTCAATGACGTAGAGACAAACACAAACACGGCACAACTCACACCGAGAATAAGTCTAGATTTTACACCTACTGATGATGTTGCACTATATGTAAATGGTAGTATTGGAAGATCGAAAACAACCTTTGATCTTCAAAGCAGTCAGGACCAAATAGTCACAAATAGAAAACTTGGAGTTGAGTTTAATACAAAACTTGTCGCAGGCTTCTTTCTAAATTCTAATTATAATTATACAAACTATAGCAATGATCGTTTTGACACCGATACGACTATCCCTATTTTAAACGCATCTATTTACAGACATTTTTTAACAGGTAAAAAAGCAGAAGTTAGATTAGCAATTTATGATGCTTTAAATAGAAACAGAGGTTTTACACAAGGGGCTTTTGGAAACTCTGTCAGCCAAACATCTTCATTAGTACTAGGACGGTACGTCATGCTTAGTTTGACATATAATATCAAAGGATTAAAATCAGGAGTTAGAAAAGACGGCTGGCATTAATGAATTATTTTAAAGATTTTTTAGTTATTACATCACACAGCTTATCACACTATGTTATATAAACACACATTCGTTTTTTTATTGAGTATTCTTTTTTTTATTCCGGCTCAAGGACAAGAAGTCAATGGAGTGATTACGTATAATCGCAAAACTGATTGGATCTCGATGATGTCAAAGCTTCCATGGATCACTCAAGAAGATGTAGATAGAGATCGCCTGACTTGGGGGAAAAGATCCGAAGAAAGTAAAGGTAGAAACTATGAATTGTATGTAGATGGCATGAAGAGCTTGTACACATACAAAGAAGAAGAATCAGATGGAGGATACTCGTGGAGGAAAAAAGAAAATTATTGTATCATCCGAGATTACAAATCTAAGAAAGCAAATGATTGGGTCGAGTCTTTAGGTAAGACATACCGTATTGAAGAAGATATGCCTAAGTACCGATGGAAAATTCTAAATGAAATCAGAGAAATAGAAGGATATTTATGCATGAAAGCAGAAACAAAGGACACCGTTAAAAATCAAATTATACACGCTTGGTTTACCGATGCGATTCCAGTTTCTGGTGGACCTGAAGGCTTTGGGGGTTTACCGGGTCTAATTTTGGAATTGGATAAAAACAATGGAGATGCAGTAGTCACAGCGACTGAAGTCAAATTGGATCAAGACGCAGTTAAACTACCTGTGCCTAAGAAAATGAAAGGTAAAGAAGTTTCTTTTGCTGAATTTAACCAGAAACTAGAAAAGTATATCAAAGGAGCAATGGATAGTCGTGAGAATCCATTTTGGAGGATACGCTATTGATCTAGACTTTTCAGAAGACAGACAATTTAATTAAGGTACAGCAATACGCTTTATTGTAAAAGGAAATCCTTGTGATTATTAATTATTTTGATAACTTGACGTTCTCGTTTATGTTCATCTGCATGAAGTATCGTGTAGGGTAAATCAACTAAATTTAATTGTTGTTTAAATAGAGCATACAGCTCTTCCCTATTGTTTTCGTTTTCACGTAATGCATCTTCTGTCCAAGCAACAGCAGGAGTTGTCAAAAAAATTAAATCAAAATGCAAGGACTTTGTTTGGTCTATAATCCAGGGATCACAACGACCATATTTATATAAAGACCAAACGACAATATCAATTAATGAAGTATCGAAAACGATAAGTTTAGCATCATTTTGATTTGTATAAATGCTTAGATGTTCTTTTGCAAAATAACTAAGATCTTGTTCAACATAACAAGGACCATTTTTCTCTAAATAAATTCGTGCAAATTCTGGTATATATGTGGCGTCAAGCTGTGTGCTTATATATTTGCTAATCGTTGTCTTCCCTGTAGACTCTGGACCTGTAATTAATATTTTCAATTTAATTTAAAGATTGTCTTGCATTCTCTAACAGATGAACCAATCCTCTAACGTCTTCATATGTTGTTGCATAATTTGTAATGCATGCCCTGAGACACAGTTCTCCATTTATGGGATAAACAGAAATCCACGCTTGCTTACTTTTGACGACATAATCACAGATAGCGCGGACGGTATTATCTGAGTCATCTTTTCCTTTAAAACAAATAATCGGAAGATCGGAATGATTCATAATTTTCCATCCTTTCGATACGAGTATATTTGCCAATAAATTGCCCATGGTCATGTGATGTTCAATTGTTTGTTCGAAGCCTGACCAGCCAAAAAACAATAAGGGCAAATACATACGCATACCAAGTGATCGACGAGACCATTGGATGGAATGTGTATATGGATCTTCGACGTCAAAGTCATTTCCTTCCTTAGGCATATAGTCTGCAGTTATCCTAAAGGTTGAACCCAAGATCGATGAATGTTTTGTCAAGAAGGTGCCTGTTCCTATCGGTGCTGCTAACCATTTATGAATATCTATTGTGATACTATCAGACAATTCTATTCCATTTAGAATTGCTTTTTTTGTCGAATGTAATGCCAATGCTCCTCCGAAGGCTCCGTCTACATGATACCACAAGTTATTCTCTGAAGCTACTTCTCCTATCTCTTTCAATGGATCAATACTTCCGGGTCCAGTTGTTCCAGCAGTTGCAACGACCAGAAAAGGTTGAAGTCCGATTGCTTTGTCTTCGTTAATTTTTCTTTTCAAATCAGCAACATCCATTTGTAAGCGACTATTTATCGCTACGTGTTTGACAGAATTAATGCCTAAGCCACACATTCTTGCTGCCTTTGCGATGGAGTGATGTGTTTCGGCAGAGCAATATAAGACTGGTTGCTTATCTAATCCATGTAAACCAGACATTAGATACTCAGGAAAATGAAAGTTGAGTGCGCAGAGCACAGCAGTTTGATTTGCTTCAGCGCCACCACTACAAAAAGTACCATCAGGTCGGCTATATCCAAAACGCTTTCCGAGCTCTGAAATCAAATATTCTTCCACCGCGAAAGCATATGGATTATGTGTCCATGCGGCCATTTGAGGATTCGTAGTTGCGGTTATTAAATCAGATAAAATACTTGGAAATGAAGGTCTTGGATTAAACAAACCAAAGTATGATGGATGGGTCACCTGAACAGCATGTTTTTCTAGTCCGCCGAAAACATGATCAATGATCTTTTTATGATCAGTTTCTTCACTGGCTAAAAAGTCTGAAATGTATGCTCTGACTTCATGTATGTCGAGATCAGGACTCACGTCTCTTGCCCTGGCCTGATGATAGAAGTTTTCTAATATTCCAGTGGTATAATGAGTGATTTGGTTTCGTTTGACTGGATCTAAATCAAATAATGCCATTAATATAATTTATTGTTTCCATCAAGATCAAAATGAAATCGCTTTGCCTTTCTTTCAGTGTACTCTCTAGACTTCAAATTAGAAATATGATACCAGTCTACGAATCCAGTATCTTTTTGCAATGTTAATATTGCATAGCCATGATTTCGACCATCTACATATTTAATATGCTGATTAGAGGCCTTCATAATTTTCTCTGTAAAGATGACATCTTCTGATGGCAAACTTTCGTTTAAGTTGGCAGAAGTAATACTTGGTGTACCTATCTCAATTGCTACAGATTTATATGTAATATTCGTCAAGGGTTTTGGAACTTCAAAGGCCCAGGACATATGTGTGTCTCCTGTCAGTATTAGCACATTTGAGATTTGTTTTTCATCTATAAAATTGACAATATGATTCCTCTCACCAGCATATCCATCCCAAGCGTCCGCGTTAATTGCTTCTTCCCGCAAACGTGAAAGATCTGTAGGTGAAAAAATGACTTGGTTACCTATGATCTTCCAAGATGCCTGAGATGACTCCAAGTTTTCTTTTAACCACTGTAACTGTTCAGACCCCAACATGCTATGACCATCTACATTTTTTGATGTGCTTTCTAATTGTTTGCTTCTTCCAGCGAGTCGTCCATCTAGCATGATCATATCAGCAAAATGTCCAAAAGAAAATGTTCTGTATAAATTATTTCCTTTCACAAGATCAGTTGGCAACCATTCATGATATACCTCTTTTGCGATGTCTACTCTAGTTGCATATTCACCTTCATCATCTTGATGATTTTGTGCTCCATTTTTATAGGCATCATTTGCAATCTCATGATCATCCCAAATTGTAATAAATGGATGATTTTGATGGACAAGCTGCAAAGCAGGATCTTTACGATACTGAGCATATCGCTGGCGATAATCTTCTTTAGTTAAGATTTCATGACTTGGTAGGTGTTTTCTATTGATTGTCGTGTCACCATAGGTGCCTGGTCCATATTCATAAATATAATCTCCTAAATGAACGACAACATCAACGTCCTTAGTAGCCAATGCTTCATAGGCATTAAAATAACCAGCCTCAAAATTAGAACAGCTTACAATGCCTATTTTCAATTCTTGTATATCTGTCGCCAAGGTTTTCGTTGCTCCAACAGGAGAGTTTTCTCCTCTATATGTAAACTGATAATAATACTGTTTGCCAGAATCCAAACCACTTACTTTTACTTTTGTGGTCTGAGAATCAGCACCCGTTGTCTTGCTTTCACCACGCTGGACGACAGTTTTCATGTCTTTTGAAAGACTGATTGACCATTTGATAGCATCCTGAAAAGGAGTTTGGTCTTCAATTGCTGTCCATAGGATGACAGAAGTATTCGAAGGATCACCAGATGCGACGCCTAATTGAAAATATTTAGGGACATTTTCATTGCCTAATGGTCCAAGTTTTGGTGCACAAGATGAGATTATCATTGTGACCAGAAAAGAAAAAAATATCAGATGTAACTTCATAATTCTGTGTGTGTTATGACAAATATGTAACATTCTAGTATATATAACTCTATTTTCTACGCTTATCAAAAGTTAATCAATTATAAAAAATATTCGTTTATTGTTGGAAGTATGGAAAATGTTACATAAAATTGGGAAGAATTTGGAAAACAGCTTATCGATTAAATTTTTCAGAACCGATTAAAGATGTAAAGTTGTTCTTTTAAATTGGGGGATTATGTACCTGCCAGGGTACATGTCCCCTTTTTCTTTGCCTTATTTTAAACAACTCTATGAAACTGACGAGCACTTTAAAAGAAAGATTCCTAAGGTATGTCCAAATTGATACTGAAGCAGATCCATTTTCAAAAACCTCGCCTTCTAGTGAAAAACAAAAAGACCTATCTAAAGTTTTAGTTGATGAGCTTCACGCAATGGGAATTGCGAATGCTCGAAAATTATTAGAAGACTTACCTAATAAGATTAGAGACATTCTTGGGATTATCGTTGGTATTAATTTACAGGTTACCGACGGTAAGGAGTGGATTTCTATCGAGGTAGAATCCTACCCTTTTCCAGTCAATTATAAAGGACAATTTCATTATCGGAGCGGTAGTACTAAACAAGAACTTAGAGGTGCGGCACTTAATAAATTTTTATTACAAAAGCAGGGAAAAAATTGGGATAGCGTACCAGTACCCCATATTTCAGTAAAAGATTTAAGCTCAAAGGCATTCACTTACTTTAAGAAGCAAGCAACACAAACCAAACGGTTAGATAAATCCATATTAAAGAGAGACCGTAAAACCCTGATCGCCAAACTTCGATTGAATGAAAAGGAATATTTAAAACGCGCTGCCCTACTTTTATTTCATCCTGATCCGGAAGAGTTCTTTACAGGTGCTTACATAAAGATTGGCTATTTTCGTACTGATACCGACTTAAGATTCCAGGACGAAGTGCATGGCTATTTATTTGAACAGGTAGAAAAGACGATGGAATTACTCCTCTCAAAATATTTAGAAGCCCAAATTCGCTACCAAGGTATTAGTCGAATTGAGGAATACCCCTATCCTGAACCTGCCTTACGAGAAGCTATTTTGAATGCTGTTGCACATAAAGACTATAGTTCTGGCAACCCTATCCAAATTAAAGTTTATGACGATCATATTTCTATCTGGAACGCTGGCGAACTCCCGAAGCCTTTGACGATAAAAAAGCTTTCAGTTAATCATCCA
>ENA-ORXT01005913-ORXT01005913.1-marine-metagenome-genome-assembly--contig:-NODE-5913-length-11699-cov-16.000430_pt1 | contig 11699 bp, 8 predicted proteins | sample MGYA00237868_ERZ511482 | MGnify/ENA metagenome assembly ERZ511482 | reverse complement strand
CATTTACATCCCTCTTCTATTATTACGAATTTAGTCTTGATTCACTTTTAGACATAATTATCAACATCATATAATATTTATTAACATTTTATCAACAATCAAATTCATCGACACCACTTCTGCTTCGAGCGTATAAATAAACAAGCAATAGCCGTCAACATCTAAATCCGCTGCCATTTTATCCGTTGCCATTTACATCCCTCTTCTATTATTACGAATTTAGTCTTGATTCACTTTTAGACATAATTATCAACATCATATAATATATATCAACATTTTATCAACAATCAAATTCATCGCCACCACGTCTGCTTCAAGCTTATAAATAAACAAGCAATAGCTATCAACATCTAAATCCGCTGCCATTTTTATCCGTTGCCACCTGCATCCCTCTTCTATTATTACGAATTTAGTTCCGCTTTACTTTTTGCCACAGTTACCAACACTTTATCAACAATCGCATCCAATGCCACCACTTCTGCTTCTGCACTCCCTCGTAATTTCAGCTCTACCCCATTCGTTTTAATAGTCCTTCTAGAAACCGTTAACCGAATAGGAATACCAATCAAATCCGCATCATTAAATTTTTGACCAGGTGTGGCTATCTTTTTATTTCTATCATCATATAAAACATCTACGCTTGCAAATTTTAAATCTTGGTATAATTTATCAGCAATCTCCGTTACCTCCGCCTTATCCAATAAGCCAACTATCACCACTTCATAAGGCGCTATCGTAATTGGCAATAGTAAACCCTGTTCGTCATGGTATTCTTCCGCTAAGCAACCTAATAAACGCCCCACTCCAATACCATAAGACCCCATAATAATCGGCTGTTGCCGACCATTTGCGTCCATAAAATACGCACCGATGCCCTCCGTGTATTTCGTGCCTAATTGAAAAATATTACCCATTTCTACCCCACGCACTGCCTTTAATACATCTGCATCTGTTGTTGCATTAGGTGCTAATGCGCCTTCAAAAGCATTCGTAATATCACCTACTATATCTGCGGTATAGTCTCGCTCATAGCAAGCATTTTTATAATGATAGCCCTCCTCATTTGCACCAACCACCAAATTCATGGAAATAGACACCAACTTATCCGCTACCACTATTGCCTTCGTACGGTCAATGTCTATAGGAGAAGCATAGCCTGGCACCGCCCCTAAAGCGATAATCGCTTCGCTAGTAGCCGTCTCTATATATTTAGATTTGGTCAAATTTTGCAGCTTGACTTTATTGACTTCCATATCGCCTCTGACAAGGGCAATAATTGTTTTTTCTTCGCCATCCACTAAGCCCGAAAAGAAAACGACTTTTCCACAAGCAGTTGCAGAAACATCTAGAAAATCTGCCAATTCAGCAATTGTTTTACTGGCTGGTGTATAAACTTTTTCTAATGGTTTAGGATCTTCTTTTGGAGGAGTAGGTAGTTGGAAGGTCGCAATTTCTTTATTCGCTTTATAGCCAGTACTTTCACAAATAAAAATCGTGTCTTCCCCTATATCCGTTAGATACATGTATTCATGCGCTATGCGTCCGCCCATCATCCCAACATCGCTTTCTATCGCAATAACAGGTAATCCCGTTCGGGCAAACATCCGATGATAAGCATGATAATGCGCTTCATATTGTTTTTCCAAGCCCTCCCAAGAAGTGTCCAAGGAATAAGAATCTTTCATCACAAATTCTCGCACTCGAATTAAACCACCTCTAGCCCTTGCTTCATCTCTAAATTTGGTTTGTATTTGATAAATGAGCTGTGGTAATTGTCGATAGGTTTCAATTTCCGTTTTGGCAATAGACGCAACCACTTCTTCATGGGTCATTGCCAAAACCATATTTCTGCCGCCTCTATCGGAAAAACGAACTAAGGATTCATCTATGTCGTCATACCGCCCCGTCGCCTTCCAAATACTTGCAGGGTGCACAATTGGCATACTCATTTCTACGCCTCCAATCGCTTCCATCTCCTCTCGAAGAATTTTTTCAATTTTCTGAAAGGAGCGATGCCCAAAGTGTAGCGCACTAAATATCCCTGCTGCTAATTGCCGCACATAACCTGCCCGCACTAATAATTCTTGCGAAGCAATGTCTATGCTGCTAACGGATTCTTTACTGGTGGAAAAGAGTATTTTACTGTATCTCATGCTGTGTTTTTTAAAAAGAGAAGTCAGATGTCAGACCGAAAAATAAATTTTTCTGTCAGAGGTCAGACTTATGGCGTGTTCAACGCATTATTTGGGGTGTTCAGTTCCCATTTTTTTACAAATCTAATATACATCTAGGAACACGTCATAAGTCTCTCTCCTCACAGTCAATGAAATTGACGGTCTCACCTCTCACTTCTCTTTCTGACTTCTTTTCAAATTACCAAAGTAATTTCTTCAATTCCCTATCCGCCACATTATGCTTTGACCAATAATCCAATCGAATAGATTTATGTAGCGTAGCTGTCGTTGTTTGTCGCCCAATTTCTTTCCAACCTAAAATACGATGTGGAAAAGCTGTTTCAAAGAAAATTGATAAAGTTCGCTGCTCAGGTTGTTGATAAGTTACTTGGTATTGGAATATTTCTGTTGGACTAAATTCTTTGTTTTTAATCTTTTTTAGTTCTGCCGTTGCGGCAACGACTTGTGGTTGATAATGCTTCAAGCGCAAAAATAAAGAACTCGGCACCAACTGAATATTTCCCTGTGGCAATACATCTGGATTCATACGAATAAGATTCCAAATTTCGTCTTCGGCTAGGGCAGAATTAATCGTTGTTTCTTTATCTCCTTCACTTTCAAAATAGGAATACCAAACATACTTTAGCTTTTGTCCCTTTCGATTAATCTGCATAAATGCCTGTCCACACCATTCTTGTACACTAGTCGTCGTTTTCAAAAATTGTGTATTCCCTTCTATTGGTGAAAATACAGAGGTCATCGTAGAATAAGGATAAATCCCTGTATCAAATTTTCGTACGGCATTTAATTTCAGCACATTCACTTTGTCTTTTTCGTTCCGATAATCATCTAATTTTACCTGCTTGGATTTAGAAAAAGGTTCGGTAACAAATATCATCGTCGCTTCTCCTTCGTGAATTTCTCCATATCTAGCTTGTTGCAATTTATAGCTAGACAGCTCTGCTTTGCCATCATTCCAATGGGTTTTAAATTCGGGATTTAGTTTATTTTCGGGGATAAGTTGATCACTAGGATTCCACCAGTACATTGCTAGTAAGGCAATGATACTTATTAACGAACTGCTTGCAATTAATAGCCTTTTCATATTTTTGATTTGTTTCAATATAGTTAAATGTAAGTTGTGTAAAAAGTGTTTGTGTCCCACGTAATTGCCAAATTTATTTGGCAGATTCAAACATGGAATCTGCCAAATAAATTTGGCAATTACGTAGGACGCAAACACTTTTCTCAAAACCTAGCTACACCTATCAATGCTACTATTGATAATTTAGGTTTAAATTTGTTTAACAGTATAGGATAAGCGTTTGTTTGTCTTTATATTGACTTAGGCTTAATTAAAATATCAATCAATCCAACAATATGAAAAACCTCCTCCTATTTAGCTATCTTCTACTAAGCCTATTTGCCTGCACGCAAGCTAGTCAAAAAGCACTAAGTATCGCCGATAAAACCCTACCCAATATTGTAATCATCTTCACAGACGACCAAGGCTATCAAGATTTGAGTTGTTATAGCTCACCAGATATTCACACGCCACATATTGATCAAATGGCCAAGGAAGGTGCGCTGTTTACTAATTTCTATGTGTCGCAACCTGTTTGTTCTGCTTCTAGAGCTTCTTTATTAACTGGCTGTTATGCAAATAGATTAGGCATACATGGTGCCTATATGCCTAATGTAGGCAAAGGACTGAATCCTGAAGAAGAAACGATTGCAGAAATATTAAAACCGCTAGGCTATGTGACGGCTATCTATGGCAAATGGCATTTAGGCAATGAACCCAGTTTGTTACCCACTCGGCAAGGTTTCGATGAATATTTCGGGATTCCTTATTCCAATGATATGTGGCCACTGCATCCTCGGCAAGGTACGGTTTTTAATTTTCCAGTATTGCCACTAATGGAAAACGAAACTGTAATTGATACTTTAAATGATCAAAGTCAAATAACGACTCAATACACAGAAAAGGCAGTCCAATTCATTGAAAAAAACAAAGAACAACCTTTCTTTTTATATGTGCCACACAGTATGCCACATGTTCCCTTATTTGTATCTGACAAATTTAAAGGCAGTTCCAAACAAGGATTATATGGTGATGTCATCCAAGAAATTGACTGGTCAACGGGGGAAATTCTAAAAGCATTGAAAAGAAATGGAATAGATGAAAATACCCTAGTCATTTTTACTTCTGATAATGGACCATGGTTATCTTATGGAAAACGTTCTGGAGTGGCTTTGCCCCTTCGAGAAGGAAAAGGTACGGCTTTAGAAGGCGGTGTTAGAGTGCCCTGTATTATGCGCTGGCCGAAGACAATTAAGGCGGAGCAGGTTATTAAAAATCCTGCGATGACCATTGATATTTTACCGATGATAGCCCAATTTACAGGCGCAAAATTACCTAGCAAAAAAATTGATGGGGTAGATATGAGTTATTTATTAGCCGAAAAAACCCATCTTGCACCTCATCATGAAGCCTATTATTTTTATTATAAAACGAATGAACTGCATGGTATTTTAAGTGGAGACGGTCGATGGAAATTATATCTCCCACATCAATATCGTAGCTTAAATGGTCGCATCGGTACCAATGATGGTTTGCCGATTGACTACGAACAGAATTTGATTGGAACAGAATTATATGATTTAGAACAGGATATTAGCGAAACGATGAATGTAGCGGAGCAATATCCAGATATTGTTCAAAATTTATTAAAACATGCGGAGTTAGCAAGGCAAGAATTAGGCGATAAATTAACGGATAGGATAGGAACAGGGCTAAGGTCTGTCGGAATGGTAGCTAAGGTAGAATGATGAATAAAATATTAAAAATCATTTTTTTGGTGAAAATATTATCGAATATCCATATATTGCGGATTATTACTAAAAAATAGAGTAGAGAAGCGAGAAAAGAGAACAGAGAAAATTCGTGCTAAACTTAGCAATTAATCTCTAGTTCGTGATGTATCTCTATTCTCACTTCTCTACTCTCTATTCTCAAAACAATGTATTTAAGCATATATTTTGGCTTAGAATTAGATGATAAAGTGTTCCCGCAAGGGCCCGCAACAGAAAGTGGGGTGCATTACCACGGGCCTAGTGCTTTATTGTGGCTACTAGAATCGCATTTAGGTTTAATGGGTTATTCCGAGAATGTTAACTATTTGCGAATTGCCCAATATCGTCAAGGTTTACAAGAACACCTCCGCAAACATAAAACAGCATTTTATAAAAAAACTTATGAGGCCGACCAATTAGCAACCGCAGAAGAATTACTAAATCGTAGAGATGAGTTATTATTAGCAGGTTGGAATTTTAAGCAAAAGGAAGATTTGCCAGAACGGCTCGCCACTTTAGCCAAGATAGAACAATTAATAACAGAAGATAAAGAACTAATGCTACCTAAAGGTTTTGCTGATCGTTTTATGGCGGTTTTAGAAGTTTGCGAAACCACACCTACCCCAATTTCAAATGTCTATTTGAATGAGCCTTATGACTTATTGCCTTTCCACTTCCAACGACTAATGAGTGCTTTGAAGGCGAATGGAACAAAGATTAATCAAATTCCGCAAGCTAAGATAGTAGGTAATTCCGACTTAAATATTTTTCAAAAAGCACTGCAAGGAGAAAGGGGCAAAGCAGACCTAAAAAAGGATGGCTCTTTATTAGTTTTAAAAGCCAAACGAGATACAGATGCCGCTGCTTTTTTAGCAAAAATACTCCAACTAAATCCCGACTATCGACCTGCATGCCTCATCCCTGCTAAAACAAGAGTATTGGACAATGCGCTCGTTCAAGAAGGCTTGCCTAGTTTAGGAATTTTATCTGCCTCCTTAGCTAGACCAACCCTACAGTTGCTAAAGTTGGCAACCGTTTTTTTATGGCGACCTATCGATCCCTATAAAGTTTTAGAATTTGTCACCTTGCCCGTTAAACCATTAGAAGGGGATTTAGCAATTATTATCGCTCGATTAATTGCGCAGCGACCGGGTATGAACAGTGATAGTTGGTATGCTGCTATCAATCAATATTTTGAGGAACTAGATGAAAAAAAGAAAGAGGATGCTTTATTAGATGTCGAAAAAATCAAGAAACAATACCAGTTTTGGTTTGAAAGACGGCGCTATAATATTAATAGATCTGCACCAAAGGAAGAGGTAACCGAAATTTTTGACTATGTGGCCACTTGGGCCTCGCAAACCTACGAAGCAGAAGGAAATTCCAATCAATCCCTTTTAGTACTAAGTGAGCAAGCCAAACGGATTAAAGAATTAATGGAGGCATTGCCAGAATCCTATAATTTTATTTCTAACTTAGAATTGGAACGCATCGTTCGAACAATATATGCGCCCTCTCCCGTAATGTTCAAAGAGATAGAAATGGAGCATTTGCCTTTTGTGTATCATCCAAGTGCCTTAATTCAAGCAGTTCCAGATTTGCTATGGTGGAATTTTTCACAGTTTGAGCGAGAATCTTTTTTTTCTAAATGGTACCAACCTGAAATACGCTATTTGGAAGCCTTAAAGGTAGATTTAGAAAATCCAAAACGAGAAAACGCCCGTTTAATTTGGCAACGAAAACACCCAATTTTGCAAGCTGGGAATCGGTTAATTTTAGTCATTCCTGAAAGGGTAGAAGGCTCGGAGGTTTTATCGCATCCCTTACTAGGAGATTTAGAAGCCACTTTTGGGGACTTAGCAGACATTAGCTACGATGTAGACAAAGAGGATAATACACCTATTTTCGATAATTATTTTCAGCTACCCAAACAAATAGTATTAGAACGACAACTAATTAGTGTACCCGCTCCTGTATTAGAACTACAAACTGCTTTACTTAATATGGATAGCCGAGAGTATGAGACATTTACCAGTTTGGAATCTTTATTATACTATCCTTATCAATGGTTCTTTCGGCATAAAGTCCGTTTGCGTAAATCTTCGATTTTAAGTGTTGCTAGAAATAATACCTTGATGGGCAATCTATCCCATCGTTTTATGGAGTTATTATTAAAAGAACACACTAGTAATTGGAAAAAAGAAGAAGTAGAAAATTGGATTGACAGTAAAGCAGGACAACTATTTTCTAGAGAAGGTGCCTCTTTGTTGATGTATGGTCGAGAACCAGAACGTTTAGCTTTTTTAAATAAAGTAAAATACGCTGCATGGAGCTTGGTCAATACGATACAACATGACGGTTGGAAGGTAAAAGAAACAGAGATGGAATTGGATGGTAAATTCTTAAATGTACCTATCCGAGCAAAGGCAGATTTAGTGCTGGAACGAGGAGATGAATTAGCCGTGTTAGATTTAAAGTGGTCAGGTAGTAGTTACCGAAAGCGTGCAATTAAAAATGAAGAGGATTTGCAATTGGTTTTATACTCTAAACTATTAACACCTGATGCTAGTTGGGCACACACAGGTTATTTTGTTTTGGACAAAGGGGAAATCATTGCCAGAAATAATGAGGCTTTTGCTTCTTGTACAACAGCTACTAGCGAGACTGATTTTATTGCTGTCAATGATCGGATTCTTTCCAAGATGCAAAAAACTTATGCTTGGCGATTGAATCAACTTCAAAAGGGACAAATAGAAATCAGAACCGCGCAAACGCAAGCAGACTTGGAGGAATTATATGCGGGGCAGTTAATGGATTTATTAGAAATGCGGGAAGGAACTGCTTCTTTTGATAATTTTCGGGTGTTGATTGGAGCGGAGAAGTAGAAGAAAATTCAAGTTCAAGTTCAAGTTCAAAATGGGACGTTTACTAGGCGTGAAAACCCCCGCATTTCATACGGGGTTACTCGTGTTCAACTACTCCGTAGTTAGTGATATCCAAATTAAAACTCAAAATACGGTGTGAATGAACGTCCCGTTTTGAACTTGGATACCACTAACTACGGAGTAGTTGAACACAAGTAACCCCGTATGAAATGCGGGGATTTTCACGCCTAGTAAACGTCCCATTTTGAACTTGAACTTGACACTTGTATCTGAACTTAAACAATCCTTATTTTGACTTATCAAAAAGCGCATGTACGTTCTCCCAAACCAAACTAGCTTCATAACCTTTCCCAACAACAAAGGTGGCCAATTTTGCTTTCCGTTTAAATATATTAGGCTCTCTCAATACTTTATTTTTCTTTTTTAATAGATGCTCTAAGGTTTTTAAATACTCTTCCTCCTCTATTTCTGCCATTGCTTTTTTGAGGCAGTAAGCAGAAATTTTTCGTCGTTTCAATTCTTGTTTGATGCGCACTCGCCCCCATTGTTTCATCCTAAATCTTCCTCTTGCATACGAACAAGCAAAGCGTTCCTCGTTTAAATAGTTATCTTCAATTAGGGAGACAATAATATCTTCCAAGTCCTCTCCATAGATTTTTAAGTCTAATAACTTAGACCGCACCTCTTGGTGACAACGATCTTGATAGGCACAATATTTTTGTAATTTTTTGAGTGCTATGTCTTTTTCTGTTATAATTTTGCGTATAGCCAATATTAATTTTTTGTTAACAATAGAAAATATATCTTTCACAACAATCTGGTTATCAATTTATTATCAATTCATCATAGTAAAACTAGTGGGTTATATAAAGTATAAATCTTAAAAAAGTCTTAAAAAACTGTATCCAATACAGCAAACATTGCGTCAATAGATAGTGATTCAAGCTATACTGCTCAGTTTTAGTTTGAAATTACAACTACTAATTTAAGCATAAATCTTCAGTATATGCTAAGATTTATCGCAGGCCCAATTCATACTAAGGAGCGGAAATAAAATAACTTTACATTTTAGAATACTCAAACCCTTGCGGGGACTGGTTTTTTAAAACAAAATGTTCATTTTATTTTTCCTTCGTTCCTAAGTAAATAAACTACACAAACTACTTTTAATACAAATCTTTTCTTCGCTAAGCGGAGAAAAATATCCTATTTTATTAATTAACTACTTTATACAAAAAAAATTAACATGGAAGGATTTAGTATGGCAAATGCCATTCCTTGGCTAATGGCCCAAATACCTAATATTATTGGTGCATTGGCTACCTTAATTATTGGTTTCTGGATAGCAGGAATGGTTACTCGTGCCGTAAAGAAAATGATGATGAAAAATGGCATGGATGAAACCGTTACGCCATTTATTGGTTCGCTAGTGAATGTAGCTATGAAAATCATGGTTTTATTAGCAGCGGCGGGCTGGTTTGGTATTGAAACGACTTCTTTTGTAGCTATTTTTGGTGCAATGGCATTTGCTGTTGGTATGGCATTACAAGGAAGTTTAGGTCACTTTGCAAGTGGTGTAATGATGCTTGTTTTCAAACCTTACAAAGTAGGGGACTTAATAGAAATTGCAGGCGGCAGTACAGGGACAGTAGAAGAATTAGGTGTTTTCAATACGGTATTAAGAACACTTGATAACAAAAAAATTATCGTTCCTAATGGTAATGTTACAGGCAATACTATCACAAATATTTCTGGTCAAGGAGAAGTAGGGGTAGAAATGACTTTTGGTATAGGTTATGGCGATGATATTGATCAAGCAAGAGCAGCTATTTTAAGAGTAGGTAAGTCTTGCCCATACATCTTAGATCAACCTGCACAAGGAGTAGTAGTAGCAGAATTAGGCGATAGCTCTGTTAACTTAGCAACTCGTCCATTCGTTAAGAGTGAGCATTACTGGGATGCGTTTTTCTATATGCAAGAGCATGTGAAGAAAGAATTTGATAAAGAAAATATTGGTATTCCATACCCAACTATGGATTTGAATATAACCAACTCCGCTAATGCGTAGGTTGAAATAAATTCTTTTCAATAAAAAAAACTCCTTTTGAGGCATACCGCAGCAAAGGGAGTTTTTTATTTTAGTCTTTAGCTATTAGTCTTTGGTCTTTAGTACGCAATAGCTTGGCGATAGAAATAGATTAGTATTTTCCTTATGCTCGGTTAAAAATAATGACTGTAAGAAAATAATCCCTATTGACCAGTCCTTTGTAGACTGCTACTAAAGACCAAAGACCAATGTCTAAAGACTAACTAAATAAAAGCCGAAATCAACCCACCTATTACCATACTCGTCACCAACCAATATGAAAAGTGCAACAATAAATAGCCTTTCTTTTTTCGTTCTAATAATATAGAGAAGCCTAAAAAAGGTCCGATAAAAAGAAAGGTATTAATGGCTCCATGTAATACGCCATGCCCGAAGTGTCGATGTTTTTGGCCGTATTTTGCTAAAAAAGTATCCACTACTTCTTTCGATGCTTCATTGCCCAGCATAATATCTGTAAAGAATAATTCATAAAATCCTAGTTGATGTATCACTAAATTCATATAGCCATAGACAAGGAACACGCTTAGCAAAAAAGCAATTCCTGCTTTAATTGGTGATAAAGTTAGTGGATTAACAACCTCGTTTTTTGTCCATTTTAGCATAAAGGAATTGGGTCTATACCAGATAATTGCTATTAAAAGAGGGACAAAAGAAATAAGAAAAAAAGCGAAATAATTGAGGTTCATACAGATAGTATTATAAATATTTAATTATAAACAGTACTTCCCAAAACAAGTTTTTAAACCAAATGAAATTTATTGTTATTTCAGATACCCACGGGTATCATCAAGAGTTGGAACTCCCCGGAGGAGATGTACTCCTCCATGCAGGAGATATTACAGACAGAGGGACCAAAGGAGAAGTCATTGATTTTTTAGATTGGTTTGCAAGCCAAGACTACAAACATAAGATTTTTATTGGCGGCAACCACGATCTATTTCTAGATGATTATCCAGTAGAATTACTAGAACTCTTACCCGCCAATGTTATTTATTTAAAAGACAACGGTTGCAAAATTAAGGATCTTCAATTATGGGGTTCTCCTGTTTCCCCTGATTTGGTAGGTTGGGCATTTGGCAAAGAAAGATGGGAAATGGCTGACCATTGGAAGTATTTGCCGTCGAAGATTGATATTTTAATTACGCATACTCCACCTTTTGGAATATTAGATACGCCCACTTCTTCTAGCAGAAATTTGGGTTGTGAAGCACTATTAGACATGGTGCATTTTATAGAACCAAAATATCATTTATTTGGTCATATTCATGCCAGCTATGGCAAGATGGCTGAGACTGGAACAACTTTTATTAATGCTTCGAATATGAATTCTTATATGGGCTTGGTGAATCCACCTGTGGTGTTTGAGGTGTGAATGTGTTGGGAAGCAATAAATAGCCTTTCTTTTTACGTTCTAATAATAGGACCTAAAAAAGGTCTTTAGAGCAAAGATATCTTTAAGTATTGACAAAAAAACAAGTTTGCGTTTCTCAATTGATTCTTTTTTCCGATATGTTTTCAACCTATTGAAAAAAGAAATCATTTGAGAAACGCAAACTTGTTTTTTTGTCGTTACTAAGTCATCGAAATAATCTGCAATTAACAATAGACTTGTCCTCCTTTAAGAAACACCTATCTGAAATGCTCTTTTTCTGCTATTTTCCTCTAAAAAATAACTCA
>ENA-ORXT01005912-ORXT01005912.1-marine-metagenome-genome-assembly--contig:-NODE-5912-length-11699-cov-16.506539_pt1 | contig 11699 bp, 8 predicted proteins | sample MGYA00237868_ERZ511482 | MGnify/ENA metagenome assembly ERZ511482 | reverse complement strand
TTTCATTTCTTTACTTAGATTTGGGCTAAAATAAATCTTTTTTTTAAGTTAACCTAAACATAAAGAATTACAAAATTACATAGTTTATAATCTATTGAAGTTTCGGTTGGTGTTCTATTGGTTTGCTTCCGATTAAACAAATAAACAGCATAAACAAATAAACAACCTCAATTACCGTATCAACATAATATCCCCCGTAAAATCCTTTACCTCTCCATCTGCGGTGGCAACAACTGCCCGATAGATAAACACATCTGCTTGCAAGCGTTCTCCTTTATAATTACCATCCCAACCTAAATCATTTCCTAAAGCCATATTGTTGGCTTCATATACCATATTCCCCCATCTAGTAAAAATTTGTAGAGAAGTTATCCTATCATCTGGTGCACCTCCTAATAAATTAAATACATCATTAAAACCATCTCCATTAGGAGTAAAGGCATTGGGAATAGATATTTCTTTGATTTCTAAAGGCTCTACTTCTATCAGAATACTATCACTAGCTTCACAGCCATTCTCATCTATAATCATGACAATTATGGTCGTATTTTCTTCTGGAGTAATAGAAGGATTGGGACAATCTACACAACTGACGACATCTGTTGGTGTCCATTGATATTGAACAGTACCTATGGCCTGTTGTACATTGGTTTCCAAGTTAGTCGTTTCTCCTTGTTTGATTTGGGTGACATCCGCCAGTATGTTTACCGCTAAACAGCAAGTATCTACGGTAATAATTGCCTCTCTTATGGTACTTACTTTACAGCCGTCTTCGGTAGTGATAGTTAAAGCTACTGTTTTTACACCTGGTTCGTTGTAAACCACCTCACCGGGATTAGCACCTGTGGCAGTTTCTGGGGTCGCGCCTGTGCCAAAAACCCATTCATAAGCTGTTATTCTACCTTGACCAAAAGCAGAAGCCCTCCCGTCAAAAGTGATGGCATCTCCAATACAAAGGGTAGCAGCGTCTACTATTTCCTCTTCAATAAAAGCTTGAATAACAGGTTCGGGTCCTTGGAATTCTCCTGTTCCTCCAAAAGTTATGGTAAAACCGTTACCTGACTCGGAGAAATTATTAACCAATAAACCATAAGCAGTTCCCGCTTCCATTTGGAGAGCCCTTACAAAACCATCTTCCCCTGGTTCACAACCTAAATCTTCCGCAAAATCAGTAGAACTTTCGTTTAATCCAGTGGCTCCAATACAAGCGGAGGCCATACAACGCAAGGCTTGTTTGCCAGAACCATTTTTAATTCCATTCGGCAATTCATAGACCACAAAATCTAAATCATCGGTTGGATTAATAGGTTCTAAAGCAAATTCTAAGGTACCATCAGTTGCCGCAATCCAAGTAAACCAAGTAGAATTTTGTTCAGAATTAGAGGGGTTAAATGGACTACTCACATCTAAACAAGTACCAATTGCTTCATTAGGATCACTGCCTGCACCCTCAATTTTTTCGATGACAAAAGAGGATTTATTACAAAGTGTAGAGGCTCCTCCTATATCGCTTCCAGGGTCTTGTGGTGGAAAAAAATTATTCGCACAGAGTTGAAAAGTACCTGTTCTTTCATTGAGTCCCTGCACTCTAAAAAAATAGGTAACACCGGGTATCAATCCACTTTTATTGATTTCTACCACATTCGTGTTAGAGGAAGTAGCACTGCTTAAAATAATAAATTCGCCATTACAGTTGGTGCCTGCTAATAATTCCACTTCTGGTCGCCTTAAAGTTCCCCCACTATTGATGCCTCTTATCGTCAAATTGATACTACTAGCTATCGCAGTAAATTGAAACCAGACATCATTCCCATTGGCGGATAAGGTGTTTTCTCCTTGCCAATCGGTAGGAGTAGCATCGACGTTGCTGAACGCACCAAAAGCGGAACAAAAATTATTTAAATCTTGAATAGTAATAGCTGCGCTACAGTCATCGTTACTGGGTTGGGCAAATAGACTAATTGGATGTAGGATGCCTACTAGCATCAGGTAAAAACAGGTGGTGAAATAGTTAAGGTTCTGCTTCATTTTACTAATTTTCTCTTTAATTATTAGGTAGTGCTATAGATGTAATGCTCAAATGAATTCCAATGTAGGGGATAAGGTAATAAACTTCTTAAAATTTAATGGCTAAAATGTAGGAATGCGTCATTTATTAGGCATTTTGGGAGGAATTAGGCTGCTACTTTCCTTGCCTAGATAAATTGGTCAAATGTTAAAAATTGAAAAAAAATCGCAAACCTCACCTTACTGCAAATATAGTGCATAAAGGTATCTTTAATTTGTACTAGAATTAGTTTTTGGTTCTCTATTATACTTTTTTAGAAAAGAAAATAGGCTCCATACAAATAGGCGTAGACACTTATTTTCGGGGCTTCAGTAGTTTGTAAGGAATGCTGTAATAATAAATGTTTATTCTTGGGTAGATTATTTTGTTCTTAGTTTTCTCTTTGAAAACAGGAGTTATCTCCATATAATGACTGTTTTCAAAGAGGAAAATAAGGATAAAAGAATCAGCCAAGAATGAATATTTATTATTACAGCATTCCTAAGAATCTTTTTTTAACAACGATAAATTTATTCTAATGAAGACTGCTTTAAAATTAGGTGCATTCTTATTAGTATTTTTAACTTTTGCTTGCAAAAACGAAACAGCAGGAACAAAAGCGGTAACAGGTGCAGCTGAAAAAGCACCTGCAACTACGAAAGTACTACAATCAACTATTTATAAATTAGATAGTGGGGTTTTAAATTGGACAGGCTCCAAAGCTTTGGGTGATTCTCACCAAGGAACTATCAATGTTTCTAATGGTAAATTAGCGGTAGCAGAAGGAACTATCCAGGCAGGTGATTTTGTTATTGATATGGCTTCTATCACGAATACAGATATGGCAGCGGGTAAAGGAAAAGAGAAGATAGAGGGTCACTTAAAAAACGCTGATTTCTTTGATGTTGAAAAGTTTCCTACTGGTACTTTCAAAATTATCAGTGTTACTCCAGCAGCAGCAGGCGGTGATGCTACACACAATGTAAAAGGTAATTTAACGCTAAAAGGCGTTGAAAAAAGTGTAACGATTCCTGCTAATGTGGCTATTGCAGGAGGTAAGGTATCTGTAGTTACGCCTTCTTTTACGATTAATCGAACAGATTGGGGAATTAGCTTTGGTTCTGGTTCTTTAGCTGATTTGGCAAAAGACAAAATCATTAATGATGATATTGCTTTGGTACTTCAAATAAGTGCTTCTCCTGCTCCTGTTAATTAATAGAAATGAGAACAGAGAAGTGAGAATAGAGATTAGATACATCATCCTACCAAAAATATTGGTTAAATTTTGTACGAACTTTTCTCTATTCTCTCTTCTCTACGCTCATTTCTCTAACTAACCAATCGTTCTACAATCTGCTCTGCTAATTGATATTTCGTACTCGAAGAATATCGAGTTACTTTTACAGGACTCTCCCAAGTTGCTGCTTTCGCTGCCCAAACATGATAATTACCCATTTTATCTTGTTCACAATATACACCTACTGGCATTTGACAACCTCCCTCTAATAATTTCAATACCTTTCGCTCCACATTTGTAACCGCAGAAACAGCGGAATGGTGTAAGTGCTGAATAATCTTTCTAGTTTCTTTGTCTGCTGCACATGCTTGAAAAGCCAATACACCTTGAGCTGGTGCAGGTACAAATTCTTTTGGATTTAATCGAACTATCGTAAATTCTGATAAGTCTAATGCTAACCTTTCCAGTCCAGCCGCTGCTAATAAAATAGCGTCAAAATGCCCTTCTTGTAATTTTCGTAAACGAGTAGGTACATTCCCTCGAATATCTTCTAATTTTACATCTGGTCGAATTTGCTTTAATTGTGATTTGCGTCGAGCGGAGGAAGTACCAACTACTGCGTTTTCTTTTAGTTTATATACCTTATCATTGTCTTCCTGCCCTTTGTTAATAACCAACCAATCTGCTGGATTCGCTCTATAAGAAACACCTGCAATCACCAAACCTTCTGGGGAAGTCGTCGGCAAATCTTTCATCGAATGAACCGCCATATCTATTTCTCCATTTAGTAAAGCGTCTTCTAGTTCTTTCGTAAAAAAGCCTTTTCCTTCTATTTTATCAAAACTCAAATGTTGGATTTTATCTCCTTTCGTTTTAATAATTTGCAACTCTACCGCTACACCCAATTTTTCTAAATTATCCTTTGTAAAGTTAGCTTGCCATAGGGCTAGTTTACTACCCCGCGTTCCTATTATGATTTTTGATTTCAAAGTTTATGCTTTGTTTTTTGTTATTGCATAAAAGCAGCGTTAGCTGCGGCAACGTCTGTAACACCAACTGAAATTCTGATAAAAGGAGCGTAGCTGCGGCAACGTAAAACCGTGCTATAGACGTTGCCGAACAGGCTGACAGTAAACACGGAAAATAGTTTTTACGATTTTACAAGCAACTGATTTTATGGAACTTAAATGTGCCAGATTTTAAAAATCTGGCACATTTTGACTATTCTCGGTCAGCCTGCGAAGCTACGCTCCTTTTATCAGAATTTCAGTTGGTGTTACAGACGTTGCCGCAGCTAACGCTGCTTTTATGAACTTGAATTATTAAATGTATAAAAAACAGTGGGTAGTTTAAATCTAATTGGATTACCACCCTTTCGTTATACACTCATTTAAATTTGAACTTGCCACTTCCTTATTTCTCTTTCTCTACTCCCATACAAATCAAAGGCAATAAATTATCCACCCAACTCACCAACAAAATTTCTTTCACTTTAGTTAAATCCAAACAAGCCTGTTCTCTATTATCTAAGTCTAAATGCGCTTGACCTCTAGCAGATAAGAACTCTGCATTATTAGGAAACAAAGCAATAGCTTCATCTAGTTTTCCAATACCTGCCAAGTGCTCTTCTTGATTAACTAAAGTACTTCCTTCTATAGCCAATGTTTGGGCTTTTTCATATTCACTCACCCTAGTCTGACAAGTAGCCGCAGTAGGTTTAAAGTTTAAACGAATAGGTAAACTAGTGGGCACTTTTCGTCCTTTATATTCCGCAGCTTCCCATTGCCCCGCAGAAGCGGTAATCGTGCTAATCGCCTCAAATTGAAAATCCATTCCAAGATCACTATAATCAGCCATTTCCAAAATCTCTACAGAACCATCCGCCTTCACCAAAGATTTTACCTCAATTACACCTACATTACAAGTTGCGACGCCTGCTGTTGGATATTTTAAATTGTTGGCTATATACTCATTAAGTGCAGCCGTTCCATCTTTATAGGCAGCAGGTGTATCCCATCTTGTATACACCGTATCTCTGTCTACTAGCACATAAGGCGGCACTTCTTTTATTTTAAACTTTACCGGAATCGTCATTTGAACATCCACTGGTATTCCTTCTTTTTTACCTGGTGCCCATTTTAAATTTAATGGATTCATTGCATTGACTACATAGAGTGCGGCCGCTCCACAGCCACCACCAATATCTTTTACCACTTTTCCATCTTTTATCGTACTATCTCGGCCTATCACAAAACTAAGCACCACCGTACCCTCTATTCCTTTGAATCTAGCAGAGTCTGGATATTGAACATTTTGATAAATATAATTTAACAATAAATCTTGTGTGCATTTGTATTTGGCAGCAGCCGTAGTGTCATAGACCACACAAGTAGGAATCAAAGGCATTTCTTCCGCAAATAAATATACCTTATTTGTATCTACCTGACTTTGTGCCGTTCCTATTTGATAAAAATAACTGAGTGTTGTTACTAAACAATAAATAAAAAATAATCTCATGTTTGTTTTTGTTTGCTTATTGATTATTAATCAATAATTCCATTTACTAAGCCCCAATAACGGGTTCTTCAATTACTATTTCCTTTTGCCAAGGCCCCTGAATAGCAACCGTCAAACCAGCATGTTGAATATTAACAAAAAAAGTCTTTCCAGAAGGCGAAAATACCCCACCTGCAAATTCTGATTTGTAGTGAATACTTTCTGCTATTATAGAAAAATGTCCCTCTTTCGAAATGCTCATCACTCTGGGACGCTCTTCATCCTCACAAAAAACGACATCTCCCCAAGGAGCGATAGTGAGGTTATCACAATGTTTAAGTAAAGTTATGTCATTTGGCTCTAAAAATAATTCTAATCTCCCAGGCTTGTCTTTTTCACCTGCCGTACCTTCTGCGATACTAGGAGTATATCTAAAAATTTGACCTGCTTTTCTGGCACCACCACTTGTGCAAGCAAAATAAAGTTCTTGCTCTCCAAACCACATACCCTCCCCTCTAGCGAATTTAGCAGCCCCCATTTCAAATCCTCTAATTCGTAAATCATCATTAGGTACTTCTTCTACATCTTCTATATCTAGCCATTCTACTTTCATTGCTCTTCCAATGGGAAATTCCTCTTTATCATCCCTCCAATTTCTAGTCACTGCCCTTTTTCTTCCTTTAATAGCTAATGCTTGCAATCGTCCTCCTTTCCATAATTCCTGAGGCACATTTGGAATAAAGCGATAGATCAAACCATCCTCTCGATCCTCTGTCTGATAAACAATACTTGTTCTAGGATCTACACAAACAGCTTCATGGTTGAATTGCCCCATCGCCTTTAAGGGAATAGGTTTCGCAATAGCTATATCTTCGGTAGCAGGAACTTCAAAATTATAGCCATGTCCTTTTTCATAGCCATTAGATGGAGGAAGTACAATTTCTTCGCAAGTAATCCAGCTGTTCCACGGGGTTGCCCCACCTGCACAATTTCGCAAAGTGCCACCTAAACTAAGCCATGATTTCTCAACAGTTAGCGTTTCTTCATCAATTACTAAAGTAGTGGTTCCACCGCTGCAAGGTGAATTTCCATTTCTGAAATCATACAATTTAGACCGATCCATTTTCTCCAAATGCTCATACTCTTTTCCAAAAGCACTGAAATTAGTCGGCATTAATTCATGATTCCTAATCAATATCATTTTTCCATTATTGGCGGCAAAGGCTGCCATCCCATCTGGTTTATCTGGATGGACCATCCCGTCGCTCATTATCTCTCCTTTGCGGGCAATAATTTTATAAGTAAAACCCTCTGGTAAATTGATGATTCCTTTAGGATCTTCTTTTAATTCACCGTATTTGTCTTTGAGTACAGGACTGATGGGCGTATGGGCATCCGAACAAGATTGCAGGAACGTTGATAAAAACACTTGTAAACCTAGAAATCCTAAACTTACTTTACTAGTCTGTTGTATAAACTTCCTCCTGTTTATTTCTGGGTTTTTCATACTAATTTTATCGTTGACTGAAAGAATTTGGGGGTAATTCTTCTAAAATTCAACAAATTAACTAGAAATGTCTAATCTACAAAGGAAGATGGAGAAAGGTGGATATTTTTTTACAAAAAAAGGAGGGGAAAAGAAAAATTGAGAATTGAAAATTGAGAATTGAGAATTTACTAGACGTGGACCTAGACGTTTTTTTGAAACACAAAAGGAACAAAAGATTTTTCACAATAGTTTTTTATATTTTTTACACACAAAAGGCGTGAAAGAGTATAAAAATAACTTTTGTGAAAACCTTTTGTTCCTTTTGTGTTTCAAAAAAAACGTCTAGGTCCACGTCTAGTAAATTCTCAATTCTCCATTTTTAATTCTCAATTAATTAAGCGAATTGTGCTTTTTTATTAAGCAAGTTCATTAGATACTCACCATAACCACTTTTGATAAAGCGTTGTGCTTGTATTTCTAATTGGGCATCATCAATAAAGCCCATATTATAAGCCACCTCTTCAATACATCCAATTTTTAACCCTTGGCGTTTTTCTATTACCTCAATAAACTGCCCTGCTTGCATCAAAGATTCATGTGTACCCGTATCTAACCAAGCAATACCTCTCCCAAAAACACCGACGCTTAACTTACCCGCTTCCAAATAATGTTTGTTAACGTCTGTAATTTCATACTCACCTCTTGGACTCGGCTTTAAATTTCTCGCTACTTCTACTACACTATTATTATAAAAATATAAGCCCGGTACTGCAAAATTTGATTTAGGATTTGCAGGTTTTTCTTCTATAGAAATAGCATTTAGTTGCTCATCAAATTCCACTACTCCATAACGCTCTGGATCGGCTACTTGGTAGGCAAAGACAACCCCACCTTCTGGATCTACACTATGCCGCATCGTCTCTGACATCCCTGCCCCATAAAAAATATTATCTCCTAATATTAAAGCAACGCTATCATTTCCAATGAAATCTTTGCCCAATACAAAAGCTTGGGCTAAACCATTTGGGACATGTTGTTCTATGTAGGTAAAACTACAGCCAATTTGGCTACCATCTCCCAATAATTTCCAAAAATTGGGTAAGTCTTGAGGTGTCGAAATAATCAAAATATCTTTAATGCCCGCTGACATCAGCGTAGACAAAGGATAATAGATCATCGGCTTATCATAAACAGGCATCATTTGCTTGCTAACGGCAAGTGTCAGTGGGTATAATCTGGTGCCTAAGCCACCAGCTAAAATAATTCCTTTCATGTATTTTTATTTTGGTAGTAACAACTTGGTTCTACATTAAGAATCTAAGAAAACCTTGTTTGTTTCTGTTTAGAATAATAGGTAAAAAGTATATTTGGCAGCTAGGTTTTTTAGAGGGAGCAAATTGATTTTATTTTTTTGCAAAAAAATAAAATCAATTTGCTCCCTCTAAAGACGAATATAAAATATACTTTTTACCTGCTGCCAAGCCGAAACCATAAGAATTATCTAATTATCAAAGAAATAGTTTTTTGTTTTTAAATTTAATTTCAGCGAAACGTAAGTAGTTACTTTTACTATTTTAAGACCCTATTGTTTCAATAATTAATCCTCAATAGCAATGCCCATTTCCTTCATTAAAATAGTCGCATTAAAACTTTTGCTGACCCCCTTTTCTATTTTATAATCAAATCTCAAATTCCCGTTTTCTACTTTTACCTCCATACAAAGATTTTCAATAGCCCCCTCAGAAGTACTTTCCATATTCCCCAGTTCCAAATCATGTGTCGCAATAATGCCCGCTCCTTTACTTTTAATCATCTGCTGAATCAAAGCACGAGAACCCGTATGTCTATCTTTAGAATTGGTTCCTTTTAGGATTTCATCCATTAAAAAGTAGATATTCTGTTCTTGTTCTACTGCTTGAATAATTACTTTTAATCGTTTTAATTCTGCATAAAAAGAAGAGGTGCTTTCATGTAAAGCATCTTGGGTACGCATACTCGTATATACCTGTAAAATCGGTAGCCGAAAAGAGGTCGCACAAACAGGTGCGCCAGCCATTGCCAGAACGATATTAATGCCTACGGTTCTTAAGAACGTACTTTTTCCAGCCATATTAGAACCTGTTACTAGCTTAATATGTGCTTGTGTAGGCGTTATAAAATCATTCGTTATTCGCTTAGAATGATGAATTAAGGGATGACCTAATGCAATTCCTTCTAAATTTTCTTTTTCCTCAATAATCGGAAAATTCCAATCTGCATTGTTATAATAGGCAGTTGACAAGCTACTAATCGCTTCAAATTCTTGTAAAGCAGCAAACCAATTGGGCAATGCCTCTTTATTAGCCGTTTTCCATTTTTCTAAGCGATACACCCACTGTAGTTCCCACAGTCCGCCTAAATTTAGGAGAATGGCAAACATATTATAGCGTACGTTCAACTGGTTGATAATATAGGAAAGTCGGTTAATCGTTTTTGAAGCTTTAGAAGTACTTGTCGAGAATTTTTTTTGTAAATTAATTAATTTCTTAGACTGAAAAGTATGGGGTTCTAAATGCTGTATTAATTTAGAGTAAGAAGAAAGCATTTGCGCTGCATGGGTTGTGCGTAAGTGGGTTTCATTAACTTTAGTTGCATTTCTGCTTAAAATAATCCCTGGTAAAATAACAAAGAAAATAAATACCTTCCAAGACAGCCAATATATCGACAAACCAGTACCAACTATCATCCAAATAGGGATAAAATAAAGTGCCGCTACTAGCCCTTTATTCGTACTAACAAAGGGTTCATCAGCCAGCCATAAACGCAACAACCGAAGATGTTCTGGATTATCTACCGTCTCTCTTCCATAAGCTTGCAAATTTTGCCGCCAATCCAATTGTGATTTTAATTCTTCAATGGCCGCTTGTCTTTCTAAAATTTCAGCTTTAGAGGTGATTTGAGATAAATACTTAGCTAATTGCGACCGTCCTATGCTGGTAGCACAACGATTTAAATATTGAAAAATAGAATAGTCCCCGAAAATATCTAAATCAACGGTATAAGGATGTGCAACGTCTACAAAGGCTGCACCCGAATCAAAATGATGGTATTGATGATTCAAGACATCTAATTCTTCCTCATTGATAGTTGCTAAATAGCGCAAATGTTTAGCTCGTTCGGCTATAGCCAGATGCCAAAAGATAAAGCGCACAAAGCAAAAAAAGAAGATAAATAGAAATAATAGCCCTATCCAAACGTTCCATTTGTTGAATAGGAAGATCGCCAAAAAAATACCTGCAAAGAACGTTAGCAATCGCACAATAGAATAATAATTATATTTGCTTTGCAAGGTTTCTGCTAATTTTGCAAACTCGCTTGCTCTTTCTTGGTATATATTTTGAATATTCTTCATATTGATGTTTAAATAATTTATCGGGATTTCTTTTTTTGAAAATTGAAATTTACCAACAAAAATAAAGCCTGTGAAAAAGATATTCTTTTTATCCCTCTTTTTATGTTCCATTATTGCCTGCCAATCTCAACAATCCGCAGAAAAAGTGCAGGCACAACCTGTCAAAGTAGTGGCAGCAAAACCTACTTTCATCGTGCCAAGCCATTATAAAGGTACGATTCCACCCGAAGGTTTACCAATAGCGACCGACTATCCCTATAATATCGCCTTGACAGATGCCGATGGAAAGGAATTAAATACGTCGGAGGTATTTAAGCAAAATGGAAAACCTACGGTTGTTTTATTTTGGCTAACCACTTGTTATCCATGTGGTTTAGAATTAAAAGCTTTAAAAGAAAAATTTCCGCAATGGCAAAAAGAAGAAGATTTTAATTTCTATGCTATTTCAACAGATTTCAAGAAAAATTATGGTAATTTCGTTAAACGGGTGAAAAGTAGTGGTTGGGAGTTTGAAACCTACCATGATACGAATAGAGCCTTTGCTAAAATGATACCCGGTAATTTGAATGGTTTGCCGCAAGTCTTTATTTATGATGCAGATGGAAATATCGTGTATCATAAACGCAAGTACAGCACAGGCGATGAAGATAAATTATTTGAAAAAGTTAAATCTTTGTAAGTTAGAGTAGAAACACAAAAGTCTTATATTTAAACACAAAAGTCATAAAAGTTCACAAAAGAGCTTTCACAAAAGGTTTGTTAATTTTTCTTTTGTGAAAGTTCTTTTGTGAACTTTTATGACTTTTGTGTTTTAAAACAGCAACTAATAAACCATTTCCCATCCAATTTCCCTTTTTCTTCAATTTCCTTACCTTTGATCTATAATTCTGAACCTTTGATATAAATAATGCGGACATTCCTAGATGTCTTCGTATAATTGCGCATTAATAAGATCGACTTTAGTTCTTAGTCTTTAGGGATGAGGAAATAACTAAAGTCCCTGTAAGAATTATCCGAAAAAAAATTTGATATGACAAAA
>ENA-ORXT01005910-ORXT01005910.1-marine-metagenome-genome-assembly--contig:-NODE-5910-length-11702-cov-7.011785_pt1 | contig 11702 bp, 7 predicted proteins | sample MGYA00237868_ERZ511482 | MGnify/ENA metagenome assembly ERZ511482 | reverse complement strand
GTATCGACGGCGGGCACGACCGGGATGGTCGGCGCCACCAGTATCCCGTCGGGGAATCTTTGTGACGGCAGCGCACGCACACGGGATCTCGGACCTGTGATGCACGCAACGCTTGTGCTCCAGAATCACCGGGGGGCTGCGCCCACGCCACGGCTGTGTTGCCGTCTACCAGACGAGTTGTTGGTAGGGGGCGCTGGTCGTCGGGCGAGGCGCGGCGCGCCGGGGCCGCTACTCGTGCTGCGCGTTCGTGCGCCACCCTTGCGTGGCGATGCGACAGGGGGGGGCGCGTGCGCTGCCGCTCGCTGCAGTCGTCGGGGGGATGACAATGACAATCACGAGCAGCATCGTATCGTCGCGCCGATTCGATGTGCTGTCCAATGAAATTCCGCTGGATGGTACGCCACTGACTAACAGCCTTTGATCTGAAGGATTAAGGCTCATCCGCCACCCACTGATCTGAAGGACTCAGGCTCATCCGCCACCATGTCACGTGACCATTTGTCCATTCCGCATGCTGCCGGGCTTTCAGCTGTCCCGACAGCCGGCCCCCAAATCAATGCATTTGGAGCGGTTCGGACAAGCGGCAAGAACGTCACGAGACTCGCCTAACGGCTTGGCGACGAAAGCGCGCGCGCGCCCTGCACACGAGCCGAGCGCTCCACCCGACCTCGCCGCTCTCCCCAGTCAATCCACCACTCCTGCCTCGCCTGCCCTGCCATTCTGCGCACAGGACGCGCACACACCCGGCCCATGCCACCTGTCCTCACCGCCCACGGCACTCTGCCCATGGCCCCGCCTAGTCGGGCACGCTCGCGGGCGGTTTCGCCACCCGCAGTGCAGTTCCCGCCCACTGCGCCCCACTAACCGGAGCCCTCTGGCCGTCAACCCGCGCGCTGCACGCGAGCGCATGTGGGGGCGGCATTACCCCACGTTTCCAGGTATGGGCGGCGCGATGGGGCTTTGAGTGTTACCCTGCCAGGGCTGGTCGTGGGCAGCTGGGAGAAATGGCCGTGGCCGCAGCCAGCCGCCATCGGTAGTGTTTTTCCCTTTGCTTATGTCTCAGTGCATCTGCATCGTTTCCGTGGTACGGTATGGTGACTCGCCCTCCGAAACTTTGGCCTCAAGAGTATGAGGCTGCAGATGCAGATACTTGTACCCTCAGTTTCACGTGCCAAGCAGCGCTCATCGTGTGCCTTTCTCATTGCTAGCCACTACCTGTCACCTAGCCGACGACTCTGCCTACTCAGGACCCAAAACCGCACCGCCCGCGCCGCCCGCCGGGTCATCCCCCCCCCCTCATCCACGCACCCACACCTGCATGGATTTAGTGACTCCCACTGTCGATGACCTCGGCCAGGAGCCCCGCCCACAACCCGGCCAACAGCCTTGTCCAGGAGGTCAGCGCCTCCCTGAAGACCGTCTCCTTGTAGCCGCCGACGCCGCCGCCACCCGCCATGTCGCCGGCGATGGCGGCGGCGGCAGCAAGCGCGACGACTAGCGGGGCGGAAACAGTGTGAGCGACCCCCGACTCGCCGTCCACAACGCCCACGACCCTCCCCTTCCGACGCAACAAGAAATGCGCCACACAGCGCCGCGGTTTGGGCTTGGAAACGCAGAAGGTAGGACAAACGGTTCACTAGACATACATACGCGACAACGTACTAACTTGTATGCCGAGGACTACGAATACAGAAAGGCACAAAGCGAAGGAGAAACACGCGAGGCATACAACAGTCCCTGTGGCACTCGCCCAGAGGCTCGGCCGCACACGTAAGGCCAGTATCAACAGCGAGAAAAGCATACACCAGCACGTGTTCTCACCTACGAGGAGGTAGCCTAGCGGCCCCCGGCTGCACAGCGGCGTTGAGGCCGGCCCCGGTCGGAGTGCAACGAGTGCGCTTGACAGGGCCGGTCGCAGTGGACGGAGCCGCCGCCCGCTTGCTCCTCCCACGGGTGGCGCGCGGGGCCTTGGCAGCCGCATCAGCGGCGGCGGCGCGAGATGCAGCGCGTGCGCTGAGAGCTGCTAGTACCCCAGCCGACGCAACGCCGCTGCTTGCTGCCGCCGGCGCCGGCGACGCAGACGCCGTAACGGCGGGCCGAGGCGCAATCGTGATGGCCGCTTCCAAGGGAGGCACTTCGGAGACGGGCGCTCCCACCGACGCAGCAGAGGGGACACTCACCGCTGTTGGGGCAGCACTTACAGTTGTGGGCTCGACAGCCTCGGCGGCGTCGAGGGCGGCCGACGCCCTTTGCACAGCAGCGGCCGCCTCCTCCTGCGCCAGGGTGTCTTGACCCAGCTGCACGACTTCCGCTCGGAAGCGGCATTGACGCATCGTTGCGTGCACCGACGGCTCCTTGTCCCACAAAAGGAGCATCGCCGCGACCGCCTCGTCTTGCGTACAGGTCGCCTTGTTGGCAGGGATCCCAAACAGGGTGACCAGCTTAGCGCCCGTCGCGCCGTAGTCCCGCGACCGCGCCGTCACCGACAGCAGCCGGCGGTCGACGAGCACGCCAATTGGCCACCGCTCCCCCGGGAGCCCATCGTTGTGGACGACGGCTGCTGGCAGCTTGTGCGGCCACCATCGTGCGGTGCACTCGGTCACGTAGCGAGGAAGCGTCTGCACCCGCCCCGTAAGGTGGGCGACGGCCGCCCAGAGAGTGAGGCGGACGAGCAGCGCCGTCGTGTGGTTGGCGACCATCAGCGTCTCCATGAAGCTGCACGCCTTCTCGGAGGGCTGGTACGGCGGTGGGGGGTCCGCCGACTCGAGGGTGAAGGGCAGCCGGACCCAGTCCTCAGAGCCGGACGAGTCGCTCTCCGAGTTCAGCTTGTCGATTGACAAGCCCGCCGCGGTGCGCGACATGCGGCGCGCCATGCGCTGGATACTCAGCGGCGGCGGAAGGTCAGCATCCACCGCTGAGGTCATGATGTCCAGGTAGTCCTTCGTCGTCATGCCCGCCGGCAGCACCCCGTCGATAATCGAGTCGTCGTCCACCAGGCGGGCAGGCTCGCCGCCGATCGGCAACGTGATGCCGCGCAGGCTGTCTCGTCCCTGGATGAATTGGTGCACTTGCGACATGACGCGTAGCACGTCCGAGTCAACCGCCCGCCCGGCGCCGTAGATGTTTGCCCAAGCGACGCTGCCAGCCGGGTCTACCCCAGACATGTGGACAAGCAGTCGCACCTCGGGGTTGATCTTCTCGATAGTGCTGGCCGCCGACACCATCGCCGCCGTCGCCTGCAGCGTGGAGTCATCCACCCGCCCAACCCCCTTGACGGCCGCCACATAGCGGGACAGCCTGTGAAGCGCAGGATTCTGGCTGCCCCGCGCCGCACGCGACCGGGCGCGGGATCGAGCGTGCTCGGCGAGGCTGAAGCGCGCACCCAGAGGCGGGTCCTCCGACACGTCGTGCACGAACGCCGCCCCGCGATCCGCCGGCGTAGCTGGGGCAGCGGTGGCCGGCATCACCGGCGTGACAGGCACGGTAGCCATTGAGGCAGGCGCCGAGCCACCCGAGGCGGCCGCTGTCGTCGCCATCGTCACCGGTGCGGCAGGCATTGGGGCTCGCACAGCGCCATCGGTAGCGCCTGCACCGACGACGGGGACTGCAGGGCGGGCAGCGGGGCGGGGAGGCGCGATGGTCGTGGCCACCACCGTGTCAACCGCCCCGACGACGGGCGCGGCAGGGCGAGGAGCGACGAGGGGGGCAGCCACGGCGGCCGTCACAGCCGGGGAAACCGCAGCGACGACGGGGACAGCAGGACGAGCAGCGGGGCGGGGAGGCGCGATGGTCGTGGCCACCACCGGGGCAACCGCCCCGATGACGGGCGCGGCAGGGCGAGGAGCGAGGAGGGGGGCAGCCACGGCGGCCAGCACCGCCGGGGCAACCGCAGCGACGACCGGGACTGCAGGGCGAGCAGCGGGGCGGGGAGGCGCGACGGGCATGGACACCACCGGGGCTCCCGCATTGACGACGGGCGCGGCAGGGCGAGCAGCGAAGCGGAGGGGAGCGACGGCGGAGGGCACTGCCGGGGCAACCGCAGCGACGACGGGGACTGCAGGGCGAGCAGCGGGGCGGGGAGGCGCGACGGTCGAGGCCACCTCCGGGGCAACGACACGAACGACGGGGGTGGTAGGGCGAGGAGCGAGGCGGGGGGGAGCGACGGCGGCGGGCACGGCCGGGGCGACGATACGAACCACGGGGGTGGCAGGGCGAGGAGCGAGGCGGGGGGGAGCGACGGCGGCGGGCACGGCCGGGGCGACGACACGAACGACAGGGGTGGTAGGGCGTGGAGCGAGGCAGGGGGGAGCGACGGCGGCGGGTACCGCCGGGGCGACGACACGAACGACGGGGGTAGTAGGGCGTGGAGCGAGGCGGGGGGCAGCGACGGCGGCGGGCACCGCCGGGGAGACGACACGTACGGCGGGAGCGCCTGGGCGCCGAGAGCCGTTGGTAGGTGCTTCCGCCGGACCCATTATCGAGGGCAAGGGGGGCGTCGACAACAGGTGTTACGGAAGAGGGCGGAGAGGGGTCAGAGAGGAGAAAGAAAACCGAGGCAAAGGCGGAGAGGGAGTGGAGGAGGGGCCGACAAAGGGAAAGGCTCAGGGCAATGTGTCAGGTGCTGGTTGCCGAAGTGGTGGCTCCGGTAGGCAGGCTCGAGGGGCCCTAAATAGGGGCCGCCTCAACGGCGAACGCCAGCCGCCATTGATGCGGGTGCCCGCAAGAAAGCATGCAGCGCCGACGCCGCATCCACTGCGAGCACCAGGTTCCAACCATCGACGATGAGCACCACAACAGGAATACAATAGCACCCCGTGCGGCACGAAACGGCCAGGGGGCGCGCATGATAGCCCAACCGCATGGCGGCCGCCGCAGCACCAAAAAGCGCGCCCAAAATTGAGCCCACAACCCCCCTCCCCCAGACCGCCGCCGAGGCCCCCCTTCGACACGGCGCGCGCCAGCGCCAAAAACCAGCGCCCGCAGCAGCCCGCAGCGGCGCATTCAGGGCCCCGGAAGCGCCGCCCAGCGGCGGCGGGGCCAAAAAGCGCGCCCGCAGCACCCCCAGCAGGCCGCCCCCGAGCCCCCCCCCGCACGCAGCGCGCGCCAGCGCCAAAAACCGGCGCCCGCACCGGCCCCCAGTGGCCCACCATGGGCCCCCGTGGGGGCGCCGGAAGCGCCGCCGTGAGCTGGGGCACAACGGGGACGCGGCGAGGGTGCCGAATACGACGCTCTGGGGTGCTGCGCATCCGGTCAGATCGACAGCAGCGGACGAGCGCAGGGGTCCTGGATCCTGATTGTCAATTTGAACGATCGGCCAGGGCGTGGCCGAGCGCGATCCAGCGGCCGCTCGGCCGCCTGAGCACGCGCGCATGCCATTGGACGAGCATGAGTTTGCTTGGAGCGCACGGGGACGTGCAGTTACACCCTCGCCTGTGGTGCGTTCTTCGGCCCGGTTATATCCACTGTGGATATAACCGGGACGGATTTAACCGAATAATGACTGTACTGAGTCTTACAGTGAAAACGAATCGCCCCGAAGTTGCCAAAAGAGCGCGCGGGCAGGACAGCCGAGCACTGTATGTTCCGATTGATCTCGAATTGTACGAAAATCAGCCCAGGATGCAGGGACTTGGCCGCTCACAGCGCTTGCCCTTTGCCTTTGCCTCGGAATGATCGATGGAGCCGTAGGCTGTGGAGCACCAATCTCTCGACAGTCCTTCTCCTGTCTGGAATCGCACATTTTCCGGGAGCACCACGTGGTGGAACTCTCGAAATACACTGAAGTAACCAAACAAGCGCGTGGGCAGAACCGCCGACGTGCTCGCTGGTGCTCCGCCGAGGTCACAACGCTCAAGCGCAGCATCATCTCGCTTCTCCCGCATGCCGCGTTTGGTATCTCACGGCCATTTTCAGGCTTGCGGTAGAGAGCGACGTACATGGGGAGCCCCCACATAACCCACGGGCCACCTTGCCCATACCACTTGCACATCGACTCGTCGACGCAAATATACTCGCTGGGTGACACGTGGGCATCGCGATGAGCATTGATGGAATCGACAACGTCGGTACTGAAGTCCCACCTGCTCTGCTCCGATTCGTCACGACCGCCGCTCGTTTGCTCACTGAAGGCCACACAGGACCACAGGGCATCGAAGCGGAAGCGAGAGAGGCCCGTGCGCTCGCCAAAGGCGGGCGCTACGAGGTACGGGTTGCGTGGCTTGGTCGACCACAACTCGGCACGCGAGCCAAACTTGTAGCGGGCCGCCAAGATGGTCACTCCGATGAACTTTAGCAGCTCCCTCCGGAAGGCCTGCTGCATACCGCGTCCCTCAAGAGCAGGAGAGGTCAGGCGCACCATGTGCGTAAGTTGGTTCATGGGAAACATCGCCAAAACGTATTCGTACGGGTTGCGCGTCTGACCCACCGTGCCCCCCTCCTCAAAGATGACCTCCCCCGGCAGCGTCCGCACGACCAGGTCCGCCGCGCCACCGGACCCCCGACGGGCTCCGCGACGCCCCCCGACGCCCACATCACACCATGCGCGGTGACTGTCGCGGGGGTCGTGGGGGGCTCCAAAGAGACAGCCCCATCTGCGCGCACGGCGTAGCTCAACGATGAGAGAGAGGGCTGGCCAGGCGCGTGCCGCGCATCCGCCGCCGGCGACGCCTGGATCACGGGCGAGCCAACCTCGAGCCCGGAAGGGGGGGGGGACGAAGTTGGGGTAGGGGTAGAGCCCGCCTGGACGCTCCGCACAGGCAACTTCTTCTCCACCGTCCTCGTTTGGATTACCCACGCCACGCACAGGCCGGTCTTGCGGCGGCCGTCTTTCTGCAGCCCCGGGATGACCTCCTTGACCCGCTTGTTCACGAGCTCAGTGGAGGCCAGCGTCCCAAACAGGCGGGAGCACTCCACGAAGTTGGTCACATTCGTGGCCTCCGTGTACACCTCGGCTCCGACGTGCAGGCGCGCATCTTGTCCGGCTCCCTTACCTCGACGACGGCGAGGGGGTGCGGGGGGGGTTGCGAACGCAGCCATAGGGGGGAGGGCAGGCGTGGCGGCGGTAGAGGGGGTCGGGGCCAGCCGGGGGGGGGGAGCAGCGGCCGCGGCGGCCGCGGCGGCCGCGGCGGTGAAGGTGGAGGGGGGCACAGCGGCCACGGTAGAGGCCGCGGCTTGTCGGGGGGGGAGCGCCGCGGCCGCGGCAGCGGCCAGAGCGAGGGAGCGAGGGGGGAGCGTGGCACGGCCATGTCCGCGGGTGGGCGTGCCCGTACCCATCGTGGGACACCCGGTGACGCACGCGCGTAGTCTCAGCCGACAAAGACGCCGACGGCTTCGTGGTAACGGGTGAGGAGGCGCGGCAACAGTCAAGGGGCGGTGCCCCGGCTGGCGGGCACAAGAGGACGCACGGGTAGAGGCACGTGGGGCGTGGGGGGGGTGCCAGGCCGCCAGGGACCTATGCAAGGGGGCCGGCTGAGCACGCGTGGCTGGCGTTGTAGCAGCTCGGTGGCCAGGCGAGGCAGTCAAAGCATGGCGGGAGCGACCTGGTCGCGCGGAAAAAAGTGCGCCAAAACCTGGGAACCCACTGACGACGGATGCACTCAGCTTCCCCCAAGACTAAACAGACCACGCTGAGTCCATTTCTGGGGTCAGAAAAGTCTTCCGGCAAGCAGAAGAGGTCGAAAATGGTCCCCCAAAAAAAGCCTCAAATGAGGGGAATCGGCTCAAATGAGGCGGCCAGTAGAATAGACACTAGCCCCGCCATGGGCGGAAGCCAGAACGACACAGTAAATCAATGAGCGGACGTTCCTCGCGCTCTTCCCCCCACACCGCCAGACTTACGAAATCTGGCGGTCCCGGCCTTTGTCGCCGCAGTTCCCGCCGTGCACTCCGCCTGCCAAGGTCAGCAGCGCCAGACACAGCCCCACCACCCTACTGCCCACGTCGTTCACCCGGGACCGCCGCGGAGCTGCGGCGCGTCCTCGCCATATCCTGCGGCCGCTACAGCGTCGTCGGCTGCGGGCGCGCTGACGGCGCCGCTGAGGATCGTGCGCGCGGCCGTGCTGCCGGGGGCGGCCACGCCGGAGCACGCCGTCGTCCGAGCCGCTCACGCCACCGCGCACGGCACCACCATGGCCGTTGCCGCCACCGCCGTCTCCATCGTCGTCACCGTCGGTGACGACCCGGCGGCGGCGGCGGCGGCGGTGGGTGGCGGGAGGGGGAGTGCCACCGGGTGGCGACGGCGACGACGGCGACGACGGGGGGGTGGACGCGACACTGTCGACTTCGCCTATTGACGGGGGCGGCGACGCGGCCGGCGCAGGGGCGGGCGCAAACCGCACGCGGGCAGCCGGCAAGCCGCCCCCCCCCCCCCGCTGACCCCCCTCCTCGTCCGAGCTGCCCGCCTCTGCCTGGTCTGGCCGGATTTCCACCAGCTCAGGGACCGCCTCGGGGGGCAGGTGGAGGCGGCGGACGGGGGGCGGGCGCGCCGCAACGGCTGCCGCCGCCGTCGCCGCAGTGGGCCCCACCACATTCGACACCCCGACGAGCGTGGAGAGGTACTCTTGCGTGGACAGCGGCTCGGCCGTGGCAGCCCCGACGGCGGGCGACCCCGCAGCGGCGGGGGTAACCGAGCCAAACGGGGCCGCGGCGGCGGCGCCACCCCCACCCACGGCGCCCGCCACCGTGGCGGCCGCCGCGGCGACCTCGCCCGCCCCCCGGATGCCGAGCCCCTCAGCGGCGAGGGAGAAGAGCGCCGCGCACCCGACACGGTCCGTACCGACGGCCGCCTGGTTTGGGTCGTCGAGCACCGTCACGGAGAGCTGCTGCTTGGTCAGCTGCCGCTGGTACTGGTACTCCTCCACGGTGCACGCGGTGAGGAGGCGGTAGACTTTGACTTTCCGCCGCTGCCCGAGGCGGTACGCCCGGTCCTGCGCTTGTAAGTCGTGGCTCGGATTCCACGAAATGTCAAACAGGATGACCCGCGACGCGGCCGTCACCGACAGGCCGACGCCGCCAGCCTTGGTCGACATGAGGAGGACGAGCACCGTTGGGTCTGTGTTGAACTTGTCGACGAGCTCCTGGCGGCTCTCCGTCTTGACCCGCCCCGTGAGCGTCAAAAATTTGTACTGCTGGCCGGTGAGGAAGTTGGCGAGGCAGTCGAGGAGCCGCACCTTTTCCGAAAAGATGATCGTCTTGTGCTTGTCCCGCCGGAAACGGTCGAGGAGGAAGGACACGGACCGCATCTTGGCGCAGTAGGCCTTGTCCGTTTGGTAGAGAAAGTCCCCGTGGGACGGGGCGCCGGCAACCACGTGGCCGCCGCCGCCATGGCCGCCGCCGCCGCCGCCGCCGTCGTCGTGCGCGCCCGCATCGTCATTGGCGGGCGGCGGGTTGAGGTGGGGAATGCCCGGGAAGAGGTAGGCACACAGGGCGCGGTCGCGGGCTTGCCCCTCGGGCGTATCCTCCGCCTTTGGCCGCAACAGCAGCACGTGGTCGGCGAGGCGCATCGCCGACCCGACCGCCAAAAAGGTGATGCAGTAGGGACACGCGTCGCACGCCCCTCCCCCGTGCTTGGCATTGTGCAGCGTCACCCAGAGCGGGGACCGCGCCAGCTCCTCGGGCGTCCCCGGGTGGGTGTAGCAGCAGCTGCCGCGCCCGCGGTCCGACCCGCAGTCGCACGGCTCCTTGCCCCGCCGCAGCAGCTCCACGTCGTACATGGTGAGGAAGCGGCGGTAGGCGCCGGCTTGCACCCCCCCCGGCGCCATGCGCATACTAAACACGTGGTCGTCCTTGCCAAACAGCCGATCCTCAATCAACGCCTTGTCCCGTCGGAGCATGAAGCGCGCGAGGAGGCGGTTGCGGAGGCGCACCACCGCCCGCCGGCCAGCGGCCTGCACGGGCGGCGGCGCGCCCGCCGCCCGCCCCGCCGTGATGGCGTGCTCGTAGCGCTTGGCAAAGTCCTTCCACTCGGGCCACCGCCCGTTGCGCACGAGGAGGGAGAGGAGGGTGTGGAGTTCCCGCAAGTTGTTTTGCACGGGCGTGCCCGTCAGCCCGTACCGCAGGCGCACGTGCGCGAGGTCGACGGTGAGCGCCGCGTACGCCTTGGCCGTGTGGTTTTTGACGCGGTGCACCTCGTCGAGGAGGAGGAGCGCCCAGCGGACGCCCCGAAACCACTCGATGCGCTGCACGAGCGCCTCGTAGCCGACGAGGAGGACGTCCAGGGCGCCCGCCCGGAGGCGCATCTCAATCGTCGCCTCGGCCGCGCGCGTGTAGGCGGCGACGCGGAGGGGCGTCCACACCGCCAACTCCCGCCGCCAATTGTCGCGCACGGAGAGGGGCACGACCAGCAGCGCCACGTGCTTGCCGCTCGGGCGCGCCCACGTGGCCCGCGCGGCGCGCGCCGCGGGGGGGTACGCGCCGAGGGCGGCGGCGAGGAAGACGGCGGCCATGACCGTCTTGCCGAGGCCCATGTCGTCGGCCAAGCAACCACCACCAGCCCGAGCGCACACATCGTGCAGCCACTTCAAGCCGCGCTGTTGATACGGCCGAAGCGTGGCCTCGAAGCCAGGACCGGGTGCGAGCACGGCATCGTTGTTCGTCCCATCGGTGTCGAGCGCAGCGATGTCGGCCATGAACTTCGCCATGGGACCGCGGGCCTCGATGGCCACCCGCTCGTCGAGCAGCCCCTCACCGATCGAGAGCTCTCCTTCGAGCAACGCAGCTACGGCGTCACCGGGCCGCAGATCGGGTACGGGGGCGAGGAGATGACTGCGTGAGACCGGATCGAGACGAATCCACTTGCCACGGATCGACACGACGTTGCGCTTCGCCTCTGACAGTGCAGCAAGTTCGGTCGAGGTGAGGCGGTGACCTTCGAGCAGAAACTCCCAGTCGACCTGGAGGAGGCCCTCGAGTTCGAGGAGCGAACGCATCGAGTCGCCGGGCGCTCCGGCGGTGACCAAGAGCTTGCGTTCCAGCTTCGGCCCCATGAGATCAGCTGGCCACTGCACATCGATGCCAACCGCCTGCAGCGGGTCGAGGTGTTCGAGCAGCTCGTCGATGTCGCTCTCGTCGAGTTCGAGGATGGTTGGCTCGGCTTGATGGAGAACGGGTGCGAACAGCGGGCAGGCGCGGCTGGCCCTGCGCAGACCGGCGAGCAGATCGATCTCGGCCTGGCCTCCGAAACGCTCGGTCAACTCGTTGGCCGTGCCCCAGAGATCGGCAGCATCGACGATCAGCGACGGATCGAGTCGGCTTCGCAAGGCGAACACTGCACGCCAGGCATCGCGACTGGCACCGCCGTCATCAGCCTCACCGAAGCCACTGTCACTGGAACCGGGCGGATGCATGTGGATCACGAGCCCCGTTGCCGAACACAGCTCGGCGGAGGCATCGCGCACCCATGGGCGTAGGTGCCGCACTCGGGTGGGGTTGCGGTCGGCGAACACTGCGCTGTCGGAGATGAGGGTGGCTGCCGGTGAGCGGACCATGCGGTCACCAACGGCGTCCCAGCAGTTGCGCACGGCTTGGCGAGGGTCAGCAATGCGACCCCGGCCGATCATGACGTTGTGACCGAGTGTCGGCATCGACGATGCCAGAGCTTCGGCGTGCAGCACGTGGTCATGATCGAGCGGGTCGACCCGCCACGTGTCCCATCCGTCAGGGCTCACCCACGGCAGCAAGCGACCACGAGCGACGAGCCCCAGGCC
>ENA-ORXT01005909-ORXT01005909.1-marine-metagenome-genome-assembly--contig:-NODE-5909-length-11703-cov-4.038620_pt1 | contig 11703 bp, 5 predicted proteins | sample MGYA00237868_ERZ511482 | MGnify/ENA metagenome assembly ERZ511482 | reverse complement strand
TATTGCTTTATTGAGGCTGATATTACAAACCCTTTTACAGGATATAGTTTTTAATAGAGGTAGAATTTGACATGTAAATTTTAATCATTTTTTACTTTTTACTCGCTATACTGATGGAGCCCCTGTATAGAACGGCATTTGCCAGCGCATAAAAATAGTGATTGCCTTATAAAAACCAAAACTCCTCTAATATTTCAGACATTCCTTATTAGTCATCATCGCATACTTCTCAATATGCTTGACAGCAGTAGCTTTTGCTTGCATGTTTTCAACCCATTAAAAAAAGAACTCATTTTAAAAACGACCTATTTATTTTTTCATCGTTACTAAATAACACGTTATTGGGCAAAATTGTCAATTCTATGCTAGGATTTGCAAGAATAATCCAGAAGGGATTTAGGAATTACGGCTACTTTTGCTACTGATAGGAATAAAAAAGAGTTTTTTTTATTCCTATTTTGATAAAGAACAAAATAGATTCATTTTTAACTTAAAAAATCAATTATGTTACGCAATTCCTTTTTTTTTGCGCTTGCTTTTTTATTTGCTATCCTAACGCCTACAGACAGCATAGCTATTGTTACAGGTCGCACCGTTAATATGGTAGAATATGGTAGTGGTTCTCAACGTTTGGGCAACTTCCGCCAAAAAAGTGCGACTACTTGGACAGAACAAAATGCGTCCAATCAAACTAAATTCACTTTTGAAGAAGAAAATCGAGATGATTGGTCGGTGTATTTATACGATGCTAGTAGAAAAGTACACATACAACTAGATTTACACACGAAAAAAGTAATGTATAGCGATCCACAAAGCCCACGAAGAGAGCAATACAGCATTGTCAATTCCTTAGACAAAGTAAATGGTTATTTAGCAAGTGCCGTCACTTATAACTTTAATAATGGAAAACCCTTAGGAGAGTTTATACAAACAGGTCCAAAAACATGGAAAGAGCAGAGTTTTAAAGGAGATGGTAAGTTTACCTTCCAAGAACAAAATCGAGATGAATGGTCCGTATACCTATACGATGCTAGCAGAAAAGTACATATACAGTTGGATTTACACACAAGGAAAGTAATGTACAGTGACCCAAAAAGCCCAAGAAGAGAGCAATACAGCATTGCCAGCGCAAGTGGAAAAGTCAATGGTAACTTGGCGAACGAAGTAATTTATTCTAATAGAAAGAATGGGAATGCAACTGGCTCTTTCCGAAAAACTAATGGCAATAATTGGGAAGAAAAAAATAAAGATGGCACGCATAAATTTGTAGAGGTCGGAAGAGACGATTGGTCTGTTTACTTAAAAGATGCGAGTAGAAAAGTAGAAATTCAATTGGATATGCACACGGAAAAAGTGATGTATAATGTAACGCAGAAACCACAATCCCAATTGTATACGATCATTAAAGTGAAATAGGGAGCAATGAAAATTATTATATAAGATTGTATCCGTTCAATAAACACTGGTACAGCTTTACTAATAAATTTCAGTGTTTCTATTAGCAAGTTCCTAATTAAGGTTTTTCATGCTTGAGTTTCGGCAAAAAGTATGATGGAAATACTGCTTTAGAGGGAGCAAATTGAATTTGTTTGTTTTCTTGAAAACAAACAAATTTAATTTGCTCCCTCTAAAGCAATATTTATCTTGTTTAATTTCATTAAAAACAAAGATTAATACTTATGAGAACTTTCAAAAACTCTTTCGTCTTTTTGGTCATCCTGCTGATATATGTAGGTTGCCAAAAAGAACAAACCCCCTTATCAGATGTCAATATAGATGCTAGTCAACTAGAAAACCTCACTATTCCTTCTGCCTATATTCCGAAACCTAAAGACTTGTCAGTAGCTAATTTGAGTTTACGCCCGACCGCAATTGCACAATCTCGTTCTGCCCAAAACCCCGAAGAATTGAATGCTTCGAATTTTTTCGTTCAAAGTACTACCGCTGGACAAGGCAATTCTTATGAGAATAACTATGGTTTTGGAGGGGAAGATGCTTTTTATATTATTGGTGGTGATTATTCTTTTACTTCCATTATAGATTTATACGATTTGGAAGCAGACTTAGACATATTTTTATTTGAATTGGATGCTAACAATAATCCAACAAACCTAGTAGCCTATAGTTGGTATGTAGATAATAGCGCAGAGCGGATCATTGCAGAGCTAGAGAGAGGAAAAAAATACGGTTTATTGATAGATGCTCAATATAATAATGTAACATCTAGCTTTAGTTTAAAGCTAACTGAAGCTGCTTCTGGGTCTGGTATAAACCGACTGGGTATTAATAACCCGTTATTATTTCAGAATAAAGTAAGCGAAAGTTCCTTTTATGCGATGAAAGCAAACCCAGGACAAACTAAAGACCCAATTATTGAAAGTGATAGTGTTGTCAGTATCAGACCTAATGACGAAGGATTGATTTTTCCAGCTGATATTTCTCTTTATGAGCAGACCCCTTTAGGCCATTTTTATGAGTCGTATATCGGATCTTGGAAAATGCGTATTGAGCAAGGGAAAAATGCTTATATTGTATTGCAAAAAACACCAGATCCTAGTGGGGAAACCTTTGCCCATGTATATTTTGGAAGTGATGGTAGTATTCAAGTTCTAACACATGGACAAACTTTTAATTCCCCTAAATCTTATACGCAAGGTGAGTGGATAGATTTATATTTCGATATAAAATTTAATGCAGATAATAACAAACATGTATTGACCTTTGGAATGGTAACAGAGGTAGTAGAAAACCGCCTGATTATTGGAACAAACGATATTTTTAAAATAACCGCTAATTCTCGCTACGAAGATACGCAACCAGGAATTTACAATTATGGTGGTCTTGGTTTTTACACCACAGATAGCAATTCTTCTTATCTTATTGGTCCCAATTTCTTGTATCCGCCGGTGGCTCTTCCTGACTTGAAGAGTAGGGGGGCTAGGGCTCTTGATGAGGTAGATATAGAGATGAGTGCAGAATAAGGACAGTAGTAGTAGCTCTCCAGTTTTACAGTTGGTAGTCGATAGTAGGTAAAAAGTATATTTAGCAGATAAGGATTTTAGAGACAGCAAATTTGATTTGTTTTTTTAAAAAAAACAAATCAAATTTGCTGTCTCTAAAAAATCTATTCCAACTACTGTTGAGCTAACACAACGATTACTGAAGGAACAGTAAAGAATTAGCGTTTCTTTTTTTCACGTTCCTCAGCTAATTACACGTATAATTTCGTCTAATTAATCAGTAATTAATGACCACTACTTTATTCTAATAAAATAAAACCTGCCCAATAGAACGGGGCATATTTTTTTCGTAATGCCAGTTGGGTTTTCTTTAAAGCTGTTCTTGCATTTTGACCTTGTAGAAGGTAATAATGATAAAATAATTGCATGAGTTCAGCCGTCTCTTGGTCAGGTATTTTCCAAAGGCTCATCAGTAAGTGATTAACACCAGCGGTCTTAAAAGCCCGTTGCAAACCAAAGACCCCTTCCTCTTGATGAATATCCCCTAAACCTGTTTGGCAGGCAGATAAAACCACTAAGTTAGTATTTATTAAATTCATATTGCTGATTTCCAAAGCACTCCAGACCCCATCTTCAAGACCCACAATATTCGCTCCTCCTTCCCAAACGTGATTGGCACCTGTAAAAACTAATCCAGAACGCAACAGTGGATTATCAGATGCCTGTAAACGTTCTCTAAGATTAGTGTCCTTCTTATTCTTGGTTTTTTGAGGTTTGAAAAAATACCCATGAGTAGCCAAGTGCAAAATGCTAGGCGCATTTGCTCCGTTTAATTGCAATAATTGATCTTCTGAAGCATCTTGACCAATCAGTAAACGAATCGGCCATCCCTTCACATCAAACTGCTGTCGAATGGCTTCCACTTCAGATAAGGTACCAGGAAGGTAATTGAATCGTATGGCACTTCTTAAAGAATCTTCTTCCAGAGAACGAGTCATAGCAGCCTCAGTAAGTTGGGCGATAGTGGGCGAATTGTATTGAATTTGTATGGGCTGAATGGCTGTAACTAATTGTGTCAAAGCAGTAGAGTCCATATCATACTCAGCCCCACCTACTAAAGTGATGCCTTGATTTGAGTGGAGCGGAGGCCGTTGTTTACTATCTAAAAAGTCTCTTAAATTGCCATAGTAAACTATTTCATAAGTATCCATTAGTAGGCCTTGTTTTTTAGTAGGTAGTTGTAAGGCATTAAAAGATACTTGATACAACAAGCCCGTAGGGGATAAATGAACCCTTTTTACTTTTTTTAGATAGACTTGGAGCGGTTGCCAAACTAAAGCACTTATATCTTGATTAATTTGTTCATTTGCAATATAATTAGCCCCATTTTTACGGATAGTAGCTCGAAGCCTTTTTTCTAATGGGCGAGCTTCGCTAAGAAAAACTAGTTGGGGTTGTTTCATTTTTTTTCTGCTTACCAAAGCGCAGTAATAAATGCTATCTGTCCATGACTGACCATTATGATATTGAAATTGTAAAAAATCTATAGCGGCTTCTTTCTTGGACAATGCTTGTCGTAGTTTTAATGCACTAGCCTCTTTTTTAGCAACTAAATTAGTGCTGGCTACTTGGCGAGCCAATGCCCCTTCTAATTGTTCGGCAAGCCTTTGTAGGGAATCTAAGATGATTCCTTTGTTTATTTGTTCTTCTAGGGAGAGTGTATAGGCTTTAGCAATATTGCGTTTTAAGGCTATCCATTCATAATATTGTTCTTGCGCAAGACTATCTAAGCCTTGTAGCAATTGTTTTCTGGTATCAATACTCCCTTCTAGGGCTAATCCTTTTAAACTAAGGTGTAAATCTTGAATAGATTCGGTCAATCTGTGTTCTTTTAAACCAAAGGAAAATAATTGATGTACCTGCGGCATCAAGGTTTTTAAAAACTGGATTCTTTCGCCCTCGCTAATAGCGGGATAATAGGTCTGCAATTGGTACTGGAAATTTTGAGCGCATTGCTGGTAAGCCACAAAGGCTTTGTCGTATTGTTTGCTTTTTTGATACACCAGTGCTAATTTACTAAGCCGATTGCCATAATCTGGATACTTAGTTCCCATAATTTTCTGAGTGGTATTTACCGACTCTTTATAATACTCTTCTGCTTGTATTAAATTGCCTATTTTTTCATAATAACTGCCTAAATCTTCCAGTTGACTGCAATAGGAAATATTGCTTTTTCCTACACTTTGTGTTCTTCTGTCCAAAGCTTCTTCTAGTAAAGGAAGTGCTTTTTCGTATTGTTGCGTATTCAGATAGCCTTCTGCTAAACTGGAGATTAGTGCGATATAGTTTGGTTCTGCTTCTTTGGCAGGGGTATTAAAATAATTCAAGCCAGATTTAGATAGGGCAAAGGCTTTATCAAATTCACCTACCTGCTGATATAAATAGGCGAGACTAATGAGTCGATTAATATAATCAGCATGATCTTTGCCTACACTTTTCTCCGTTATTGCTAAAGCCTCTACTTGATAAGGTAAAGCCTTATCGTATTGTCCCATTTTTTTGTACAATAAGGACAAATTATTAAGTCTTTTGCCATACGTAGGATGTTCTTTTCCCAAACTAAGCGCTGTGATTTCAAGAGCTTCTAAGTATAAAGGAAGTGTTTTCTCATATTGTCCCATACGAAAATACAGAGAAGCTAGATTATTTAATCTGCTGGCATATTTTGTATGATTTGTACCAAGTGTGCGGGCAGTTATTGCTACGATTTCTTCGAATAAAGGACTCGCTCTTTCGTATTGCCCCATTCGAAAAAATAAAACACCTAGGTTATTTAACTGGCTAAGGTAAGTTGGATGCTCTTTTTGATATAACTGTTTAGTTATATTTAAAGCGGTTACATATAGAGGTGCTGCTTTTTGGTATTGCCCTATTTGGACATAAAACCCCCCTAAGTTATTTAGTGCCAACATATATTCAGGATCTTCTTTCCCTAACTGTTGTTCGGTCAGCTCTATATTTTGACGATATAAGTTAGCTGCTTTTTCATAATCTCCTGTCTGTTTATAAATAAGTGCCAAACCATTAAGGGTATTTCCATAATGAAAGACAAAATCAACATTATCTTGTCCACTTTGTAGTTGTTTTTCTGCCAAAGTTAGTGCTTCTTGAGCGTATTGGATAGCAGTATCGTATTGTCCAGTTTCTCTGTAAATATTTGCTAGATGATTGCGATATACAATTTGCTGCGCATTATCTTCTGGTAAATTATCTTTCGCATGTTGTAAACCTTTTTCAAAATGAGTCAAGGCTTTTTCATAGTCTCCTAACTCTTGATAAAGAATGGGTAATCGCTCCAACCAATTACTAAGTTTACGGTGGTCGGAGATGGTATGCTCATTCGTTAAAGCTATCACTTCTTCTAATAAAGGTTGTGCTTTTTCATACTCCCCCACTTCCATCTGTAAAGCACCTAAATAAAAAACACCTTCAATGTACCGTTCGTGCCCGACGGGATAACTTGCTCTAGCAAACTTTTCTATTTGTTGGGCATACAAAAAAGCTTCCTCATATTGATAGTGGTAGTAAAAAGTATCAATGGTTTTTTCCAGTTCTTCATATTGGCGATCTCGCACTGTGGAGTCTTGTTCCATAGCCGAGGTTTGTGCGATTCCTAGCATTGGCAGGAGTAGGTAAAAAAGAGCGGTTATTACTTTTTTCATAATAGTTTATTCTTCTTATAGTGGACCTCTTTAAAGAGGCTAAAGATAAAGCTATAAGACTAATTTTTTCTGGACTATCCTTGCAAGATGTAATTGATTTTATTGTTTTTTGGAAGTATTTTTAAAGAAGGACGAGTCTATTAATAATTTTCTACAAAAAGCTAAAAGAAAACCCAACAAACAGCCCCAATTCATAAGTAGAAGAAACAGGCAAAGGCACGCCAAAAGAAGTATCAAACGCTTCCCCTTCCCGAAAACCATTCCCTAATTGATTTACTTTGCCCGTCATGACTCCAGCGGTCAGCACAATTCTTTCGGAGCGACCAAAAATACTACTTGCTCCTAAGAAGAAAGAAGTAGATTGACCATTGCTTGCCCCAATAGGGATACCGACACCAAAAGAACCACCCAGCGTAAAACCTTGTTGACGCTGTGGATAAAAATGAATAAAAGAAACGACACTGGGGGCAAAACTATTGGTTTCGGCACTGGTGATAATTCTATTTTTAGTGAAATATTCTTTGGGCGTTTCAAAAAATTGACTAAAACCTAGTCCAACACTTGCACTTATTTTTAAATCCCCAGTGGAAGGGACATTAATAGGCTTTGTATTAATAGCCGCCGTCCTGTTTCCGTTTATATTTAAAGAATCTTTTATTAAGGTTTTGATACTGATAGAAGTTCGGTCACTATTAACAGGAACGCTAAAAGTTTGCGAAAAATCATTGAGCACAATTTCTTCTGCGGATAACCTGAATGTTGATAATGCTTGAAAACTATTTTCTTCTTGTATTGGAGCGACTTGTGCTATCTGAGTTAGATTTTCTTGTACTCTTCCAGCATAGTCATTGGCTTTTTGCGTAAAATCAGTGGCTATTGTTTTGATAGTCTGATATTCCTCGGCATCCATAACTAGGCTAGATAAGGATAATTGTATGCTATCTAAAGATTGTAGCCCTGTTTGGTATTGCGCTATGTCTTGGTGGAGCAATTGCAAGTTGCTCGCTATTTCTGCTTGAGGTTTGCTTACTAAAAGTAAATCATCCAAACTAACTTCTTGGATGGGCTTTCCGAATATTTTATCTACATATTCTTTGGTTAAGGTTTTTAAGCGAGAAGGCGGAATCGTTGGATGATACTTCAAGTTTTCAACATCTACTATAGCAATTTGCCGAACCTTATCCCGTTCTACAATGGTCGTTATTTTTTCAAAATGGCTTTGGATTTTCTTTTCTATCCCTTCTAAGCTAATTAGGTGTTGCAGCAAAGTAGTTTTCAAAGAGGCTAACTCTGCTTCTTTCGAATTACCTGCAAAGCCTGAAGGTAAATCAATAGTGGTATTGTCCAGTTGATTAATTCCCGTGTCATAAGGATAGTCAGAAGTACTGGGATAAGATCCGCTGCCGCTATAAGAAGGCAATACTAGAGATTGGATGCTACTGCGCAGAATATCTTTCAACGGATTGCTGGAAGCTGTTGAAGAAACAATATCTTCCCTAGAAACATCTAATTCTATTTTGTATAAATAATTGTTTAGTTCTTCCACATGGACAAAAATAGTTCCTGCTTTTTTTACCTGCGGATTGGTCAAGGTATCTCCTTTATAGAGATAGGTCGTTGCTTCTGTTTGTGCATTGTAATAAACGTGTAAATCTTGCGCTCTTAGTAGGGCGAAACTGTAGCAAATACATAGCAATGCTAAGAAATATTTTTTCTTGGAAAATGGGGTTTTTGTCATTATATTCAATTTTCAATGTAATTTACTCATAGCTCCTAAATAGGGTTTTATTAAGGAGACTAAAAGTAAAGAAAATACTTAAACTATTAGTAGTTTACGACTAAGTTTTGAAAAAAAACTTACTTTTAGGAATAACGGGTAGTAAATCCTTTATTCCTGTCTTTATTTAATACCTATTTTGATAAAAGTAACCTTCATACAGGTTATTTCTTCGATTGTAAGATAGTAAATTATCTGATTGTAACGTTTTGCGGTGAAAGCTATTCCTTATAATTTTAATCATTGAGTACTTACATAAAATCCTTTAAAATGTTAAAATATATCTATATTCTATTTTTATACTTGGTCTTTGCCAATCCTCTAATTGCTCTAACAGAAAACAACCAACAGGTTTATCAAGTATATGAGCAATTAAAAGCAGCCATAGGAGATAAAAGCAGGGAATGGCCTACTTTAAAAATACAAGTGGATGGGAGACAAGTATTAGCCTATTATCGTTCTAAAAATTTGATCGTCATTGATCAAAAAACGATAGATATATGCCACACTTTGGGCGCAAGGGAAACAGATGCTTTAGCATTTTTATTGGGACATGAATTAACCCATTTTTATCAACACCTCCATTGGCAAAAAGCTGGATTTGCTGGCGGTTTTTTAGCAGACCGTCACGCTTTTGAAGAACACAAAGGAGAAGAAAAAGAAGCAGATTTATACGGCGCATTTATCGCACACGTTGCCAATTATAAGCCGACGAAAGTAGTGCCTGATTTGATAGAAGCCATCTATAAAGGCTATAATTTAAACGCACAAATTAAGAATTATCCAAGCTTGTCCGAGCGAAAAACGATAGCGAAAGACGTATGCAAAAAAGTAGACGAATTGATTCACATATTTGAGTCGGCCAATTATTTCATGGCGATGGGGGAGTATGCGAGTGCTGCTTCTAGCTATGCGCATGTGCTGCAATTTGTCAAATACAAAGAACTTTATAATAACTTGGGCACCGCCCTAATTGCTAAGGCTATTCAAATACCAGTAGGTAAAGAAATTATTTTTCAATATCCTTTGGAAATAGATCAAGAAATCCCCCTTAGAGACGGGGTAGAAATGTCTAGGAAAACCGTATTAGCGCAAGCTATTCTCCATTTACAAACGGCCTTACAAATGGATGCGAAAGCCTATAATACCCAGCTAAATCTAGTGAGTGCCTATCTTTTAGCCAAAGATTACCCAAAAGCGAATGACCTAATCAAGCAGCTAGAAATGCTGACCCCTACTGCTAAAGAAAAAGCAAGGATTTATCTATTAAAAGGCATTGCCACTGCACAACAAGGCAACAAAAAAGAAGGCAAATTATATTTTGAACAAGCCCTCCAATTAAGTCAAGAAGAAAATATTCGGCTCATAGCCAACTTTAATTTAAATGCCATTAAAGGGCTTTTTAAAAAACGAGAACGGGCTAGTCCTACAAGTCCTGCCGCTCAGATACAAGGCATAGATTTGACCTATCAAAATGATTTTCCTTATAAAGAAATTTACTTACAAGATGTTTTCTCGCCTACTAGCAAAGTCATCGAATTGCACTATTTACCGCAAACCTTGCTGTGTCAGATTCAATCAGAAGAAGAAAGCTTTGCATTACTACGAACAACGGCTACGAAGGAACGCACGGCTAATAATTTAGGTATAGGTAGTACGGTTCAACAAATTCGAGCGGCTTTTCCTAAATCGAAAGGGAAGGTCTTAGCCAATAGTCAAGGTTATTTTTTAACCTATCCTTCGCATAAGTTGATTTTTAGGATGACTGCTAATGGAAGAGTGGTGGAGTGGGGAACTTTTGAGTATTATTAGTGGGGTTTAATTATTAATTTGGGTCTCCATTAATAAGCGACCAAAAGGTAGTGGCAGGCTGCTACTAAAGACCAAAGACCAACGGCTAAAGACCCCTTCTTTGTCGAGCCAACCACCCCATTAAAGTAACCGGTTGTCCATCAACTTTTACAGGAGTTCCGTCATAATCTAAGTAGCATTTATTAGCATGGGAATAAATCCAAGAGAAATGCCCCATATAATGAAATTTATCTCCTCCAAATTGATTTGTTATATCAACAACATGATCAAAGTTGGAAAAATGAACGTTTTTTGCCCCTGCTTTTATTAGTTTCTTATAAGTGGGCACGACTGTTTCATTAGCTAGGGTGACAGGATCATCTTTACTGTGAATAAACCAAATAGGCACATTTTTAATACGTTGAGCATCTGCTTCACTAAAATTTTTACCATGAAAAGCTAAAGCACTTGGAAAACCAGCTGCAAAATAGTCTGGATGCAGCAACAATAATTTTAAAGTCATGTACCCGCCATTGGAACAACCGCCTAGATAAATTCGATTTTTATCAATATTGGGATGTCGGTCTACATAGTCTTTAATTAATGCCATTAGACTTTCATTGTACTTGTCATTTACTTCTCCACGAGTATATTCCCCCATGCCGTTATCCATCCAAAAAGTAGGACTTTGAGGCACTAAGACATAAGCCCCTCCAAAATAGGCTTGAATTTCTGGCGAAGCATAATTAGCAGCTCTATTGGCTATCAATGGAATAGAAGGATCGGTTCCTCCTTCTCCTCCACCGTGCAACCAAATCAGAAGTGGTAATTTATTGCCTTTGGAGATAGGTTTAAAATCAGCATAGGACAAAGTAATATCCTTGTGTGTATATCGACCTGACAAATCAAAATCATCAATTAAAGGAATAATTCTTCTTGTTTCTTTATTCCATATTTCATGGGTTTTGTTATTTAAAATGGTCAAATTAAAATCTATCCATTGATTACCGGGGCAGACAGGATTTTGAGAAAAATACTTTACGGGAGAATTTATTTGTTCGAAGGGTGCTACAAATAAAGCGAGTGTAATATGGGTTCCTTTAGCGAGTCTATTTGCTTCTGCATCCGAAATATAGGCATACAAAACCTTTAACTTTCCTGTTGCTTCTTTTGGTGTTAGTTCTGCACAAGTAGTTGCCCGTTTTACATTCACATCAAAATCGAGGCCATCAGTTGTTGAAAGGCTATCTTCTAAAGAGAGGATTACCTTGCTTACTGCTGCCCCCCAATCAAAACCTTCTACGACTAAGGTGTACTCGCCTTTTGTTGTTGTTTTTTGCATGAGACTAGATACATTTTTTTGGCTGTTAGCTGCGCAACTGCTCATACATAAACCAGCTAATACAACTATTAAAAATAAGTTTTTCATTTTGTTGAAATTGATAGAAGTTGA
>ENA-ORXT01005907-ORXT01005907.1-marine-metagenome-genome-assembly--contig:-NODE-5907-length-11710-cov-4.020373_pt1 | contig 11710 bp, 5 predicted proteins | sample MGYA00237868_ERZ511482 | MGnify/ENA metagenome assembly ERZ511482 | reverse complement strand
ATATTTTACGTTTTACAGGTATGCTTAAAAAATAAAAAAAACTTTTGTGAAAACACTTTTGTTTCTTTTGTTCCTTTTGTGTTTCAAAAAAACGTCTAGTCCACGTCTAATTCACGTCTAGTATACATCTAACTCACGTCTAACAAATTCTCAATTTTCAATTCTCAATTCTCAATTAATTATGTTATTCCTTCTTAAGTATTTTTTGACTATATCTTTTTAGAGAACGATTCTGAAATTTCAGATAGTATATGCCTCCAGGCAAATCGCCCATATTTAAAATATATTTTTTAGTTGGCAGGTCAATTTTCACCTGTCTAATGATTTGTCCGAAGCCATTGGAGATATCTAATAGTGCCGTTTCCTCTTCTAGTTCCTCCAAGAAATGAATAGTCACGTCTTGCAAGACAGGATTGGGGTAAATCATTACCCGCATATCCTTTTTAGGGGTTAACATAGCCATTGCTACATTAGAATAGGTTGGCATAAAATCAGGATGAACCGTTTTTATACGATAATAATTTTCTCCAATTAAGGGTGTTTTATCCATGAAGTCATATTTTGTATAACTTGTAGAGAAAAACGCTTTGGTGCTGCTGATAACAGAAAAGTCAAGCCCATCTTCACTTCTTTCAATCACAAAATTACTATGTTCCATCGGAATCATACCATCCCAATTCAATTGAATTTCATTGTCAATAACAGCTACTCTTAATGCTTCTGCAATTGGTGTTTCCTCCGCACAGTTAACCAATGTCTTTGCGACTACTGGGGTTTCTCCGGGGTAATTATCACAGCCTTTTCTACGAGCGCAACGGACATAGTAAGTAGGTCTTGCAATGAAGTCTGGATCGTAAAATTCTTCATTCGTGTTTGGAATTTCTAACCAATCTGGATCATCTGGAGTATACTCTGGTTTGTGACTCATCAGCCACAAATATTCGATTTCTCCAGAACCACCTGTTGGATAGGTAACATTATAAATAAGTTCTGGGTTCCCATTAGGGGCACAAATTTCTTCATCTTCTGCAATGATTCCCCCACCTAGTACATTATCACAAAAACCTTTTGGCACTAAGCCTATATCTAAATGGTCATAAAATTCTCCACCAAAAAGGAAAATAGTTTCACTCATAAAACTAATTGGATCCAAGTCACTATCCAATTCATCATCCCCTGCATTCGGTGTAGATACTTTTAAGTTTAAATAATCTAACACTGTAATTTTATATTGACCAGAAGGAACAATAAACATATACATTCCATTTTTGTCAGTTCTTGTATCTTGTACCACCAAATTTCCGCTTGTTGTCGTTCCAGTTAATTCAATGTGTACGCCTCTAAGTCCTACTTCTCCTATATCTTGCAAACCATTATCATTTTTATCTTCAAATACAAAGTCTCCAATTTTCGCAGGGTTTTCTAATCCAACAACATCTGAACAACTACATCCAAATTCATCTGTTACCGTCGCAGAGTAATTCCCAGATGGTAATTGGTCAATAGAAGCACCCGTAGCACCCGTATTCCAAGCATAAATATACTGACTGCCCCCACTAACTTGCATTTCTAGCTGTCCTTCATTGCCATTTAAGGTCATTATAGGGCTAGTTACTACGATGTCACATTGCGTAATACCTACTTTACCAACACTGATTACATCGCTAATACTACAATTGTTTTGGTCGCTAACTGTAACACCGTAAGTCCCTTCTTCTAAGTTGTCTAATGTGGGGCTATTCGTTCCAGTTGCATCAGTCCATTGATAAGAATAAGTACCCGTTCCTCCTGAAGTTTGTACAGCAACTGACCCACCTTGATTACAAGTAGCTGCTTCAGCAGTAAGCAAAATACTTAATGCTGCAGGTTCTGTAAGGTCCGTCTCGATTCTTGCCCTACAATTTAAAGCATCTGTTACTTCTACTACATAATTACCAGCAGATAAACCACTTAAGGCATTAGTTGCTTGTGGTTGACCATTCCAAGTAAAGGCATAAGGTTCTACACCACCCACTGCAGTTGCAACAATACCGCCCGAAGCATCTTGATTACAAACCAAATTTTGTGTAGCTAATCTCACACTTAGATTGGAGGCTAATCCGATTTCAATGTTAGTGGATGCACTACAACCGAGTGCATCTACAACGGTAACACTATAAATCCCTTCCGCCAAACCACTTAGACTGGCAGTTGTACCTAAGCCATTTGCCCAAGTATAGGTATAGGGCGCGGTTCCTCCAATAGCACTAAGGACGATGCTACCATTTGTATCCCCCGCACATTGAGTATTCGTTGCGTCGAAAGCTAGTTCTATATCATTTTGTATCTGGATAGTTGTACTTGCTGTGCTAGCACAAATACCATTACGCACGGTCACAGATACTATATAAATACCTGATTCATTAATCGTCAAAGTAGGGGAGGCACTATTGGCATTATCAAATACCCCTGCCTCAGAAGTCCATTCAAAAGATAGCGTAGGACCCGTCAAATCCGTTGCAAATTGTATAGGAATATTTCTACAGCTTAATGCTGCTGATGGTAGTATGTTTATCGCTTGAGGAACCGTTCTATTAATCTCAATTGCATTAGAAGAAAGGGCGAAACATCCAGTCAATTCACTAAGACTTACGCCTACGGCTATATTATTGAGTGGATCTCTAGAACTGATATGCCATATAAAAAAAGTACCTTCTCCTATCCCTTCAAAGTTAAAGGGCATAGTTGGTGGTAAAGCTAAAATTCGTTCGTGTATGTCTGTAACGACCCAAGTTGAAAAGGCACCAGTATTGCCTAATATCGCTACATCAATTAAATCTTCTATCCCATCTGCTACACATAAATTTGTAACATTGGAAGTAGATAGGGTACCGCCCATAACACCACAAAAATTTGGACATTCAGGACCTACTTGAAGGTTGATGGAAATTGTATTGGATACTGCAAAACAACCCGTAATTTGCGCTACATTGTTTCCTACTGCAAGACCTGTAATATCTCCTTTATAATTGATTTCTACTACGCTAATAGTGCCTCCTGACATTCCTTCCAAATCGAAAGTAGCGGATGCGGGAAGGGATAAAATAGTATTGCTTGCGTCCATAATTAGCCAAGCAGTTTGTTCGCTTGTGCCAGTAGAGGAAAGTGTAATTACATCTGCAATACCATCGTCTGCACAAATATTACTGGTTCCGTTAGATTGGATGTTTGTAGGAACTACATCACAAATTAACGGACAATTACTACCTGCTAATTTTTCAACCCTTATGCTATTTGATAGAGCATAACAGCCATTTATGGTTGCTATATTATTTCCCGGAATTAATCCAGTAGTAAGCGTTTTACTATAGGCAATGTGTTGGATAAAACAAATACCTATCCCTGTTCTCTCCAAATTAAAACTAGGACTAGTTTGTACCGCTATAATATTTCCTGATATATCTGTGACGAGCCAAGAAGAAGCACTTCCTACATTTCCAGAAACGGAAGTATTAATGACACTGGATATATCGTCATCTATACAAATAGTTGTATTGTCCGTAGTGCTTATTTGTCCTCCTACTGGATCTATGATCGTTACTATTGCAGAGGCACTTGCCTCACAATTAGTTACATCTTTAATAGTCAAGGTGATACTATGTCTACCATTTTCCGTACCAATATAATTTGGATTTGGACTATTAGGAGGATCAAAAGTACCTGAATCAGAAGCCCAAGAATAACTGACAGGTTCACCAACAACCGTAGAACTAAATGCTACAGGTGTTCCACTACAAACAGTAGCATTGGTCGGAAAAATACTAAGGGATAAATTGGTAGAAGTACGAGATATTGGAGCATTCTTAGCAATCGTACAACCATTACTAGCCGTTACTGTAACCGTATAAATAGCTGGAGCTAAACCAGTAGCCGCACTAGCAGTCTGATTGGCAGAATCATTCCATCTATAAGTATAATCCGCTAAAGGTCCATTAATAGTTACTACTGCTCGACCATTGTTCTCTAGACAGGTTGCATTTTCTGTATTTACAGTAATATCAAATCCCGCATCTGAAAGAATGGTAGTTTTGGCAATGCCTGTACATCCATTTGCATCAGTCACAGTTACTTGGTAATCTCCTTCTGGTAGTCCAGTAAGTGATGCTTGATTTGGTAAATTATTGTTCCATGTATAGGTGTAAGGTGCTATCCCATTGCCTACCGTTAAATTGATAGTTCCAGTAGCTCCTCCATTACAGGCGGTTGGCGTAGGGGCTATGCTTACGGCTAATGGGCTTAGTTGTGTAACTGTACCAGTAGCCACTCCTGTACAACCCAAATTATCTGTAACCGTAAGGGTATAATTACCCGCTGTTAAATTTATCGCTTGTGCAGTAGTTTGACCATCACTCCAAGCATAGGTATAGTTGGACGAGCCACCTGTAACAGTGGCATTGAGTGTGCCTGTACCAGCACTACAAGTGTTTGCGGCTGTAATATTTACCGCTATATCTCCACTAGCTATCGTTATTATTGCGGTTGCAGTTGCGGTGCATCCTAGGGCATTCGTAACTGTTACGGTATAACCAGCAGCAGCTAAATTAGTTGCTCTTGCAGTTGTTTGTCGAGTAGGGTCATTCCAAAGATATGTATAGGAAGAATTTCCTCCAGCCACCATTACTTCTGCTATGCCAGAGTTAGCAGCGCAAGAACTTTCCGTTCTTGTTATAAGATTTAAATCACTATTTCCAGTAATTGCAATAGTAGTTGTTGCTGTTGCGGTACATCCCATATCATTGCTAACTGTAACTGTATAAGTTCCAGCAGTTAAATTAGTTGCCCTAGCACTTGTTTGATTATTAGAGTCATTCCAACTATAAGTGTAAGAAGAATTGCCTCCATTTACAAAAACCTCCGCTATACCAGAGTTAGCAGCACAAGCACTTTCTGTTACAATTGATAGATTTAAATCACTGTTTCTATCAATTTCTATAGGAGTAGTTGCTGTTGCGGTACATCCCATATCATTGGTGACTGTAACCGTATAAGTGCCAGCAGTTAAATTAGTTGCCCTAGCACTTGTTTGACCAGCAGGGTCATTCCAAAGATACGTAAAAGAAGAATTGCCTCCAGCTACAACTACTTCTGCTACGCCAGAGTTAGCAGTGCAAGCACTTTCTGTTACAATTGACAGATTTAAATTGCTATTTCTATCAATTTCGATAGGAGCAGTTGCTGTTGCGATACAACCGCTATTATCTGTAACTGTAAGGGTATAAGTACCTGCCATTAAATTACTAGCGTTAGCAGTGATTTGTTGAGCTGCGTCATTCCAACGATAAGTATATGGCGCATTTCCACCTGTTACTACTGCACTGGCAAGACCAGAATTAGCAGCACAAGAACTTTGAGTGCTTACAGTGATATTGATTGGGTCTGGTTCTACTACCGTCACATTGGCGATATTAGAACAACCAGTCGCATCGACAACAGTAATTTGATAGTTACCTGCCACTAAGTTATTAGCCGTAGGTCCAGTACTAATACCACCAGTCCAAGTATAAGAATAGGGTGCTATTCCTTGACTAGCCGTAAGAACAATAGTTCCATCGCTTGCACCACCACAAGAAGTAGCGGTTGTTTCAAAAGCTATATTTAAAGCACTTGCTTCTCCGACTATGGCTACTTCATTGAGTACGCAACCACTTTGATCTTGAATGACAACATTGTAAACACCAGCCCTAAGTCCAGAAGGATCCTCGACCGCTCCAATATTGTTATCCCAATTGATAATATAAGGTGCTTGCCCGCCACTAATACTTAAATCAATTGCACCATCATTCGTACCAGCACAAGAAGTTTGTTGAATAAGGAGCGTTGCTGTAAGATCTGCACTATTGTTTACTTCTGCGCTGGTAGTGGTAGAGCAGCCTTCCCTATCTGTTATAATGACAATATAAATACCTGCTTCTAAATTCTCAATAGTAGGTGTATTACCAAAACGATCTCCCCAATCATAAGTATAAGGAGCGACCCCTCCAGTTACTGCAATACTTATGGAACCATCTCCGCCATTACAACTTGCATTCGTTATTGTTGGACTTGCGGTTAATGAACCAACAGTAATTGGAATACTTGCTGTTCCGTTACATCCGCTAGTATTGGTAATCTCTACAGTCACCGTGTAAACACCTGCGGTTGTTGCGGAGAAGACTGGACTTGCACTAGTTGCATTGTCAAAAGTTCCCCCAGTACTCGTCCAAGTATATTGACTAGTAGCCGTGCCATTGGTTGTTAAAGTAATGTTACCTCCTTCACAAACAGTACTTGTAGAAGGGGTTATTACTACTGCTGTATTAGATTGTATTTGTAGGCTAGTGGATATTACTTCCGAGCAAGTGCCATTCGATAAGCGAACAGAAATAGCAGTAGTGCCCGTTGTATTGCTCATATAGATAGGTGTGGGGCTAGTGGCATTATCAAAACTACCACTAGTAGATTCCCATTGATAGCTTAGACCTGTAGCTGCACTAGCAACGGATAGCGTAATAGGAATGCCCGTACATGCACTCGTAACATTCGCTACGATAGAGCCATTAAAATTACAACATCGGACTTCTTTAGTAATAAAAGTAGTTTCCCCATCATAATCAGAACAACCCGAACGACGGGAACACCTTGCATAATAAGTAGTCTGTTCAATAGGAAGTGGATCATAAGAAGCCTCTTTTGCACCGGGGATAATATCCCAAGTATTAAAAGGGGCAGAAGGGTCTCCTGTTGTTTTCATCCATAAATATTCAATAGTACCGCTTCCACCCGTAGGTAAAGCTACACTAGAAATAAGTCCTGGATCGAATAGTGGATTAGCACAACCCATTTCGGTTCCCATTATTTCCCCTCCATTTGTTATATTAGAACAAGTAGCTTGTCCATTTAAGCAGATGGACCAACATAAGAAAAAGAAGAGTACGCCGAATTGACCTATAGGATTGGTAGAAAAACGGTATTTAATTGTTCGAGTGTGTAAGTTTCGAATACCCATGTTGTATTGGTTAAGTCCAATGAAAACAGGAGTAAAGGTTTAATAATTGGAATGGCTAGTAGTAAGGCGGTTTATATATTAAACTGTTTATTTGTTTAACCAGCTCAATAGTTTTAATAACCTACCTTAGATAGTACTAGTATTCAACCAATGCCCTCTCTACTGGGATAACCTTTTAAAGCACTGTTTTCTGTAAATGATAATTGTAATTTCGTAAACCTGTGATAAGGTAAATGAGAATGAAAACATACTGTTTCATTCCTAAGGTAGGATAAGGTTTTTGGAATGAACTTAACCGAAGCGTTCTATATTACAAATGTTCAATAGTTTTCTTCCAAAACGATGTAAGTAAGTGGAGAATGGAAGTAGGCTTTTTTCAAAACGATACAACAATTTTACCACTAAATAAACTCTCTATAAAAAGCATAGATGCAAAATTGTAGCCAAAAATTATATATGTAAAAAAAATATTAAAAAATGTTTATTTGTTGAAGCTGTTTATTTGTTTACAGAGATCAGTTTTAAACAAATAAGTAACGATGAAAAAATAAGTTCCGCATTTTTGAAATGAGTATTTTTTGTATGATTTGAAAAATTATACAAAAAATGGTCCATTCAAAAATCTAAAAGCGGAATTTATTTTTTCATTAATAGGAAACGAATTCAACAAATAAACAATCCCATTAAAAAACCACCGTTCTATTTTTATAAGGCAATACCCGATGTCTCAAATTCGCATAGACAGCCTCCGATAATACCATTTTCTCTAAATCCTTTCCCATTCTAATCAAATCTTTGATACTATCCTTATGACTCACTTTTCGCACACCCTGAGCAATGATTGGTCCTTCATCTAAATCTGCCGTGACAAAATGACTAGTGGCACCAATTATCTTCACCCCTCGACCATAAGCTGCATGGTAAGGTTTTGCGCCTTTGAAAGCGGGAAGGAAAGAGTGGTGAATATTAATCACTCGATTAGGCAAGTGGTTAACAAAATCATCTGATAAAATTTGCATATAACGAGCCAAGACGACAAAATCAATCTTATGTTCTTTTAATAAAGCCAATTCCTTAGCTTCTTGTTTTGGCTTAGTTGCTTTCGTGATAGGTATGACATGAAAAGGGATTTCAAATCTATCCGCAATATATTTTAAATTTTCATGATTACTAATAATCAAAGGAATCTCTACTTCCCACTCCTTTGACATATAGCGTTGCAGTATATCATAAAAGCAGTGAGACATTTTAGAGACAAAAACCGCTATTCGAGGTTTTTTATTAGAAAACTTCAATTGCCATTCCATTTGGAACTGTTTTCCAATTAAGGTACTAAAATAGTCATCAATTTTACTTGGTGGAATAGCGAAGTTATCCAATTCCCATTCTACCCGCATAAAAAAGCGTTGGTCTACTGCATCTACATGTTGTTGAATATCTACAATGTTGCCACTATTTTTATGCAAAAAATCAGTAATCGCTGCTACGATTCCCTGTTGATCGGGGCAGTGTATCAGTAAAATAGCTGTATCAGACTTTGGTTTCTTATTTACAACGGACGTTTTAGTTTTCACCGCCGTTTTGTCTACTTCCTTGGTTGCCATTATATAAGGTTTTATGTTTTAGAGAAAATTTATCGTATTTCCTAGAGCGCAATCTGTATTTATAATATTCGCATATATACAACCCACCAATCGCTCATGTAATGGATAATTTAGAATTTGGTTAGGATAAAAAAGAGTAAATGTTATTAAGGAGGATAGAAACTTACTTACTTTAGGACTATAAAGGAGTACCGAAAGCAACAAAATATTCTATATTATTCACAAATATACCTCATTTTTTTATCCAAAAATCAAGGTATAGCTTGCTATACGCTATAAAACAAAAATTATTCCCACATTTTTTTGCTAAAACTTGTAATATAAGAATAAAATAGCCTATCTTTGCGCTTCAATATCGCGGAGTGGAGCAGTTGGTAGCTCGTCGGGCTCATAACCCGAAGGTCGTAGGTTCAAGTCCTGCCTCCGCTACTAAGTAAAAAGCCTTTGATAATTCAGTTTATCAGGGGCTTTTTTTATTGACTAAAAAGAGTGTTTTGTAAATTACAACTATTTATATTTGATTGTAAATAGAATTTATGGTAATTTTAAAACACGAAAAATGACCAAAAAAGAGTTAATTTTTGCCCAAATACAAGCAGAAAAGCTATGGCTAAGAATACTACTAGATAATAGCCGTAGCGATTCAGATTTAGGATTGCCAAAATATATAACTAGACGTCAAGCAATAGATGATTCTTTAGACCGCATCATAAAATTTCGGAATCAGCTAAAACAACTAGATTATGAATAATAAATCAAAGAAACAAAAACAGACTTGGATATCACCTACGGAAACTTTTATTAAGAATATTGATGAGATTGTCCAGAGTGGTATATCTAGGGAAGATAGAGACTTTCTCCTAGCGGAGTTAGACGAGATGGCTCAAATGTTGGAAGAGTGGAAAAAGAATAATCCAGAGCTACCATCTGTTAGAAAAGCTTCTTAGGAAATGAAACTAAATAACCCAAAATTATTACAACAAAAAGCCTATATAAACGGGCAATTTGTCAATGCGCTCAACGATAAAACCTTTGCCGTTTATAATCCTTTTAATGGCGATAAAATAGCAGAAGTAGCGGATTGTGGTATAAAAGATACGCAGATAGCCATTGAAAAAGCAGCCGAAGCATTTCAATCTTGGCGACAATTAACGGGAACAGAACGAGGGGGCATTCTCAGAAAGTGGTATGAATTGCAACTAGAGCATTTGGATGATTTAGCTACCATATTGACTATCGAACAAGGAAAGCCTTTAGCCGAAGCAAAAGGAGAAATTCGCTACGGTGCCTCTTTTGTCGAGTGGTTTGCCGAAGAAGCCAGAAGAGTATATGGCGATACGATCCCTGGGCATCAAAGGGACAAACGGATTATAACGATAAAACAGCCCATAGGTGTTGTTGCGGCTATCACTCCTTGGAATTTTCCTAATGCAATGATTACTCGGAAAGTTGCTCCTGCCTTGGCGGCAGGTTGTACAGTAGTTATAAAACCTGCGGAATTAACGCCTTTATCAGCCATTGCCTTAGCCGTCTTAGCAGAAGAAGCTGGCATTCCTCCAGGAGTTTTTAATATTATTACGACGCAATCTCCAAAAGAAGTAGGTGGAGAATTAACGGCTAATCCTACGGTTAAAAAACTCTCTTTTACGGGTTCTACTGCCGTGGGCAAAATTTTATTAAAACAATGTGCAGATACGGTAAAAAAAGTATCTATGGAATTAGGTGGCAATGCCCCTTTCATTGTATTCGATGATGCAGATTTAGAGGCGGCGGTAGCTGGAGCTATTGCTTCAAAGTATAGAAATGCAGGACAAACTTGTGTTTGTTCCAATAGAATTTTCGTGCAAGAAGGCATTTATCAAGCATTTACCGAAAAATTTACCGCTGCGGTAAAAGAACAGGCTATCGGAAATGGGCTAGATAAAGGAGTGGTTATAGGCCCAATGATAGAAGAAAAAGCAATTCAATCGGTAGAAACCGTAGTAGCGGATGCGCTTGCTAAAGGTGCTAATTTATTATTGGGTGGTCAACGACATGGTACTGCTACTTCTCTAATCTACGAACCCACCGTTTTAACGAATGTAGATAAAGAAATGCAGGTTTTTAAACAAGAAATATTTGGTCCAGTTGCCCCTATTTTTCAATTTAAAACAGAAACCGAAGTGCTAGCTTTGGCGAATGATACGCCTTATGGTTTAGCTGCTTATTTCTATGGTCGAGATTATGCTCGAATATGGCGCGTTGCCGAGGCCTTAGAGTATGGAATGGTTGGTATTAATACGGGGATGATTTCTACTACGGTAGCTCCTTTTGGAGGCGTAAAAGAAAGTGGCTTTGGTCGGGAGGGGTCTAAATATGGCATAGATGAATATTTGGAAATGAAGTATTTGTGTTGGGGATTGTAATAGTTATCCCTCTCTAAATTTACTAGGCGTTTTCCCAAACTCCTTACTAAAAGTCCGAGAAAAATAATTAGGATCGTAGTAACCCATTTGATAAGCGATTTCCGTAATGTTTAAATCAGAAGTTTGTAATAAGGTGGCTGCTTTTTTCATGCGGTAAGAGCGCATGTATTGGGTAGGTGTTTTATTTGTCAATGATTTAATTTTTCGATATACTTGAACCTGACTCATTTGGAAAGCTTTGGATAAACTAGCCATAGAGAGATCTCCGTTTAATAAATTGTCGTCAATAAAAGTATTGAACTTTTTAAAAAAAGCAATTTCTGCGGGGGAAGTATCAGTTTGAGTAGGAGGCATACTAAATTCTGCTTTTGCAAAATAAGCTTGTAGTCGAGTTCGAGCTTTTAACAATTGGTCAATTCGGACCAGTAATTCTTTTTTGTCAAAAGGCTTAATTAAATAAGCATCTGCCCCTTGAGCTAAACCTTTTAACTTATCTTCTTGAGTCGCCTTAGCAGTCAATAAAATAATCGGAATATGGCTAGTTTGTTCTTCTGCCTTTATTGTTTGCACTACTTCAAAACCATCTTTTTCGGGCATCATGACATCACAGATGATTAAATCTGGGACGGATTCTTTGGCTACTTGTATACCAATAGCTCCATTTTGGGCAAGTATTA